>Ga0209211_10000117_pt1 | contig 172803 bp, 164 predicted proteins | sample RifGroA2_FD_183992 | JGI IMG/M metagenome (GOLD analysis project Ga0209211, IMG submission 183992) | Groundwater microbial communities from Rifle, Colorado, USA - Groundwater A2 (SPAdes) (version 2) | ecosystem: Environmental > Aquatic > Deep subsurface > Groundwater | place: Rifle, Colorado...
GCGGTGTTTCTACGGTTGCCACAGGCAATAACAATTCCTCTTACGATGCTACTGCTGATGATTTTTTTGCCGGTGCTAACAATAGAATAAACAAAACAACCAGTCCTTTCACAAATTACGCGGCTGATGATTTCTCGTTAGCTGTTGGTTCTGATCCGATAGGCAATGGCAAGGATTTATCAGCTTATTTTACAACTGATTTTTTTGGAAACACCAGGACAACTTGGGATATTGGCGCGGTTGCATACGTGCCGCCGCCGATTTTTTTTACCCTCTCCACCTGGCTCAATCCCACAACTGCCATCGCGACCAAAGCAATTGCCGTCAAAAACAACGAAATTCGGTTGGTGACGGATGCAAGTGGCAAGCCAGTCTGTCAAATCAATAATGGCACAGCTTGGCAAACAGGAGCGACTTCTACTGCTACTCTGTCTTTAAACTCTTGGCAGTATGTTACCTGCACTTACGACCGAAGCAATATCAAAATTTATATCAACGGCGTTTTGCAAGCCACGCAAGCAATGAGCGATGTTGATATTCAAGATACCGCGAATGATTGGCAAATTGGCAAAGACGGGAGCGCGGTTTATGGAATGTATAAAGGTTCCATCGACGACATCCGCATCTACAACTACGCCCGCACCCAAGCTCAAATCGCCTGGGATTACAGCCGCGGGGCGCCGGCTTTGCGCTGGAAATTAGACGAAAACGCCGGTGCCACCGCTTACGACGCGCTGAAAATAAAAAACGGCACCATTACTGGCGCGGATTGGACCGGCAGTGCCGATCAATGCAAATTCGGTTATTGTTTGGATTTTGTTTCTACATCAAGTGACAATGTGAGCATTGGCAATACCGCGAGAACCGACATCAGAACCGCGAGTTTTTGGGCCAAGCCTGATTCCATCACCCAAAGTATCCTGGAGCTTTCCGCCACCGACGCTGTGTCTTTAACCGACGGCGTGGTTACAGTGGGCGGCTTCGGCACCGAGACAATTTACGTTGATGGTCGGCAAACTACTGCTTTTCCAGATACCAGTTGGCATCTGATAACTGTGGTTTCTGATGCCGATATCACCGCCAACGCAACGGTGTTGGGCAAAGTGAGCGCGACTTATTTTGACGGCTTGATAGACGAGGTTCAGCTGTATAATTATGTACCGACGACAGCTCAGATTAAACAATGGTATAATGAAGGAAGTGCGGTGAGGTTTGGGCCGGAAGAGGGATTGCCGTAAAAATTATTCTAATTATACAAATTAACCTAATTATTCTAAATAAATCCCAATGACTAATGACCAAGTAAATTATGATTTAGAGGAAAGAACTGCTAAATTTGGCGAAGATGCCATTAAGTTTTGCAGAGAATTGCCTAAAGATGAAATTACTAGACCATTAATCAATCAGCTTGTTAAATGCGGCACCAGTGTTGGTGCTAATTATTGCGAAGCGGATGACGCTGAAAGTCCAAAGGACTTTGTTCATAAAATTGGTATCTGTAAAAAAGAATCAAGAGAATGTAAGCATTTTCTGCGGATGATAGCTAGCGCCGTGCCAGAGAGGAAAAAGGAAGCGCGTGATTTATGGCGAGAGGCTAACGAACTAAATTTAATATTTAATGCGATTTATAAAAAAGTGAAGAATAAAAACAAATAAAATTAACCTAATTATTCTAATTAACCTAAATAAATCACAATGCTCGAATGTCTAAAATTTTAAGAATTGGGATTTGGGTATTCTTTAGAACAATTAGAATAATTAGTATAATTAGAATAATTAGTATAATTTATTAACTCGTTAACCAATCAATCGATTTCAATGCGTAACTATTTTAACAAAAATCTATTTTTGACACTATCTGTCGTCCTTCTAACGGGCTTTGGTTTGTTCGGTATGGCGCAAAACGCTTCCGCCGCTATTACCGCCGGAAATTATACTTTAAAAACTTCAGGCGGGGATTATTCTTCTTGGACGGCTTTTTGGAATGATTTAGGTGATTTAACCGGGGACATAACCTTAACGGTTGATGCTTCCGCTTTTACCGAAGATACTGCTCCGGCCGATGTTACCGAAAATTTGAATGGATATACTTTAAGAGTTACTGTTGCCACCTTTCCAAGTACCATCGATGGTTCTACTGGCCCGCGGTTTACCTTTAATGCTTCAAATGAATTCTTGAATATGCAAATGGAGGGACCAGGCACTGTTATTATTGAGGGGATTGTTTTTCTTAAGGGAAGTGGCACTGCTGATGAGACTTATTATTTAACTTCAATAAATACAAGTTTTACTTTTATTTTGAGAAGATGTGTAATCAAAGGGGGCGGAGGTTACGGAGGAGTTTATTTAAGTGATTCCGGACCAACTTATAATATTTATAATAATATTATTTTTGACCGAACTGGTGCTTTTGGGGCTGGAATATATGCGGCACCTGAATTCACAGGCTTTGTTTCTAATAATACAATCGTAGATAATAATGGAGCTGGAATATATGGGGAAGATTATGCTGGACTTTGGGAAAATAATCTTGTTTATAAAAGTCAAAATATTGATTTTGGTGGTGTTTCTACGGCTGCCACAGGCAATAACAATTCCTCTTACGATGCTACTGCTGATGACTTTTCCGCTGGTGCTAACAATAGAATAAACAAAACAACCAGCCCTTTCACAAATTATGCCGCTGATGATTTTACGTTGGCCGCAGGTTCTGACCCGATAGGCAATGGCAAGGATTTATCAGCTTATTTTACCACTGACTTTTTTGGAAATACTAGAACCACTTGGGATATTGGCGCGGTTGCATATGTGCCGCCGCAGATTGTTTTTACCATCAGCGCCTGGCTCAATCCCACAACTGCCATTGCGACCAAAGCAATTGCCGTCAAAAATAACGAAATTCGGTTAGTAACGGATGGCAGTGGCGACCCAGTGTGCCAAATTCACAATGGCACGGCGTGGCAAACAGGGGCAACCTCAACAGCTGGGTTGGCGCTTAATTCGTGGCAGTATGTAACTTGCACTTACGACCGAAGCAATATCAAAATTTATATCAACGGCGTTTTGCAAGCCACGCAAGCAATGAGCAATGTTGATATTCAAGATACCGCTAATGATTGGCAAATTGGCAAAGACGGGAGCGCGGTTTATGGAATGTATAAAGGTTCCATCGACGACATCCGCATCTACAACTACGCCCGCACCCAAGCCCAAATCGCCTGGGATTACAACCGCGGCGCGCCAGCATTGCGCTGGAAATTAGACGAAAACACCGGCGCCACCGCTTACGACGCGCTGAAAATTAAAAACGGCACTATTACTGGCGCGGATTGGACCGGCAGTGCCGATCAATGCAAATTCGGTTATTGTTTGGATTTTGTTTCCGCTTCAAGCGATAATGTGAGCATTGGCAATACCGCGAGAACCGACATCAGAACCGCGAGTTTTTGGGTCAAGCCTGATTCTACCACCCAAAGTATTTTAGAGCTTTCCGCCACCGACACTGTGTTTTTAACCGACGGCGTGGTTACGGTGGGCGGCTTCGGAACTGAGACAATTTATGTCGATGGCCGGCAAACCACTGCTTTCCCAGATACCAGCTGGCATCTGATAACTGTGGTTTCTGATGCCGATATCACCGCCAACGCAACGGTGTTGGGCAAAGTGAGCGCGACTTATTTTGACGGTTTGATAGACGAGGTTCAGCTGTATAATTATGTACCGACGACAGCGCAGATTAAACAATGGTATAATGAGGGAAGTGCGGTGAGGTTTGGGCCGGAAGAGGGATTGCCGTAAAAATTATTCTAATTATACAAATTAACCTAATTATTCTAAATAAATCCCAATGACTAATGACCAAGTAAATTATGATTTGCAGAGAATTGCCTAAAGATGAAATTACTAGACCATTAATCAATCAGCTTGTTAAATGCGGCACCAGTGTTGGTGCTAATTATTGCGAAGCGGATGATGCTGAGAGTTCAAAGGACTTTGTTCATAAAATTGGTATTTGCAAAAAAGAATCAAGAGAATGTAAGCATTTTCTACGGATGATAGCTAGCGCCGTGCCAGAGAGAAAAAAAGAAGCGCGTGATTTATGGCGTGAGGCTAACGAACTAAATTTAATATTTAATGCGATTTATAAAAAAGTGAAGAATAAAAACAAATAAAATTGCACTAATTATCCTAATTGTTCTAATTATTCTAAAAAATGACCAATGAGCAAACACCAATTAGCTAATTAATTTTGTTTTATTTGGAATTTTAGGCATTGGGGCTTGTTTAGAACAATTAGTATAATTAGAACAATTAGGATAATTTATTTTAGCAACTCGTTAACCAAAGGGCTGGATTATATGGTTACTTGACAAATAGTATTACCAAAGATATACTATGATTATAGTTTAGTAATTTGATAAATTTATGTTTTATCCAAGAAAAATTTATACTTCATTAAAAAGCCATTTAGCCAAAAAACAGATTACGATACTCACAGGCATGCGAAGGGTGGGCAAAACAACTTTAGTTAAGCAATTGTTGTCGGAAATTCCATCTAAAAATAAAGTATATTTTGATTTGGAACGGTTGGACAACAGGGAGCTTTTTTCCGAAAAAAATTACGAAGCGATTATTTCGGCATTTAACCAGCGCGGATTAGATTTAAGCAAAAAGCTTTATGTGGCTATTGATGAAATTCAATTAAGTAAAAACATCTCCAGTGTGCTAAAATATCTATACGACAATTATGATATTAAATTTATACTTACTGGCTCTAGTTCCTTTTATCTTAAAAACTTTTTTAGTGAATCGTTGGCAGGTCGTAAAAAGATTTTTGAACTGTTCCCGTTAGATTTTGGTGAATTTTTGGCTTTTAAGTCAGTCAATTTTAAACTTGATGGCAAAATTTGGCAAAGCAAATTTCAACTAGCGGAATACGAACGATTAAAATCATATTACGAAGATTATTTGGCTTTTGGCGGTTTCCCCGAAGTGGTTTTAGCTAAAACCCAACAGGACAAAAAGGATTTACTGTCCGACATTATCAGCTCTTATATCAATATTGATGTAGCGTCTTTGTCGGATTTTCGCGAGCAAAAAAGTTTTTACGATTTAACAAAACTTTTAGCAGGCAGGGTGGCGAGCCGTTTAGATTATACAAAATTATCCCGATTAAGCGGCTTATCAAGGCCAACAGTTATCAATTATTTAGAATTTTTAGAGAAAACTTATGTGATTGTTCGTATTCCGGTATTCTCAAAAAATTTAGATCGCGAAATTGTCAAAGCCAAAAAGCTTTATTTTTGCGACAACGGTTTAATGAATATTTTGGCGCAAGCGTCAAGTGGTGTTCAATTTGAAAATGCCGTATTTAATCAATTGCGTCATTGTGGCGAATTAAGTTATTACGCCCTGAAAACCGGACAGAAAATTGATTTTGTTTTAGACAAAAAGCTAGCATTGGAAGCCAAAGAAACGCCGACTCAAGGCGATATTAAGAGTTTGTCTGCCTTAGCAGGCATGGCTGGTTTGAAAAGTTGTCGTTTAATTGGCCGTCTTGTTTCGCCAAGATTTAAAGATTACATTTGGGGAGGGGATATTAAGTAAAGCTACCTTTGCAAAAATTACCTAAATTAATCAATCAACTTATTAATTACACAAACATCAAGTTAACAAAGTAGCAATGAAGCAATTTAACAATGAAACAATGTAACAATGCAGCCATGAAACAATGAATTATTTTTATAAACAATTTATAATTATCGTAGTGCTGGGAATCGGGATTTTTGGTATGACGGGTGAGGTAAGCGCCAACTCCTGCGCGTCTAATGCGACCGGCAACTGGAGCGCGGCCGGAACGTGGACGTCCTGCGGAGACACCACGCCGCAAGCAACCGATACGGTTACGATTACTCATACCGTTACTTTGGATGCCAGCGCCAGCACCATGGATATAACCATCAACACTGGCGGAATTTTGCAATTTCAAACTACCGGCGCTGGAGTAACTTTAACTTTAGGTGAAAACGCCGGCGCCGCGTTACTCACCGTCGGCGCCGCCGGAACTGCCGGTACCCTCACTTGCCGCGCCCCAGCCAGCGGCACTAATACCATCAAACTAAATTCAACGACTGCTGATGCGGCCGTAGGTATTCAAGTAGAATCAATGGGCAAACTGGATATTCAAGGCACTAGCGCCAGCGATGGCGACTGTTTAATCACTAACGGCGGCGTTACTTTGGACGGCACCATGGACGGTTATATTTATCTTAAAGACGGATCAGAATCAATTCTCAAGTACGCGGAGATGAGTTATCTAGGAACGAATGTGGCGAATAAGTATGGAATTTACGCAAATGCAGTGGATGGTAATATCGCCAGCGAAGGTATTTTTGTCGTAGGTTCTAAGATTCATCATAATTACGACGGCATTCAAATAGACGGTTCCACTTATAATTTAATTAGTGAGAATACTATTTATTCTAATACGAACAACGGCCTCTTAGTCGTCAATACTGCTACCAACAATACTATTTCTCGCAACACGGTTTATTCTAATTCTATTTCGGGCATAGTGATCAGCGGCGATGGTGCTGATTACAATACTATTTTAGGCAGTATTTCCCACGGTAACACGGTTTATGGCATTCAGTTGAATGGCGCCGATTATTGTAATTTATATAATAACACTTTAAACAGTAATAGTGACGATGGCCTTGTTTTAGAAACTGGGTCTGATAGCAATTTTATTAAGGATGATATTATTAGTAATCAAACCGGCGTTGGTAAAGAGGGTATAGACGACAACGGCGCCAGCAATACCATTGATTACAATTTTTTTTACAACAACACTTCTGATGGTTCAACGGGCACTAACGCAATTACTGGTATTAACCCGACCTTTGTTTCCACTGATCCGACTAACGCCGATTTTTTGTATCTCGACTCCGACGAATCAACCTCTGCTGGTCCGCTGGGCGCCGGGCTGGAGTTGTGGGGCGCCTCTCCAGTGGTGCCGGGATATATCAACGTCGGCGCGCGGCTGGATTACGTCAAGAACATCACTGATGACGAGGAATTTAACTGGCTCCAAGACGCGCACGACGACGCGACCTCTGATGTCTTGTCTGCCGGCGACACCGTTACCACTTACGCCAAAAATTATGTTTCTGATACCATCCAAAGCGGCATCACGGTAGTTGGCTCATATTTTGTCCAATTCGCGATCACCGAAGCCACCGTCACCGCGGACAATCAGCACGAAGGGATGTACGCCTACTTCACCAGCGGCGTCAACAAAGGGAAATACTATCTCATCATGGATTCCGACGAAAACACCACCGACACCCTTACTATCTATAGCCCCACCGACGCCTCCACCACTTTTAACACCGGCGATGGCTTTACGGTGGTGGATCGGGTGTATACGAAAGTCGGTTCCGTAGCGCAGTCTGCTTTGGCATACTTAACCAAAGACGGTAGCTCTGATGCCAGCCGTATTTTCTGGAACACTTCTGGTCCAGTTATTTTCGACGCCCAAAATGCGCTTGTCTATGGTTTTTTTCTTTATTACGCGAATTATAATACAGTTGCTGGCTTTGTAATTACTCGGGCGACTTATGGCGCTTATGGCCTGGCGGCGACGAGTAGCATTGTTCAAAATAGCATTATCCATTCAAACGGCACTGGCGTTTATGGCATATCTTATGTCAAGTCGAATCAAGTGTTCAGCAATACGACGCGGGGCATTGGTTCGCTTGGTAGTGGCAGTTATTTGGCCGATGGTAACTGGGTTTACAATAATGTTGGTTATGGTTTTTTCGGCGGTAGTAATACCAAAATAATCAATAATAAAGTTTGGTCTAATACCGAAGGCATGGGAACTGCTGCGGGAATAATTAATTTGATGCTTACCAATAATGTTTTTTTTGCCAATGGTGATGGTTTTTACGATGGCGGCGGCGGTGGTGGAACTAATGATAAATTGATTAATAATATCTTTTTTAAAAATACTGGCCATGGGATATATCTTTTAAACAATCATGGCGGTTTTGTTTACAACAATACGAGCGTGGGTAATGGTACTGATGGTATTTATATTAGTTCGGCGAATAGTTGGACGATCAAGAATAATATTTTAGCTTTTAACACAGATGACGGATTAGACGATAATAACACTGATTATACTCTAAATACTTACAATTATAATGATTTGTATGGCAATAACGGCTCTAATTACGAAACCTCGGATGTGACGGCGCCGGTAGGCACTCAAGGAGCAAATAGTATAAATTCTGACCCATTGTTTGTTCAAGAAGTCGCGAACCGTGCGGCGACGAATGGCTCTACCACCACCGTTGTTGATACCACCAGAAGCTGGACCGTAGACCAGTGGATCGGTGCAGGTGTGTATATTACCAACGGTGCTGGTGCTTGCGCGGCCGGCAACGGCGTTTGGGCTGGAGTGACGAGCAACACGGCAACGACTTTGTATTTAGCGCCGACTTTGGCTGGCGTTGTTTCCAGCAACTGCAATTACTACATTACCAATTTTTATTTGCAAAAAAACTCACCAGCCTTGTCTGCCGGTACTAATATCGTCAGCGGCACTCAACCCAGTCCAGCCCAAATAAACATGGGCGCGCGGACTGGGTATATCGTCAATGGCGCGGATAAATTCAACTGGTTAAATCAAGCTGAGGACGACGCCACTTACACTAGCGGCGATACGCTCACAGTTTACGGTTACGAGTATTTAGCCAGCGGGACGTTAGGTTCGACTTTAACAGACGTTGGGCCTTATATAACGGTTGATGTTGACGACGCTACTCTCACCGCCAGCCACCAGCACGAAGGAATGTACCTGTGGCTGACCAGTGGCACAAACTCTGGTAAATATTATCTAATTCTTGATTCAACCGAGGCCGCGACTGATACCATCTCAATCTACGTCGATGCCACCACTGGCTTTGCCGCGGGAAATACCTTCAAAATAGTTGATCGGATTTATGACCGACAGGGTGATACCACCAACGGCGCCACGCTTGGTCTCTCAACTTCCGGTTCCTCGGGTTCGTCAATCACTTGGGAAGCTAATGGTACCCCGATTATTACTGCTGATAATAATTTTGATCGCACTGCCAACTGGGCGTACAACTTGTTTGGCGTCAGCGGCCTTAAATACGTTAAACTTGATCGCGACTTTAAACTAGATGTGCCTGGATTAACCAGCACGATTGGCGGCACTTACATTACAGCCAGTGATTACTATATCTTCGGCGATTTTGCCGCTGGTAGCAGTGCCTTTACTTTGAGTGCCTGGTTTCGGCCCACGACCAGCATTGCCAGCAAGGCGTTGTTGGTCAAAAACGATGAGTATCGAATAGTTACCGACGCGACCGGCAAACCAGTGTGCCAGATTTTTAACGGTGATACTTGGCAAACCGCGGCTACCGGCGCCAGCGCCTTAGTACTCAATCAGTGGAGTTACGTGACTTGCAGTTACGACGCCGCAAATCTCAAAGTTTATGTTGATGGCGTGGAGGCCGGCACCCAAGCCCTGGCCTCAATCAGTATTTTTAATTCCACCTCAACTTTAGACCTCGGCCACGACGCCAGCACTTCTTACGGTGATTTTCAAGGCTACCTCGATGATTTTAAATTTTACAAATACGCCCGTTCGGCCAATCAAATCAAAGCTGATTTTACCGGTAAACAATCGCCGCGCGGTTCTACGACGCGTAGTGTCACCGTCGGCGAGTCGCGGGACGCTGGCGAAGGATTGGTAGGGTATTGGAAGATGGATGAAACGACTTGGAACGGCACGCCAAATGAGGTGGTGGATTCGTCAGGTAACGGCAATCACGGCACTGCCACCGGCGCTACGGCTACTTCTACGGCAAAGTTTGGCAGGGCTGGGAGTTTTGACGGATCGGATGATTATGTGACCGTTACTAATAATAGTTCGTTAAATTTGGCGGATTTTACTATTTCAATGTGGTTTTATAACGGAGCAGGATCTAAAACATATCCAACTTTATTGGCTAGAGACACACAAAATACAGCCGATGGTTATTTTTGGATAACTACAAGCGGTACGAATGAAGCTAACTTGGGATTTGCTTGGAGCGATGGGACTGCAATTCATACAGAAAGTTTTACTTCGGTTTTGCTTACAAATACTTGGCAACATGTTGTTTTTGTTTTTAATAATACGACTAAAGAATTAAGGCTTTTTGTTGGTGGGGTTCAACAAAGCACAACAAGAACACTTACCAATTATTTGCCTGTTGATGATGGCAATTTATATCTTGGGACATATAACGGATTAACAACGTCATATCCTGTTTTAGGGAACATCGACGACGTCAAAATATACAACGTCGCGCGCGACGCCAACCAAATCCGGCGCGACTACGAGAGCGGGCCTCCGCCGGTGGCGCATTGGAAAATGGATGAGAAAACCGGGCAGACAGCTTATGATACCAGCGGCACGAACAATGGCACGCTTGGAACTGGCGCAACGGCTGATGTCAGCGATCCAGTGTGGACTAACGGAAAATACGGCAGTGCGTTGAAGTTTGATGGGAGTGATGACAGCGTAGTTATAAGCGGAAGTAATGTTGCGGGACACCCATTAGATTTTACAGGGGCTCAACCATTTTCAATTTCTGCTTGGGTTTATCCTACTTCATTCGCCACCTATAAAATGATTTATGCTAAATCTCCTGGAGCTGGAGAATATCAAGGATTTTTGGGTCTGTCTAGCACTGGCGCTGTAGGGTTTGGGGCAGGTGGTTATTTAGATATGATTTCTACCAATGTAGTTTCTTTGAATGCTTGGTCTCATATTGTTGCTGTTTATGATGGCGCTAATGGGCGCGTTTATATCAATGGGGTGTTAAGTAACACAGACGCATCAATGACAACTATGTCGCATAGAAACGGAAATGTAATGATAGGTGTTTTAAGAGGGACAACTTATCCTTTTAGTGGCTCTATCGACGACGTCCGCATCTACAACTACGCCCGCACGCCAAAACAGATACTGGAAGATATGAACGCCGGCCATCCGGTAGTTGGCAGTCCGGTCGGCTCTTATGTTGGTTACTGGAAGTTTGATTCAGCGCAGGGCACTACGGCTTACGACCAATCAGTCAACGATAATGATCTCACGCTTTCCACCGCTTCCTGGACCACAGCCGGCAAGTACGGCGCGGGTTTTGCCGGTGTTACCAATCGCCGCTTAACCAAAACCGACGACCCGGATTTTGATTTCGCCGCGGCTGATGATTTTAGCATATCAACCTGGTTTAAACGCGACACCGTATCAAACGCCGAGTATCTTATTTACAAACAAAACGGCTTTGAAGGCTATACTATATATATGGACGCCTCAGGCGACATCATTTTTGGCATCGGCGATGTTAACTCAACGGCATTCCCGGAAGAATCAATCGGCAATATCGCCAAAGATTATGATAATAATGCTTGGCACCATGCTGTCGGCGTTAAAACATCAAACTCCAGGATTGATCTTTACGTGGATAGCATTTTAATCGCTTCGGACACCTCACTCACCACTGACGCTAGCCTCGAAAACGCGGGTAAATTGATTATTGCAGATTCTGACGAAGCCGACGGCACTGACGAGTTTTTAGGTACGATCGACGAAGTTAAAATTTACCGGGCCGCGTTGTCGCCAGCAGACATCAAATTGGAGTATAACCACGGGGCAAGCTTACGCTTGGGCTCCATCGGAACTGAAAGCGACGGCATCACTCCATCTAACTCCGCGGCCAGCGCGTACTGCGTTCCCGGCGACACCACCGCCTGCGCCGCGCCGGTCGGGCATTGGAAAATGGACGACCGTACCGGACAGTATGCCAATGATATCAGCGGTAACGGCAATACTGGCACTTGGGCCGGTGGAGGCACAGCCACTTGGATGTCCGCGGCGGCTTGCCGGATTGGCAGTTGTTTGAGTTTTGTTAATAATTGGGTACAAGTTACCCAAAATAGTAGTATTAATATGACAGGAAAGTCGGCTTATACTATTTCTGTTTGGGCTATGGCTCGTTCTGATGGCGAGAATAACACTGGTGAAATTATTGATAAGGGCGCAAATACTTACTTAAGAGTTGACAATGAATCAGGTGATTATCTTGATCTGGAAGGTAAAATTGCCTTAACTATTATGGATGCAAATCTTAATATTTCATCTGCGATTCAAAAAAATACTTGGAATCATATTGTTATGGTTTATGAGGATGATGCTGACGATGAAATTTCTGTTTATATTAATGGTGTTTTGAAAGGGACTTCTATCCTTGGCAATGGTTCGTTGGCAAGTGGTGATTCTAATTCTCTTAATATTGGTGGCGATTCCAGTAATAATTTTGATGGCTTGATTGACGATGTCCGCATCTACAACTACGCTCGCACTCCAGCGCAAATCGCCTGGGACTACAACCGCGGGGCGCCGGTGGCACAGTGGAAAATGGATGAGGGGCAGGACACGGCGACCACCTGCAACGCCACGACGCTTTCGGTTTATGATGCCATCGGCTCAAACGACGGCACGTTGTCTCTCACTCCAGCCGGCAACACCGATCCGGCCACGGCGCGGGCGGAAGGGAAGTATGGTTGCGCGATTGATTTTGATGGGACGGATGATGTTGTGAGTGTGGCTGATAGCGCAACTTTAAGCTCTACGAGTTCTATGTCGATGTCTGCTTGGGTAAAAACATCCACTGGCCAATCAACTAAGGGGGTGGTTACAAGAGGAGCTTCGGGTGTTCAATATGACGCGATGTTGTATTTATCAGGAGGGGCAAGCCCATTTGTTGATTTTTACATCAAAAATAGCGCGGGGACGGCAGATAATATAGCAAGCTATAGTTTTAATTACGCGGATAGCGCTTGGCATCATTATGTTGGAATTTTTAATGGTGATTATTTATATCTTTATATAGACGGTATATTAAGAGAATCAAAAAACACTGCTTTGACTAATATAAGAGATTCGGTTAACCCGCTGACTATTGGTTCCGGGTTTAATACTTACTTTGATGGTTCTGTCGACGACGTCCGCATCTACAACTACGCCGTAACCACGGCGCAGGTAAAAACATTGTATAATGAGGGAAGTGCGGTGAGGTTTGGGCCGGAAGAAGGACTGCCTTAGACTAATTTTAAATTTTAAGTTCTAAATTTTAAATGAAATCAGAAATTTTAATGTTAAATTTTAAAAAGAAACACGGTAAAAAGATGTTGCTGAGCGAGTTTTAAAATTATAATTTCGAATTTTAAAATTGAATTAAAATTTAGAATTTAGAATTTAAAATTAGGCTGTAATTTAGAATTTAAAATTATTTTTTATGGCAGAATACAATTTAGAGGAGAGGACAGCGAAGTTTGGAGAAAATATTATTTGCATGATTAAGAAAGTTCCAAAAAATCTTGCAACAATAGCAATTTTAAAACAGCTTATTAGATCTGGCACAAGCGTGGGAGCAAGCTATATGGAGGCAAATGGAGCATCAAGTAAAAAAGATTTTAGAAATAAAATTCATATTTGTAAAAAAGAGGCGATGGAAACAAAATATTGGTTGCGAATGTTAGCTCAAGCTGATGAAAATTTCAAAGACGATTATAGAAGTCTTTGGCAAGAGGCCCAGGAATTAAGTATGATATTTGGTAAAATAGCGGTTAATTCAAAGTAATTTTAAAATTTAACATTAAGGCTTGAATTAAAATTTAAAATTTAGAACTTAAAATTTGTTTTTGTCTTTTTATTTTTTTTATGCTACATTATTAACACCAACGTATCCCCCTTGTCTCTTATCGTGGAGAAATACTGAGGCAGTGGAATAATAAGCCCTTTTATGCTCAACAAACTCATTAAATTTATTCTGGTGCTCGCAATTTTTACTGTGCCGCTTTTTTTTCTGCCCTTTACGCTTGAGCAGTATCAGTTTAACAAAGAGATGCTTTTTGTCGGCTTAATTCTTTTAGCCGGCTTGCTGTGGATAGGCGGCGCTGTCCGGCAAAAAAAGCTGGAGATAGTTCGGACCCCGTTGGATATTCCCATTTTATTGGTTGTTTTGGTATATGGGCTGGCGACTATCGTCGCAGACGACTGGATCGCCAGTTTGGTAAATTTTCGCGGCGCCGGCTTGCCGAGTTTCGTCACGATTTTAAGTTTAGCGCTTTTTTATTTTATTACCGTCAATGTTTTTGCCCCATCAAAAACAGCCGGGGAACAGACAGCGGTACCCGAAAATCATCAAGGTTTTTCGCCGATAAATTTACTTTTAGGAACAATTTTGACGTCAGCGGCAGTCGTCCAGATACTGGTTTTTTTGGGATTTTTTAATATTTTTTTATTGCCGAGCCAAATTTATGTTACGCTGGGTTCTTATTTGCGATTAGTAATTTTTGTCGCTTTAACTTTACCGCTCGCCGTCTATTTTCTGCTCCTGCGATCCAAAGTTGGCGGATTCTCTATCAAAGCAAGCTTAAAAATTGTTGCTCTGGGCGTATATCTGTTTTTGAGTCTGTTGATGTTGAACACCGTTAATTATTCGATCGGCTGGTGGGTGGCGACAATCGGTTCCTTGGTTTTTTTGGTGATGGTTACCGCTTATTATAACCGGCTCACAATTCGTTTGAATTTAACCTGGGTTGCGGCCGCGGTTTTGGCTTTAAGTTTGATTTCTTTGGTGCTTCGACCGACTTCTTTGCTGGGATCTTTTTTGCCGGACGCGAGTAAACCGAAAATTCCCAGCGAGGCGTCTTTAAATCGCGCTTCTTCTCGGCAAATGGCGTTTGATTCCTCGATTGGCGATCCCATTACTTTTTTGGCCGGAAAAGGTCCGGGTAATTTTGCCCAGGTTTTTTCCAGTGAGCGCCAGGCCGATTTTAATAATTCCGTTGTCTGGCGCGTTCGTTTTCAGCAGGCCGGCAATTTTGTCTACGAAAGCATTGCCACCATCGGCTGGCTGGGTTATATCACCTTTTTGGTCCTGCTCGTATTTTTTATGGCCGCGGTAGTTTTCTTATTGATGCGCATCAAGCCGGCCATGGCCACTGTCAAAGTTCCAGCGACAGCAGAAGGGCGGCCGCGTTTTGCGGCAATTCCGCTGGTAAACCGGTTTAGCAATAGCCCGGTCGCCGCCGGTCCACCAGTCGAAGAATCGGGAGCAATCGAAAGCATCACCACCGCGAGTGAAAGCAATTATATTTTTCCTTTGATTGCGGTCGCGGCAGTTTTTATGGGCATACTGGTGAGCTTATGGCTGGCAGTGCCGTCAATTTCGACTTTTCTTTTTTTGTGGGTGGTTTTCTGTTCAGTTGGAATTATCGGAATTTGGAGTTCGCCGGGCGACTTTAGCCGATTGGCGTTTAATTTTAAAGACTCAGCTCGGGATGCTTTGTTTTCGTCGCTGGGTTTGGTGTTTGTGTTTGTGATGCTTCTATTTTTTTCGGTTTTTATCGGCCGGATGTACTGGGGCGAATACTATTATCATCAAGCGCGCGTAGCCTTGGCTGGGAGTACAACGCCCAGCATCGCTCAATTGGAAAAAGCGCGCGGTTTAATAGATAAAGCCATCGCCATGGATCAACATCGCGCTGATTATTTTTTAACCGACGCGCAGGTTAATCTGACGCAAGTCCAGCTGGAAGTTAAGGAAAAAGGGGTGCAACAAGTGGATCGGGTTAAATTACAGCAATTGTTGGGCCTGGCCATTAGCCAATCTAATCAAGCGGTAGACGTCAATTCGCAATCAGTTTCCACTTGGGAAACCAGAGGGCTTATTTTTGAGTCAGTCAGCGCTTTTACCAATCAAGCCAGGGTGCACGCGATCTTGTCTTTCCAGCGGGCAACCGAATTAGAGCCGACAAACCCGATTTTGTTTTATAAGTTGGGAGATAATCAGCGCCTGTTGTGGCTATACAGTCAAAAACAAGCCGTGGACAATAAAGAGGATACCCGGACCGAAGAAGAAATAACGGCTAACCTTGATTTGTACGATTCAGCTTTAAAGAATTTAGCCAAGTCAGTAGACTTAAAACCGAGTTACCTGCCGCCGCGATTGGCTTTGGCGCGGCTTTGGGAAACGCAAAATAATTTAGCCGAAGGCATCAAGCAATTAAAAGAGGCTCTGCAATTTTCCGCGAATCAGAATAATCTGGAATTAAACTATGATCTGGCGCGTCTGCTCTATAACCAGGCGGCTCAACAGAAATTTAGCGATCCCGAACGGCTAAAAGAGGCGGTTAGCTATTTAAACGCGGCGCTCAAAATCACTCCTAACTATTCGAACGCGCTATTTACCCGTTCTTTAATTTTAAAGCAATTAAAAGAATATCGATTGGCGGTGGATGATATGCAAAAGGTGGCTGATTTGAATCCCGGAAATCGCGATATAGCGTATAAACTGGCGGAGTTGGCTGATTTAGCCGGCACCAGTCCGAAATCGGCGCTTGTCGGGCAAGTTGCCGGTGAACAGGTGGACGTGTCGTCGACCGAGGAAATAGTGCCGGAGGAAGCGCCGGCGCAAATTCCGATCGAAGCTACTCCTTGACAAAATCAAATTTATTCACTATTCTTAACTATTATTGGCGTTAATCCGCTAAGCTTTGTGGTTTTAAATTAAGTTATGATAGGAAAAATAATTGCTTATTTCCAAAGTGCCAGAGTCGAACTTAAAAAAGTTACCTGGCCAAATCGCGAGGAAATCGTCCAAAAAACGATTTTGGTTATAGTTATTTCCGTGGCCATTGCCATTTATCTTGGCCTTTTGGATTATATTTTCACTCTGCTTTTACAGCGGTTGGCTTAATTAAAATTTTTGCTTTATGGCTAAACAAATTTCTCAAGGTAAGCGTTGGTACGCGATCCATACTTATTCCGGTTACGAAGAGAACGTGATGCGCAATTTACAACAGCGGATCGAGACCTTTAATATGCAGGAGAAAATTTTTAATGTCATTGTCCCTAAAGAGACCAAGATTAAGATTAAGAACGGCAAGCGCAAAAAAGTCCGCGAGCGTATATTCCCGGGTTATGTGTTGGTGGAGATGAGCGTAACCGATGATTCTTGGTATGTGGTGCGCAATACTCCCAACGTCACCGGTTTTATCGGTACCGGCGTGATACCGACGCCGCTTTCGCAGAAGGAAATTGACACCATTCAAAAACGGATTGGTTTAAAAGATCCGGAATTCAACATCGACGTAAAAGAAGGCGAGCCGGTCAAAGTTATTGACGGTCCTTTTAAAGACCAAGAGGGCAAAATTCAAGCGATTGATCCGGAGCACGGCAAAGTAAAGGTTTTGATTACTGTTTTTGGCCGCGAGACGCCCGTGGAGTTGGATTTTTTGCAAATTAAAAGACTGTAACTAAATTTTAAATTTTAAGTTCTAAATTTTAAATAAAATCAGAAATCCTAATGTTAAATTTTAAAAAGAAACACTATAAACAGGTGTTGCTAAGCAAGTTTTAAAATTATAATTTCGAATTTTAAAATTGATTTAAAACTTAAAATTTAGAATTTAAAATTAAGGCAGTAATTTAGAACTTAAAATTTAAAATTAGTTTAATGTATGGCTAAACAATTAAAAACAATCATTAAATTACAAATTCCCGCTGGTGCCGCTAATCCGGCGCCGCCGGTCGGCCCTGCTTTGGGCCAGCACGGTTTAAATATTCAGGATTTTTGCAGTAAGTTTAACGAAGCCACCAAAGACAAACGGGGTGATATTATTCCGGTGGAAATTTCGGTTTTTGATGACCGAACTTATACTTTCAAACTTAAGACTCCGCCGGCCGCAGAACTGATTAAAAAAGCCGCCGGAATACAGAAGGGTTCAGCCGAACCTAACAAAAAGAAAGTGGGAAAAATTACCCACGCTCAAATTAGAGAAATCGCCGAGAAAAAAATGATTGATTTAACCGCTTTTAATATCGAAGCGGCCGTTAAAATCGTCACCGGAACCGCAAAGCAGATGGGGGTGGAAATAGTATAAAGTATCATGTAGGGTTTTAATTTTAAATTCTAAATTACTGCCTTAATTTTAAATTCTAAATTTTAAGTTTTAAATCAATTTTAAAAATTGAAATTAGAACTTTAAAACTCTCTCAGCAATATCTTTTATCCCGTTTCTTTTTAAAATTTGACATTAAAATTTTTGATTTCATTTAAAATTTAGAACTTAAAATTTAAAATTAGTTTAAGGTAATTCGTTAATTCAATAAAATTAATCGTTAATACTTTATACCTAATACTATCCACAATTGGAAAATGGGCGGGGAGGCCGGTTATGGGATTATGAATACCGGCGGACCGATCTTTGCCAAAACCCTGATGCGGGCTGGCTTTTTTGTTTTTATTTACTCGGAATATCCTTCGTTAATCCGCGGCGGCCATAATACCATGCAAGTAACGGCTTCCGAAAGTCCGTGTGATGCCGTTTATCTGGCGTTGGATCAATTAGTTGCCTTAAACGCGCATACTATCGTGGCTCATCAGGCCGAGGTAAAAAACGGCGGGGTTATTTTATATGATTCAAATTTAATCAAATTTTCAGACGACGGGCGGATTGATAACAGCCGCATTCCGACCTTAACCGGCAGCCATACGGTGGCCGCAGGGCGGGCGCAAACCAGTCGCCGGCCGGATATTGCCTATGTTCCGATTCCGCTGGAAGATATCGCCACTCAAAATGGCGGTGATAAAATAATGAGGAATGTCGCGGCCGTGGGCGGCAGTATCGCGATTTTTGAGCAAAAAGTTCCGGGCGCGACCGGACTGCTTGCGCTGGCCGATCAAATTTTAGCTGATATTTTTAAGAAGAAAGGGGAAGCGGTGATCAGCGCGAATCAAAAAGTGTTGGAAGCGGGATATAACGAAATTAAAAAATTAAAATGAAAAATGAAAAAAATAAAATTTTAATTTCCGGCAACGAGGCCATTGCTTTGGGCGCCATCAAGGCTGGTTTAAAATTTTATGCCGCTTATCCGATGACCCCGGCGTCGTCAATTCTGCATTTTTTGGCCGGCCACGAGCATGAATATAAAATTTTAGTTAAACAGACAGAAGACGAGCTGGCCGCGATGAATATGACAATCGGCGCTTCTTTGGCCGGGGTGCGGGCGATGTGCGCGACTGCCGGCGGCGGATTTGCCTTGATGGTCGAAGGCTTGGGTTTTGGCGGAATGATCGAGACGCCGCTTGTGGTTGGCGTGGTCAGTCGGCCTGGCCCGGCCACCAGCATGCCTACATGGAGCGCTCAAGGAGATTTGCGTTTCGTGATGCACGCCGCTCCGGATGAGTTTCCGCGGATTATTTTAGCGCCGGGAGATGCGGCCGAGGCCTATCATTTAACCTTTCGCGCTTTCAATCTGGCTGATAAATATCAATTGCCAGTCATTATTTTAAGCGATAAAAATTTAGCCGAGTCCTATTTTACGGTTGAACAAAAAGAGTTTTCTGAAGGTAATTTTGCGATTGACCGCGGCCGGATCGCCCAAGCGCTTACTGGTCAACCTAACAGTACCTATCTTCGATACGATCCGAGTATTCCTGACGGTGTTTCGCCGCGAGCGATTCCCGGAACCCCGGGCCGTTTATTTCTTGCCAACTCTGATGAGCACGACGAAGTCGGCTATTCGGAAGAGGATAGCGCAAGTCGCAGTGCTCAAATGGACAAAAGGATGCGAAAAATCGCGACTATTATCAAAAATCAATCTTTGGGACTGCCCAAGTGGTATGGCCCGGCCAAGGCGAACTTAACGTTGATTTGCTGGGGTTCGAATAAAGGCGTCGCCTTAGCGGCCATCAGCCAACTGCCCGATTGCAATGTGCTTCATTTTTCCGAACTTTATCCTTTGGACGTGCCGCGGGTGCAGGCAGAATTGGGAAAAATAAAAAGATCATTGTGCGTGGAAGGTAATTATAGCGGTCAATTCGCTGATTATTTGTACGAGCGAACCGGATATCAAGTAAACGAGCGTCTGTTAAAGTACGACGGCCGGCCGTTTTGGGTGGAAGAGATCGTGGCTAAGGTTAAAGCATAAGTTTTAAATTTTAAATTTCAAATTTTAAATAAAATCAGAAATCCTAAAACAGGTGTTGCTGAGCGAGTTTTAAAATTATTATTTCGAATTTTAAAATTGATTTAAAACTTAAAATTTAGAATTTAAAATTAAGGCTGTAATTTAGAATTTAAAATTATTTTGCAAAGATTCATCTATGTTATCAGATAATCAACAACCCACCCCCCTCACTATTGCCGATTACGCCAATACTATGTTCCCGACTTGGTGTCCGGGCTGTGGTAATCATGGGCTATTGGTCGCAATGAAGCAGGCCTTGGCCGAACTGCAACTCCAGCCGCACAAGCTGTTTTTCGTTTGGGGCATCGGCTGTTCCAGCAATACCAGCAACTGGGTAAACGTCTACGGCGCGCATAGTTTGCACGGCCGGGCTTTACCTGTTGCCGTGGCGATCAAATTAGTCAACCCAGCTTTAACGGTGATTGCCGAAGGCGGCGATGGCGACGGTTACGGCATTGGCGTCGGACATTTTATTCATAGTATGCGCCGCAATCTGGATATCACCTATATTGTCCATAATAATCAAATTTACGGTTTAACCACTGGCCAGGCATCGCCCACCTCGGATAAAGGGATGAAGTCAAAATCAACGCCCTGCGGAGTGATTGAACGGCCGATAAATCCGCTGGCCTTGGCTATTTCGAGTAACGCGACCTATATTGCACGCGGTTTTAGCGGTGATGTTGCTCATCTTAAACAATTGATTATGGGCGGCATTAAGCATCGGGGGTTTGCCTTAATTGATGTTCTCCAACCATGCGTTACTTTCAACAATCAAAACACTTACCCTTGGGTGCAGGAGCGAGTTTATAAATTAGAGGGTACTGGCCATGATCCAAAAGATAAAGCGCAGGCTTGGCAGAGGGCGCAGGAGTGGGGTGATAAAATTCCGATCGGTTTGTTTTTTCAAGAAGATCGTTTAACTTACCGCGACGAAATCGATCAGTTCGCCAAAGACGAAAGCCTGCTGGATCACGACATTTCCAATATTGATATCAGTAAGACGTTGGAGGAGTTTAAATAACTTGTCGGCGAAATGGGGAGTCTGTTTCCTATTTTTTGCTGGCGATACCAATTATGACTAATTTAGATCGTGGAAGTGAATATGGCCCAGAGGAGATGGGAAAAAAACTTCATGAAGCTGTTTTACGTTTTGATTCGTTTCATATGAAAGAAATCGACGAAATTAGACGTTTGATAAAAGATGGTAATTTGCCTAATTTAACTTATGAACAGGCTCGCCATTGTGCAGATTGGACCGGCGATGCATTATTAGTTGATGGAAAAAGCTATTTTATGCATGGAAAAGAGGCTGCTGTTGTTTTAGAAATGGCCAAGAATCTTGGTGCAGACGCAGTGCTGAAAGAATTGGATGAAGCGGAAAGAAAAGTAGTTGAAGTAAAGAAAATAATAGAAAACGATAAAGCAAAAAGAAGCAGTGAACAAAGGACGGATACTCAGGTAACTACAACAGAATCAGAAGATAGTTTATCAGAAGCCGCCACTCCTAAACTAGGAGAAAAAATTCGAGATACAGCAAAAGCATTTTTTCAAAAAGCTCAACGTCAAGGGCAGGAAATTTTTGAACGAAAATTTGATGATCCTGTCAAGGAATTGAAACGTCAATTTGATATCGTTACCCAGGAACAATATGCAAAAGCTGCTGGTATGGAACTGAAAGAGTACAGAGTAATATTTGAGCCGCTCAAAGCGCGGATTCAAGAAATTGCCGAGATACAAAAAGAAATGCCAGAGGGACACCTGCCTTTTGTTATTGTGATTTCAGATGAGCTGATCTCGGTAGAAAAACAAATGGCGCTTACAGAGATTTATGTTGACAGTGGGGATAAAAAAACATATAGAAATGGCTATACAAGTTTGATCCCCGAGGCAATTAAAGAATTTAAGCCTTTTAATGTAAATGTTCCTGATGAAAAAGCATATTTGGCATTGGACATCGAAATTGGCAAAGACACGCTTAACGAATCGCCAGATGAAGCGATCGAAAAAATAAAAGGACTAGGGCGTTCGCCCCTCACACTAGAGGAAGGTGTTGCTCTTCTCACTCATCACCCCGAGGTTTTTAACTTTAAAGATAAGTCTTCTGCGTGGATGCCTGGTTCGCGTCGCGGGGACCGCGAAATCCCGCGAATAATGCCGCAGGGAGGCGGGGCGAAGCTCTCCTCAGGTCAGTCGACTGAATCGGATAGGTATTTTGGTTCACCTTCTTGTAAAAGTAGAATTGCGGGAGTTTGATTTTCGAAGGGCCGCGCCAATTGATATCAGTAAGACGCTGGGATAAATTTTTGAATTTGTCACAGAGAGCTTTTTTGTATTGAAAAATTTGACTTTTTTTCTACTTTACGCTATTCTCTATTTACATTCCGTAGACTGCAAGCGATCAATAGATCTTAATTTGCCGCTTTAAGGTAAGCTTGCCGAGGAAAGAATCGAGTCTTCTTTTGAAAGAAGGCGATTTGTCTACGGATTTAAAGGTCCGTTTTTTGTTTAATTAATTATGAGCATATCTCAAAATTATTTTTCTGTCATTCCGGACTTGATCCGGAATCCAGAATTTGATTTATTTACTGGATTCCCGCTTTCGCGGGAATGACAAAAGGGCGTTAATTTTCAATTTTGAGTTAAGTTTATATAGCATATGCCAAAAAAACAGGCAGAAAAAAAAGAAATTATCGACCAGATTGCCAAACTGCTAGAGTCAAAATCGCTGGTTTTTTCGACTTTTTACAAAACCAAAGTTGGTGATCAGGCGGCGTTGCGGTCGACCCTGCGGGAGGCTGGCGTTAATCTTATGATCGTCAAGAAAACACTGCTTAAGAAGGCATTAGCCAAAAAAGGGATGGAATTGCCGCTGGTTGATCAATTGTTCGAGCAAATCGCCGTTGCCGCGACGACCGCTGACGAGTTGGCTCCGGCGAAAGTTTTAGTCAAAGCCAGTAAGGGCAATAAAGAGCTGAAGATTTATTTTGGGTTGCTGGATGGCCGGGTGATTGAGGCGGATTCGGTCAAGACTATGGCGAGTTTACCGGGACGCGAGCAATTGTTGGCACAAGCGGTTGGCGCGTTAAATGCGCCGCTACACGGTTTGGTGCAGGTTTTAGTCGGCACCGAGCGGCAGTTATTAAACGTATTAAATCAAATTAGAGAGCGAAAATAAATTTACAATTATCAATTTACTAATTTTCAGTCAGGGTTTGAAAATTGTCACCCGAAGGGTGATCAGCCTTTGGCTGAAAAATTGAAAATTGAAAATTAATATTTTATGTCCGAAGAAATTAAAAAAGAAGACGTTAAAGTTCCGGCGAAATTCGCCGATTTAGTCAAAAAAATCGAGGAGCTGTCGGTTCTGGAATTATCAGAATTAGTCAAAGTCCTCGAAGCCAAATTTGGCGTTTCCGCCGCTCCGGTCGCTGTGGCCATGGCCGCGGCTCCAGTAGCCGCCGGGGAAGCCAAAGAAGAGCAAACATCTTTTGATGTTGAACTAATCAGCGCCGGGGGCAATAAAATTGCCGCAATTAAAGCGGTCCGGGCTGTTACCAGTTTAGGCTTAAAAGAAGCTAAAGATTTAGTGGAGGGTGCGCCAAAGATCGTTAAAAATGGAGTGCCAAAAGAAGAAGCTGAAAAAATCAAGAAAGAATTAGAAGCCGCCGGTGCGCAGGTGGCGGTAAAGTAGTAGCGTCAATTCAATTAAGATGATTAACCATAAAAGTCGAGTTTGTTCTCGGCTTTTGTGTTTCGGGCATAGTAATTTTAAATTTCAAATTCTAAATTTTAAATCAATTTTAAAAACTAGAATGTTAAAGGCTAAAACAAAACACAATTAATAGCGTTTGAGTTCGTTTAAAAATTTAAAATTTAAAATTCGGATTTGATTTAAAATTTAGAATTTAAAATTAGTTTGTTCCATTAAGAGTCAACTAATTAATTTATTTTAATCAAAAAACTAGTTAAAATCAAAAATTATTTTTTTTGCTTTTTCCCTTTACTTTGTGTAAGATAAAATAACTATGGATTTAAATCGGCTTGACCAAGCGAAAATCCGCAATTTTTGCATCATTGCCCATATAGATCACGGGAAATCAACCCTGGCTGATCGTTTTTTGGATTTAACGCATACGATTTCCGAGCGCGAGAAGCGGGACCAGATTTTGGACTCGATGGATTTGGAGGTGGAACGCGGCATTACCATCAAAATGAAGCCGGTGACGATGTACTGGGAAGATTATGTTTTAAATTTGATCGATACTCCCGGGCACGTTGATTTTTCCTACGAGGTCTCGCGGGCATTGGCGGCCGTGGAAGGCGCGATTTTGCTGGTTGACGCCACCCAAGGGATTCAGGCCCAAACTTTAGCCAATTTGTACCTGGCTATGGAGCAAAACATTGTACTTATTCCGGTCATCAACAAGATTGATCTGCCAGCGGCGAATCCAGCGGCGGTTAGCGAGGAATTGGCAACGCTCTTACAGATAGCGCCGGAAGACATTTTAACCGTTTCCGCCAAGACTGGGATAAATGTAGCTGACGTACTCAAATCAGTGGTCGAACGAGTTCCGCCGCCGCGCGTTTCACAGCCAGCGGAACTTACCAAAGCGCTAATTTTTGATTCTTATTACGACAAGCATCGCGGGGTTGTCTGCGATGTCCGCATTTTTCAGGGGTCGCTTAAACGCGGCAGTAAAATATTTTTTTATCAAACCAACACCTGGAGCGAGGCGAAAGAAGTTGGAATTTACCGGCCCAGCCATTTGCAAACGGAAGTATTGGTCAGCGGGCAGATTGGTTATTTAATAACCGGCATCCGGGAAATGAACCGTTGCCGGGTCGGGGATACGGTGATTGGTGTGGCGGCAGTACAGGATCATCTGCGGGACGCCGTAAAAGCTTTGCCGGGCTATAAAAAGATTAAACCGATGGTCTTTGCCAATATTTATCCCCGCGATCAAAGCCGGTACTTGGAGTTGCGGCGGTCTTTGGAAGAGCTAAAACTCAATGATTCATCGCTGGAGTTTCAACCGGCCGCTTTATCAACTCTGGGGCAGGGGTTTCAGATTGGCGTGCTGGGATTGCTTCATCTGGATATCATCAAAGAACGCTTGCGGCGCGAGTACGGGCTGGATTTAGTTTTAACTGTTCCGCAAGTTGAATATCATCTTAAAGTAACAAATAAAAAATCGAAATTAAAAACTGTGGAAGGCGAGGACCTTTGCATCGTCACTAGTCCCCAAGAATTCCCTGATTATTCATCAACCGAACAATGCTTTGAGCCGTGGGTTAAACTGGAAATCATCACTCCGCAAGAGACAATCGGCGGGATAATGTCCTTGGTTATTGAACGGCGCGGGGAATATCTTAATACGGAATATATTGTTTCGCAGGCAACTGGCGCCGGTGGGTCAACCGCAGGCCGGGCACTGTTATTTTTCCACTTGCCGCTCGCCGAGCTCTTAACGGATTTTTATGATAAACTAAAAAGCATATCTTCGGGGTATGCTTCTTTAAATTATGATTTTGCCGATTGGCGGCCGGTGGATTTGGTGAAAATGGAATTTTTGGTGGCTGACGAAGTGCGGGAAGCGCTTAGCGTTCTGGTGCCGCGCTCCCAGGCTTACGGACGCGCCGGCGGAGTTTTAAAAGCGCTCAAAGAAGAGATTCCGCCGCATTTATTTGAGATTCGCCTGCAGGCGCAATTAGGCGGCAAGATTATCGCCAGTGAGCGGATCAAGCCGATGCGCAAAAATGTTACGGCCGGTTTGTACGGCGGCGATGTTACCCGCAAAATGAAATTGCTTAAGAAACAAAAAGAAGGGAAAAAGAGGTTAAAGTCCATGGGCCGGGTCGAGATTCCGACCGATGCCTATTTGGCGGTGCTTAAGCGATAGTTGGGCTTGTCATCCCGAACGGAAGTTGAGGGATCCCTCAGTTGTCCTAGCGCATCAGCGAGGTGACGGCAAATACGAGCGCCATGCCGATTATCAGAAATACGGCCGTGATTTGCCAGAATTTTTTAATGGTTTTGCGTGACATCATAGTTATATGATATAATTGCTATTAATGCGGTAGGGTATGGTTAAAATTTTTCGCAGTAAAATTTTTTTAGGGCTAGAAATTGTCCTTTTGGTAGTAGCGATCGTTGCTTTGATTAAATTCTCCGCAAAAAATAAAACGATTCAAGCGGAGATTGCCGACTGGGGCAAACAGGTAGCCATGATGGAAAATGAGAACCAGAATTTAGAAAAGCGTTTGCAGGAGATAAAGCAGGATTCGTACGTGGAGCTTGAGGCCAAAAAGAAATTAAATTACCGCCGTCCTGATGAAACAGTATTCGTGTTCTACGAGGAAAATTCTCAAGGGCAAGAAATGATCGGCCCGCGGCCGAGTGGGCGCGTAGAAAGTGATAATTTGAGCAATCCAACCAAATGGTGGCGTTATTTTTTCGGGTCAGACAAGAGGACTAATTAATTATCTATGGCACTCGCGAACAGTAATACGAAGGAACTTTCACTTGCCGAGATGCGGGAAGTCGTTTTAAAAGTGGTTGACGGGAAAACTCGGGTAAAATCACCGGTTTCGATTCGCCGTGTAAAATCATCGGCCAAATTTAATAAATCAGAAGTGCCAAAGTCTAAACCGCCGAAGGTCTTGCAAGCTAAACCTTTACGCAAGATTAAGGCGACTACGCCATTTAAAAAGGAATTAATTAAAGACATTAAGGCGGTTGTTAGCACTGTTGCCTCTGGCGCGAAAGAGCGCAATCAGGCGGCGGCGTATCAGATTTTTATTCTTATCTTTTTAATTTTAAGTCTCGTTTTGCTCCTGGTGATTTGGTTTAGTTTGCTTGTCATCAGCCCCAATGAGCTCACATGGTAATGGAGCCATCTGTGGGACTTGTCAGCCCGAGGCTGATCCGCCTTTGGCGGAAACCCACAATCTGCTTGTAGCGATAAACGAGTGCTTTGCTTTTCGATGTTTGGAGCCATCTGTGGGACTTGAACCCACAACCTACGGTTTACGATACCGTTGCTCTACCGTTGAGCTAAGATGGCATAAGTGATGATTATTTTTTAAACCATGAAGACATTTCTCCAATTTTTTTGGTGTTTAATTTTACTCAATTCTATCATAAGTGCGGTTCTTCTACAAGGAGAGACAGCTAAGGCTGAGGGTGAGAGCGTTGTGCAGGCCGCGACCGCGACTTATCATCTGGACTTGCCAACTTTAGCTCGCGGTTATCCGGCGATGTCTGCTGACGGTCGTTTTCGCTTATTGATTTGGCCGAATTTTTTTACCCAGCCCACTGATGTGGAAATTTACGGCCCTCAGACTGTCGGCGACATGCTAGTTTACCGTTTTAAGCTGACGCAAGACGGACAAGTGCCAATCCTTGCGAAAAAATTAACCATTTCCATATCAACCGCCGATGCAGGAGATGATGATAAATATCAGCGCCTGTATTATTATCATCAGACCGGTGATAGTTGGCTCTCATTAGCCGCCCATATGGACACAGGGCGCCAACTGGTTATAAGCGAGGTAATCGATTTTAGCCAGGCTGATATTGGGCTTTTGGTTGGCAGTACGCCGCAACCAGATCGGATCAATAATTTGTCGTTTGACCCGGCTGGGCTGGCAACTGATATTACGGCCGCCACAACCGGCGCATTTTACGACTATACGCTCGGCCTAGGTAATGATATAATAGCCAAAGGTTACACCATAGATTGGCAGGGAATAAAACTGGGAGTTGGCGCGCAGGCCATGCTCCAGCCAAGCGTTTTGACGTTAAAATGGCAGTCAAAAGATCAAGTATTAAATTATGATTTCCAGCCGGCAGTTGCATCTACTGCCACGGCAATTTTAAGGCCTGGAGCGCAATTGATTTTAAGTTTGCCCACGGTTTTTATTGGGGTTGATAAGGAAATAGTTTTTTGGGATAATAACTGGGGCAATTGGCGGGCTTTACCCAGCAACTATCGATATCCCTTTGATCGGGTAATAGCTAAAACACCTTTTGCTTTTGGTCGGTATCGAGTGCAGGAGAGGCCGGGCCGTTATGTCGGGACAGCCAGCTGGTTTCCGGATCGGTTGATTTCACAGACGCTTTATGCCGCGGCCTGCAATGATTTTCCCTTGGGTACCAAACTAATAGTCACTAATTTAGCCAATCAAAAAACCAAAGTTGTTGAAGTTCGTTCGACCGGCCCTTTTGTTCCCGGCCGGGTGATCGACTTAAATTATTCCGCGTTTTCGGCTCTAGCTGATCCGCGCGACGGGCTGATACGGGTTAAGGTGGAGAAGGCGACGTAATTTCTAATTTAGTTATTAGACATTTTCGGAATGATTATTTTCAAAGGCGTAACCAAAAAATACCCGCCGCAAGTACACGCGGTGGACGACATCAATCTCCACATTAAACCAGGTGAGTTTGTTTCGATTGTCGGCCAATCCGGCACCGGCAAAACAACCTTGATTAAACTTTTGATTGCCGAAGAGCGGGCCACTTGCGGCCGGATTGTTGTTGGCGGGTGGGACATTACGCACGTTAAGCAGTCGCAGCGGCCGTATTTGCGCCGTCAAATCGGCGTGATTTTTCAGGATTTCAAATTATTGCCCAAGAAGACAGCTTTCGAAAACATTGCTTTTGCTTTGGAAGTGTGCGGGAAATCAGATCAAATCATCAAGAAAACCGTGCCGCAACTACTGCGGATTGTCGGGCTTGAGGAAATGGGCAAGCGTTATCCTCGCCATCTTTCCGGAGGCGAAGCGCAGAGAGTGGCTATTGCCAGGGCGCTGGCGCACCGGCCAAAAATTATCGTAGCTGATGAGCCGACCGGCAATCTGGACGCGATTACCGGCCGGGAAATTGTCGATTTGCTCAAAAAAATCAATAATTTTGGCACGACAGTAGTTTTGGTAACGCATGATCGGGATATCGTCAATGCTCTAAAAAGGCGCGTTATTACGTTGGACGCCGGGCACGTGGTGAGCGATAAAGAAGAAGGAAGGTATGTACTTTAAATTTTCTTTTTTCATTTTTATTTTTTCATTTTAAATTTATGTTCGTTTCCATTTTTCGCGTTTTTCGCTTTGCCGGCAGAAATTTTTGGCGCAATATCTGGCTGGCGCTGGCGACAATCAGCATCATAATTTTAACTTTGATTTCCATCAGTTTCGTGGAACTTTTAAACGTGCTGACCCAGGAAGCAGTGGCCACCATCAAAGACCGGATTGATATCAGCATTTATTTTAAGCCGGAGGTCACGCCGGAAGAGGTAATTAACATCAAACGCAAGTTGGGACAGCTTGAGCAGATAAAAACCATCACTTATGTCAGCCGCGCTGATTCGCTTAAAATACTGGAGGACAAACACGGGCAGGATGTTTTGATTAAAGAGTCGCTCCAAGAGCTGGGCACTAATCCTTTAGGCGACACTTTGGTAATTAAGGCTAATGATATCGGTTACTACCCGGTGATTTTAGCGGCTTTGGAGCAGAGCCAATACAAGGGATTAATCGAGGATAAGAATTATGAGGATAATCAGGCGTTTTTGACCAAAATCAATTCTGTTACCAGCAAGGTCAAAAAAATCGGCTGGATGGTGAGCGGCGTTTTCGCGATTGTGGCGATTTTGATTGTTTTTAACACCATCAGGATTGCGATTTATACGAAAAGCGAAGAGATCGGCGTGATGAAGCTGGTCGGAGCGGATAACTGGTTTATCCGGGCGCCGTTTTTGGTGGAAGCGGTTTTGTACGCGGCTATTGGCACAGCTCTGACGATGTTGCTTTTATACCCGATTTTGGAAGTGATTGACCCATATATTTTGAGCTTTTTTGACAACGGTTTTAGCCTGGTGGCCTATTTTGTAAGCCATTTGGTGGCCTGGGTACTTTGGCATTTTGTGGGAATTTTGGTTTTAACGATCACCGCCTCGTCGCTCGCAGTTGGACGCTATTTGGATGTGTAAGGTAGCGGAGGTCAGCAAGCGCTTTGTGTTTTGTCATCCCGAGCTTGTCGAGGGATCCCTTTCTGGTTTGGTTCTGCATAGCGACAATGTACCGAATTGACTTTGCCGGTAAATTTGGTTAAGATGGGGTCTTCGCGATAAATTTTTAATATTCTTCGGGGATCGTCTAACGGTAGGACAGCGGCCTTTGAAGCCGTCAGTCTTGGTTCGAATCCAAGTCCCCGAGCCACGTCGTTCGCGAGCGACGTGGCGAGCCAAGTCGCTCGCGAACGATCAGGTATAAACCACGTCACTCGAGAGCGACGTGGTAAACACAATTAATAAAAAATATGCATCCAATAGAAGATTTATCCAAAGAACATGGTCTTATCAAATTAATGCTCCGCATTCTGGAAAGTATGAATGATAAAATTACCAATGGGCAACCAGTTGCTGTCGAAGACATAATTAGCGGGGTTACTTTTCTTAAGGAGTTCGCGGATAAATGCCATCATGGCAAGGAGGAGAACTTGTTGTTTCCAATAATGAAAAAAGATGGTATTAAGAAAGAGGTTGAGCTAATTGACATTTTGGTGGCTGAGCATGTCCAAGGCAGGGGCTATGTTAGGAATATGGTTGAGGCGATCGATAAAAAAGAAAAAAGCGGGAAAGAGTTTGCGGACGTTTTTGTATCCAATTCAAAGAATTACGTTGCTCTTTTGGATCAGCATATTAATAAAGAGAATACGATTCTATTTTTCGAAGCCAGACAGTCCTTATCCGAAAGCCAGTTAAAAGAATTGGAAGGGGGATTTGAAAACTTTGAAAAAAATATAATTGGGGCCGGAAGACATAAAGAACTTCACGGTATAATCCATAAGTTAGAAGGAATCTATCTATAAACAGAATAGGGAGTGCCAACTCTGGCATAAAAATCGGCTTTAAGGCCTGATTTTTTGTTTCGGCATGCGTGATTGCAAGTACTTTTTTTTGGTGGTATGATTTTGGTAGGTTTGGTCAGCTAAAATTGAAATATAATATGAACAAAATAAATAACAGTCTAGTAGACAGTACAAAAATTTCCCTTCGGAAGATTGGATAGAAAAACGGATGCGTGGGATTGCTATTCGAGAAGAACTAACAGACGAGTGGCAAAAGCGAGGTGCCAAAGAGCAAAAAGATTATGAGATTTTAACGGCGGAAATTTCCAAGGCGACTTTTGGGGTTACGCCAAGGCTGGCGGCGATATTGCCGGCGGGGCGAGAAAGAAACTGGAAGAACGGCTCGGCAGATCTGTTGTAACAAAAAAGAATTTTCTCCCTCGACGACAGTGAGTCTCAAAAACACGAAGTATTGCGCAGACAATTAAAAAAAATAAAAAACATTTCGACGTATGAAGAAAAAATCAAAAAACAAAGCAATCGCAATTTTTGCAGGGGCGCAAATACGGCGCCACTGGGATGCGGAAAAGGAACTTTGGTATTTTTCGGTTGTTGATGTGGTTAGAGTTTTAATTGGAAGTGCTGCCCCAAGGAAATACTGGAATAAATTAGCGCAGCGTTTAAAAAAAGAAGGCAGTGAGTCGGTGACAAAATGTCACCAACTGAAATTTGTGGCTAAAGACGGCAAATTTTACTCCTCTGATGCCGCTGATACAGAAACAATGCTTCGCCTCATCCAATCAATCCCATCGCCTAAAGCCGAGCCGTTCAAGCTTTGGCTGGCGCGTGTGGGTTACGAAAGAATTCAGGAAACAACTGATCCGGAAAAATCAATCAATCGAGGAAGAATCAATTGGCAAAGAATGGGACGAAGTGCAAAATGGATTCAGCAAAGAATGATGGGGCAGGAAATTAGAAATAAGCTGACTGATTATTGGAAGGATAACGAAGTAAAACAACAGGCCGAGTATGCTATTTTAACAAATATTATCCATCAAGAATGGAGTGATTTGTCGGTTAAAGAGCATAAAAGTTTAAAAAAATTAAAGGAGCAGAATTTGCGCGATCATATGACAGACGCGGAATTGGTTTTCACGGCTTTAGCAGAACTTTCTACCCGTCAGATTGCCGAAACTATGCAAACAAAGGGGTTGGAAGAAAATAAAACGCCAGCCAGAAAAGGCGGTCGCATTGCTAAAAACGCGCGTTTGGAATTGGAAAACAAGACTGGTAAAAAAATAATCAGCGCAGATAATTTTTTGCCAGCCTCAAAAAGCGTTAAATTAAAAGCGAAAAATAATTTACTCCGTTAACAAAAAAAGGGCACCGCAAGGATGAAACCTTGAAAGGCGACCTTTTCATTCGTGATGCTTACAATATGGCAAAGAAAGTCGGTAAAAGTCAATAGTTCTTTTTGGGGAGTCTATTACACTATGGACACATACAATTGGTACGCGCAACTTATTAAGCCCTCATGGGCGCCGCCAGCCTGGCTTTTTGGGCCGGCATGGACAGTGCTTTATATTCTAATCGCCATCTCGTTTGGCAAAGTTTTTTTGCTGGCATGGCAAAAAAAAATTGCATTCAAAACTGCTCTGCCGTTTGCCCTTAATTTGATTTTTAACTTTGCGTTTTCGCCTTTACAGTTTCGGCTACAGAATAATATTTTAGCGGCGATTGACGTGCTTTTTGTCCTGGCAACGCTGATTTGGGCGATGCGCGCAATTTACCCGCACGCGCGCTGGATTACTTATATCCAAATTCCGTACTTGCTTTGGGTTTCGTTCGCGACGGTATTACAGCTGACTGTTACTTATCTAAATAGATAGAGTCAATCAGCGTCTCAGAGGAATTTTTGGCATTTTTTTGATTGTTTGACGAAGAGTCAATTTTTTTTTAAGTCTTGTCAAAATTCTTAAAAGGGTGTAGAGTTTTATGTTTCGCCCTTGACAAAGATCATTTTTTATCCTATTTTTAGGTTACTGCTATTTTTATTAAGTTAATATCTATGATCAGGCAATGACCAAAATTTAGGCGAGTGCTTTTTATTGACTCATTGCCAATAATATGTTATTATTCCAACCATGGAAGACGCAAAATTAATCAAACAATCAAATAGTAAAAAAACAGCTTGTATTAGCCAAGAAGAGGGTGGTAAAGCAAAATCTTCTCCCTCTGATTTGACTGAGTGTCTTTTAACTTGTTTAAATCAGCGGGAACAGGATGTTTTAAAACGGCGTTATGCTTTGCATGGCGGTCGTAAAGAAACGCTCGAAGCCATCGGCGAAAATTACCAAATTACTCGCGAGCGAGTGCGCCAGATTGAACGAGCGAGTTTAAGTAAAATTAAAAAATTAGTGGATTATCGCAATGTGCTGAAAGATTTAGTTGACGAAATCGACCGTTTGCTCGCCAGGTTCGGCGGCATCATCGGGCATGATCATTTGGTCGAAGAGCTGGCGCGTCTGGCAGAAGTTAATCAAAACGACCAAACAGTTTTAAGCAAAGAGCGAAATCATTTATTTTTCCTGCTTGAGCAATTTGTGTCTGACATTTTTCATTTTCATGGCGAGGGCGAAGATCATAATCAAGGCTGGAGTAAGGACAAGGATATTATTAAACCGGTGAAACAAATTTTAGAACGGATCGAAGATTTTTTAGCTAAGCACGCTAAACCGATTACCCACGAAGAAATAGCCACGGCGGTGCGGGAGCCGGAGGATTCCGTTTATTCTTATTTAAATTTAAGCAATCGAATTAAAAAAAATGCGTTTGGCCTTTGGGGCATGTCCCGCTGGCCGGCAATAAATCCTAAACGGATGGCTGACCGCATTTACCTGGTGTTGACCAAATACGCGAAACCGATGCATTATCGGGATATCGCCGGTCACATCGAACAGCATTACGGCCGCAAAACTCATCCGCCAACGGTTCATAACGAGTTAATCGCCGACGACCGATTCGTGTTGGTCGGGCGGGGAATCTACGCCCTGAAAGAATGGGGTTATGTTTCCGGCACCGTGCGTGAGGTAGTTGAATCGGTTTTGGCGAAAAGCGCCGCGCCTTTAACGCGCGAAGAAATTATTGAGGCAGTGCAAAAGCAGAGGCTGGTTGCCCGTTCCACTATTTTACTCGCCCTTAACAACAACTCCCACATCAAACGCGCCGCTCAAGATCGTTACACTGTCGATAAAACAAACAATTAAAAATTAAATTCATCGTTTACAAAAGCGCCCTCTATTATCACCGTGTTTCCGCTATTTAGTCTCCAATTTTGGCAGACTCTACATTTTAATAATCTTTTTATTTTAGCGGGAGAATTGCTGTTGGCCGGAGGGTGGTTTTTTATTTTCTGGCAACTTTGGCCGGCGATTAAAGAGGATTGGATTAACTGGCGGCAATCAATTTTTGCCAGGGGAAATCCATTTGTCGTAATGGAACTGGCAGTTCCCAGCCGTAATGTCCGGCATATCGAAGCGATCGAGCAAACTTTCGCCCAGATTCACGGCCTGCGGCGGCAGGCGACTTGGTGGGAAATTTGGTGGAAAGGCCAATACGTGCTTAAAGTAACTTTAGAAATCGTTAGTTTTGAAGGGCGGATTAAATTTTATATTACCTCCACTTTTAAACATAAGCATTTAATAGAGCATGCGCTTTATGCCCAGTATCCGGATTTAGAAATTAAATATCTGCGCCCGGAAGAAGATTTTATTCATATCTTTCCGGATAAGATGCCGCATCCGGAGTTTGACATGCTGGGCACGGAATATGTCGCCAGCCGGCCGCCATATTTTCCCCTTAAAACCTATCGGGAATATATCGATAAAAAAACCGGCGAGTATCTTGACCCCCTACGCCACTTGTGGGAATTGTTTAATAATTTGCGGGAAGGGGAATATATGTGGTATCAGCTGGTTTTAGTGCCGGAGTTTGAGAGATGGTCGCTCGAACAGCGTAAGCATGTGGACATTTTAACCGGTAAAAAAAAGGGCGCTCACCATCACGGAAAAAGTATTTTAGGAATATTTGGTGATCAGCTGTCCAGCATTTTTTGGTATATTTTGCTTTTGCCCTGGAATATTTTAAAGGAGGTTTTTCGGCAGTTGACCGGCGGGACGGTTAAGATTGCCAGTGACCAAGTAACCAAGAACACGCTGGGCGAGGTCGGACGCCAGTTTAAAGGTACTGCTCGAGAAACTGGGCGCCAGATTTACTGTTTACACGAAGCTTTTTTAAGCCAGTTCCGCAAGAGAAAACCTAAATCGCCGGCCAGCAATGCTGTTGCTCCACCTTCTTGGGGACCGATAAATATAGAAAACAAGATTAGTTTTGATCCGGCGATTAATGTCAACGCGCCGGGAGTGAGTTTCCCATCCGATTATTTGTTTATGACGGAACGGCAAAAGCAGGTGATTGATGCGGTTGAGCGCAAATTGTCCCAGCCTGCTTTTAAAGTGTGTATGCGGGTTCTGTACTTCGCGAAAAAGCCGGTTTTTTCCAAGTTTCGTTTTTGGTCCGAGTCCCACGGAGCTTTTAAGCACTTTAATGATTTGGAAATGAATTATTTAAATCGCGGTTTTTGGAGCAGAACTACGGCTGATTATTTTTTCGCTAAAAAACGGAAAATTTTTCGGCAAAATGCGATCATCGCCAATACTAAAAGCCGTGACTGGTATGCCGGAGACGATTGGAATTACTTTAGCGTCGAAGAAGTCGCTTCGCTTTGGCATTTTCCGCACCAGCATGATTTGCTGGCGAACATCCAAACCGCCCAAACCCCGGTCGCCCCGCCCCCGAACTCTCGGGGCGTGCGTGCCGGTTTCCGCCGTGAACGGTTGCTGGAAGTTGAGGTGGGCTCGGTTCCCAGCAATTTACCGGTGGAGGAATATGAATATTATAATTATAAGTAAAATAAATTAAATTAAGATGGAAACCCAAAAACCTTTTTACAACCGTGACGTTACAGTCTTTGCCGAAACAAATTTTCGCGATCAGCGGAAGACTTTTGGCGTTAAGCGCGCGGACCGCCGGCGCCACATGTACATTATCGGTAAGACGGGTATGGGCAAGGCAAGCATGCTGGAGCATATGATTGTTCAGGACATTAAGCGGAGCGAAGGTTTGTGCGTAATCGATACGCAAGGTTTGCTGGTGGAGGAATTGCTGTATTATATTCCCAGCCACCGTTTAAAAGACGTGATTTACGTTAATCCGGCGGATATTGATTATCCGGTGGCGTTTAATTTGCTGGAGACGAGCGATGATTTGCAAGCGCAAACCGAGTTAGTGCAGGGGCTGATTAATATTTTTAAAGATTTATGGGTCGATATTTGGGGTCCGCGTTTGGAATATGTTTTAAAAAATTCACTAATAACTTTGTTAGCCGACGAAAACAACACGCTGTTGCATATCCTCCTTTTGTTGACTGATGCGGATTTTCGCCGCCGGCTTTTGGCAAAAGTTACTGATCAGGTGATTCTGGATTTTTGGTTAAAAGAGTATCAGGAATCACCGGAAAGGTTTGATAGTGCCGCTATCCTGCCGATCAGGGATAAAATTGGGCAAATAGTGAGCACATCACTGCTGCGAAATATTATCGGCCAAGCCAAGACCGGCTTTAATTTTGAGGATATCATCGCCGAAAAGAAAATTGTAATTTTGGTGCTCAATAAATCAAAAATTGGCGACGAAGCCGCGCGTTTGCTGGGATCAGTTTTTACTTTAAAATTGATGTTGGCGGCCAAAAAAATGCAACAACCCGGCCGCGAGTCGGCGGATGTTTATTTTTATTTATATGATTTTCAAAATTATAGCCCGGCATTATTTAACGAATTGATTACTAGCCCTAATTTCGGCCTTAATTTAATTTTATGCAATCAATATTTGGAGCAAGTGCCGGAGTTGGTGCAGAGGGATATTTTTGGCAATTTTGGCACGATCGTGGCATTTCGCGTGGGTTCGAGTGATGCCGTGAAGCTTGCAGAGGTGATGAAGTTGGGAATGAATCCAGAGGATTTGATGAAACTTAATAAATATAACATTATGCTCACCCTTTCGATTGACGGTGAGACGTCGGCGCCGTTTACAGCCGTTACTTTAGAGCCGTTACCGGTGGCTGGACTTAAAGATAACGTTATTGCTTACAGCCGGGAGCGCTATTCCCATCGGCGCGAAGAAGCCGAAGAATCAATCCGGCAAAGTTTGCATATTTATCCGACCAAAAATTATGCTGAAGCTCCGATTTTTGTCGAACCGGAAATATCTCCAGCCAACATCGATTATCCGGCGGTAGATGCGCCAAGTGCCGAGAACTCGGTGCAGGATAAGAGTGAGTCCGACAATAATTACACGGCCGAGGCGTTGGCGGCTTTTCGGGATAAGTTTGCGCAAATAATTGAGCCTACTAACGAAATGGCAGACCTGTCAATTATTAATTTGAGCGCATCTAAACCAACACTAGTTGAGGAAACTAAGCCACAGAGCAAGGCAGTGTCCCCAGGTGAGGAAGTGACGTTTAATTAAAAGGTTTTTTTAAAGCGGTTTTTTTATCATTGACCACTTGGCAACAATTTGGTATTTTTAATATACTAACCTTCTAAAAAAGCAACTGTTTAAATTGAGGTGAAAAGGACGTGCTGTGTCCAGATTCTTTTTTTAGGCAGTGTTTCGTGGCATCATTTTATGTTAAATAATTCGCGGAATAATTTTTTAATTATCAGTTTGGTAGCGATGATTTTTTTTGTCTTTGGAGTCGGCATCGGACAAAACGTACAGCTTATCCGGCCGAGTGTGGCGCCGGAGTCAACGGCTGACCTCAGTAACCCGCTTTGCCCGGCCGGGTTGCCGGAATTTGTCGATCCGACGCAGGTTGATTTTAACTTGTTTTGGGATGTCTGGGCTTCTTTGGAAGACCGTTATTACAAGCGTTCTGACATTAAAGATCAGGAACTTTTTTACGGGGCGATTAGAGGAATGGTCGCTTCTTTGCATGATCCTTATACTGTTTACTTTGAGCCGAAAGCGGCTGAGGAGTTTAACAAAGAGCTTGAAGGTAAATTCGAAGGCATTGGCGCGGAGATCGGCATCAAGCAAGATCGGTTAACGATTATCGCGCCCCTGCCTGGTTCGCCGGCCGAGCAAGCCGGTCTTTTGCCGGGGGATAAAATATTGTCGATCGACGATTTTGATACCACCAATATTTTTGTCGATGAAGCGGTGGACCGTATTCGCGGCACCAAGGGCACTACTGTTACGCTGACTATTTTCCGCAAAGGCGACAGCGCCACAATGGAAAAGTCCATTCGCCGCGACGAAATTGTCGTTAATACCATCAGCTGGAAATTCGTCGGCAGTAAAAAAGATCTGGCCTATTTGAGGGTTTATAGTTTTGATCAAGATACAGCGAATGATTTTCGGGATGCCGTCACCAAGATATTGCGCCAATCGCCCAAAGGTTTGATTGTGGACTTGCGCGCCAATCCAGGCGGTTTTCTGGATGTTGCCGTTAAGATGGCCAGTTTTTGGATCGCCCCTCAAGCCACTGCCGGGCCAGGGCTTAAGCCCGGCGTAATAGTGCAAGAACGGTTTTCCGACGGGCGAGTTCAATATTATCAAGCAGAAGGCCGCCCGAAATTTGATAAAATCAAAACAATTGTGCTCGTCAACGAGGGTTCGGCCTCAGCCTCGGAAATTTTGGCCGGCGCGCTTCAAGATTATGGTTTGGGCGTGACGGTAGGCGAGAAAACATTCGGCAAGGGGTCAGTGCAGGATTACTCGCCATTGCCAGACGGCTCTGCTTTAAAAATAACGGTGGCTGAGTGGTTAACGCCTAAAGGCATTTCGATTAACGAGGCTGGTATTAATCCGCAGGTCGAGGTTAAAATGATCAGTGATGACGTTAATCAGGATCGTGACCCGCAATTGGACAAGGCCATTCAACTGTTGGAATAATTTTTTAAAAGTTTAAAAAGTAACCTCATAAATATGAAAATGCTATCGTTAAAAATTCACGGCAATGTACACGGTGTTTTCTACCGGCACGCGGTTTGGGAGAAAGCCAAGGAATTAAATTTGCGGGGCTATGTTAAAAATATGCCGGATAAAACCGTGGAGGTCAAAGCCGTTGGCGAACCGGAAATTTTGGAGGATCTGCTGGAGTATTGCCGAAAAAATCCCGGACTGTCCCAAGTCGAAGACATAGAAGCAATTTGGGATGAACGCGACCCGCAGTCTTTTGCCAAAGAATTTGATGATTTTAAAGTATTGCATCAATAATTGTGTTTGTTGAATTTTTATATGTCCAAAACAGACAACAAAAATGCTCTCACCAAGCGGAGCGATGATTATTCCCAGTGGTATTTAGACGTGATCGCGGCGGCTGATTTGGCTGAACACTCGCCGGTTAAAGGCTGTATGGTAATCAAGCCGTACGGTTACGCGATTTGGGAGAACATTCAGAAAGTCCTTGATCAAAAAATAAAAGCGACCGGGCACCAGAACGCTTATTTTCCGTTATTCGTGCCTAAGTCTTTTTTGAGCCGCGAAGCCAGCCACGTTAAAGGTTTTGCCAAAGAATGCGCAGTCGTTACGCATCATCGTTTGATTAATGATCCCGCCAGTGATGGCGTTATGGTTGATCCGGCGGCCAAATTGGAGGAAGAGCTGGTGGTCCGGCCGACATCGGAAACCATTATTTACGCAATGTATTCCAAATGGATAAAATCCTGGCGTGATTTGCCGCTCCTTATCAACCAATGGGCGAATATCGTTCGCTGGGAAATGCGCACTCGGCTTTTTTTGCGGACAACTGAATTTTTGTGGCAGGAAGGGCACACCGTTCATGCGACTGAGCAGGAGGCAGAAGACGAAGCGCGGAAAATTTTAGATTTATACAAAGGTTTTACGGAAGAGTACTTGGCGATGCCGGTAATTCAAGGCCAAAAAAGCGAAAGCGAAAAATTCGCCGGCGCTTTACGTACCTACTGCATCGAAGCGATGATGCAGGACGGCCGGGCGCTCCAGGCAGGCACTTCGCACCATTTGGGACAGAATTTCGCCAAAGCTTTTAATATCCAATTTACAGATCAAGATGGAACTCTTAAATACGCCTGGCAAACCAGTTGGGGAGTAAGCACCCGTTTAATCGGGGCTTTAATTATGTGCCACAGCGATGATAAAGGCCTAGTGTTACCGCCGGAGATTGCGCCAATAAAAGTAGTTATTGTGCCGATTGGAAAAACCCAGGAAGAAAAAAAATTGGTCGAAGACAAAATCGGCGAACTATTGATTGGGTTTAAAAGCGTGGATCCGGATTTTGACGCGCGCCGCGTTTATGATCGGCGCGAAGATTTAACGCCCGGTTACAAATTCAACGAATGGGAGAAAAAAGGCGTGCCGATTAGAATTGAAATCGGACCAAAAGACGTGGCCGCGAATCAATTGGTTGCGGTTTATCGCGATAACGGCGAAAAAGAGGCAATCTCGCTGGCTGGCAACTGGGTTGCGCTACTTAAAAAAAGGCTGGATGACATTCAACAACGGTTATTTGAACGCGCCAAAGCGCGGCTCAATGAAGACAGTTATCGCTTTGATGATTACGATAAATTCAAATCCCAGCTGGCCGAGAACCCGGGTTTTATTTACAGCCACTGGTGCGGCAGTGATAAATGCGAAGCCGAAATAGCCGCTGAAACTAAAGCAACCATTTGCTGTATTCCTTTTGACACCGCGGCTGAGACAGGGAAGTGCATTAAATGCAACAGTAGTTCCCAGAAGCGGGTGATTTTTGCAAAAGCGTATTAGTAAAAAAAATTTTAAATTTTAAATTTTAAATTTTAATTCAAGTCTTAATGTTAAATTTTAAAATTTTGAAACTGATTAAAATGTGATTTTCTGTCTCTGCTTTAAAATTTAACATTCTGGTTTTAAAATTGATTTAAAATTTAGAATTTAAAATTAATGATTTGTATTTCCGCGGGCTCCTTATTTGTTATCGGCCGGGAATAACAAAGCAAGTTTGATTTTCCAATGAAAATATATACCATCATTCCGGCATATAACGAATCCTCCACCATCGAGTCGGTTATTCGTGATGTCCACGAGTATTGTCATGAAATTGTGGTGGTTGATGACGGATCCACTGATAACACCACAAAACTCGCTGCCCAAGCGGGTGCTGTGGTATTGCATCACATCGTTAACCGCGGACAGGGCGCGGCCTTGCAAACCGGGATTTCTTATGCCTTGAGGCAGGGGGCAGAAGCAATCGTCACTTTTGACGCTGATGGACAACACCGGGCCGAAGACATCAATGTGCTTATTAAACCCATTCAAGAAAAACGGCTAGATGTGGTGCTGGGGTCAAGGTTTCTAATTTTCAATTTTCCCTCCAAGAAGGCGGGCAGGCAATTTTCAATTTTCAAACAAATAGGAGGTGTCATTCCTGCGAAAGCAGGAATCCAGACTATTAATATAGATTCCCCCGAGGGGCATCGGGGGAATGACAGACAGGCCATGCCATGGTCGCGATATCTTATTTTAAAACTCGCGCTTTTGCATCAACGGTTTTTTGCCGGTTTAAAAGTTACCGACACTAACTGCGGCTTGCGCGCGTTTAGCCGGCGAGCGGCGCAAAAAATTAACATCACTTCTGACCGGATGGCGCACGCGTCGCAAATTTTGGAAGAGATCGGCCGGTTGGGACTAACTTACCAAGAAGTGCCGGTTAACATCAAATACACAACTTATTCCCGCGCCAAAGGGCAAAAGAATTTAAAGGGGGCGGTGCAGATTTTGTACGAGATTTTTATCGGCAGAATGATGTCGGATTTAAAGTCAAAAAAAAGGTAGACGACGTTAAAAGTGTCATTCCGAGTTTTAGCGAGGCCAGCCAGAGGCTGATCACCCTCTGGGTGAAATCCCTTTCTTCAATAATCGCTAAAATAAGAGATCCCTCGACAAGCTCGGGATGACAAAATAATATTTTACCAGTTTTTGGATAGCCTCGATATCTCAAATTAGTTTGTGAACCATGTCCCCAATTCAGATAATTTTAATCGGCATAATCGCCGTAATAATCGTCAAAATTTTACAAAAGTACAAAAGCTCCGCTATTTCGATTCGCGAGTTTTTTTTGTGGGTGGCGTTTTGGCTGATCGTGGCGGTTCTGGTTATTTTTCCCAATGCCACGCAGACCGTGGCCAATTGGGTGGGCATCACTAGGGGAGTTGATTTGATTGTTTATTTGAGCGTGATTGTTTTGTATTTCTCTCTGTTTTATATTTTAGTGCGGTTGGAACGGCTGGAGCGCGATATTACAAAAATTGTGCGAAAAATGGCACTGAAGGAAGAAAATGATAAATCCAATAGACAAAATAACCAAGAAACAATAACCAAGTGTCCCCGCCCGCCTTGCTTCGCAACGCGAAGCGGGCAGGCAAACAATAACCAATTTTCAAATAATCAATAATCAAATTATTTGGTTATTCAGTCATTGTTTATTGTAATTTGTTTGGATACTTGTATCTTGGTAATTGGTTATTCGCTAAAGTTAATCAAAAATTGAAAATTGCCCTAATTTATGTTCAGAGTTGCTCTTATTCTCGTCAACTACAACGGTCTAAAATACCTGCCAGATTTATTTGCCTCGATAGCCCAGCTTGATTACCCGCGCGATCAAGCTGATATTTTTTTTGTGGACAATTCGTCTTCTGATGGGTCGCTCGCCTGGGCGAGGGATAACGCGGATCAATTAAACCGCCGCGTAAATTTTATCGCTAGTGAAAAAAATTTGGGTTTTGCTGGCGGGAATAATTTAGCTTTGCGGCAAATTTTGGAATCAAATAATTACGAATACGCGGTAATGTTAAATATTGATACAGTCACGGACGCAAAATTTTTATCAGAACTCGTCAAAAAAGTCGAGGCCGACCTAAAAATCGGGGCAGTGCAGTCGTTAATTTTGCTTCATGATGACCCTAAATTAATCAACACTAGCGGTAATGCCTTACACTATCTTGGCTTTGGTTGGGCAGGAAATTATCAAAAAGAAATTAAGGCTGTCATTCCGAGCGAAAGTCGAGGCCAGCCAGAGGCTGATCACCCTTTGGGTGAAATCTCTCTTGGTTTGGGCCTGCCGGCAGGCAGGGATCCCTCCATTACACTCGCTGGTGCTCGTTTCAGTCGGGATGACAGTCACGAAGTCGGCTACTGTTCTGGTGCCGCGGTTTTATATCGCATCGACATTTTGCGTCAGATCGGTCTGCTCGACGAAAAATTTTTTATGTACCACGAAGATTTGGAATTGGGTTGGAGAATCAGGCTGGCTGGCTGCAAAAATGTTTTAGCGCCAGAGTCAATCGTTTATCATAAATATCAATTCTCGCGGCATAAAAAAAAGTGGTTTTGGACCGAACGCAATCGGCTGTTAGTTTATTTTTCGCTGTACCGCTGGCAGACCTTGCTTATTTTAGCGCCGGTTTTTTTGTTCGTTGAGCTGGGAATGCTGGCGTATAGCTTGATCGGTGGCTGGTTTTGGTATAAACTCCGCTCGTACATTGAGGTACTGCTGTCAATTAACTATATAATAGATAAACGCCGTCGAATCAGGCGGTTGCGTCAGGTTGGCGATCAGATGATTTTTCGGCAAATGACAGGCAAGTTTGATTTTGCGGAAATCAAAAATCCGGTTATCACTTACATTGTCAATCCAATTTTGCTCATCTATTTTTGGCTGGCGCGGGTGTTGGTTAGATGGTAGGGGAGTAAAAAAAAGAAAACATCAAATTCAGGAATTTATAAATACGCAAGAATCTGATGTTTTCGCGGGATGCGATATTGGAAAGTGATGGTCAATTGATTGACAGTCACTGGTTCACAACGCTAGGATCTAGGGTGCCTACGGAGACGGATCGTCACAGTCGAATTGTCCTCGCTACGACTCTCCGGTCGCCAACTGCCTATATTTGGATGTTGTTTGTTGATCTCTTTTAAGATCGTTTCTGATGTCCCATTCGCAAGGTGTTCCGGCACATAATAGTGGACTGTGTCGCCGGGCTTGAAATAGTAATCATCTGCTAATTGCAGAAGTTCCCTTGTATTTTCGGCAGTTAGCTTAACGATTAGCTCAGTCTGATTTACTGTTTCAACCTTCATCTGTTTTCACCTCCTTTCGAAAACAGAACGTTAAAAAGTAACTGGTTTATTAATTTATGCCATGATTTTCGCACTTTTTTCACTAATTGTCAATATCGGGCTGGTAGCTAACATACTCTGGGTAAAATCAGTAATTTTAGGGTTTATTAGTTTGTTTTTATATTTGGCATTCAATGGTTATTTGGCTGGGAAAATCGCCGGCCGTTGGATTCCGTTCCCTTGTAGCTGGACTAAGTGGCTAACTGGCGTATTTTTGGTTTTTAGTTTAGTTTCATTTTCCTTGGGCGTGGTGATCGTGTTTTATCAATATAATCTGGTGATTTTGTCGACGGTTGTGTTGGCAGTCAGCGCAGGATTATTTTTAGCTTGCCGGCGTAATTTAGGCGTCATTTTTTCAGTAAAGCAGTTCGTCAATTCACTCAAACGACGATTTCTAGCAAATACTAATGTTCTCAATTATCAATCTAATCGCACTCCAGTTTACATTGCCCTGGTTTTACTTTTTATCGTCGGATTTTTGACGCTTGTCGCTTCCAACGCCGCTGACAAGTTTATCACCGCTCCTTGGCAGGCTTTGCCAGCCCAATTCGCCTGGGTTATTTTTTTCTTGTCGGTGATTATTATTGGGCTAATTTTTTTCCGGCCGAGCAAATACTTGCTGATACCAATCATTTTATTTTCCTTGCTACAGCATTTTTACCTTCCGGCCGTGTACCGCCTGCCTTATGGCCTGGATGATTGGCGGCATATTGGAATGATGGAAACTATCAGGCAAGAGGGGAACATCAAACCATTTGGCTTGGCGGAAACCTTTGTTAGCCCTAAGCTTTCATACTCCAGCTTTTGGGGGTCAGCGCTTTTTTTACGGGAATCTCTAAATATTGATTTTGTGCCTCTAACCGTTTGGTGGCAGCCACTGTTTTTCTCTTTCTTTTTGCCCCTACTTTTATATTTGGTCGGTAGGGGAATAAAAACTGTTGTCATTTCAAAGAGCCCGAGTTACCAAAGGGATTCCTCCACTTCCCATTCGACTCTGCTCAGGGTCGGTCGGAATGACAAGTGGTTCCCACTATTGGTTGCTTTTCTGCCGGCGCTTTTTTATCCGCTGCAACTTTACGGCGCAATTTCCCTGCCGGTCGCCTCAAGCTTTTTATTTTTCATTTTTTTCCTGCTGACAGTTTTAACTTGGGTCAACCGGCCGTCAAGACAATTAAAATTATTGATTGTTTTTGAATTTTGTCTTTTGTTTTTCGGCTATGTGATTTATTGGTTGATCGCCGCGTTGATCACCGGTTTTTTGATTATTCATCGCTTAACAGCCAATTATCAAAAATCAGTTAAGCAAAAATTGATCCGGCTGGGCTATCTTTTGGCGAGCGTCTGGCTTATTCCAATCGTCAGTTTATGGGCCAGCCCGAATGCCCGTTTTGATATTTTAACGACCGGAATGGATTATTTTAGCGATTTTTGGAGCCATAACTTGCAGTATTTGCTGGGTTTTAAAATGATCGGCTCGCCACGGCCGCAAGCCGGCAATTTAATCTGGCATGATATGCATCAGATTTTTGTAAATTTGCCGCCGTTTAACTGGCAATATTTTGATACCGCGCTTCTCGTCATTTTGATTGTTTTGATTCTGATTGGTCTTAAACAATTATTGATGTCAGATACTCCTACTAATAAATTAAGCATCATCAAGTCGCTGATAGTTTATCTCTTTTTCGTCAGCATCGGCAGTATTTTTCTGGACCGGTATTATTTTGGTGGAGTGCATTTGTTGACCGAGAGGCTGGATTTAATAGTCGATCTTATTTTGTTATTAGTGTTGTTATTTGGGATAGAGTATGTAATTTCTAATTTCAAATTTCTAATTTCTAAACAAATTCCAAATTCAAATATCCAAAATTCAAAACGGTTTGGGAAACAGAATTTATTTCAAATTTTAATTATTTTATTTTTCGCTTTTACCATTACTTCTACATTTATCTCCGGCCCGGTTTACGGCCGGGCAGTGCGTGGGCATTACGAGGCGGCGAGCTGGCTGAATCAAGATATGATTTTAAACAGCCGGCAGAATTATTGCGTTTTGTCCGAGCAATTTGCCTTGGCCGCTCTGGACGCAGTTTCCGGCGGTCGTGTGGCCAACGGCAATTTCCCGATGCAGTACGGCTATCTGGAGGAAAGCGGCAAGCTCTTTGTGAATTTATTTTCCCATCCAAATTTGTACTGGCTAGCTAAGGCGGACGCGCTGGCTAAAAGCCCGGGCTGTTACTTATTGATCGATTCTCGTTTTCTCGCGGACTGGAATACGCAACAGCTCCGCTGGCTGTTGGGGCGCGAAGTTTATCGGGTTGACGGTGTTTACGTTTGGCGATATGATGGTGGAGAGCGATTTTAATTTTTTATTCTATGATTAGCCAAGAGTATCAAAAAAAAGCCACTAAACAAGATTATTCAAAAAAAACCGAAATTGACGGCGTCAAAATTATCGATTTGCCGTATTTTATTGATGACGGCGGCGGTTTTTGCGAGCTGGCGCGCTTAGTCAGCCCAGCTGGCATCAAAGACTATTTTCCGGAGTTTGAGACCAAACAAGTAAATTGGTCTTATCTTGAGCCTGGTGTAATTAAAGCCGGGCATTTGCACGAGTCGCAAGAAGACATCTGGTTTGTGCCGCCGACTGACCGCTTGATTGTCGGTTTGTTGGATGTCCGCGAAAAATCAAAAACCTTGGGCAATAAAATGCGCTTGGTGCTGGGCGCCTGCAAAGCGCGCCTCTTATATGTGCCGCGCGGCGTGGTTCACGGGTGCGCTAATCCTTATAACCGGCCGATGACGGTTATCTATTTGGTCAATCAGTACTGGGATGGATCAGACGAACTGCGGATTCCTGATCAAGAATTCGGCGAAGGATTTTGGGAAATTCAAAAAGGGTGAACCTTTGTGAAACCTGTCATCCCCGCGAAAGCGGGGATCCATGGCAACAACTATAGTGATCTGGATTCCCGCTTTCGCGGGAATGACAAGCTAAGTTTATTCCGTGTAAGTAAATTTATTTCATGGCATTAGAAAAATGTAAAAAAATTTTGATTACCGGCGGGGCTGGCTTTATGGGCAGCAATTTTATCCGTTATTTGCTGGCTAAATATAAAGATTATCAAATAGTCAATTTAGACAAACTAACTTATGCCGGCAATTTGGATAACTTAGTTGATTTGGCTCAAAACCAGCGCTATAAATTTGTTAAAGGCGATATCACTGACGAGAAAATAGTCGATCGTCTTATTAAGCGCGAGAAAATTGACGTAATTTGTAATTTCGCGGCAGAATCTCACGTCGACCGCTCGATTTTAGGCCCGCGGGAGTTTGTAACGACTGACGTGATTGGTGTATTAAATCTTTTGGAGGCAGGGCGAGAGCATCAAATTAAGCGTTTTATTCAAATCAGCACCGACGAAGTTTATGGCGCAGTCGAGAGCGGCACGACCTCCGAGTCAGCTCCGTTTCGCCCACGCAGTCCGTACGCGGCCTCCAAAGCCGGCGGCGATCATTTAGTTTTGGCCTATTATCATACTTATAATCTCCCGGTGGTGCGCGTCCATTCCTGCAATTTCTACGGGCCGTATCAATATCCGGAAAAGTTTATTCCGCTTTTTATCACCAATTTTTTGGAAGGCAAGTCAGTGCCGCTTTATGGGGCCGGTACCCAAGTGCGAGAATGGATTTTTACCCAGGATTTTTGCCGGGCGCTGGATTTAGTGATGCACAAGGGATCAGATGGCGAAGTTTACAACATCGGTACTGGTTATCGTCGAACTAATATAGAAGTCGCAAAAGCGCTCGCCAAATTGTCGTGCGTTTCAGAAAACTTAATCACCAAAGTTACCGATCGGCCAGGACATGATGTCCGTTACGCGTTAAACGCTGTCAAAATCAAAAAGCTCGGGTTTAAACCAAAATACAGTTTTTTGGACGGCTTGCGCGAGACAGTTAAATGGTATCAGAACAATCAAAAATGGTGGAGGAAGATCAAGAATAAGCAGGAGTTTCGGGAGTATTATAGGAAGCAATATAAGGTGACTACAAAAGATAAATTAATAGCAAAAATTAGCTAAATTACAGAGCAATGAATAACCAGTTTAATAATTTTAAATTTTTAATTTTAAATTTTAATTCAAGCTTTAATGTTAAATTCTAAAAATTTGAAACTGATTAAAATGCGACCTGTAGTCTCCGTTTTAAAATTTAACATTCTAGTTTTAAAATTGATTTAAAATTTAGAATTTAAAATTTGCATATTACTTTTTTTATGAAAGCTTTAATCACCGCCGGCGGCCGGGGAACGCGGCTGCGGCCAATCACCTATACCGTTAATAAACATTTAATTCCCTTAGCCGGTCAGCCTTTGATTTTCTACGCGATTCAAAAAATCGCCGAAGCCGGCATCAAAGAAATTTTCATTAACACCAACGAAGGGGACACCGAAATCGCGCAAGCTGTCGGCAACGGTAGCCGCTGGGGCGTTAAGATTACCTGTTTTGAGCAAAAAGGCGGGCCACGGGGCATTGCCGACGTCGTTCGGCAGGCCAAGGATTTTCTGGGTGATTCGCCTTTTATCCTTTATTTAGGCGATAATATCATTTTAGGAAAAATCAAACGATACGTCGATTATTTTAAGAAAGAAAAGTTAAATTGTTTTTTGGCGCTTTCTAAAGTCGCGGACCCCACTCATTTTGGCGTGCCGGTAATTGTTGACGGAAAAATTACCAAAGTCGTCGAAAAGCCGGCTAAACCAGCGTCCCCTTTTGCTGTTACCGGCATTTACATTTACGACTCGAATATTTTTGAGGCGATCAGCCACCTTAAATATTCTGCCCGCGGCGAGTTGGAAATTTCTGACGCGCACAGCTGGCTGATTAAGCACGGCTTTAAAGTCGGTTTTCGCGAAATCACCGGCTGGTGGAAAGACACCGGCCGCAGTGAGGATTTGTTGGAAGCGAATCAACTCCTGCTTTCGGAAATTAAACGGCAACTGGACGGTAAGATTTCTGACGACGCGACTGTTCAGGGTCGGGTCAAAATTGGGCGCGGCACGAAAATCGGCGGCAAAAGCATTATTCGCGGGCCGGTGGTGATCGGCGAAAATTGCGTGATCAACGACAGTTACATCGGGCCGTTCAGCTCAATCGGCAATAGTGTTGAAATTTACGGCGCGGAAATCGAAAATTCAATCGTTTTTGACCACGCAGACATTCAAACCAGCGCCCGGATCGTCGACAGTTTAATCGGTTTAAATACGACTATCGTTTCCGCTCACAAAAGTTTGCCTTCTGGCCATAAATTGATAGTGGGCAGTAATTCATTAATAGAATTATGATTTAAGATTTACGATTTACGAATTCTTAAATCATAAATCATAATTCATAAATCACAGTTATGCTAGTTTCCTACGCCAACGGCAAGTACGTTCCAACAGACAAATTGGCCTTGCCTTTTGCCGGCGATATAACCGGTACCGTGCGCGGTTACCGAATTTTTACCGCCTGCCGCACGCTCGGGGATAAAATTTTTCGTTTTGATGATCATCTGAACCGAGTTTTTAATTCGGCGCGGGCAATTTATATGCAATTGCCGGTAACCAAGAGCGAATTAAAGAAAATTATCGAAGAGACGCTGGAGAGAAATCGGCGGGCCACGCCAAAGGGCGGGCAAGCGAAAGTAAAAGGGGACGTGCTGATCGAAATTGTTTTGAGCGGCGGTCCGGCGAGCGCGAATACCGTTTCCCCGGCCGGTCCGGCGGCTTTATATGTGGTGATTTTTGCGCTTAAAACTCCGGCGCCAGAGCAATTTAGTCGCGGGATGACAGTGGCGGTTTATCCGTACCAGCGCCAGTGGCCAGAGGTGAAGCTTTTAAATTACGTCGGCGGCGTAATCGCCCATCAGACCGTCGTCAAAAAAATGCGGGCTGATGAAGTTCTGTTCATTACGCCGGATAAAAAGCAGACAGTTTTGGAAGGCGTTACTTTTAATTTTTTTGTCGTCAGGAACAATGAGGTTTTGACTGCGCCTTTGGACGGTAAGATATTGCCCGGGATTACGCGCAAAACAGTGATCGAGCTGTCGCGAAAAGCTAGTATCAAAATCCGTGAGGTTCGTTTTACTTATCAAGATCTTAAAAAAATTGATGAAGCGTTTTTGACTTCTTCGACGCGCAACGTGATGCCGGTAGTCAAAATCGACGGCTTTAAAGTCGGCACTGGCCGGCCCGGGCCGGTAACCAAACAGTTGATGCAACTTTTCGCGAACTATCAGGCGAAGTATTAGGGGGATGGCGTTAATTTTCAATTTTCAATTTACAATTTCCAATGAATTTTCATTGACTCAATTTTCAAACCTGAGTCGCAATTAAAAAATCTAGCCCAATAAAAAAAGTTTGACCCATGTTGTACAGTAACATGGGTCGGGAGGGAGTTATGATTTGGGTTTGGATTTGATATTCCAAAGTGCAAAAAGCTCATTTAGCCATTTTTGCAGAAGTTGCCAAGGCAATACAGGTTGAAAGTAATCTTCAGGTATTGCAGTAAAGATTGCATGAATCGCTTCGAGTTCAGGGCGATTCATCCAGTGAGGATGGTTGAGGATTAAGAGAGCGGTATTCACTTCATCAGGCGAAACTATTTCGCCGGCAGCAGTTGCTTCGAGAATTTTTGTTAGGATATCGCACTCCACGCTAGGCTCCTTTGGCTTATCTTTCTTTTTTTCTTCTTTAGTTTTTTCGTTCGGCATTTTTTCAATTCCTCCTTATTGATTGTTGTTAGTTAAATTAATGTTGCCGAGTCGTCGTTAAATTAGCATATTTTTTGATATTTGTCCAGTATGAAACAGGTTTTATTATTAGGTAAAAATGGGATGTTGGGGCAGGCGATTGTAGGGGCGATTCATGAATCGCCCGTACGAAATCGTGCCGGGGCAATTCATGAATTGTCCTTACGTCATTTGGAGTCAATTCGTGTGACCCTACATTCCTGGGGCCATCAGGATTTGGACATCACCGATCGCCTTGAGGTCATAAAAAAAATCAGCCAGCTAAAACCATCAATTGTCATCAACGCGACTGGATTTACTGATGTCGATGGCGCGGAAAGTCAAAAAGATTTGGCCTTTGCCGTTAATGTCGCTGGTCCAGGGTATCTGGCCGAAGTTTGCAATCAAATCAACGCCAGCTTAATTCATTTTTCCACGGATTACGTTTTTGACGGCAGTCAAGAGCGGGGTTATGAGGAGAATGATCAAAGTCATTTGGGGCCGGTGAATGTGTATGGCGAGTCGAAGTTGGAGGGAGAAAAGAATGTCAAATATCAAATATCAAATGTCAATTCAATTCCCAATTCCAAAAGTCAAATGTCAAAGTATTTTATAGTTCGCACGTCGTGGTTATATGGACAGGGCGGGAAGAATTTTGTTGATACAATACTCAAGCGAGCGCGGGACGGCCAAACCGAATTCAAAATAGTTGACGATCAGTTTGGGTTACCGACTTACGCGTTCGATTTGGCGCAGGCTGTTTGGGAAATGGTAAATCAGCATGAGCAACTAGATTCGGGAATATACCATGTAACTAATTCTAAATTTCAAATTTTAAATTTTAAATCCCTGCCCGCCAAGGCTTACGCCCTCAGGCGTGGGCAGGCGGGAATTTCAAATGACAAATGTCAAATGACAAATGCTACCGAAGAGACTGCTGGGATTACTTGGTACGATTTCGCGTGTGAAATTTTTAAACAAGCCAAAGAGCTCGGTATTTTGTCAAAACTGCCCATAATCACACCCTGTGCCACTGCCGAATTCCCGCGGCTGGCGAAAAGGCCAAAATATGGCGCGCTAATTAGTACCAAATTGCCGGCATTGCGGAGTTGGCAGTCAGCGCTCACTGATTATTTAAAAACTAAATTAAGCAACGTCTAAAGATAAAAGAGGAGAGTTGAAATTCTCTTTTTGGCTTTTGACAGTAAAAAAAATGATTACCAACCAAGCATCTTTAAAAAGGGTGGAATTGATTACCGCCGATAGCCCCAAGCACGATCAAAGTACGCAGATAAAAGAGCTGTTGGCTGATTTAAAAAAACAGGAGATCGAAATTGCCGATCAGGAGGAACTCATCTCCGCTTTATTGGAAATGGACATTGATGAGGACATGAATATTTGCCAGTACCAAGTTGACCAAAGCAAGTCAGTCAGCGTCAGCCGCGGAGCGCATGGGTACAAAATGGAAATCAATGAGTATTAATTTTTGTATATGGCTCGCGTCGAAAGTGTGATATAATAGTGGCATAATGGGATCACAATTATTTAATTTATTCTTGAACGTCGTTTTACCGCTCGGTTTATTTGTTGGAGGTTTATTTGGTTTACGCTTATTTTTTCGCCGGAGAATGGCCCAGGACCCGAATCAAAAAGACGTGGTTTTTTTGATCCGCCTGCCAAAGGAATCGGCGAAAATGAAAGAAGAAAAAGAGCGGATGGGCTCTAAAACGCTGGAAATGACCCGAGAGAAAATCGGCATCTCGCAAACTTTGTACGCCAACCTTTCGGGTTTAAAAAAGACCGACTGGTTTTCCCGTTTTTTCTACGGGCCGCAAAATTACCTGTCTGCCGAGCTGGTTTTAAAAGATGGGTTGATTCATTTTTATCTGGTTTGCCCGCATAAAATTCGGGAGATCGTTGAACAGCAAATCCACGCGCAGTTTCCCGATGCCGAGGTAACCGAGACGCCTGATTATAATATTTTTACCCGCCAAGGAGAAATTGCCGCCGCTAATTTGCGCTTGCGCCGCCATTCGATTTTACCGCTAAAAACTTTTCGGGAGTTGGAGTCAGATCCTTTAAACGGCATTAGCAACGCCTTGAGTAAAATCGATGTGCGGGAAGGGGCGCTGATTCAGATTTTAGCGCGTCCTAAAGCTTCCAGCTGGAGCCGCAAAGGAATGCGGGTGGCGAGCGCGATGCAACAAGGTAAAAAATTGGGTGAGGCCATGGGTTGGAACTGGTTGCAAAAACCGGTGTCTGCCCTGGGGAACAGCGCCTATGGCGTCTTAACCGCGCCGCAGTATGGTTTAGGCGGATCAAATAAAGATCAACCAGGCAAAGATAAAACGAGCCAAAAGGATTATCGGCTGTCGCCTTTGGAAGAAGAAATGGTGAAAGGAATCGAAAATAAGGCTTCGCAGTTTGCGTTTGACGTCAATATTCGCATTGTCGTGACTGCCGAGGCTCCGGGCCGGGCGCGATTAATTTTAAATAACATCGTCAACTCGTTCGCCCAGTACGATAACGGCGAACGGGGCAATGGTTTTCGCGTCTGGAAACCGTGGTTTTTTGATCATACCATTTCGGATTCGATTTTCCGCCGTTATAGCCGCCGCGGCGGTTTAGTTTTAAATACTCAGGAGTTGGCGAGTTTGTGGCATTTGCCGCTTACCGACACCGAAACGCCGAATATTTTGTGGCTGTCTGCCAAGCGGGCGTCGCCGCCGGTTAATCTTCCGGGCGAGGGAATAATTTTAGGCCGCAGTGTTTATCGGGGCGAAGAGAAAATTGTTCGAATGAAGCGCGAAGACCGTACTCGGCATATGTACATTATCGGTAAATCCGGCTCCGGTAAATCGGTGATGCTTTCCAATATGGCGATCCAAGACATTCAAAACGGGGAAGGGGTTTGCGTTTTGGATCCGCACGGCGATCTAGTCGAGACGATTTTGGAAAATGTTCCGCGCCAGCGGGTGGATGATGTTATTTACTTTAACCCGGGCGATATGAACCGGCCGATCGGGCTTAATATGCTGGAATACCACACTGAGGAGCAGATGGATTTTATGGTGCAGGAGATGATCGCCATTTTCTATAAATTATTTCCGCCGGAAATGATCGGCCCGATGTTTGAGCACAATATGCGCAACGTAATGCTGACGCTGATGGCCGATAAGGAGCATCCGGGCACAATCGCGGACATTCCGCGAATGTTCACGGATACGGCTTTTCAAAAGTATAAAGTCCAGTTCGTTAAAGACGTGATTGTCCGCTCTTTCTGGGAAAAAGAAATGGCGCAAACGACGGATTTTCATAAATCCGAAATGCTGGGTTATTTGATTTCTAAAGTCGGCCGTTTTGTGGAAAACGAGATGATTCGCAATATTATCGGCCAGCCCAAGAGCGGTTTTGATTTTCGCGAGGTCATGGACAAAAAAAAGATCTTGCTGATCAATTTATCCAAAGGCAAGACCGGCGAAGTCAACAGCTCGCTTTTAGGTCTGATTATTGTGGCGAAATTGCAGATGGCGGCGATGTCGCGGGCCGAACTTCCTCAAAAGGATCGCCATGATTTTTACCTGTACATTGATGAGTTTCAGAATTTTATTACTGATTCCATCGCCACCATTTTGTCCGAAGCCCGTAAGTATCGTTTAAATTTAATTTTAGCGCACCAGTATCTGGGGCAGTTAATAGACGAAAAAGGCCAGAAGAAAATATTAGACGCGGTTTTGGGTAATGCCGGAACGATTTGTTCGTTTAAAATCGGCGTGGAAGATGCCGAGACCGTGGCCAAGGAATTCGCGCCGGTTTTTAACGAGTACGATTTAGTGAACGTTGATCGTTTTAACGTTTATCTTAAACTTTTAATCGATAACGCCGCTTCGCGTCCGTTTAACATGGAAACTTTGCCGCCACAACCGGGTAACTCTGATTTGGCGCGGGCGATTAAGGAATTGTCGCGCTTAAAATATGGTCGGCCGAAAGCCGAGATTGACGCGGAAATTTTATTGCGCACTCAACTGGGATCAGTCGTTGCGAAAGCGAATACCGGAACGATTGAGTCGACGTTATAATTTGACAAAAAATTTATTTTTGCTAAAGTAGTAAACACAACTACACTTGGAGGGTGATAGAATTTTTATGATTGAGGTTAAGGAACTCTCGAAGAATTATAACGAACTAAAAGTATTAAAAAAAATCTCCTTTACGATTCAGAAAGGGGAGATTGTTGGTTTTCTCGGACCGAATGGCGCCGGCAAAACTACCACGATGAAGATTATTACCGGTTATACCGCTCCCTCGTCCGGCAGTGTTAAGATTAATGGTTTAGAGGTGAGTAATAATACCTTGGCCGTAAAAAAGCAGATTGGTTATTTGCCGGAATCAGTGGCGGTTTACGACGATATGACAGTAGTCGAGTATCTGAAGTTTATCGCCGATATTCGCAGAACGAATGTTGACGCGTTAAAAGCGGTAGTCAAGATTTGCGGTTTGGAAAAGATGGTGCGCCGGCCGATCAGCCAGCTGTCCAAAGGTTACCGCCAACGCACTTGTTTGGCGCAGGCCTTAATTCATAATCCGGATATTTTAATTTTAGATGAGCCGACTTCTGGGCTTGATCCTAATCAAATTGCGGAAATCAGAAACGTGATCAAGAAAATTGGCCAGGAAAAAACAGTGGTTTTAAGCACTCATATTTTGCAGGAAGTGCAGGCCACCTGCGATCGGGTCATCATTATCAACGAGGGGCAGATAGTTGCTCAAGGGACGACCCAGGAATTAGAGCGCCAGGCTCATGGCAAGCAGTCGGTTTTTGTTAAAATGAAGGGCATCAAAGATAAAATTCAGCAACTGCTTCTGGATTTGCCGGCGGCTGATGAGGTAGTCCATCGGGGAAGTGAAGCACAAAATATTTTCAGTTTCGAAATAATCATCAAAAATGAATTGTCCGAATCAGAACCGGATATCCGGGAATTGATTTTTCACCAAGCCGTTAAAGCCAACGCTCCGATTCTGGAGATGCGGCAGGAACGCATTAGCCTGGAAGACGTGTTTAGGCAGCTGACGAAATAGAAAATTATGGTTAACATCATTACCATTGCCAAAAAAGAATTACGCGCTTATTTTAACAGCCCAATCGCTTATATTTTTTTGGTTGTTTTTTTGGTCGTCATCAACTGGATGTTTTTTAGCCGTTTCTTTTTGGTTGGGCAGGTTTCTCTGCGCGATTATTTCGCCCTTATTCCTTGGCTTTTTTTAATCTTATTGCCGGCATTATCGATGCGGCTGTGGGCCGAAGAAAAAAGGAGCGGCAGTCTGGAGTTGTTGTTGACTTTGCCGATTCGCGACACCGAAGCGGTTGTCGGAAAGTTTTTGGGAGTGACTAGCTTTTTGCTAATTACCGTACTTTTGACTTTGCCGACCGCCATCACGGTAATTTCTTTAGGGGACGCAGATCCGGGAGAAATTGTCGGCGGCTACATTGCGACGGTGTTGTCCGGCATGATGCTCTTGGCGTTTGGCGCATTTATTTCGTCTCTGACGCGCAATCAAATTGTCGCTTTTTTGCTTTCGGTGGTATTTTCTTTTATTTTGATGCTGTTGGGGTTGGATTACGTTTCAGCGCCGTTTTCCGGCGTCATGGCCGAAGTGCTTAATTTTTTTAGCATGTCGCCGCACTTTAGCGTACTATCACGCGGGTTGCTTGATTTTAGTGATGTTGTGTATTTTCTCGGGTTTACTTTCTTTTGGCTATTTTTAAACGTTAAGGTTCTGCAGTCAAGATATTACAAAGGGTAAGATGAAGACTATTGTATAGATTCCCGCCTGCGCGGGAATGACAAAAAAGATACTAAATATATGAAGTTTTTTTCCGCCAAATTAAAATCAACTACCGATTTTTATACGCAAATTGCCTTGATGCTCGTGATTGTGCTCATGGTCAATGTTATTTTTGCGCTTGCCCCGTGGCGAGTAGATTTGAGCGAAGCAAAGTTATACAGCATCTCACCGGTAACCAAGCAAACGCTTAAAAATTTGGATGATGTCGTTAATATTAAGGCGTATTTTACCGAGGATTTGCCCGGGTATTTGGTGGCGGTGCGTCAGCAAGTCAAAGACCTGCTCGCTGAATACCAGAATTACGGCCAAGGGAAAATCCAAATTAAATTTATTAATCCCAACGACAATCCGCTCCTAGAGCAGGAGGCGGCGGCTTTGGGGTTGCCACCTTTGCAGTTTAATGTTGTCAAAAAAGACAAATTCGAGGTGGCCCAGGGTTATTTGGGGATTGCGATATTATACGGCGATAAGCTGGAAACGATACCAGTGGTGCAAGATACCAGCAATTTGGAATATAATTTGACTGCGGCGATCAAAAAAGTGATCTCTGGCCAATCATTTACTATCGGCATTTTACAGAAAGCTGATAATTTGGCTCCGATCGAAAGTTTGAGCTTACTCGAAAAAGTATTGGGTCAACAATATCAGGTTAGGGCGGTTGATTTATCCGGCGACGAATTAATCGGCAGTGATATCAGCACGTTGATTATTCCCGGGCCGTACGGGAAGTTTACTGACCGTGATTTGTACGTTATTGATCAATATATTATGAGCGGCCGCGGCGTGTTGCTTGCCGCTGACGGCGTTCGCTTGGGCGAAAATTTGCAGGCGACCCCGAACGATTCAAATTTGTTTGATTTGCTAAAATCTTACGGCGTTACGGTCAATAGAGATTTGATTTATGACCCTCGGTATAATGGCCAGGCTTCTTTTTCCCAGGGATTTGTCCAATTTTTGACGCCCTATGGTTTTTGGCCGCGAGTTTTAAAACCTGGTTTCAATCAAGACAGCGTTTTAGTTAATAAGTTGGAATCACTTTATTTGGCCTGGGGCAGTTCTTTGGACGTTACCGGGGCTGCTGGGGGGCAGATATTGGCCAAGACTTCGCCGGATTCGCAGGTGGTTAAAGATAATTTTAATCTTTCACCGCAGGAGCAACCGCAGGGGACTACCGGGAGCGGCAATTTTCCGGTGGCGGTTCTCGTCAAAACAAAACTTAGCAGTTATTTTAAAACACCAATCCCGCGGGTACAAAGCACAGAGGAGCAGACTACGGAAACTCGGATCGCTGAGGTGGCAGCCTCTAAAGTCGTCGTCATTAGCGACGCGGACATCGTGACCGACGATTTTGTGCGGCTTTATCAAGAAAATATGATTTTCCTCCAGAATATCGTTGATGGGCTTACTTTAGACGAGAGTTTGGCGGCGATTCGTTCCAAAGCCGTCAGTTCCAGGCCGATTGACGAATTGGATGATACGGCGCGCACTTTAGTAAAATACGGCAACATTGTCGGGGTGCCTTTGTTGGTTGTTTTGATGGCCATTGTCCGGTTTTTCTGGCGGCGTAAAAGCCAACGCTTGGGCGACGCGGAGATATAGATAAAAATTTTTCAGTTAAAGGCTGATCAGATTGTCTAGGAATTGTCATCCCCGCGGAGGCGGGGATCCAGTCTTAAATAATATTTGGCTTAAACACTGGATTCCCGCTTTCGCGGGAATGACAAATTGTTGTAATTATACAATTTTCAAACTATAAAGCATGGGATTTTTAAAAAACAAAAATTTAGTGATGCTCGTAATAATTGTTGCCCTCGGGTTAATTGCTTGGGGTTTTATGAGGCAGAATGCCCAAAAAGAGGAGATTGCTTTTCCAAAGTTACAGTTTGACGACCCCAGCAAGATAGTTATCAACCAAAAAGAGGGTCCAACTGTTTTAATTAAAGAAGGCAACCAGTGGCTACTCGAGGAAGGCGTAGCAAAATTTCCGGCTGATCCTTTGCCGGTAGATCAATTATTATCAGTGCTTAAAGATTTTCCCTGGCAGGAAATGGTTTCGCAAAACGAAAGTAAATATCCAGACTTTCAGCTGACCGATGCCGAGGCTACGCGAGTCCAATGGTTTAAAGGGACAGCGTCGCAGGGTGAACTTTTTTTAGGCCGGAGCGATTGGCAGAGGCAGGGGGATTATGTCAGGGTTCCCGGGAGTAAAGCGGTCTATATTACCAAGGGCAATATTATCAGCAGTTTTATCGGGCAGTCTTTTAAAGACTTGTCATTTTTCAAAACTGATCCGGAAAAAATTACGCGTCTGTCTTGGAATTACCCGGCTGAAAAAGAACTTTTTTCTTTGATTAAAAAAACGGTTAAAGCTCCGGCGGCCACGACTGAGGACAAAAATCAAGCGCCGCCAGCGGACCAGACTAAATGGTTTTTTGAGGGCAAGGGCGGTGAGGCTGACTTGGCGCAGGAAGTCCCAGCCGAAACAATTCAAGGTTTGTTAGGGCAGATTGCCTTGATTACCGCCAAAGATGCTTTGCCTAAGGCGGCGACCAAAACTTACGGTTTTGATGCTTTTTTTTACCAATTAACGGTTGAAATGGACAAAGAAAATCAAGTTTTGACTTTTGGAGCGCAAGCTGACGAGTCGCCAGCTTACTACGGCGAAAATCAATCTAAGGCTAACTGGGTTTACTTAATTGATATTCCGTTAGTCAAGGATCAATTAGCCAAAAAGAAAAAAGATTTTTTGACGCCACCAGCTACAGCGCCGACGCCGGCACTACCAACACCGCCACTTCAAAAATAAATAAAAAATCTCCGGATCAGGTCTATTTAGTGCACGTGGCGCTGGTGAATGATCAGTTAATGAAGAAGGCCGATAATTTTAGGGTGAGCGGAAATTGACAATTTAACTCTAATCAGTTATATTACTAATACTTGATAATTATAAATCGATGAACAAGAGAAGTAGATTGAATCATTGATCTAGAGAGAGCCGCGGACGGTGGAAGCGTGGCATCAACTTCAATTGAACGCCCTTGCGAGATGGTCCGCGGATAATGCGGATTCGGCAGCTGTCCGTAATCATGCAGCCGAGTGTGTTGGCAAGTCCAAAGCACTTATTGAGGTTCCGATGGTGACATCGGAATAAATTAAGGTGGTAACGCGAGAATCCAAAGACTCTCGTCCTTTAATCATCAATTATTTTTTGATGATGATAGGATGAGAGTTTTTTGATTTGAGATCATGTTTCATTCTATCAAAATCAAACCGATCTTATGCGAGCAACTAATGATTATTTTAAAATTGCTTCTTATGAGGCGAAAAAAGGCAATGTTAAAAAATGCGTGCTATTGTATTCCGGCGGTCTTGATACGTCGTGCATGCTTAAATGGATTCAGGATGAATACAAATGTCAGGTGATCGCTTTATGCTTGGACGTCGGCCAGCAAGCGGATAATCTGACGGCCATTAAAGCCAAAGCATTAAAATTAGGCGCGATCAAATCAATTGTTCTTGATGTTAAAGATGAGTGCGCCAGCGAGTATATCGCCAAAGGCATTAAAGCGAACGCGTGCTATCAAGGTGAATACCATCTGTCCACCCCGATTGTCAGACCGCTTTTAGCTAAAAAAGCAGTTCAGATCGCGTTAAAAGAGGGAGCTGACGCGATCGCGCACGGCTGCACTGGTAAAGGCAATGATCAAGTCCGATTGGATAGCGCGATTATCACGCTGGCGCCTAAAATGAAAATAATCGCTCCAGTCAGGGAATGTGCATTGGGTAGGGACGAGGAAATCGCTTACGCCAAAAAAAATCAGATTCCGATCCAGCAATCATTACAAAAATCCTATTCTTATGATGATAATATGTGGGGCGTTACCGGTGAGGGCGGCGAGATTGAAGATCCGAAAAAAATACCGCTGTACGATCAAATTGTTACTTCGATGAATTTGCCGGAACAAGCGCCTGATAACGCGGAAATCGTTGAAGTCGAATTCGCGCGCGGCTTACCGGTGTCGATTAATGATCAACCGTTAAAATTGTCAGATTTGATTGCCAGATTGAATCAAATTGGCGGGCAGCACGGTGTGGGCTTAGTCACTTTAATCGAAGATCGGTTGGTTGGTTTGAAGGTCAGGGGAGTGTATTGGGCGCCGGCAGCGCATGTTATTATCATCGCTCATCAGAATTTGGAAAAATTGGTGTCTACCAGAGAAGAGAATGAATTCAAGTCGCTTATTGATACAAAATGGGCTTATCTGTGCTATGGCGCCAAATGGTATGATCCGCTGATGGATAATTTGAATGCTTTCATTGATCAGATGAATCAAAAAGTGAGCGGCCAGGTTAAGCTTAAATTATATAAAGGTCAAGTACAAGTGGTGGCAGTGGAATCACCCAACAGTCTGTTTGACGCTGATTTAGCGACGTTTAACAAATCCGCTGCCTTTAATCAGAACGCCTCCGCCGGATTTATCGAAATTTATAATTTGGCGGCGAAAACAGCTTGGGCGGTTAAAAAATATGATGTGGGGCGGGAATTTTAAACAAATGCCGGACCAACAAGTGCTGGATTTTACTTCTGGCTGGGATGTGAAATCTAAACCAGCTTATGACGAGAGATTGCTTCCTTATGATATTAAAGTCAATCAAGTACACAGCCAAATGCTGGCCGGCCAGGGGATCATTACAGAAACGGAACTCGTTAAAATTTTAGCCGGGTTGGAGCACATAAAACAATTGCACAACCAAGGTAAATTTAAGCTTGTCCCTGGATTGGAAGACGTGCATACGAATGTGGAGAGTTATTTGGTGAAAAAAATAGGCGTGCGGATCGCTGGCAAGCTTCATACAGCGCGTTCGCGGAATGATCAGGTGGCCGCTGACATGCAATTGTATTTAAAAGATCAGTGTTTGGAATACGCCGTCGGCCTGAAACGATTAATCAAGGCGCTAGGCGTGGCGCAATCAACATTCAAGCAAGCGCCGGCGCCGGGGTTTACGCATCATCGTTTGGCAGTAGTGTCTAATTTAGGTCTGGTGTTTGGCGCGTGGAAAACAAGCTTGCAACGAGACAATCAGCGGTTTACGCACTGGATGGATTTGTATGACAAATGCCCCTTGGGCGGAGCGGCCGGTTATGGCACGAGTTTTAAGATCAGCCGGCAGTATACGGCTAAACGCCTGGGTTTTAAAGCGCCATATGAAAATATCTTGGACCCGATTACCAACCGCGGTGAACCAGAAACCGCGCTGGCGTTTAATGTTACGATAATGATGAAGCACTTGTCGCAAATCGCGCAGACACTAATCATCTTCTCGATGCCGCAGTTTGATTATCTACGATTGCCGGATCAATTTTGCACCGGCTCCTCAATTATGCCGCATAAAAAAAATCCCGATGTCTTGGAAGCGATCAAAGCCAAAACAGCGGTGGCCAATGGCTTGTTAAATAGTTTAATGATGATTAACAGTTCAAATTTAGTCGGTTATAATAAAGATACCCAGTGGACAAAATATTTAATTATGGATTTAGTTGATGAAACATTACCCAGCTTAACGATAATGACCAGGCTTTTGTCAAGTATTATCGTAAATAAACAGCAACTGGAGCAGGCTTGCCATGCCGATGATTTAAATGTTACGCTAATGATGGAAAAAGAAGTCAAACGAACCGGCCAACCGTTTCGCCGCGTGAAGCAGGCGATGGAGCGCCGGTGTAAATAATATGAAGTTCACCATCAATCCACGAATTTTTCAAACATGGCAAGCAAAGGGGATCGTGAGCGTGATGAGCAGGTAAATATGCTTGTTTAGTTAAGCTTTATTTGGTACTATTTCATTAATGTTTTACCATGATTTAAAACTAAATATTCAAGATCTAATCAGGCAGGCTGTCAAAAAGGAAATTGGCATTGACTTGGATAAAATTAGATTAGACCTGCCGCCATCCCCGGACCTGGGGGATTTGAGTTTTAGTTGTTTTGAGGTAGCCGGTCGGGTCAAGCAGAGTCCGGCAGAGATTGCTTCGTCAGTCGCTTCCGCCTTCGCTACCTCCTTCGCACGAGGCTACGGAAGGTCAAAGAAAGCTTCGGCGGACAAGTCGCTCGTTCCTCGCAATGACACGGTCAAAGCTCAGGCAGTCGGTCCGTACGTGAATTTTTTTATTAAAGATGATGTTTTGTTCAGCGCGATCATCAGCGCAATCATCGAACAAGCAGATAATGTCGGCGATAGTCAGCTTGGCCAAGATCAGGAGGTAGTTTTAGAATATTCATCACCGAACACTAATAAGCCGCTGCACATTGGCCATCTGCGAAACAATTCGCTGGGAGATTCTTTGGCGCGGATTTTAAAGTCGCAAGGTTATAAAGTTCACAAAGTCGGGGTGATCAATGATCGTGGCGCGCACATCTGCAAATCAATGCTGATGTATCAAAAGTACGGTCAGGACCAACTCCCGGCTGATCGAAAGCCTGATCATTTTGTCGGACATTTCTATCAGATGTTCGAGCAGAAAATGGTCGAGGATTCAACGCTGGCAGATCAAGCCAAAGAGATGCTGATAAAATGGGAAGACGGCGACCCAGAGGTTAGAGCGCTCTGGAAAAAAATGAATGATTGGATTTACGCCGGCTGGAAAGTCACCTATGATCGTCTAGGAAACACATTCGAAAAATTGTACTACGAAAGTGACATTTATCAAAAAGGCAAAGAAGTCGTGGCCCAGGGATTAACCGACGGCGTGTTTTATAAATTAGCCGACGGCGCGGTGGAGATCAATTTGGAATCAGAAAATCTAGATAAAAAAATATTGATGCGATCAAACGGCACCAGCGTCTATATTACCCAGGATTTATACTTAGCGGAGTTACGGGGACAGGAATTTCCAGAGGCTCACAAGTTTATTTATGTCGTGGGCATGGATCAGGAATATCATTTTAAAGTTTTATTCAGCATTTTAAAAAAATTAGGGCTGGAGCAAAATTTTTACCATCTGTCATATGGCATTGTACGCTTGCCCAGCGGCAAAATGTCCTCGCGCGCCGGCACCGTGGTGAACGCTGATGATTTGATTGATGAAGTAGTCGGGCTGGCGATGTCAGAAATTAAAAAAAGAACTGATGAGGTTAATTCAGATCTGGCCGAATCGATCGGCTTGGCCGCGTTGAAATATTATTTACTGCATGTCGCGCCGCGGAAAGATATTACGTTTGACGCGGAGCGCGCGGTTAGTTTTGAAGGAGAGACCGGGCCGTATATACAATATACTTACGCGAGAATGCAATCAATAAAAATTAAAAATGAAAAATTAAAAATTAAAAATTCCCAGCCCAAGGCTGGTCCGCCTCGGGCGGAAAAGTTAAAAGTTATTTTGAATTCAGACGAACGTGAGATCATAAATAAATTAGGTCAGTTTCCGGAAGTCTTAGAGCGGTCGGCTGAAAATTATGATCCGTCGCTCATGGCGCATTATTTGTTTGAGCTGGCGGCGATTATAAATTCGTTTTATCATGAACATCAGGTGTTAAAAGCCGCGGAAGATGAACGCGAGCAGCGGTTGATGATGTTGGAGGCGGTTAGTATAGTAATTAAAAAAGGCCTTAACTTATTGGGCATCGACGCAGTGGAGAGGATGTGAAAAAAATTATTCTAATTAACCTAATTTTTCTAATTATTCTAAAAATTTATATGGGCATTATTTAAGTTAATTAGGTCAATTAGAATAATTAGGTTAATTTTTATTTATGTATCCCATTACTTTAATCAAACAATTAGACGACATCGAAATTTGCGGTTTGCGATTGGGGGAAATTGATCACCCTGATTTTAAATATCCGTGGGAATTGATTGCCTGGCACTCTTTGAGAATACTTAAAAATTTACAGTTCAAAATTAAAAGTTACGGTGCAAAGTTAAAAGTTAAAAAAGATGAGAAAGATGTTTATATCGGAAAAGAAGTGGTCGTCGATAAATTCGTTGTATTTAATACCGTCGCCGGGCCGATTGTTATCGACGATAACGTTACCATCGAGCCGTTTGTTTATATTCAAGGCCCGTGTTATATCGGTCAAAATTGCACTATCAAAGCGCATGCGCAAATTCGGGGTGGCACTTCAATCGGCCACGATTGTAAGATCGGCGGCGAAGTAGTTGCCACTATCGTTCAGCCATACACCAACAAAGCGCATTACGGTTTCCTCGGCCATTCATATGTCGGAAGCTGGGTAAACCTTGGCGCCGGCACGACAACATCAAATTTAAAAAATACATACGGAACAGTGCGGGTGGATTATCAAGGGCAACGGATTGATACTGGAATGCAGTTTTTAGGATGCGTGATCGGCGATTATGCTAAGTCAGCTATCAATACTTCTATTTATACCGGAAAGATTATCGGCGTTAACGTGCAAATTTTTGGCGAGGTAACGGAAAACGTTGACTCGTTTGTGATGCAAACAACAAAAGGCAAAGAGGAATTCGAACTTGCGTCAGCTTTGCGCGCTCAGGAGCGGATGTTTGCGCGGCGCGGTTTGAAGCCAAGTGATCAAGATGTCGAACTTCTAAAACAAGTGTTTGAGAAAACGAGGGGAGAACGGTAAATTAATCTAATTATTCTAATTGACCTAATTAACTTAAATAATGCCAATATAAATTTTTAGAATAATTAGAAAAATTAGGTTAATTAGAATAATTTTTTATGTTTTTATATCTTGATACAACCAGTGGAAACGAAATCAACTTGTTTTTATACGATCAAGTCGGTCGACAGGTCGATTCCAGAACCCAAGCGATTGACCGTGATGAATCGGAAAAGTTGCTGGTGATGATAAAAAATTTTTTACCGCAAGCAAAAAATATTCAGGGTATTGTAGTAGTTAAAGGGCCGCGCGGCCGTTTTTCAGCGATTCGCTCGGGCGTAGTAGCGGCTAATTTATTGGCCTTTGCTTGGGATGTGCCGGTAGTCGGCATTGAGTCCGGCGAAAATGTAAAAAGCGCTTTAAAACATTTGGGCGAGATCAAAAATTTTGGCGAAGCGGTCTTGCCGATTTACGAAAAAGGGCCTAACATCGGAGAATAAAATTAATCATTTTCTTGGCAAAAAACAATCGGGCATCTTGGTAACCGGTTGTTTTTTTATCCCCAAATTATCCCCAGATTTAGGTGTTGACGAAGTATGGCAAAGTGGTATATAGTGGTGATTAGAAAAAGCTAAGTGGGGAAAAGTGGCAAAATGGTTATTTCAATTTTATCAAGGCTTTGAATATGCGCAGTATTCTCGGCCAAACCATTATTGAATGACCAACATTTTTTCATGTTTATCGGTCGCTATCAACATAATATTGATGATAAAGGACGGCTGGCCGTTCCGGTTAAATTTCGCCAAAAATTAAATGCCGGTGCCGTAGTTACTCGGGGACTGGATAGCTGTTTATTTTTATTCTCGGCGGAAGAATGGAAAAAGATGGCCGATAAATTAATGAATTTGCCGATTTCCCAAGCCAAGACGCGTGCTTTTGCGCGTTTGATGCTAGCCGGCGCTTTTGAGGTCGATTTTGACAGCCAGGGAAGAATTAATTTGCCAGATTATTTAATGCAATACGCCGGGCTTAAAAAAAAGGCAGTCGTAGCCGGACTGTACAACAGAATCGAAATTTGGGACGACAAAACATGGGAGGCTTACTCGGCGCGCACTGAACGGGAGAGCGATAAGATTGCCGAATCCTTGGGCGAGTTGGGAGTGTAAAGAAGTATTAAGTATCAAGTATATAGTATTAAGTATTAAGAAAAAATTATTGCCAGTTATACTTGATACATGATGCATGATGCATGTTACATGATGCTTAATACATATCACGTTCCAGTTTTATTAGAGGAGATCATTCAACTGTTGGCACCAAAACCCGGTGACAACGCGATTGATTGTACCTTAGGCGGAGGCGGTCATTCTTTGGCGCTTTTAAAGAGAATCAGTCCTAAGGGGAAATTGCTGGCAATTGATGCCGATCCTGCCGCTATTCAGGAAGCAAGTCTTCGCTTGGCAGGCGAAGGTGTTCTCGGGCAGGCGATACTTGTTAATGATAATTTTGTAAATATAAATGAAATCGTTAATAAGACAAGCTTTAAACCGGTGCAGGTTATTTTGTTGGATTTAGGGCTTTCTTCGTACCAGCTAGATACTGCCAAGCGCGGATTTAGCTTTTGGGGCGAAGAGCCGTTAAATATGCAATTTTCTGGCGGTGGCGGAGGGACCACCGCTTGGGAAGTAGTAAATAATTATCCAAAACAAAAATTAAAAGAAATTTTGGCAGTTAATGCCGACATCGGGAAACCCGGTGATATTGCCCACAGGATTGTTCGTTCAAGAGGGGAACAATCCATCAAAACAACCTCCATGCTTGTCGAGGCCATTTTGGGAGCCCCGCTTTCGGAAGGGAGCGGGGCAGACCAATTTTCCCGAAATTTACCGCCTTTACAGCGCAAATTACTCACCAAAGTTTTTCAAGCCATCAGAATAGAAGTTAATCGCGAGTTGCAGAATTTACGGCAAGTCCTGCCCCAGCTCTTAGAAATTTTGTCGGTCAACGGTCGATTGGCGGTGATATCGTATCATTCTGGTGAGGATCGAATAGTTAAACATTTTTTTAGGGCGGCGGCAAAAAGTTGCATTTGTCCAAAAGAAAGCCCGATTTGCCGCTGTACGAATCAAGCAAAGATCAGAATATTAACTAAAAAGGCGATTAAACCCCAAGTTAAAGAAATTTCTGCTAATTCTCGAGCGCGGAGCGCAATCTTGCGGGTGATCGAAAAATTATCATGAAGATTATTACCCGAGTGATTATTTTATGCATAATTATAACGATTGGATTTTTTTATTTTTCCACTGTCACCGAATTGTCCAGTTCCGGCAAAGAGATTAGCCGTTTGAAACAGAGTTTAGAAGCGTTAGAAACCAAAAACAGACAGCTAAATGTTGAGTTAGGGGAGCGTCAGCTTTTAACCAGCTTGGAAGCCCGAGCTAAAAATGTTGGTTTAGTCGCGGATACAAAATTGGTTTATATAAAGACTCCCTTTTCTTTAGTAGTATCTAGAAAATAAAAGCGGATTAACGATTTTTAAAGCAAACCGGCTTGCGTTATCCGCTTTTATAATTTTTTGAGGTTTATGATGTTTCGACGAGGACGTGGCGGGCGGCCGTATTTTTTTAATCAAACCGGCGTGCCGGTGTGGCGTATTCATATTTTGCTCGTATTTTTTTTGCTGTCCGGAGGCCTTATTTTACTTCAATTGTTTCGGATTCAAGTTCTAAAACATCAGGCTTATCTGGCGCAAGCCCAAGAACAGTATCAAATTTTTCGAGAAGTACAACCTAAACGGGGTGAAATTTATTGGCAAGATTTAGCCAGCCGAGGAATCGCGTCGCTCGTAATTAACAAGCCGGTTTATAATTTTTTTGTAGTTCCCAAATTAATAAAAGAGCCATCTCAGACAGCGGTTTTATTAGTTTCCATTTTCCCGGATAAATCGGCAGATATTTTAGCTAAAATAAATCGACGCGATGATCCTTACGCGCTGGTAGAGACCAGCTTGGAAAATCAAGCTAAAGAAAAAATCTCGCAAATTTTAGAGCGGGCAAAATGGCCGGCGGACACCTATGGGTTTGAAGAAGAACTTAAAAGGTATTATCTGGAAAACGGATTGGGCGGGCATTTGACGGGTTTTTTGGGTATCGCCGCTGATGGTAAAACACGTTCCGGCCAATATGGCCTGGAAGAATACTATGATGATTTGTTGCGCGGCCAGGCGGGATTAATTGAGGCCGATAAGGATGCTTCCGGTCGCCCGATAGCGATTGGCCGTCGGATCGTAAAACCGGCTCAAGATGGCGCCGACATCATTTTAACCATCGACCGTAATATTCAGTATAAAAGTTGCCAAGCGCTTGCTGAGCGTGTGGCCGAGTTCCAAGCAACTGGCGGCACTGTCATTGTGATGAATCCGGCGGACGGGAGCATTTATGCTTTATGTAATTATCCGACTTTTGATCCAAACAATTATCAAGCGGTAGCGATGGGAAATTTTGTTGATCCGTCGCTGGCCAACAGTTATGAGCCAGGTTCGGTGTTTAAACCGATTACCATGGCCGCGGCGATCGACCAGAAAGCGGTGACGCCGCGAACCTCGTATTTAGACACCGGGGCGGTCGTGATTGATAAATATACCATTGGCAACGCTCACAGCAAAATTTATGGGCAAAGTACGATGAGCGACGTTTTGGATAAATCTATAAATACGGGTGCCATTTTTGCCTTTAGAGCCGTTGGTCAGGAAAATTTTCGCCATTATGTCAATAATTTCGGATTTGGAAAATTAACCGGCATAGAATTAGCCGGTGAAAGCGATGGCGATGTGCATACATTGGATTTAAATCAGGAGATTTACTATGCCACCTCTTCTTTTGGTCAGGGTATCACTGTAACGCCGATGCAACTTATTACCGCCTATGCGGCGATTGCCCGCGGCGGCCGATTGGTTAAGCCGACTATTATTAAAAGCCTCAAAATTAACGGCGTTTTAAAAAATTTGCCTTTACAAGAAATCGGGCAGGTCATTTCTCCAGAGACGGCGGAGACTATGTCGGCGATGCTGACCTCGGTCATTGAAAACGGTTTTACCAAACGCGCGCAAGTGCCCGGTTATAAAATGGCCGGCAAGACCGGTACCGCGCAAATACCGAATGCTGGCGAAAAAGGTTATTCCGAAGAAACGATCCATACTTTTGTCGGGTTTGGTCCGGTAGGGGATGGAATGCCGGCGTTTGTAATTTTGGTTAAATTAGACAAACCACAGACTGTGCCTTTTGCTGATTCGTCGTCGGCGCCATTGTTTGCCGAAATAGCGAAATTTATTTTGGATTATTTACAGATACCTCCGCAGACATCGCCCTAATGCTTGTCAATTTTGCCAATAACCTTTAATCTTTAATAATGATATGACAACGGCTAGAAATTTTGCGCAATTAATTTCGCGTAATCTCGCACGGAGTATTTTAAAAAAATATCGACCGGAAATCATCGCGATTACCGGCAGTATCGGCAAGTCCTCGACCAAAGAGGCATGTTTTAGGGTGCTTAAAACTAAATATTCTGTTTACGCGAGTGGAAAAAATTATAATACCGAAATCGGCGTGCCGCTCGCAATTATCGGGGTTGAAGAACAACCCGGTAGCTCGCTTTTGGCTTGGTTGAAGGTTTTTTCAAAGGCTTTTTTTTTAATATTACTGCGATCAAAAAAATATCCGCGGATTTTGATTTTGGAACTGGCGGCCGACAAACCGGGTGATATCGGTTATTTTTTGTCATGGCTGGCGCCGAAAGTAGGGTTGGTTACCGCCATTTCTCAGGTGCACTTGGCCAATTACGCTAAATTTTCGCAAATTATTGCTGAAAAGCGCCAAGTAATAGAAAGTTTACCTGTTGAAGGTTATGCGGTGTTAAATTTAGATGATCCTGAGGTTGCCAAAATGGCCGGCAAAACCAAAGCCAAGGTGATAACTTATGGCGTCGAAGCTGAAGGCGCTGACCTAAAAGCGCAGGAAGTTAAAGTAATCAAAAAAGACGAGCACTTAGGTTTATATTTTAAACTTTTATTTCAAGAAACCGCGACGCCCATTTTTGTTAAAGGGACGATAGCGCCGCAACTTATCTCCAGTTTTTTAGCGGCCGCCGCTTGTGGAATCATTTATAAGCTCACCCCATTTGAGATTGCCGAGGGGTTGGATCAGTTTAAACCTTTGCCCGGGCGTTTTCAACTTTTGCCCGGGATAAAACAAAGCTGGTTAATTGATGATACCTATAATGCGGCGCCAGTTTCGACAGTGGCGGCGATACGAGGCTTGGCGGAATTGCCGATTGAGGGGCGCAAAATCGCCGTTTTGGCTGACATGCTGGAGCTTGGTTCATTTACCCAAGAGGGGCACGAAATCGTGGGTCGGGAAGCGGCGAAAGTCGGTTTAGACTGGTTATTAACTTATGGCCCTGTCGCGTCACAGATTATCCAGTCAGCTAAAAATGGGGGATTCCCGGAAAGCCGGAGCATGCATTTTGATTCGCAGACGGAATTAATTAGTTTTTTGGAAAAACAAATTAAGGCCGCTGACGTGGTTTTGGTTAAAGGTTCCCATGGTATGCACATGGAGGCAGTTATAAATGGTTTGAGTTCTAAGTAGTATATATGATATAATTATTTAATATGCCCCGGTCAAAACGTGATTACAATAAAAAACCAGGGCGCGCGAAACAGCCGAACTCTGGCATAAATTTTTTAGTTTCGCCTTTTTTTGTTGGCGAGGCAACTTTGACTGGTGATGGCAAAGACCTGGCGGCGAATGGTGTCAAAGTAATTTCGCATCAGTGGTTTTTAAAGCGGCACAAAGTGTTTGGCGCGGTCGGGCATATGCTGGCTTTAATATTAGTGGCGGGCGTTGTGATCGCGCCGATATTTTCTTTTTGGGCATATCAAAATATTGTTCGCACCAAAGGCCGAGTTTTGGGCGAAACCACCACGGCGATTGCGGAACTTGAGGGGGCAAAGCAAGGTTTATCAAATTTTAATTTAGCCGACTCAAGAGATCATTTTTTGCGCTCTTATCAATCGCTGGAAAATTTGAATCAAGAAATTAATCGTGCTGGGGTGGCGGCCAAACTTTTGATGGCCGTGATACCGCAAAGCGCCAGTTATTATCACTTACTACAGGCTGGTTTGCATTTAAGTCAGGTTGGTTATGTTTTGTCTGGCACGGATCTTAATTCTTTGAATCAAATTTTGAAAGACGGCGAGCCGACAGCGTTGATCCAAAAAATAGAAGTTAAATTGAAAACTGCTCGACCGGAGATAGAATTAGCGGCACAGGAATTAGAGCAAGTGAAAATAGAAGATTTGCCGTCTGCAGAGCAACCGCGAATTGCAGAATTACAAACGCAGGTTTATCTGGCAACCGCCGGGATCAATCAATTAATAAACGCCTGTGACAGCCTGTCTCAATTTTTAGGCGCGGATAATTGGCGGCGTTATTTAGTTTTATTTCAAAACAATTTGGAAATGCGGCCAACCGGCGGATTTATCAGTGCCGCGGCTTTGGTTGATCTTGATCGTGGCCGCATTAAACAGCTGGAAGTTCCGCCTGGTGGGGCCTATGATTACAATTTTGGGTTGTCTTTAAATCGCGCCTCTCCCCATGCTTTGCATTTGATTAATCCTCGTTGGGAGTTTCAGGATTGCAACTGGTTTCCCGACGCCCGCCTTTCGGCCAAGCAATGCGCCAGATTTTTCGAAGAAAGCACCGGCGCCTCGGTTGATGGCGTGATTACGATTAATCTTCCGGCAGTCATCGAAATACTTAAATTGGCCGGCCCGATAGTGATGAGCGATTATGGCATTATTATCGATTCGGAGAATTTTATAACTTTTACCCAGAGTTTGGTGGAAAGCCGTGAGGCGCGGGCCAGCGGGCGCCCAAAACAATTTCTAGCCGATTTGGCGCCGCTTTTGATCGAAAAAATGGAAGCCGCGCTGGCTAATCCGGATCAAATCTGGCAACTTGTTACTGCCCTCACCAATGCGCTCCAAAGTAAAGATTTATTAATTTATTCAATAAATCAGCAAACACAAAGCTGGTTTGACGAACATGATTGGTCCGGCGGGTTAGGAGTAGAGCCAAATATTCCGCCTGCCAAGTTTATAGATCATTTGACGGTTAACGTGGCAACGGTTAACGGCGGTAAATCCGATTACAATATCAAACAACAAGTTGTTTATCGCGTAGAGATGGGCGCGGATGGTTATTTAGTCGGCAACGTGGCCGTAAAAAGAACGCATCAGGGCGCTCGCCAATTGCGCGAGGCTTTTTCCACCCAAGCGGCGGCTGATTTTAACTACCTTACCGCTCAGCCCAATTTAAGTTATATTCGATTGTATGTGCCTGCCGGCGCGACGCTTGTCAACGTTACCGGCGATGTTGCAGATATCAGCTCACTCTTACCGCCGCAAGATTTGGCCGGTTATATTCCAGATGAATTTTACAGCCGAGAGGTCAGAAAGGAACAAATGAATCCGGAAATGTCCAATACCGTAAGTGCGCAGGAATCAGGTTTTGCTGTTTTTGCCAATTATATGCTGGTTGAGCCGGGACAAAGCGGCGAGATATTTTTTCGTTATCGGTTACCAATAAAATGGGAGGCTAATGGCAGAGGCGGATATCAACTACTCGCCGAAAAACAGCCGGGAATAGAGAGTGATTTTACCGCTTGGTTTGAGGATTCGTTGCTGTATCAAAGCAAGCTGGAGCATGATGAGATAATTTACTGAGGTTTTTTTGACGCATCTTGTCAAGTATTCTTTGGAGTGGTAAAGTATAGCGAGACATTTTTACGGTGCGGCCGCTGTGGCGGAATTGGTAGACGCGCAGGTCTCAAAAACCTGTGGGCTTCACGCTCATGTCGGTTCGATCCCGACCAGCGGCACCAAGATAGATAGTTCAAAATTAAAAGTGCAAAGTTTTTTGGATAAAAAAATCGCTACTTAGGGTAGTGATTTTTTGGTGACGGCGGGAGGGTTCGAACCTCCGACCTAGGGGTTATGATTCCCTCGCTCTAACCAACTGAGCTACGCCGCCAAAGACGATATATTTTGGAATGTGGGGGTTATGATTCCCTCGCTCTTCACCCGCCAAATTTTTGTTTATCAAAATTTAGGCGGGTAAACCGACTGAGCTACCCTGCCAGGGACATTAATCAAGATATAATGATTTTAACCCATATTAAGCCCAGTTGTCAATTTCAGTAAAATCGTGTATATTTAACCAGTAGTTTTATTTACATTTTATGGCGACTAAATACATTTTTATTACCGGTGGAGTAATCTCAACGCTCGGCAAAGGCATTACTTCGGCTTCTATCGCCGCCCTGCTTCAGGCCAAAGGTTATCGCGTTACTTGCGTCAAATGCGACGCTTACGTCAATATTGATGCCGGCACGATGAATCCCACTGAGCATGGCGAAGTTTTTGTGACTTCTGACGGCGTTGAGACCGATCAGGACGTCGGCAGTTATGAACGTTTTTTAAATCGCCGTTTATCGAAATTAAATTATTTGACGACCGGGCAAATTTATCAAAAAGTAATTGAGCGGGAACGAAATTTGGAATATGGTGGCAAATGCGTTGAGGTGGTTCCACACGTGCCGGAAGAAATAATCCGTCGCCTGAAACAAGCGGCGGTTGCGGATAAGGCCGAGGTGGTGCTGGCGGAAATCGGCGGGACAGTCGGTGAATATCAAAACGTTTTATTTTTGGAGGCAGATCGACTGTTAAAACGCGAAAGCCCGGGTAATGTAATCAATGTCCATGTTTCTTATTTGCCGATTCCGGCGACTGTTGGCGAGATGAAGACTAAACCGGTCCAGTATTCCATTCGGACTCTGCAGTCAACCGGAATTCAGCCGGAGTTTGTCGTTGGCCGTTCCAGTTTACCACTGGATGAGCGCCGCAAGGAAAAAATCGCTGTTTTTGGCAACGTTGACATCAAAAATATCATTTCCGATCCTGACGTCAGTTCGATTTACCAGGTGCCTTTAATATTTGAGGAACAAGCTTTTGCCGAGCGGATCATTAAACTTTTAGGTTTGCCCAAGCGCGGTAAGCCAACCGGTGCTAGATTGTCTGATTGGCAAAAATTGGTCAAAAAGATTGCCGAAGTCAGCGAACCAGTCAAAATCGGTATCGTCGGTAAATATTTTGATACCGGTGATTTTGTTTTGGAGGATTCTTACATCTCAATAATCGAGGCGGTTAAACATGCGTCCTGGTCGCTGAGTCGTAAGCCGGAAATTCAGTGGATTGATTCCCATGAGTTCGAAGTGTCGCCGGCCAACTTAAAAAAATTAGACGGCTATGATGCGATTATCGTGCCCGGCGGTTTTGGCTCGCGCGGAGTGGAAGGGAAGATTAAGGCGATAGAATACGTCCGCGAGCATAAAATTCCATACTTGGGTTTATGCTACGGCATGCAGTTGGCGGTGATTGAGTTCGCCCGCAATGTTTTGCATTTGCCGAAAGCCAACACTGAGGAAAACGATCGGCAGACCCCTGATCCGGTAATTCACATTTTACCGGAACAAAAGAAATTGTTAGCCAAGCATGATTACGGCGCCACAATGCGTTTGGGGGCGTACGATTGCACGTTAAAAAAGTCATCATCGGTTTATAAACTTTACGGCAGTGAAAAAATCAGCGAACGCCACCGCCATCGCTATGAATTTAACAATGATTATCGAGCCAAAATCGAGCAAGCAGGCCTTAAAGTGGTGGGGGTTAATACAGAACGTGATTTAGTGGAAATCGTGGAGTTAGAAGGCCATCCGTTTTTTGTCGGCGTGCAATTCCATCCGGAGTTTGAATCACGTCCGCTTGCCCCGCATCCATTGTTTGTCGGTTTGATTAGGGCAGGCATAAAATCTTAAATTTTCGATGCATAATGTTTCTGATAATTCTTTTTTCGACTGCCATCATTTTGTCATCTGGGCTAACTTCACTAGTTAGATTTTTTGCGGTAAAACTGAACATTCAGGATTACCCGGCCTCGCCGCGCAAAAATCATTCTTTACCAACCCCACTCCTCGGCGGGGTTGCTATTTTTTTGGCTGTACTGGGGAGTCTCATATTATTATTTTGGTGGAACCGCCATCTGGTACAAAGTTGCAAGCTAGTGGGCGAAGTGACTTCTTGCGGTACTGCCTCAGGCTGGTCAATAGTTGGCGGCATTTTGTTGGGTGCTTTTATTTTGACGATCGGCGGAATTTTGGATGATAAATACAATTTAAAGCCGCGCCAACAGATAATCTGGCCGATTTTGGCGATTGCAACCGTCATTTTAGCTGGTGTTGGGCAGGATAATATCACTAATCCGTTATATTACGTTGGCTTATCAGCTGACCCGTTGTTGCATTTAAAAGTATGGACAATTCATTTGTTCGGCCTAGAAATTACGATGTTAACGGATCTTTTTACTTTTATCTGGCTTTTTTTGCTGATTTATGTTACTAAATTTTTAGATGGTTTAAACGGGCTGGTACCAGGAATCATCGTAATTGGCGCCTTGATTTTATTTGTTACCAGTCTCAGCTTGGGCCAGACTTTGCCGGCTGTGTTATCGCTGATTGTGGCCGGGGCGTATTTAGGTTTTTTACCGTTTAATTTTTTTGGTAAAATATTTTTAGGCGAGGCTGGAAGTACTTTAGCCGGCTTTTTGATTGGAGTTTTGGCCATTCTAGGACCAGCCAAAATAAGCATCACTTTTTTAATTTTGGGTATTCCAATACTGGATGCCTGCTGGGTGATTTATGAACGGTTAGTTAAGGCCGGTAAATCGCCGTTTCAGGGAGATACAAGGCATTTACATTTTAAACTGTTAAAGCAAGGTTTAACCTCTCGTCAAACAGTACTTTTGCTTTGGCTAATTTCCCTTTTATTCGGGTTACTCGGGATTTTTTTACAAGGCTGGGAACAGGGTATTTTGTGGCTCGCCTTAGTCGCTCTGATGGCCATTCTCATTCGCTTAACTAGATCACCGAAACCAAAAAGTCAAAATTTTGCATAATATGATGATTACTAAGCCAACGTTTAAAGTTTGGGGGAAACGAGAGTGCGCTTTAGATGTGGCTTATGTTTGGTCTAAGGCAGAAGTTTTCGAGTTAAAAAAATATTTTGGCCGCGGTTATTCCCAGCATTTGCTTTTTTTTGAGGGGGCAGAGCTTACTTGGTACGAAGATTTTGCGGAACTTTATGAGATCGGCAAATATTTATTGCACCGTTTTCTAAATAAACGCGCGAGTGTGTCGCAAATTTATCGGGCTTGGCATCACGACGCCAAGTTTTTTTTATTATACTTAAAAAAAATGCAAAAAATTGATTTAAAAAACAAGACAAATAAAGAGCTGGCCGCCATTTGTCAAAAAGCCCTGGATCAGAATTGCTTGATTACTAGGGGATATGTGACAGATATTATGCAGATGTATTTGCCGGAGGTTATAAAAAATAAATTAGAGTTGGTTTATCCCAAACGCGACGCGAAGTTTAACGCTTATTATTCCAGTTTAACGGCCTCTGTCCAGTTAAGTTTAGCGGCGCAAGAAAAATTGGCTTTAATCGACATCGCGCTCAAAATTAAAGTGGCCCCCGGGGTAAATAATTTTTTTTCAGCAAATTTGACTTCAATTCTAACTAAACTTACCGACTGGCCGGCAGTCAATCGCTTGATTAAGGCGCATCGTAACCGATTTTTTTGGCTCGGCGGAAACTATACCGGCAAAAATTTTTTAGATTTAGAATATTTTGTGGGCGAACTGAAAGAATTGGTCAGAGAATCAAACTCAAAATTACGGCTGATTAGAAAAAAGACGGTTACTTTCCCAAGTGTGATCAAAAAGCAAAAACAGCGGGTAATTAAATTGTTGCGACTGGACGCTGAGTTTATCAAAATCATCAAAATTTTGGAGCAAATTGCTGTTTTTCATGATGAACGAAAGCAGATGATTTTAATGCCGGTTTATTATTTACGTGAGTGGCAGAAAGAAGCGGCATTACGGTTAGGCATTAGCCGCGACGAGTTTGTTTGGCTGACGCCGCCAGAGCAAATCAAAGCCATTAAAACCGGTGTCGTCGATTTGCCGGAAATAAGAAAGCGAGCGCTCAAGTGTCTTTTTTATTGTAACCGCGACGAGGAGCTGATTTTGACCGGGACAGATGCCGATCATTTTCTTCAAAAAGCAGTCATTAAAGAGCAAATCAATCAAATCAAAGGCATCATTGCCAGTACTGGAGTTGTCAAAGGAAAGGTAAAAATAGTCAAAACATCTGTTGACTTAGTTAAAGTGAAACTGGGTGATATTTTAGTAACTGGCATGACCACGCCTGATTATGTACCAGCGATGAGGCGGGCATCAGCTATTATTACCGACGAAGGCGGAATCACCAGTCATGCCGCGATTGTGTCCCGAGAACTCAGGATACCCTGCATTATCGGCACCAAGGTGGCGACGCAACTACTTTCGGATGGACAATGGATCAAGGTAGACGCTGATTTAGGCGTTGTCCATTTATTATAATTATGACCGAAAGCGAACGACTTAAAATTATAACAAGCCATGAGTGCAAAGAAGAGGAGGCGCGGGTAGCGCTTTTATTTTTAGATTTATATAAAACTTGCCATTTGGAAGGCATCAAAATGTATCGAAAACAACTGTTTTCTTTCAACATTTTTAGCTTAACTGACAATTATTGCCGCGAATGGACATCAATTACAGAAACTAAAGAACTTTGGGGTTGGGTGCTTAGGCAATTCCGGCGACGTAAAAGTTTTGCCATAACCATCAATAACGTTTTAAGCGAGATCATTTTAGCTACTGATAAATTTTTAAATAAACTTCGCCTTGAAGTGCCAGTGTTGTCTAACCGAGAGTTGAATCAAATTTTTTTGGAGCTATTTTTGCTGGGCAATCGGCAGTATGGACTCACGATTTTATCTGAAGGAAGTGATATTTTGGCGGAAAAAGATTATTTGCGACATTTAAAAGCAGTACCGCCAATAAATCAAGCAGGCGCGATCAGACTTTTAACAACACCTGGTGATTTAACCGCGATTGAGCGTGAGCGTTTGGGACTTTGGCGCCTGGCGCAGGAGGCCGGTCAAAACCAATTGATCAAAAAAATATTATTGGCACGCGACTGGCCGGCGTTACGGCAGAATCATTTCTTTACCAAGCTGGAGTCTCATGCCCAAGTGTTTTGCTGGGTACAGAACGGTTTTGAGTCTGCCACCAATTTGGATTGGCGTTATTTTGTGATGCAGTTGCGGGAAATTTTAGACACCAAAACAGAGTTAGAAATTCAGAAAACTATTAAGCGTTTAGCTGATAAATCAAGTCTGATCAAAAAGAAACAGCGCCAGCTAATTTCTAAATATCAACTAAGTCTTGAGACTCAATCATTTTTTTCTTTAATCAGCTGGCTGGCCATTTTGCAAGATAAGCGCAAAGAGCAAGTGCAAAAAGCGATTGCCGCGCTTGATTTTATCTGGGTTGAGATTGAACGACGGCTAAAAGTGCCGAGAGCGCAGTTATATAAATATTTAGTTCCGGAGATTACTGCGCTATTACTACGTGGCCGTCGCGTAAAAATTACAGAGCTCAAAGCTCGTCGCCAGATTATTTGTTTTTCTTATTTAAAAAACGGCCAGATCAAAACCGATTATGTGGTCGGCCATGAGGCTATCGCGATTAACAATCATTTTCTAGAAAAAAGAAAATTTGCTATTACTGATAAAAAATTACGAGGTTTTGTCGCTTCAGTCGGTCGAAATCAGAAGAAAGTCAGCGGTAAAGTCAGATTAGTGTTTAATCCGGCGCGCGACACTTTTCGAACTGGCGAGATTTTGGTAACTGGCATGACCCGGCCGGAATTTGTGCCTTTGATGAAGCGGGCTTTGGCGATCATTACCAACGAAGGCGGCGTCACCAGCCACGCGGCGATCGTAGCCCGAGAACTCGGGATACCTTGCATTATTGGCACGCGGCATGCGACAGAAGTGTTAAAGAGTGGTGATAAAATCGAGTTGGATTTAAGGGAGGGGACAGTTCGTCTAAACTTGTCAATTGCAAAATAGAGGGGTAAGATGCTTAAAAGAGCTACAATTTAACTATATTTTTATGCCTCAAACAAAAAAACAATCGTCAAAAGACGAGTCAGCGATTATTTTGACTTTTGCCGATATAACTCGGCATGACGCGACGCTTGCCGGCGGTAAAGGCGCCTCGCTGGGTGAGATGTTGCGTGCCGGAATTTCAGTGCCTGATGGCTTTGTGATTACCGCTAATGCATTTATACAGTTTATCGAAAACAGCGGTTTAGAAAGCCTAATTCAAACGATTGTCAAAACAATCAATTATCAAGATACTGCTTTAGTTGATCAGGCCTCCCAGAAAATTCGGGTACTGATGTCGAAAGCCAAGTTTCCGGTGGAATTAGAAAAATCAATCCTTGCCGAATTTAAAAAATTAAAAGCTGATTACGTGGCAGTGCGTTCTTCGGCCACAGCTGAGGATTCGAAAACGGCTAGCTGGGCCGGGGAGTTGGAGACTTATTTAAATACCACAGAGAAAACGCTAATTCAAAACATCAAAAAATGCTGGTCATCGCTTTATACGCCGCGGGCATTGTTTTACCGCGCTGAGAAAAAATTGTTGGATACTCCGGTTGCGGTAGCGGTGGTGGTACAGAAAATGATTCAATCAGAAATTGCCGGCATCTGTTTTACTGTTCATCCGGTAACTCAAGATCGAAGTCAGATGATCATCGAGGCAGGCTGGGGTTTAGGCGAAGCTGTGGTTTCTGGTCAAATCACGCCGGATTCGTATATTATCAACAAGAGTAATTTATCAATTACTGATATCAATATCGGTACTCAGCAACGAATGATTGTTCAAAAATCAGCCAGTGGAGAAAATAAATGGGTGGCAGTCAAACCAGCAGACCGCGAACGCCAGAAACTGGATCAAAAACAAATTCGAGAGCTGGCCAAGTTGTGCCTAAAAATCGAAGAACACTACGGTAGCCCCCAAGACATTGAATGGGCTTTTAGCCATGGGTGTTTTTACATCACCCAGAGCCGGCCGATAACGACGTTGTTAGTATGACTCCCAAATACGAACTTGTTTACAAATAAAGTGATGCAATATGTATATTTATTTAGATGAATCAGGTAACTTTCGAAGTAATAAGGAGGCATATTTTATAGTTGGAGGTTTTGTTACTTCTGACGAGCGGATTACTGCTAAAGCGTTTCGAAAATGGCAACATACAAAATTTGTCAATAAAAAGTTGCGATACCGTACCGAAGTAAAATTTTCTGACTCACGTTTGAACGATAAGCTACGACTTAAAACATTACTGTATTTTGTCCAGCAAAATATTCGTATTTTTTATACATTTTTTAAAACAAAAAACATTCCCGCGGAATTTAAGCGTCAAGGGGTGTTGGAATCTGGCCGACTTTATCTCGAACTAGTGGCGCAAACTCTTAGTTTTCTTTTCCCCAGTGCTGAATCTCAAGTTATCGTTACGTTAGATCATCGGAATTTAAAAGGTGTGACGCAGGCAGAATTTAGAGAAACATTGCGTCTTCATTTACGCTTACGATTATCGCAACAGGCCAGCGTCCATGTAAATATTGTTAATTCGACTACTAATGCTAACATACAGATTGCAGATTGGATTTGTGGCGCTTTATACCGTTATTACACTAATCGTATTATCGGAAAAGAATTTTATAAAGTTTTGCATAACAGTATTATTATTTCCGAAGAGTTATTTGGAGATTATTGGAACGATTTAAATGGTAGTAATAAAAAATCACCTCACGAAAGATGATTTTTTAAGAGCCGGCATCTCTTAGGATTTACCTCAGGTATCATGACCTCCACATGCGCGGAGGGTACCCCCGGGGTCTCCTAAAAGCTATTATTACCAACTCTGATATAATTATATGGGAGATTGTCAATACTTGTCAAGTCTTGACACGTATTTATGGCCGGACATAATGGCGAAATTATATGTTCAGAAAGACACTTTTCAATTCAAAAATAGACATTTACCAAAAAATCAAAAATACCAAAAACTGGATTATGCAGGGTTGCGTCGGTATCCCGCATTTGCTTTGGCATTCGGCTGATCCTTTGGTATTTGGCCTGGAAAAAGTGGCGACAGGGTTTGGTCTAAATTTCATTTTAAGTTTTACGGAAGATGGAGGCGATGATTGTAAGTGGTTAGTGGATGAGGATTTTATTATGGAGCGAGGGCGGGCTTTAGTAACTGATTTAAATTTTATCAGGCGGCAAGTGGCTAGATGGCGAGTAACAGAAAAGGCCTTCAACATGATAGTTCGGCAGTTGGAAGGTAAGGGGATCACCGATCTAGCAGGGGATTATCAAAAGTTCTCCGCGCTTTACCGGCAGGAATATGCGGCCGCGTTTTTTACCGAATATATTACTATCGCGAGCGACAAAATCGTTGAAGAAATCAAAAAAAAACATCCGAAAATTTCTGATGATGATTTGCAAACGTTGATTTATCCGGTTGGCGAGACGTTTATCAATCAGGAAAGTCTGGCGAGTTTTACTATAGGTTTAAAACTTAAGCTGGCGTTAGGAAGCAAGTTCAGTCAGCTTACTTGGTCGCAGGTACAGTCAAAATTTCCAAAAATTTCTGAGGCCATCACTCAGCATCAAAAGCAATTTTATTGGTTGGCCAGCAATTATAAGTACACGCAAACAGTTACTCCCGCCCAATTTTTTAGAAACATCAAAGAGTCGGTCATATATCTTAAAGCTTCGGAAATAAAAAAGAAGATTGTTGAATTGCGGACTTTGGATCAAGAGATGGCGCGTAAGAAGCGCAAAATAGTCAGACAAATCAAATTATCAAAGGATGATTTGATTAAATTGCAAATTATTGCGATCAACGGCTGGTGGCATGATCGGCGTAAAAAAGCCAATATGATCGGCAGTTTCTGGTTGAATCAATTTTTGCGTCGCGCCAGCCGGCGATATGGAGTTGATTTTGAGTTGTTGCAATATACTTTGAAACCGGAGTTTGATCAATTACTAACCGCCGGGAAAATCGATCAAGCAACGTTAAAAAATCGCGTTAAAGGGTGTGTTCATTTTATGGCTAAAGATGGGGCAGACGTGATTTTATTCGGGCAAGATTTTCGGTATCTTAAACAAAAATTGCTGGGGTCGCGTCAATTGTCAGCGGTCAATGATTTTCGCGGAGTGATTGCGTCGCGCGGCAAGGTGCAAGGAAAAGTCAGAATTGTCATTAATCCCAACAAAAACGCGTTTAAAGAAGGTGAAATTTTAGTGACTTCGATGACCCGGCCTGATTTTGTGCCTTTGATGCGGAAGGCGGTTGCCATCATAACTGATGAAGGCGGGCTGACCTCGCACGCGGCCATTATTTCCCGGGAGCTTGGGATACCCTGTTTGGTCGGCACAAAAATCGCGACCCATGTTTTGCATGATGGGCAAATAGTCGAAGTCAACGCTAATCACGGGATTGTTAAAGTAGTCAAAAGTTGAGAGTTTAATAAATTATGTGGCAAGGTAATTACTGAATAACCATTTTTTTCGCAGCCGAGCTTAGGGTGAGGCATCAGCCGAACCCCGACCAGCGGGAGTTTGAGGCAAGAAAAAAATGGTTGTTCAGTAATTTAAGCCGCTAAAATGTAATGCCACTTCTAACTTTTAAAAATAAACAAGATCTGGAAGAATCAGCCTTGGCGATCAGATCGCTCTTGCAAGGTTGGGGATTGCAAACCGGCGAGTGGATGATCGGCAAGCAGATGGGATTTTTTCTGGGGGGTGTGATTTTGAACCCTAAAATCATCAAACGCGACACTAATGTATATATTTTGTATAAAAAACTGCCTTGGCCGTGCCAGCCAGAGGGACGAATGGTTTTTCCGCCGAAAGGTTCGATTTATGCCAAGCAATATTATGAGACCCAAGAAAAATATCAGCTGGGCATTGATTTGATGCCAATACCGGATAAGCAGTTAAAGAGCGGTTATATCACGCAAAAAAAATTATTAGTTAATGTTGCTAGCCAGAAAATAAACATTGAATCGCCAGCTAAATTTGTTGAACGGGAGGAAATATTAGCCGAATTTTATCAAAATCGTTCAAATCAAGAAATTCGCGATTTTTATTACTGCGACCGGACGCGCTATTTGGGGTGGACAACACTATTTAAACGCGTTGGTGTCGGTCTCAAATCAAAATCACTAATCAAAAGGTTGGCAAAAGTGACGACTGATTATAAATCATTTATCAAACGGGCGTATCCAGAATTTTTTGACAAGAAGTTGATGCATGGGGGTCAAAACAGTAAATTATTGCACGGCCAGATAGCATATTTTAAAGAAGCGACCCTCACCGGCAAAGTCGCAATTTATGATTCAAAAATTAAATATCAACCAACGCCAGAAAAATCGATTTTCGTTTTCAGCCATTTTTATCCAGCAGATACAGTGGTCCTGCCGCTGGCAAAAGCGATAGTTACGCAGGGTGGGGGACTTTTATGCCATGCCGCGATCGTTACTCGCGAGGAGCAGGTGCCGTGTTTAGTCGGGGTGTGCGGGCTGATGCGGTCAATTAAGAACGGCCAAAAAATCACGATCAATTTTAAAGAAGGTACTATTAAACTTTAATAATTTCAGACGAGCCGAGAATTGTCATTCCGAGCGTAGCGGAGCGAAGTCGAGGAATCTCTTCTTATGACTTAAACAAGGGATCCCTCGACAAGCTCGGGATGACAAATTGACGTTTTTGCGCATCTCTTGGGCAGTCTTAAAAGAATCAAACTATGCTTAAAGATTTTCGAAAAAAAGTAAAAGAGTTGGCAAGTAAGCGTCGGCCAAAGGTTTTGATCGGCCTCTATCAAGGTCGCCATAGCCCAAGCATTGCTGAGAGCGTCGCGCGTGCGCAAAAAGAAGTGGCTGATGTGGTGGTGGTCGGCCAGCCAGTTGAAGGCGTCCTCGAAAGCATTCCAGCTGGGCCGGATATGGCCGAAATTCACGCCAAAATGGTCGAAGTCGCGATGCGCGGTGATATTGAGGGAATTGTTCGCGGCAATGTCGAGGAACATGGACTTTTGCGCGGATTAAAGGATCGGTTGGGCATCAAATTGAAAGAAAACGAACTGCGTATTCAAAATCCTTGTGTTATTGAAGACGTGCACGGTAACATTTTCGCTATCGGTCCTTCAAGCACTGTTTGGGGCCGGAACAATCAGGAAAAAATTTTATGGGTGGACGCGGCGATAAAACTGGTTGGCTGGTTTGGCTATGATCAACCGAAACTGGGTTTTTTGACCTCAACTCGCCGGGCGAATTATCTAAACCGGCAGATTGACGTTGATAATGAAGATTTGCGCTGGTCGTATCGAACCTGGGAGAGCGCCGAATATTTGGTTGATTATTACGCCAAGAAAGGGTATCAAACTAAAAATTACGAGATTCACGTCGAGCACGCCGTAGCTGATGGTTGTGATATAGTTTGCGTGGCCGAAGGCCCGATTGGCAATGGGATGCTCCGTGGCGCTTTTTTTCTGAGTGGCGCCAAGTATTTGGCTGGGCCGCGGGTGGCAATGCCCTTGCCGTACGAAGACACCAGCCAAAGCGAACAGGATTATTTTGAGCATTTTCCGTTCGTGGCGGCGATGATTAACGGCGCCATGATTCATAAGTAATTAAACTTCCATATTTTGAGCGAAGTCAAAAATTTGAGGCCTTTGCTTAAATTAAATGGGCTAATTAATATGTCAGAATATAGTCACGAAAATTTTCCGGCTGGTCCACCGGCCGCGGAAAAAGAAGTTAGCGAGGAGGTCAAGGCGAGAATTAAAGAAAAACTGGGTTTTGAAACTGATTTTGCGTTCACCATTGAAAATGAGCTTGACGAAAACGGTAATCAAATAAATGCCGAAATTTATTGGGTGCGTTTTCCGACCCCGCTTGATTCAAACGGCAACCCAGAAAACCCGCCGGTCGAAGGCAAAGTATATTTTCCCAAAGAAAACAGCAATGACCGCTTGGTTTTTTTTGCGCCAGGATCGCCGGGCGGGGATGCCGGCAGAGTCGAGCGCAAGCACGCTAAAACATTAGTTGAAGCTGGCAATACTTTTGTTACTATCAGGCATAATGGCCAGGGTTTTCTCAGCGAGAAAGCGCAAGGCGTTTTTAACTCGCCGGAGCGGATTAAGCTGTTGCAGGACAAGGGGCAAGAGTATCTAGGCCAAGACTATAACCCGCATCCTGATGGATTTACTTGGGATGATTTGACCCGCGAGCAGATCACTGTGCTCCAGGATTGCGCGCCAAAATTTCAAAATATAGTCGCCATCTGCCATTCGCTTGGTGCGACTGGCATGTACCGATCAATTGGTCTGCTGGCCAAGAGCCATCCGGAAATTGTTGAAAAAATCAGCAAGATAATTGCCTTGGCTGGTTTTATGGGCAAAGAGAGTCCTGATGAACCGGAAACCAATTTTTGGCAGGGCATTAAAATGTCTTTTGATGATTTTGTTGCCGAAGAAATGGCTGGCGCGGTAAAAGATGATGCGCATTATACTTCGGATCCGGTTCGTTTTGGCGAGTCAGCAAAAAAGGTGACTGAGGAATTGAAAGATTTACAGCTTCCCGATCATATTGTGCAAATTTTAGCGACTGCCCCGTATGATCAAGCGCTGGTTTTGCCGGTGATCAAATATACGAGCGAAGAAAATGGCCAAGAATATATGCAAGCGACTGATTATCCGGCCGGTGTTGGCAAAAATAATATCTTGGCAATAGAGGATCATACTGAGCCAGAGAAAAAAACGCATAGTATGTTGGGGGTGCATCCAGATACTTTACTTCGGCTGGTAGATATGAAAGTATCTACTCATGGCCCGCATTTTGTTAAAGTCTATTCCAAGGAAACCAAAGAACAAAAGGCGGCGCAATAAAGGTCAACAAATTTTATATGATTTTACAAAAAGGGCTAATCAGCAACAATCAAAAAAGTCTGGCAAAAACCGCCTGGTATCGCCAGCGGTTCGACGCCTGTCCTTTATTTTTAGGGCTGGTGGCATTGCCTCACTTTTTTAAAGAAACTCGCAAAGGCCTGGCCACGTCGTTCGCGAACAACGTGGCGGGCGGCGAGTTTACCGACGTGCTCGCAATTTATACCGGTAAAACCGGGGACTGGCATATCAACCTGGCGGACATCAAAAGAATTGCCGAGCTGTTTATCAACAAATGCAAAACCCAGACCAATATCAGCGGCAGATTGATGGCCAAGTGGGAGGTAGATAAGGAGAAATTTTATCAAGCAGGTAATAAGGTGGCCAAAATCAATTTTGATAATCTAAAGTTGCCGGAAATAGCCAAAGTTTACGAGCAGTTGGTCGACAGCTATCACGGTTGGCTGACCATGAGTTCGCTGATTGATGGTTTTGCTTTGGGCACCGATGAATTTGTCAATCGCCAAGTTCGGGAACTATTAACGGAGAATGGCGTCAAAAAAGGACAGGGTGAAATATTTGCCGCTTTGACGGCGCCGGTCGTTCAATCATTTACCAACGAAGCCGAGATTTCTTTGCTGAAGATTGCGCGCCAAATTAGTCTTTTGCCGAAATTAAAAAAAATCTGGTTGCGTCAATCCCCAGCGCAAATTCAAAAAAGATTATCGCGCTATCCGGTAATTGATAAATTATTAAAGCAACATCAGCAGAATTATTTTTGGCTCAAGAACAATTATTTTAATCATCAAATTTTGAACGAGAGTGATTTTATCAACGAAATCAAACAAATTCTAAAATCAAAGATTGATATTGCCAGCCGCTTGCGGGAAAGTTTGTCTCAGCCGGGCAAGAATAAACGGCGTAAGAATCAATTGCTTAAAAAATTTGTCTTTTCAAAGTCAGTGCGCAATTTACTCCAAATTTCCGAAGACTTTACCGCCTGGCAAGATGAGCGAAAAAAAACAACCTTGCTGATGACGCATTACGTTGGTTTGATAGCGCGCGGGGTTGCCGGCCGGACGAATTATACGGTAGAGGAATTAAAGTTTTTTGCGCCCGAAGAATTTGGCGCGTTGTTGCGAGGACAAGGTTATTACCCCAATCCCAAAGAAGTCAAAAGTCGGTTAGAGTACTGTTTAATTTATTATCGGCTGGAGCATTACGAACCTGTGGTCGGTAATCGGGCGCGGCTGTTAGCTCAGAAAATTTTAGGCAAAGCCGAGGAGACGCAAGTAAACGATTTTCGAGGAATGACTGCTTCACCTGGTCGCGTCCAGGGTACAGTCAAAATCCTAAAAAGCGTTCAAGAAGTAGGCAAGATTGAGCCGGGTGATGTTTTAGTTGCCGTTATGACTCGGCCGGACTATATGATCGCCATCAAAAAAGCTTGCGCCGTGGTAACCGACGAGGGCGGGATTACCTGCCACGCGGCGATTGTCTCGCGCGAACTCGGCATTCCCTGTATCATCGGCACCAAAATCGCCACGCGCGTTTTGCACGATGGTGACACAGTCGAGGTTAACGCCAATCACGGGGTGGTGACGGTGGTGGAGAGGAAGTAAAATCAAATAAAAACTAAAAATGAAAAACGACAAAGAAAAATCTAAAAAGCCTAAAGCAAAATTGACTTTCGGGTTAAACGTCATTTATGAAAAAAGTTTTAAAGAGGCAATAGATTTTGCCGTCAAGGATGGTTTTGGCGCGATCGAAGTTTGGGCGAGTGCGCCGCAATTTAACTGGCAAAAATATGCGAGCCATGAGCGTAAAGCAATCGCCTCATACGCCAGTCAAAATAAAATTGACTTGCAGCTGCATGGACCAGAAGAACTCAGTTTATTCAATTTTTTTCCGGTTCTCCAGTTGGCGACCCTAAAATGCTATCGTGAACTAATTGATTTCGCTAAGGAAATCGGGGCGCAAACTTTGACGATTCATCATGGAGAAACCACGGTGATTACTTTTCAGGGCGGGAGAAAAATCCCTTTATTTAGCCAGTATCCTCAAATATTAGATTCATTTAAAAAAAATTTAACCGCTGTAGCGCGGTACGCTTCCGGAAAGGTTAAACTTTGTCTGGAAAACGCCAATCATTTTAACGATCCTCTAATCAAAAAAATAGCCGCTGGGCTACTCAAGAAAAAACTGCTTTTTTTAACTTGGGATATCGGCAAGTCTTATAACAAGGACGGTTCTGTTAAAGAAGATGAAGTTAATTTTTTTGTCGATCACCTTAGCTCAGTAAAAAATGTATACTGGCATGATATGACTGCCCTTGGCGGACACGAGGTTGTAGGTAAAGGTTTTGTTGATTTTCGGCGTTTTTTTGATATTGTAAAGGATCTGGAAGTCAATCATATTATCGAGTTAAGGCCGCGAGAGAATGTCTTGGATGCGAGAGTCAAATTTCAGGAATTATGGCGCTAGTTTCTCCTGGCCGTGAACTGGCTAGAATCTGATCAAGCCTTGTTGTCACCGCGGCGGTCGCACGCGATTCAAGGGGTGTGGAACCTTCCAAGTTATCGCTGACAAAGGCGCGAACGTAGGTTTTTTTGGTAGTTATCCCACGCGCTGCTCTTTCCGCGTTTACTCTGATTAAGTCAATATCCGCATCTTTTCTGGCAAATTCAATCTGTTCTGGTGTTGGATTTTGTCCGGTTGGGAGTGTTCTTAAGTGTGCGCGGCGAGCGGTGAGCGGGTTGCGTCCTGCTGTCGGTTCTATTTGTTCTGTTACAGTTTGATAAGCTTCAACGGCCGTTTCGCGACAGCGGATCGCGTGCAGATGGGACAAAATTACGTTGTTTAAAAAAGCTCCAGATTGTGGCAAAGTTACACTGGCGTCATCAAATGTATCCCGTAAAGACATAAATTCATCAAGGTTGATCTGGTAAGTAAAGTTGCCAATCGTAAGACTTACAATTGTATCCCGCCGGTTGTGGGGGTTCATATTAAATTGAATTTTTTTGAAGCCCAAACGGTTTAATGCATTATTTATTATTTCTACTGAATCTCCACGAGGACTCAATAGGTATTTTGGATCATTTTTGATGTTATCAGAAAGCTCGCGATTTAATTCGGTAAAGTCAGTTATTTGTTCCGGAGTTAAAGCGCTAGGCGACAGGCGGGCGAGTGTTTGCCAAAAAAGCTTGCCCTCGATTGCCGAATTATTCGAATTAGGTTCTTGAAGCTTTCGCCTAATGTGTTCCGACGCTTCTTCCAGTGAATCGAAATTTATGGTGCCTTCAACATTCGGCAGATGTAAATTAAGCGCAATAGTGCCATCGCGCCGGGAAACTTCCTCGGCAACTCGCTCGTTGCACCATTCGCGTAGGGGTCCGGGGGATCGCATGGCCAGATTATACGGAAATGCATTCGGGTCTGAGACTGTAGCCAAGTTAAATTCATCTGTTGAGCGGCTATACATTCTAACAATTGCCTCCATTCTTGCTGGATCATCGTTTTTTATTTTATCGAATTGGCTCGCAAACCCTGGGTTTCGGTAAATGGAACTTAGGGTTTCGTGCCTATTTTCAACTGATTGCGGATTTTTTAATTTGCCGATGAATTCAATTGCATGGTCAAGTTCCATTGCGGGTTTTAATACTGCGTCATCTGAATCAAAGAACGCCAATAAATATTTGCTTGCTTGCGGGCTATCTGGCGTTAAAATGCCGGTGTTTAGGCATAATATTTCCAAGGTTTTTTCGTTGACGCTTTCATTACTGGAGGTTAAGCCGCCTAGAGCGAGATTATACAGTAACTCCGTTATTATTTTAGGATTAGTACATTTCTCAACCATTTTTTTGAGCATTTTTTCACCTGCTGGACCATAAAGAGCGCTTTCACCTATTAATGATAGCCAGTGTTCCAAAACCTGAACAGACGGTGGAAACGGTTCAAATTCAGGGTTTTTTTCTAAACGAGCATCTATTTTTGATTGTAATTCACTAATTCTATCGGGGCTAAGCTCATTTTGTTCTCGTACAATATTTAAAGCATCATTAAAATTTTCCCATTGTTTTGGGTCGTTAGCAAGTTTTTTGGCCAGTTCGCGAACGATGTTTCCTCTCCCTTCGGAATTCATTTTTTCGTAACGTTCGATAAGTTCCACCGCGCGTCCGACTTCCGGTAATATCCAAAAAGCAGATTCCTCGGGGTTTTGAGGTGGTCCTTCAGGCTGAGGTTCTGCCGCAATCTCGGCGCCGAGCGCTGTCTCACTTTCGGGAAAGCGCGCAATATCCGGGAAAGGATTGATTTTAAATTCGTTATTCATGTTAAGGCTTTATTTTAAATCCCGATTTTCGCAACAATGGGATCAATAATTCCATTGGCAGACCATGGGTAAAACCGGTAAACGAACCACGGATTTCGGCGATCATGCCGGCGAAATAAAGGTGATACATAGGGGAGAAGGCGGCAGACCAGGTAGTTACCGGGAATTTTTTGAGGCAGCCGTCAATTTCCGCCGTTGTAAGGGTACGAAAAATCACTTCAGTGACGACACAAGTGGAGAAATCAATTTTTTTATTAGGATCAAGATAACAAAAGCCGGTGTAAGCTTGCTCTTTAGCTCCGGACTGGAGTTTAAGCATTGCCCGTGCGTCTTTTAAATTTTTAGGCTTTTCCAGAATTTGTCCGTGGTTGCCCACAAAAGTGTCTCCACTGATAATTACTGCTTTGGAATAAAGTTGGCTGACTTTTTTGGCTTTGGCGCGAGCGATCATTTCTGCTTGTTTTTTAAAATCAGAATAACGAATAGCAGCCTCGTCAATATTTGCCGGTACAATTTTAAAAGGCAGATTCAGTGCCTTTAGTATTTTTTGGCGATCTGCTGATTGTGAAGCGAGAATGAGCATAATAAAAATAACTAATGTCTAATTTCTAATAAGTTAATTTCCGTTGAGTTTAGTTTAAATATTAGAAATTGGAAATTAGAAATTAGATTGCTGGTGGGACGCTAAGCGTCCCAATAACCACGCTTAGCGTGGTGCCTCCGAGAGGAATCGAACCTCTATCTTGAGCTCCGGAAGCTCACGTTCTATCCGTTGAACTACGAAGGCATACCGGGCAAATCGTAATAGTATTACAAGTATCATAGTTTAACTGGCATAACTTGTCAAAAGCTATTTTTCTTTTTTTCTTTGGTGTATAATGTAAAAATTAGTTAATAATGGGAGGGTTATAATACGCATATGGCCCAGAAACAATCAAAAATTTTAATCGTCGAAAACGATTTGCCGGTGGCGCATACTTTAGAATTAAAGTTGAGCAAAGCCGGTTATCTTACAAAAGTCGTAACAGACGGCGAGGAAGCGCTGGTGACCCTGGAAAAAGAGAAATATGATTTGATTCTCTTGGACTTAGTGTTGCCTAAAATGGACGGCTTTGATTTTTTGGCCAAACTAAGTTCCAACAAATTCGCCCCGCGGGTATTGGTACTGACTAATTTAAGCCAGGACGAAGATGTTAAACGGGCCAAGGATCTGGGCGCAGAGCATTATTATATAAAAGCTAATACGCCAATAGTCAAAGTTGTCGATAAAATTCAAGAATTGCTTGGTTAATTAGGGAGGATTGATTTTGGCAGAAGAGAAAAACGTTTTAACACGAAATTTTTTAAGTTATGGTGATAAATATTGACCCGCAAAAAATAAAAGGAATATTACTAAGCGAGGCTTATGTCACCGCCGAGGACTGGGCTAAAGCCGAGGATTTTGCCAGCAAACATCGGACAGCGGTTTTGGATTATTTACTTAACGAAGGTGTTTTGACTAAAGATTTATTGGGGCAGGCGATTGCCGAGGCCTGCAAAATTCCTTATGCCGACTTAAATTCCAATCAGCCGCCGGCCGTGCAGGTGCTAAAAATACCGGCGACAATCGGTAAAAAATATCGCGCAGTATTGTTTGCCGAAGAGAAAGACAAAGTAACCGTGACGACCGATAATCCAGCTCAGCCGGATTTGATTGGGGAACTTAAAAAAATTTTTCCGAAAAAAAAGATAACCATCGCCTACTCGCTGTCCGAGGATATTGAGGAAAGTTTTATTCATTATCGAAAGCCGCTAGAGACCAGGTTTACCCAAATTTTACGCGGCCAGGAGCACATTGCGCCCGAAATTATCGAAGAAATTATGTCTGACGCTTTAGTATATCGGGCATCGGACATCCATTTTGAGCCGCAAGAAGAAGAGGTGATTATCCGTTTTCGCATCGACGGCGTGCTGTACGAAGCCGGCCGCGTGCCGAAACAGTATTACGAAAATATTTTAAATCGCGTAAAAGTCCAGTCCCAGGTTCGTTTAGATGAGCATTTTTCAGCGCAAGACGGAGCGATCCGTTACGTTAAAAAAGATGGGGTGGTGCTGGATCTGCGGGTTTCCATCGTCCCAACCTTGGACGGCGAAAAAGTGGCGATGCGCCTTTTGTCGCTGTATGTTCGCGATTTTTCGCTGTCTAATTTGGGGCTTTCAACGGCAAATCAGGATATATTGCTCCAGGCTGGTAAGAAACCGTTTGGCATGATATTAGTCACCGGCCCGACCGGTTCCGGCAAAACCACCACTCTGTACGCGCTCTTAAAAATTTTGCATCAGCCGGAAGTTAATATTACCACGATTGAGGATCCGGTGGAGTACAAGATCGCCGGCGTTAATCAAATTCAAGTTAATCCGCAAACCAATCTTACTTTTGCCAAAGGTCTGCGCTCGATAGTTCGGCAGGACCCGGATGTTATTTTAGTCGGTGAAATCAGGGACGAAGAAACCGCGGAGATTGCCGTGAATGCCGCTTTAACCGGCCATCTTTTATTATCCACTTTTCACGCCAACGACGCGGCGACCGCGATTCCGCGCTTGCTGGACATGGCGGTGGAGCCTTTTTTGTTGGCCTCGACTTTAGAGCTGATTATTGCCCAGCGTTTAGTTCGTCGCATTTGCGACAATTGTCGTTTCAGCCAGGTTTACACACTGGAGGACTTGCGGAAAATTTTACCCAATCCGCAAAATTATTTTCCTAAATGTTCTTCGGTTACCCTGTATCACGGCAAGGGGTGCAAAATGTGCAGCAATTTTGGCTATAAAGGGCGGGTCGCCATATACGAATTTATTCCCAGCAGTCGAGAATTGCAAGATTTGGTTTTACGCCATCCTTCCAGCAAGCAAATTTGGGATTTAGTCAGAAAGCAAGGCGCCCGGCCGCTGTTCGAAGACGGCATCGAAAAGGTTAAGGATGGTTTGACGACGATCGAAGAGGTTTTAAGAGTTGCGTCACCTTCGATATATTAGGGAGGTTTTTTATTTTGTTTAAAATTTATGGTGGTTGCCCCTAATTCCAAGCTTAAACCGGCAGGCGAAAAGAAAAAGCGTGTTTGGTTTGCGTTTGTCGGCGATTTTTTTTCAAATTTCCAGTTTGGTCAGGAAAGGCAGTATTTAATAGAAAATCTTGCCATTTTGATGGCCGCTGGGATCGATATTTTGTTCGCTTTAGAAACCGTTAAAAGCGAAATACGTTCGGCGCGACTGCGGCGGATGATCAGCGCGCTAAAAGGCGAGATTGAGGCCGGTTCCAACGTTTGGCGCGCTTTTAATCAAGTAAATTTTTTACCGAGCCATGTTATTGCTTTGATTCGCATTGGTGAGGAAACAGGGCGGTTGGCCGCGAACCTGCGCATTATCGCTAACCAGCAGGAAAAAGATCGTCTTTTCCGTTCGCAAATTTCCTCAGCGATGATGTATCCCATTATTGTGCTTTCGCTGACGGTGGTTTTAGGTTTAGGAATCGCCTGGTTTATTTTGCCGCGTTTAGCCACGGTTTTTAATTCATTAAAGATGGATCTGCCGCTAATAACGCGCTTATTGATTGCACTCGGTGATTTTTTGCAGAATTTTGGGCTATTTATTATGCCGGTTGTACTTCTGGGATTGGTCGTGACCATGTATTTTGTCTTCTTTTTTCCGAAAACTAAGCATCTGGGCGAGGATTTTTTGTTTAGTTTGCCCAAAATTAGCGGGTTAATTCAAGAAATCGAGTTGGGACGAATGGGATACACGCTTGGTACGTTGTTGGAATCCGGTCTGCCGGTGATTGACGCCCTTAATTCTCTGTATTCGTCAACAACTTTTCGGGCGTATCAAAGATTTTATCTGCACGTTAGGAATAAGGTAGAAGAAGGCAATTCTTTTCAGCGGAGTTTTGAAAGCTACCCTAAGATCGGAAAATTGTTTCCCGGTCCGATTAAGCAGATGATTGTGGCCGCGGAGCACTCTGGTTCCCTGCCTAAAACTTTGATTAAGATCGGCGAGACTTTTGAGTACAAAACCGAGGTCTCAACGAAAAATTTGAGCGTTCTTTTGGAACCGATAATGCTGATAGTCATTTGGTTGGGCGTGGTTACGGTTGCGCTCGCGGTTATTTTACCGATTTACAGTTTAATCGGCGGTTTGAATAATTCGCTTAACGTGTCTACGAATCCGACACCGGCGTTGACGACGGCGACAGCCACCGCTGGGGAGATAAATAATGGTCTGCCTCTACAGGATGCCATCAGCCCGGCAACTTCCGGATCAATGATTAATCTGCCGTTGATTGTCCCTGCTGGCGACCAAGAACCTATCGAAAACAGTAATAACGCACTGCCGGCCGTTTTGCCCGAAGATGATGGTCTTGAAGATTCATTCCCCAAATTAAAAATTATGGATACCGGGCTCGGCTACTTAAAAGTCCGCTCCGGACCGTCGCGGGAAGCGGCCGAGGTTTCCAAAGTTAAAACAGGTGATGTTTATCCATACAGCGATCAAGACAACAATTGGTACGAAATTAGAATTTCGTCTGATGTTGTCGGCTGGGTTTTCGGTGATTACATAGAAGAATTGCCGGAGGCCACACCTCAAACGCCTTAATTATGCACGATTTTTTGCGCTTAAAACGAGGCTTTACCTTGGTTGAATTTATTTTAGTAATCACCTTAGTTATCGTTTTGAGCGGTATTTCGATTCCGCTATATCGTTCGTTTCAGATGCGCAACGAGCTGGAGGTTGCCGCGAATACGCTTGTTTTTAGTTTACGCCAGGCGCAAATTTTGGCCCACGCGGTCGCCGATGACAATAATTGGGGAATCAAAATCATGGTCGGACAAATTATCGTTTTTCGCGGCGCTAATTTTGTCTCGCGAACCGTTGCTGATGATATTAGTTATGATTTGCCGCAAGCGGTCACGCCTACTGGCATGGGAGAAGTTGTTTTTAATAAATTTTTGGGTGAGCCGCAGGTTGCCGGCAGTATAATTTTGACCAGCAATACTAATGAAACGAGGACGATAACGATTAATAGTAAGGGCATGGTTTCGTTTTAATTTTTTTCGCATGAGTAGGAGTCAAAATAAGAGCGCGTTAGCCGGATTTAGTTTAGTGGAAGTAGTCCTCGGGATTTTTATTTTTTCTTTGTTGGTAACTGCCTTTGTCGGGGCAGTTATTTATGGTTTGGAAGCGGTAAGTTTAATGGGCCGCCGGGCGCGAGCGGCGCTGATTGCCGAAGAGGGAATAGAGGCAACCCGTAATATCCGAGATAGCGGTTTTACCAACTTGGCGGACGGCACTTATGGGTTGGTTGCCAGCGGCGGGCGTTTTGTTTTTTTCGGCACGTCAGATCTGATAGATGTTTTTACCCGTCAAATCACAATTGCGAGCGTCGGCGCCAATGCAAAGCGCGTTACCGCGGCCGTCAGCTGGCAGCAAAATGCCCAGCGGACAGGCTATCTTTCTCTTCTGACGTATTTTACCAACTGGCAAGCGGTCCACGGCTGGTCTGCTCCTCGGGAGGAGTCGTCGCTAGATCTGTTTGGTTTAAATGATGGTTGGAAAATTGTACTCAAAGGAAATTATGCTTATGTTATCAGATTAAACGGCAATCCTACTTTTGGCATCATCGACATCACTGATTTAAACAATCCAGCTTTAGTCGGGCAACTCAATTTAACAGGTACTTTATGGGGGCTTGCCTGGGCTGGTAATTATGTTTATGTGGCCTCGAACGCCAATAATCAAGAATTACAAGTGATTGATGTTGCAACACCCAATCTACCGGTTTTGGTTAATTCTTATAATGCTCCAGGCAATGCTAATGCCCAAGGTATAGCAGTAATTGGTGCTAATCTTTTTTTAGGTAGGGTACAGGGTAATGACGCGGAATTTACAGTGTTAGATATAACTAATCCGCTTGCCTTGAACGTGCGTTCCACTTTAAATTTGCCGGATAGCGTCAATGATATCGTAGTTTTAGGCAATTTTGCGTACATTGTTTCTCCTGGAAATTCGCGCGAATTGATGGTGGTGAATATCTCGGTAATCAGCGCACCAAGTCTCTTGGGTTCAGTAAATTTGGCGAGTAATTCGGATGGACTGTGCGTTGATGGTTTTGGTAATACCATTTTAGTCGGTCGCGCCAGTGGCGAGTTGGCATCGCTAGACGTTACTATTCCGGGCACTCCGGTAGTTTTGGGTAGTTATGATGCAACTCAAGCAATTCGGGATATTGCCTTTGGTGCTGGCAATATTTATGCTTTTTTGGCGACCGATAACGACCTGGCTGATTTGCAAGTGATTGATGTTACCAATCCGGCAGTGATAAGTTTGGTATCCAGCCTTGATGCCACGGCTCATCTAAATGGAATAGCGTACGAAGCGGCGCGTGATCGGGTTTTTGCCGTTGGTGACGCCAATAACGAGGAATTTATCGTTGTCGCTCCAAACTAATTCTTTTTACGGCTCGGTCAAAATTTATTTTATGGTTAGTCAGATTAGTCAGAATAGTCAGAAAGAACAATGTCTAGGCAGACCAGATCCTCAAAGCGAACGCGGATTTACGTTGGTGGAGGTTTTGTTATATTTGGCCATATCTTCGATAATTTTGGGAATTATTTCTTTTTTTGTATTTATGATGCTCGAGACGCGCGTTAAAAATCAAACCATCCTGGAGGTGGAACAGCAGGGTTTGTTTGTGATGCAGACTATCAGCCGAACAATTCGTAATGCCGAGAGTATCAATTCACCGTCTGTCGGCGCGTCTGCTGATAGCTTGTCCCTTTCCGTATTTGACGCTTTAGATAATCCGACAATTTTTGATGTCGCCGGCGGCAGTATTCGCGTTAAAGAAGGTGTCGCGGTCCCGATTGCCTTGACTTCCCCGCGCGTGGTCATCAATAATTTAACTTTTTACAATTTGTCTAGACCAGGAACGCCCGGTGTGATTCGCATTATGCTTAATTTAAGGTCTTATAACCCGAACGGGAAAAATGAGTACGAATTTGTGAAAATTTTTACCGCGTCTGCTAGTTTGAGGTGAGATTTTTATAGATTTATCAATTGGTTTGGAAATGCAAAAATATTATTTATCGACCAATAAAACAGTTTTATCGGAGCGCGGTTACATCGCGCTGATTTCGGTGTTAGTTGGGGGCGCGGTGGCGCTGATGATTACTTTGTCTTTATTGGTTATCGGCGTTGAATCAACTCGGTTAAACAGCGTTTTTTGGCAATCTTATTTAGCCAAAGGATCCGTAGATGCTTGCGCTGAAACTGGTTTACAGCAAATCGCTGATAATGGCAGTTATACCGGCAGTGGCGCGTTAACTTTAATTTCCGGCACTTGCACTTATACCGTAACCGCTCTTGGCGGCGACAATCGGCGAGTTCGGGCAATCGGCGCCAGCGGTACAGTACGTCGCAAGCTAAATTTGAATATTAATGGTCTTTTGCCTTCAATTAACGTCAGTTCGTGGCAGGAAGTAGCCGATTAAAGAGCGCGCTTGTTTGTTTGAATTGTGATGATATTTAAAATATGCTATTATTACACGGAAGTTATAAAGTATAGAAAAATAACTTCAAAGGTCAAAATATTAAAACAACACGCCTTTTTGGATACGCTATGCGCATTCAGGAAAGCGGTAAATAATTTGATCATGCTCTAGTCGCGTGATCACAAGTTTATAAGACTATGCCCACATCAACAAAAGTCAAAAGAGGGTTTACCCTGTTGGAAATATTATTGGTGGTTGCCGGTATTGGTATTTTAGCCGGTATAATTATTTTAGCCATCAATCCCGGTAAACAGTTAGGTGAGACGCGTAACGCACAGCGACGCGCAGACGTTAATACTATTATCAATGCCGTTTATCAATATTCAATCGACAATAACGGTCAGGTGCCAGCTTCGATTACCGAAACAGAGACCCAAATCTGTAAAACTGGTGCTGGTAGTTGTTCCGGTTTAATTGATTTAGGTGTTTTGACTTTAAACGAAAAATATTTAGTGGCTCTTCCCTCGGATCCAACAGGCGCATCTACTTCCGGCGCCGGATACGAGATTTTAAAGAGCACCAATGGCCGGATTACTGTTCAAGCGCCTGATGCTGAGCAGAGTGCAATTATCAAAGTAGTTAGATAGTTATAATTTATAGTATTGAATTAAGCCGGCTGTTATTTTTTCGCTAAAATTATCAACTAAAATATGGTTGGCGTGTTTAGAATTTTATAAGGCCTGCAAATCCAATTATAAAGTTAACCGGCGCGATCATTTAAGTTATGCAATTGACTTCATACCAAATTGATGCGATTTTATCTTCCATGGGCGAGGGTCTTTTGGTGGTGGACAGAAATTGCAATGTGTTGCTGATGAACCAGTCGGCCGCCATTTTGCTGAAAATTGCGCCGAGCGAAGCTGTCGGTAAACACTTGAGTGATATTTTTCTTTTTTACGAAGAGAAGAACGGCCCAACGATGCCGGCCACCAGCTTAGTAGAATCAGCGATGGCCCAACTTACCATTAGGCACATAAAAATATCTGACAATTATTATTTTCAGGATATGGAAAAAAAGCTTTTCGCTTTGTCGATGGTGGTGACGTCGCTTTTAGTCGGGGACGAAATTACCGGAGCGGTAATTATTTTTCGCGATGCTTCGGAAGAAAAGCACATTGATCGAGCAAAAAGTGAATTTGTTTCTTTCGCGTCGCATCAATTACGAACGCCGCTTTCCAGCGTCAACTGGTATACGGAAATATTACTCGGCGAAGATGTCGGTAAAGTCAATGACGAACAGCGCAATTGTTTGGAAGAAATTTATCATGCCAGTCAAAAAATGGTTGGCTTGGTGAATACGTTTTTGAATGTGTCGCGGATCGAGTTGGGTAAAATGGCGATCGAACCGGAATTGACGGACCTGCCGGAGATGATTAATAACGCGGTTGCCGAGATGGCGCCTCCAATTAAGGAAAAATCTTTAACGGTAAACAAACATTTTAACGCCGAAGTGCCGGCCGTTAGAGTGGATAAAAAATTGATGCACGTTGTATTCCATAATTTGATTTCGAATGCCATCAAATATAGTCCGGAAGGTCAGGAGATAAATCTCTTTTTAGATTTGCACGGCAGTAATTTTATTTTTAAGATTGCTGATAATGGCTACGGCATACCTAAAGCTGAGCAAGAAAAGATTTTCGGCAAAGCGTTTCGGGCCAACAATATAGTCGATAAGGGCATTGATGGCCATGGTTTCGGTCTTTATATCGTCAAGTCAATCATCAAGGGGACTGGCGGGGAGATTTGGTTTGAATCGAAAGAAAATTGCGGAGCAACTTTTTATGTCACTTTACCGCTGGAGGGGATGAGTAAACGGGACGGGAAAAGTATTTTAGATTAGCGGTCGCAACAAAAAAACTGCTTTTGTTTTTAAGGCAGTTTTTTGTTTAGGTAAAAAGTGTTTTTTAAAGCGGCGTCTAAAATTTTAATTTTTTAATTGAGGCCGGTGAAGCCGCTGGCTCCGGCGTTGGAGTCGGTTTTACGCCTAAGGTTTTTTTAATGTAGTCAACAATTTTAACGATTGGCGTATCAGACTTAACAAAATAATTTTTTGCTCCCAAATCTTTTGCCCGCTTAACGTCTTCCTCCTGGCTTAAATTGGAGAGAATGATGACTTCGCTGGTAGTATTTTTTTTGCGAAGCTCGGTCAGAAAACTAAAACCGTCCATTTTGGGCATAATCAAATCTAAAAGAATCAAATCATATTTATCGTGATCAAGACATTTTAGAGCTTCTTCGCCGTTTAAAGCGATTTGGGTGGAAAAGCCGGAACGGTTTAATTTGAGTTCGAGGGCGTGGACGATCGGAAGCTCATTTTCGATTATCAGAATTTTACTAATTGGGGTTGGCATATAAAAATAGAGAGTTCACTAAAAAGGTACTGATTTTTTCAGCTAATTCGGCCGCTTGGTGGCAATAATTAAGTCATCACAGTTCACCGCATCTAAGAGCGTAATTCGTTTGTCTGTGAGCCTGACTTGAGGGGCCATTGTATGTTTATCAGGCAAACAATTTGGGTCTTTAACAAAATTTATCACCTTGCCTTCTAAAAACCCGGCCGTGCCAGCCCGCTGAAATCTTATCCAAGTGTCGGTAGATATTCCCGTAACATCTTTAACCGGGGTCGCTGGCGTTAGAGCTACCCAGTCATTTTTTGATTTTTTTGTCTCGTTAACTAATGGGATTTTGTTCGTCGAATTTTCTCCATCGAACTCTGTTTTTTCTGTCTTATCAACCTCGCCAACTAATGGTGATGGTTCTGTTTGATCTATTTTAGCGACATTCGATTCAATAATTTGCTGCAAATCAGGATTCTCTTCCTGGTCAATAGGCATTGGACCGAGCCCGGCAACTTTGATATCCGGTTTGGCTTGTTCACGGTTAATAGTAGGCATTTCGTATTTAGATAAGGCTTCATCCATATATCAGATGTTAGTTATCATTGAATTATACTGTTTCCGCTCCTTTTCTGCAAGCCACGTCGCTCGTGAACGACGTGGCAAGTTTAATATATAGTTGCCGCTTAGGCAATTATGTGCTATACTCATTTTACCTTGTTTGCATTAGCCCATACGAACAGAGAATCTCTTCAAGGTAGTATGGGCAATCGAAAATGTTTTTGGTCGAGACAGGGAAAAATTTAATATGTGCGTTTTGTAAGAGAGTTTGTTACTCCCTGTCTGTGAACCATCTGATTTTTTTAAGCAGATATTAAGCAGCTACGCACTTTACATTATGTCAACTAAACTATACGTTGGTAGCCTGCCTTATGCAGTTACCGGCGATCAATTATCCGAATTGTTTAGCCAAGCAGGTATGGTTGTTTCGGCGAACATCATCTTAGACAAATTTTCCGGCCGCAGTAAAGGATTTGGCTTTGTGGAAATGTCCACTGAAGAAGAATCCAAGAAAGCGATCGAGATGTTCAACAACTATGACTTGGAAGGCCGCAATTTAGTGGTTAACGAAGCGCGCCCGATGGGCGATCGACCGGCCGGTGGTGGCGGCGGTGGCTACGGTGGCGGTGGTGGCCGCAGTGGCGGTAATCGACGCGATCGATACTAATTTTTTCGATCCAGTTCACTAAACCAACTAAAATCCCCCCGAGTACTTCGAGGGGATTTTTTTTTAATGATTTTTGTTTTTGCTTAAGGTGTGGGCTTTACTTCAGGCGTTTTTGGCGCTAGCGGCCGTAGCTGAATAGATTCGGCGCTGACACTGCCGTCTGAGTTAGTCGTACCGTTAACCATTACCGTTTTGCCAACTTCCAGATCTGCGGGCGTTCCGCTAACGAATTTTCCGATTTCAGTGCTCTTGGAATATAAAATGATTTTTGATCCGCCATCGTTTAACTTGACGGTGATGCTTTGAGCGTCATTAGAAATGATAGTTCCAGTGACAAAATTGCCTACAGCTCCTGCTCGATTACCCAACCTGCCGCCTTGAGCTCCGGCCGCCCCAGCGGCACCCATTTGTGCAAATCTTTGTTGCCGTTCGGCAGGCGACAAATTGCCGAAATTTTGAGCTCCGCCAGCCACTGCGCCGCGAGCCGTTTTGCTTTGCGCGTATTGGACCCCGCCAAAGAAAGCGCCGCCGCCAATTACGATTGAGATTAAAATAATTGGTAATATTTTTTTCATAGGTTATTTTGATTACTACTCATAGCGTAAAGCCTCAATCGGGTTTAATTTGGCTGCCCGGCGCGCCGGATAATAGCCGAAAATAATTCCGATTAGAGCTGATACGCCAAAAGCCAGTATGATAGAAGTTAAAGAAACCTTGGTTGCCAAGTTAGCAAAATGTGAAACGCCAAGCGCGATCAGCCACCCTAAAAAAATTCCGACCGTGCCGCCGATAAAAGTCAGCATAATCGCTTCAGTCAAAAATTGTTGATTAATATCAGCCCGTTTCGCGCCGATGGCTTTGCGCAGTCCGATTTCCCGCGTGCGTTCGGTAACGCTCGTCAGCATCATATTCATAATGCCGATGCCGCCGACGATCAGCGAGATGCCAGCGATTGATCCTAAAAGCAACGTCAAAGTATTGGTGACGGTGGCGGCGCTGGCGACAATGTCCGCCTGATTTAAAATACTAAAATCAGCTAAGGTCGGGTCGGCGATATTATGCCGGTCCAAAAGCAGAGTGGTAACTTGCGTTTGCAGGTCAGTCATTGATTTTTGATCAACCGCCTGAATGGCGATGGTGGAAAGATAACTGTTCCCGGCTAGAAATTGCTGGGCGGTGGATAGGGGAACATAGATTAGATCGTCTGGATTATTAAAGCCACTGCCGCCTTTAGTTTGAGTGATGCCGATAACTTTAAAGTTAATCTGTTTGATGCGGATCGTTTGTCCGATGGCGTTCGTCGAACTTGCTCCAAACAGATCGTCTCTAACCGTTGGTCCCAAGACCGCTACTTTCGCCGTACTTCTTATATTTTGATCGGAAATAAATGAACCTTCAGCTATTTGTAGGTTGCGGACTTCCGGATATGCCGCGACAGTGCCCAGAACTTGCGTATTGGTGTTGGTGCCTTTGGCGGTAATTTGATACCGGCCAGACACTTCAGGCTCGACATTTTGGGCCAGATTGATTTCGTTTTTAATCGCCTCGGCATCAGCTAAGGTCAAACTTTGCGCTGAACCCCGGCCGGAACTGATGGTTACGCCAGGCCCGCGTTGCGCTCCGGGCATCACGATCACTAAATTAGAACCTAGTGCTTCAATATTAGATTCAATCGAATTTTGCGCGCCTTGCCCGATGGAAACCATCGCGATCACCGAGGCGATCCCAATCACAATACCTAAAATTGTCAGTCCGGAGCGGCTTTTATTAACGAGTAGGGCAGACGCTGTTTCTTGAAATAAATCAGTTAGTTTCATGGTTTTTTAACACGTTCGTCTTTAACGATCGCGCCGTCGCGGATATTGATGATCCGATTGGCATGGGCAGCAACATCGCGTTCGTGGGTGATTAAAATAATTGTGCGTTTTTGTTTGACGTTTAGCTTGGCAAAAGTGCTAAGCACAAACTCGCCGGTTTGCGTGTCTAAATTGCCGGTCGGCTCGTCAGCCAAAATTAACGCCGGATCATTCACCAGCGCGCGCGCAATGGCTACTCTCTGCATCTGGCCGCCGGAGAGTTGATTAGATAGGTGATATAAAAGGGATTCGTCCAGACCGGCGTGTTGCAAAGCAGTTTTGGCTTTTTCCTCTCGTTTTTCTTCCGGAATGCCGGCGTAGACTAGGGGCAACATTACATTACGCAAGACCGTTGCCCGCGGCAGGAGATTAAAAGACTGGAAAATAAAGCCAATTTTATTTTTGCGAATATCAGCCAGTTCATCATCAGACAATTGGGCGACATTTTGTCCGTCCAATAGGTATTCACCGCTGGAGGGAGTGTCCAGCGCGCCTAGGATATGCATTAACGTTGATTTGCCGGAACCGGACGGTCCCATAATCGCCACAAATTCACCGTTTTTAATTTCAAAACTCACGCCTTTTAAAGCCTGAAACAGAATCCCGTTGGTATCATAAGTTTTAACAACGTTTTTTACCTCAATCATATTATTAATCGCGCGGAAATCATCGAATCGCCCCTGCTCCTCCAGCGCCGCCACCAGTGCGGACGCCGCCACCTCCGCCAAATAAACTCGGCTGAGCTGTTTGGGTCGTTGTTGCGCCGGTAGTAATAGTCCTCAAGATTATTTTATCTCCGACCGTTAAACCAGAAATAATTTCGGTATTAGTATCATCAGCAATGCCGATTTCCACCGGCGCCTGAGTAGGCAAAGTTTCTGAGGTCACGCCATTCGCACTGCCGGCGCCAGAAATTTCGTTGCCAGTTGGGCTGGCCTTTAATATTTCAACATAAGACGTATCATTATTAGTTTTGATGGCTGAATTTGGGACAATAATAACGTCTGATTTGGCCTCGATGATAATCGCCGCTGACACGCTCATCCCTGGTTTAACCCGGTCATCATTTGTATCAAACCCAATTTTAACATTGTAAGTAACTACCCCTTGGCTGACTGTGCCGATGGCGTCAATGTCGGCCACTTCGCCGGTGATAGAAAGGCCGTCGATGGCATCAAAAGTTAAAGTAGCTTTTTGCCCAAGCGCGACTTTCGCCACATCTACTTCGTTAAGCGAAATTTTTGCGATCTGCCGTTTAGTAATAAGCGTGCCGAGAACAGTACCGGCACTGACCGAATCGCCATTTTTTAGAGCGACGCTTACAATTACTCCGGAAAACGGGGCTTTTATAGTATAATCAGACAGTTTGTCGAAAGCGTCTTGGAGATCGTTTTGCCGCTGAGCGACCGTCAATTTTTGAGTTTGAATATCCAATGGGTCGGCGCTGATTTTTTTTAGCGCCAGATCGTTTTGGGCGCTAATCACCGATTGCTCGGCGCTGGTTACTTTCTTTTTGGCGGCAAAGAGACTATTTTGATTATTGATGCCGGTTGTTGCCAAAGAATTAACGGCGTCCTGCAAACTCTTTTCGCTGGCAGTGATGTTGTTGTTATTAGTTATTTTTTGCGAGCTGATTGACTGTTCCAAACTATTGATCGTGGATAGCTCGCTCGTCATACTTGTGCGCGAGGTTATGACGTTTGATCGGTAAGTGTTTATCGTGGCGCCGCTGACAGTTGCAGTCACATTGGACTGGTTAACCACATCCATTAGTTTAAGTAAAAAATCCTGCATAAATATTAAATGCTCTTTGGCCTTTATGATTGCCGCATTATAATCGTCTTCAGTGGAGTTAATTTTTAAAAGATTCAGTTCTGAGCGCCAATCAGAAAGCTCAGTATCGGCCGCCAGACGTCCACGTTCGGTATCAACGCGTCCTTGAATATCATTAGTGCTAAAGGTCAATTCGTAAGAACCAGCTGTTTTAGTAAACAAATCCAAAAGTTGCTTATTTAAGGTGTCATCAACTTTGGTATAACCGGCTTCTAGGGTATCAAGAGCATCATCGTATAGATTCGCGAGATCGGTCTGCGCTTTATTTTTGACATTCGTTAAACTGGTTTCCGCATAGTCCTTAGCTTGCTGGGCTTTTTTAAGGTCGTTGGTAGTAGATTGTTCGGTATTTTTTAAGTCAGTTTTACTGTCGGCCAGGGCGTTTTGAGCGTTCAAAATTGCATTTTCCGCTGACTTTAATTCTTCTGGCCGCGGGCCGCGAATTATTTTCTCCAGTGAAAGCTTGGCATTATCTAAACTTGCTTGGGCATCGCGCACGGTTCTTTGGGCATCCTTGGTATCCAGCTGGACCAAGGTATCGCCATTGGCAACTGTCTGCCCGGTAGTCATCAACATTTTAACAATGTTACCGGTCACTTTTGAAGTTAGGTCTACTTGGTTCTCGGCGGCGACTTGTCCACTGCCGGTAACCGAAACGACGATCGTGCCTTTTTCGACCGTTCCTAACACGTAACCAGGTTGGTTGGTGTTAGCGGCTTTTGACTGATATATCCAATAACCGCCGATTATTAAAACGAGCACAATAAAACCGCTGGTCAGTTTATGTTTTTTAATAAATTTACTGATTTTTTTGAACATAGCGTATAAATAATTTTTCACCCAAAGGGTGATCAGCCTTTGGCTGGCAATCAATTTTCATTCTACCGCTTGAATTTAATGTCAAAAGGACGATGTTGAGGCGGGGGAGGGCCAAATTTTTGATCCGGACCAGGCGGCGGCAAAACACGGATCAATTTAGCTTCGATTTGGCCAGCCCGGTTTGGCTCGCCGATAATTACTACATAATCGTCAATTTTTAAATCAGAATATTTAATGGTTTCAACAAAACGTTTAATCACGGTTTGGTCGGTGATCAAAATTATTTTTTCCATTTCGTCTGGGCCTTGGATTATGAGCTTGCCAGCGTCAATTTGTAAAATTTGTCCAAAAGTGCCGTCAGCTTCCATCATTTCTTGATTGCCAAATTGGCGGAAAAAACCGCCTTTTGGGCCGCCAAAATTACGATGGTAATTATCGCCCCAGCCGCAGGAAAAATCAGCTTTTCTCATACCCACCATTAGGCCGCCTTTAAAAGAAATCAAAACGATTAAAAGCGCGCCCAAGAGGATGATTAATATATTTAAATTGTTTGCGAAAATAGATTTTTTTTTGTCCATATCATTTGTCATTCCTGCCCCGTAATAAATACGGGATAAACTCCGGCAGGAATCTATATAATCTATATATTAGTTCGAGGCAAAATTAATTTTAAATCCCTGATTAAAAATTTTAGCGCTTCCAAAAAAATTAAAGTAATTCCTACAAAGAGTATAAGGCTCATTATGGGGAGGGTTTCCAAAAGCGACAAGCTGTAATTTTGCCAATTAGTGATGACTATTTGAAAGTCGGAAAACAAAAGCGAGAAAAATTGCGTAAAACCGGACTGCGTTAATCCGGAATGTAGCATTTTGGCCGACGAAATAAAAGCCAAAACAGAGCCTAGGGTGATCATGCTAAAAACAAATACGCGGCGTTTAATGTTTTGCAGCCGCTTGGCTTGATAAATTCGGTTCATCACCTTACCCAGCAAACCAGCTGGCGGTTCCGGCGGAGTCAGATGAGTAAAAAGTTGTTCGTAGTCTGGGCGCATGTGATTGTTTTTGTTCTCCTACTAACTAATACGAAAAAAGGATGCATTTTGGTGCATCCTAAGTAAAAACCGCCATGGATTGGTGTTCTTGCTTATTTTTCGCCGATAATTTTTTTTAGTGCAATCAGCGCTCGCAAATGACGATTTTTTACTGTGTTTAGCGGCTCGCCCAAAGATTCGGCAATTTCTCGAAAAGTAAAATGGTCGTTATAACGTAAAAAAAGGGTCATTTTCTGTTTGACCGGCAATTGGTCCATGGCCTCGTTTAAGACAAGCGCTAAATCAGCCCGTGCCAAAAGCTCGCTCGGCAAAGGCGCCGGATCAGGGATGTTTTCAAGGAACGGATTGTCGCCGTTTTCAGTCTCAAAATCAGAAAAGGGGATGAGCTTTTTCTTCCTTTGCCAATCAATGGCCGCGTTTTTGGCGATGCTAAACAGCCAGGTTTTGAAAGGTTTGTTAGTGTCAAATTTTTTCAAATTGCGCCACACCCGCACGAACACTTCTTGAGTAACGTCCTCCACATCTGTCGCATTGCCGAGATATCGATAAACAAAACTGTAGATAGGTTGAAGATAGCTTCTAATCAATAATTCGAGCGATTTCTCATCGCCTTTTAGATATTTTTTGATTAATTGGGCGTCACTCGACACATCTGTCGTTACAGTAGACATAGAGACATAATATCAATAAACCTCCCGCTATCAATCGTATTCATTATATAATACGCTTATTTTTTAACTGTTGTTTCAAAAGAAAGGCGGGCAAAAAGGTAAGAAATTGTAGATTCAGCGCCCTGGTTTAGGTTAATAAATTTCTCCCCAATCCCATCATAACAGCCTCCAGTAGTCTGATCATAGACTACTTGCCCAAGAACATTGTCCCCCAGAAACCAGTTAAACGCAATGTTCGCAAATTCTCCGTAATGCTTTTTTTTTGTCACTTGAAACATTAGATTGAGAGCTTCTACGGTGGCGGTGGCGTCTTCCGGTTGCTGGTCAAAATACTGTCTGACCCCTGTCTTGGGAAACCAGCCACTTTGCCCGATAGGAATATACATATTGTTTTTAAAGGTATGCTTAATTAAGAAGTTGAGGGTTATTTCCGACACTTTAAGATATTTTTTTTCGCCGGTTATTTTGTACCCGAGGAGGAGCGCTTCCGGCAGAATAGCATTTGAATATGTTAAATAATGCTCAAACCATTCCCAGTCCGAAGAGTGGCTGTTTTCGTACAATGTGATCAACTGTTCACAACAGTTCCTTAATACAGCGAGATTCTTGGGTTCTTTGTTTACTTCGCCGAAGTTGCTACGAAGGCGAGGCCGTTTTGAAAGCAGGCAATAAAGAGCCTTGATGTAAAAAGCGATTGCCCGCGGCGAGGAGAAAGTAATATTGTTCTGGAAACTTTGTTCAAAAAGAGCATGAGCTTGTTTTCTAAAGTGTTTAGGTAGTTGTTTGGTAGTAGAAACTAAGGCGAGAGCATAGAGCGCCCGGGCGCTGGGATCTTCGGAACTTTCCTGGACATTTTTTTGCTTATCTATATCGCGGTTCGAATTTACATAATTGTCAAAATAACCGTCAGGTTTAGCGACATGATTTATAAAATTAAAATATATCGAGGCGAGTTTTAGCGCGGTGCGGGTCCTAAATTTTTTGTAATAAAGCGCGACCGCAATTAAAGCACGGGCATTATCATCTAAAGTATATCCGGAAGATATATCTGGTTCGGTCAGCTTGGCAAACTGAATAATGCCAAAATCATCAGTTAATTTAGCCAAATGTTCAAGTTTTATCGGTGGAAGTTTTCTTTGTCCCAGAGTCAGCTCCGGCGCGAATCGTGAGAAATATTTTACGTAGGAATTGGCAACATTTTCCCATGTCATATGCCTGGTGCGGAAATAAGCGTTTTTGCCCATTTGCAAGCACAATTCATTATTACTTACTAATTTTATGATCGCATCCGTATAAGCCTGTGGGTTTTTTATATCCACCAATAAGCCGACCTCATTGGTAATGTCTTGTTTGGCGTGAGCAAAGGCGGTGGATATAACCGGCCGGCCGCTACCAAGGGCGCAAGATAAAGTGCCGGAGACAGCTTGGTCAGGATTTATGGAAGTGGAAAGATAAACGTCAGTCGCCTCTAAAAATCGGCGGAGTTTTTTTACGTCAGAATAGGTATTATAAAAACGAACGTGATTGGTTAAACCAAGCTGGCGTACTTTTTTAATCAGAAAATTACGGTAGATTTCGCCTTCCTGTTCCAGAACAGCCGGATGAGTGATGCCGGCGATAAAAAATCGAACATTAGGGAATTTTTCTACCACCAAGGGCAGTGCCTCGATTACATATTCAATCCCTTTGCCAGGGCTAAGAAATCCAAAGGTCGAGAGAATTATGTTGCGAGATATGCCGCGGGCAGACTTGGCGCGCGCGCTGGTTCTATAAGGAACATGATGGATTCCATGTGGAATAACTTGAATTCGGTCAGGATCTAACCCATAATCCCGCTGGAGAATTTTTTTGGAAAATTCGGTCATGACGATTATTCCTTTCGAATATTTCATTATTTTTTGAACAATGTCGCGCATTTTTTCGACTGGAGCAGGAAGAACAGTGTGCATGGTAGTAACAACCGGTTTGCGAAGTTTTTCCAAAAAAAGCAGTAAATGTGATCCATATTCCCCGCCAAAGAGACCGAATTCATGTTGAATGTTGATTAGATGTACCTTTTTGAGCCGATTAAGTTTGTTGGCGGCGTTAACATAGTCTTCTTCGCGCGGCTGGCTTATCTGGAGAATTACTTTATTAGAATAGGGGAGATGGCTTACTTCCGTACGATTCAGCGCGACAATTTTTGATTTAACCGACTGTCCAAACATTTTATCAACAGCATTGCTAAGATCAGCGGTAAAGGTAGCGAGACCGCATCGTCTTGGCGGAAAGGTGGAGAGACAAACGATCCAACCTGCCTTGTTAGAAGTTTTTTTATTTGCTTTTGTTTGTTGAGTCATAGGGAGCTTTTTTGAGTTCTGCCAACAGTTCGTCGAGATCAACCGATTTGGCGGCGATTAGCTTGTCGGCGGCTCCATAATAAATGTAAAGTCTTTTATCTTGCACCACTGCTCCGGTAGGAAAGACAACGTTATTAACGACGCCTTTTTTTTCCCAATCAGCTTCCGGGGAAAACAGGGGCTCGGTTAATCGCCCTAAAACTTTCAGGGGATTTTTTAGATCAAGCAGGGCCGCGGTGGCATGATAGATTTTTCCGCGAGGGGAATTTTCCACCCCGTGATAGATAAAAAGCCAGCCGTCTTTTGTTTCTATAGGCGGACAACCGCCGCCGATGTTATGGCTTTCAAACCAAAAGAGGGGATCAAGCACGATAAAATCATCTAAATTTTTTAAATGATCGCGCCAGTGATCTTCGGTAAATTCGGAGAAACTGTCAAAGTAAACAATTTGAATTCCCGGCAGAACGCGGTGGATAAGAGCGAATTTATTATTGAATTTTTGGGGAAAGAGAGAGGCGTCTTTTTCGAACAGCAAAATATCTTCTCCGGCGCTTTCCTTGTAGATCGTTTCGAACGTCGTATATTTATCTATGACTTTTGACTCGCGAAAATTGTCGCCTGCTTCTTGGTAAGAAATTTTCGGCGAGATCAGGCCCTGTTTGGCGAAGTGTGTAAGATCTTTACTTGTGGCGTAGGCAATCAGAGCGTTTTTGCCGTCATAGGCAGTGTAGAAAAGATAGTACGTTCCCTCTAATAGAGTGATTCTGGGATCTTCGACGCCCCTTTTTTCGTAATCATATTCCGGGCATAGAATCGGCTTGGTAAGTCTTTTGACAACTTTATCATTTTGGAGCTGGCAGTAGCCGATGGAAGAAACGTTATTCTGGCTAACTGCCCGATAGAACATATGAGTGATGCCATCTATCTGGATGCAGGCCGGGTTTAAAACGCCCTTATTTTCGAATTCCAGCTCTGTTTTTTCAATTATTATTCCTTCGTTTTTAACTGCGATCATGGGTTTGGATTTTTTAAATTAGTGAAACTTTTTTACCTCACCTAATACCCCGCCTTTTGGGGCGGGGGAGTGCGTTACTTTTGGCTGGCGTTTTAAAGTTGGACAGGCTTCTTTATTTTACGACCACATAATGCAAATACTCGACCGTTTTTTTTGCTTTATAATTGCGGTTTTCCGACGTGTCCGCTTTAAAACGATTATACTCTTTTGTAAAATGACCATACTTGCCCCTTAGGCTCATTATTTCCTTGATATCGTCCAAGGACATTAAGCCCTCATTGTTGTAGCTTAAAAAGATATATTTTACTTTTGCTTTTAAAATTAAATTTGTGAAAGCTTTTTTTACTTTTGTTCTTGAACAATAAAGAGATTTTTGCTTTTCATACTCTCGTAACCCCGTTTTACCGTGGATTTTCGGATTGTCATACTTAGCCACTGTTTCTAATAAATGATAATTTGTTGCATATTGGCGGTGATTATATGGTGGGTCAAGATACAGAATATCGCCAGCGACCTTGCTTGCAAGTTCGTTGATATCCTCGTTGAATACTTGGTGCTTTTGGTCGTTTATTATCAGCTCTGCCGGTTTTAACACTAAGGGTGTTTGTGCCGTTTTTTTTAATTGTTTCAAAAATGCACCGTAGACCGAGGCGGTGTTTGCTCGCTTATCAATCGTTTCAATAAGCGTAGCCAAGAGAAAATAATACTCATTATTAGTAATCAACTTTTCTTTTTTCCACTTTTCAATTTCCGTTCTTATCGCATCGCACCTTTTTCCATTTTCATCTGAAAAATATTGTCGTTGAAATTCCTTATTTTGCGTTCCACCCAAACAATAATTTTTGAATATAAACCCCTTTATTCCTTTAAGATTTGAAAGGTAATCACAAATAAAGTTTTTCCTCTCGGCAATTTCAATATTTTTCAGTTTTGGTAAAATTTTTATTAATTGCTGAAAATTTAGATGTTCGTGGTTTTCAATGTACTGTTTATTGAGAACGAAACTATAATACTGAATATCGTTGGCAATAACCGTATATCCTTTCTTTTTGAAATAAGAGCCGACAATACCGGTTCCAGCAAATAAATCGCAAAAAACATGACAGTTTTTATCAATCACTTTACTTATTGATTCATCTAAAAATTCTAATAATGATAATTTACTGCCGATATAGTTCATAACTAATAATTTATTTTCTCAAAAAATAAATCAGCATTTTCTAAATGGTATTCAATATACTTCAGGCTATTACACCTTCGGGAATTTCTGGCATTAAAATCGTTGAAAGTATCAACAATCTTTTGATACCTTTCTGTAGTTTTATCATCTATTTTTTTGGAAACCAAATAGGGCTGTATGTCACTTTGCCTATTCGGGGTGTAATACTGCTCTATCCAGTCAATATATCTTTGTATCTGCTTTGTATTGCTTATGTCCGCCTCTACCGACTTCAATTCTATCGGCAACAAAACTCGTTGACCATTTTGGATGGTTGAGACCATAACATCAATTCGTTGCATACCAACCCCACAAGACACTTCATTGCCAAGCCATTCAAATTCTAGATTTTCATCCAAAATGCAATTGTCTAAAGACTGATTTATTCCTTTTCCGATATTTCGTACAATGTATGCTTGTAGGTGCGTCTCGAAAGATGTATTTGCACGATATTTAGTAACTAATCTCGGGAGTAAATTTATATTTTCCTTTCTGCCGGTATAGGTTTTCACATTGTCGTTAGTCAAAACAATTTTTTGTCCATTTTGGTCAAATGATAATTTATGGCCGCCGATGTTTAATTCTTGTCTGTTGTTCCTATCCCTTATCAATTGGCATAATCTTTCCGCTTCATAAATAGTTATCATAGTATTTCCTCTATTGCCTTTCAGCTTTCGATAAATTAAACTCCAAAGCATTTGATTCGGAGATTGCATATTTTTTATCTCATCTAATGCTTCCCACTCGGTTACGCCATCCGCATAAACCTTACTTGGTTCAATAAGTGTTCTGAAAGTTAAGGATTTCTCTAGTTCATTTGTCAAGTACTGTCCGTTGTCGTTGTTGTCTAAAAAAGACCAATCATTTTTGGCTTTGAAAATTCCAAAAAATTTTCCCTCAAATATTTTTTTTGAAAATTCTTGTTGTAGATAGAAAATAACCTGATCGCCACTTCGCACTCTACTACCATCAGCTATCATCCCAACTAACATATTTTCTTTTGTGTGGTGTAGAATTGTATTTGAGGAATTATTAAAATCGATATGATTATTTTGTGCTCCAGTGCCGGCAAAAAGATATTCCAAATGTAGTTTGAAAGTGGTTGCACCAACAATGAATACGTGTGTTGTCATAATTTAGTTTTTAAAAATTAAAATATATTCGTGTTTAAAAATATAGTAATCGCTTGATAATGCTCTGTATTTCCAAATAGCTTCCTTGTTTTGTTTAGCTCGATTACCCTCCATATTCTTAATTATAATACTTTTTAGAGTAAGCCCCAATTTTTGTGCTTCATTCAAACAATAAAATCCCAATGGGATCCATTTCCCTTGTGTATATTTGTCGCCTATGACTATCGTCAAATATCTATTCTTCTCTAGCAAATCAAGCGTATTGCTGATTACAAGCGAAAATCCATTGAGAAAATCCCGCAAAGATTTTGTGTTAGACAAATCCTTTTCGTGATTACTGAATTTGATAATGTTTGCATATGGTGGGTGTAAAATTGCCAGTTGTATATTTTTCTTTTTTTTGCGGTTTAGAATTTCGGTGATATTCGAAAAAGTATTTTTATCTGTACTATCACCCGCAACAAGTTCTGCAAAATAATTTTTATTATCTACGTTACTTTTAATGTGCTTTATCAGTTCTGGCTGAATATCAACTCCGATAAAATGCCTGCTCAAACTCTCCGCCTCATAGGCCGTTGTCCCACTACCTACAAATGGATCAAAAACAACATCATTTCTTTTTGTATATCTCAAAATTAATTGTCGTGGAATTTGTGGAATAAAATTACCATGATAAAAACCATCATGCTTTCCAGATTTATCGCGTTCCGGAATAATCCAAAGACTATCGGTCCAAATTTCTGATTCTTTCCAATTATTTAGATTTAGATCATTAAAAATTGGTATATTTTTTTTAGCTCCAGCAATTCTGTCGGGCTGGTTTATTCTTGGTTATTATTTTTTAGGAAAAGCGAAGTAAATCTGCTCTCTTTATTTTCCGTCAGGAGCGGTCATTTTCAAGTGTACGATTTTTTCGTACACTTGGCTTCCTTCATTTTTCAATTTCCAGTCTTGCTTTTTTAGCTGCAAACCCGCCTCCAGGAGATTCTAATTTCAGTTGTCCTCCTTTTTGGGACAACTTGTTTTTTTCAACACAGTCAAAATTTAAGTCGGGGTACCGAGAGTCGAACTCGGAACCTCACGCACCCGAAGCGTGCGCCATACCATTAGGCCATACCCCGACTCAAACTTTGACAAAATAATTTTCAATTTTTACCACACCACCGCATTCCCCCTAAACACCGGCCCGTCGGTGCAAACAGTATGATATTTGTCGTCAGCCAGTTTGACTGCACAGCCTAAGCAAATCCCTGTTCCGCAAGCCATTCGTTCTTCCAAAGAAACTTGGCTGGGTAAGTTCAAATTTTGAGCAACCGCGACTGCCGCTTTCATCATCGGCAAGGGCCCGCAAGCGATTACCTGTTGGATTTGATACTCGCTAATTTTTTTCTGCAAAAGTTCCGTTATCAAACCTTTGTACCCAAAACTTCCGTCATCAGTGGCGCAGTCCACGCGCTTGCAATATCGCGCCAGTTCCAGGTGTCCGCATAACAAGTCGTTGCGGCGCGCGCCGAGAAAGCCGAACAAATTAACATTTTCCGCCCATTTTTTAGCCAGAAACAGAATTGGGCCGATGCCAGTGCCGCCGGCGACAATGGCGACTCGTTTAACGTCCGGTTCCAGCCAAAAACCATTGCCCAGTGGCCCGGTAATATATATCATAGCACCTTTTTTACTCTCGGCAAGGATTTGGGTGCCGCGGCCGACAACTTTAAAAATTAATTCCAGCCGGCCTTTTTTGGGGTTGGCGAAAGAAATGCCTAAAGGACGGGGTAAAAGGGGATTTAAGCTGTGATCAACTTTAAGCTGAACAAACTGGCCGGGGATTGCCGTCTCGGCGATTTTCGGCGCCTCAAGCGTTAATTTAAAATTATCCGTGGCGATTTTTCGAATACTTAAAATTTTAGCGGATTCTAAGTGCTTAGCCATAAATATATGGTTATCATAGCGGATTTTACTTGGGCGGGCAAGATGTGGTATATTGGAAATGTCAAAATATGTCATCACTTCTTATTAAAAACGCCACATTAGCCAGCGGCCAAATCGTCAACATCTTTATCAAAGACGGGTTGATTTATGATATCGGTAACAAGTCGCCGTTGTGTGATCAAAAAATCGATGCCCAAGGGCAATCAATAATTCCTGGGGTGATTGATCCACACGTTCATTTTCGCGTGCCAGGGGCTGAATATAAAGAAGATTGGCAAACCGGCTCAAAAGCGGCGGTGGCTGGCGGTGTCACCACTGTTCTGGATATGCCAAATAACCAGCCAGCCATCACAACTCAAAAAACCTTAGATCAAAAACGTCGTTTAATCAAAAATCAAAGTTACGTTAATTATGGTTTGTATCTTGGCGCGACTGCGTCAAATTTAAATGAACTCAAAACGGTTTCAGGCATCGCTGGAGTTAAAGTTTATTTAGGCAGTACGACCGGTGATTTGTTGGTCACAGATTACCAAATAGTTGAGGAAATTTTAGCTGAGACAAATCAAATAATCGCTTTTCATAGCGAGGACGAAGAGTGCATCAAGCAATTTTCAATTTTCCCACCAAGAAGGCGGGCAGGCAATTTTCAATTTTCAAACATAGCGAAGCGGCACAATCAACTACGTCCAGAAGAGTGTGCGGAAAAATCAACCGGCAAAATCATTGAGTTAGTAAAAAAAACCAAAAAGCGCGCTTATATTTGCCATGTTTCCGGTCAAAAAGAAATCGAGCTGATTAGGCAAGCCAAAGATCAAAAGTTACCGATATACGCGGAAGCTTCGCCGCATTATTTATTTTTAAATACGCAGTCAGCCATTGATTTAGGCAATTTCGCCAAAGTTAATCCGCCGATTCGTTCGGAAGTGTCCCAGCAAGCTCTCCAGCTGAGTCTTTCAAGCGGCTTAATTGATACCATTGGCTCTGATCACGCGCCGCATACCAGGGAAGAAAAAGAGGTTGATTACGCCCAAGCGCCGGCTGGCGTCCCAGGGGTTGAGACATCATTGTCCTTGATGCTAAATCTGGTCAATCAGGGGGCGATTACTTTGGCCAGACTGGTCGAGTTGATGTGTTCCACACCGGCGGATATTTTTAAAATAAGCAAGCGCGGAAAAATTGAACCCGGTTATTTTGCGGATTTGGTTTTAGTTGATCTTAAGTTGACTTATGAGGTTAAAAACAGTAAACTGTATAGTAAATGCGGGTGGTCGCCGTTTTCCGGCAGGCATTTAAAAGGCGTTCCGATGGCGGTGATTGTCGGTGGCCGATTAGTTTATCAAAAAGGGAAAATATTTGGGCCGCCCGGCGGATGCGAGGTTTTTTGATCTAAATTTTTCAAGTAAAATTTGCGGAAGCAGGGGACTGGCAACCGTGGCTTTTGTAAATTAATTTTTTTATGATGAAAAAAATTTTAATCGTCGAGGACGAGCAAAGCCTGTTAAAATTGCTGGAGTTGAATTTTAAGAGTAGCGGTTACGAGGTATTTAAAGCGATCAACGGTGAAGAAGCCTTTGCCGTGGCGATGCGCGAGCAACCCAATTTAATCCTCTTGGATATTCTTCTCCCCGGCGAAAGCGGGATTAACGTTTTGGAGCGTCTAAAGAAAAACGAGAAGACAAAAGCCATTCCGGTCGTAATGCTTACCAATTTTAACGAGCCGGAAAGGATCGAACAGGCGAGAAAGAAAGGGGCGGTTGATTATTTAGTTAAAAGCAGTAATGATCCATCAACGGTTCTGGAAAAAGTTAAGAAATATTTGGAAGAAGAATAATTATGAAGGACAATTGGTATGTGGTTTTACTATGGCTTTCCGGTGCGATCAGTTGGTTGCTTTTTGGCGCAGTGGTAATTTTTATCGGACCGGACGAATTGGGCATTTGGAGCAGATTTTTATTTTTGGTTACCAGCACCTTGGCAAATTTTACTTTTTGGCTTATAATCCTTTATTATTTACGCGTTAAACTGCTCCGCTTCCAACCGGTTTTTCGACAATTTCATATCATTTTTCGGGAAAGTATTTTGCTGGCCGGGTTATTTGCGGCAAGTTTATGGCTTTCACATTATGGTCGAATGAGTTTTTTTTATTTTTTGCTGATGTTTTTAATTATAGCGGGGATTGATCTGTTTTTTATTCTTTCTTATGACCAGCGACGTTATAAAAAAATTAAATAAAATTTACGCTGAAGCACTGGAAGAGGTGGGTAAAGGCAAGTTGTATGCGCAGCGTAGAGTAGAATTGGAAATCAAATACCTTGGCCGAAAGGGTAAACTTAATGATGTCTTCAAAGAGATGGCGGTTTTAAGTGATAGCGCCAGAAAAGAAGTAGGCGTTTTGGCCAATAAATTAAAAAGTGATTTAAAATTGCAGTTGGGGCAGGCGCAGTTGCAGAACAAAAAAAGTGCCACGACTATAACTTTTGACGAGACAATCCCCGGCGCTCGGCCAAAGATCGGCAGTTTGCATCCGATAACGCAATTTTTGGAACGGATCATGGCTGTTTTTAGCACGCTCGGTTTTGAAATCGTCGAAGATCGCGAGGTGGAAACGACTGTTTATAACTTTGATAAATTAAATATTGCCTTCGACCACCCGGCCCGCGATATGTGGGATACGTTTTATATAAAAATAAAAAATAAAAAAGAAAAAATAAAAAATAAGGAAGAATCATCTCTGGTTTTGCGGACGCATACTTCGCCGGTGCAAATTAGGGCGATGGAAAAACGCCGGCCGCCGGTTCGCTTGGTGGTGCCCGGGCGCGTTTACCGCCACGAAGCCACAGACGCTTCCCACGAGACTAATTTTTATCAATTAGAAGGACTGGTAATTGACCGCAATATCTCGGTTGCGAACATGATATATGTTTTACACACGGTGTTGAAGCAATTATTTGGAGATAAAGTCAAGATTCGCATTCGACCAAGTTTTTTCCCTTTTGTTGAGCCAGGCCATGAGGTGGATATGAGTTGTATTATTTGTGAACAAAAAGGTTGTTCGGTTTGTAGCGGCACTGGTTGGCTGGAAATGCTGGGCGCTGGCATGGTTCACCCGGTAGTTTTAAAGAATATGAAAGTCGATCCTGATAAATATTCTGGCTTTGCTTTTGGCATGGGCGTTGATCGGCTAATAATGCTATATCACGGGATTAACGACATTCGATTGTCGTATTCCGGTGATTTGCGTTTTCTCAAACAGTTTTAAATCAATTTTGTTATTTTATGAAGCTTTCATTAAATTGGTTAAAAGATTACATTAATTTAAACATTTCGCCCTCAGAGTTGGCGGAGAAATTAACGTTGTCTGGGACAGCTGTTGAGAGCATTGAGCAATGCGGCAATCCTTATCAGCAAGTTATAGTCGGGGAAATTGTTGAAATAAAGCCGCATCCCAAAGCGGATCGTTTAAAGCTGGTGGAAGTAAATGACGGCGCGCGTGAACGGACGATTGTCTGCGGTGCTTCTAACATCATGGCCGGACAAAAAGTTCCGCTCGCATTGCCGGGAGCCGAGTTGCCAAGTGGGGTAATTATTAAAACCGCGGAAATTAGGGGGCAGGTATCAGAGGGAATGCTATGTAGTAAAAAAGAGCTTGGTCTAGGCGAAGACCACACTGGCATATATATTTTACCAAATAAGGCACGGGTTGGTTGTCCTTTGGCCGAAGTCCTTGGAGTCGGCGAGCTGGATACAGTTTTTGATTTAGATTTAACGCCTAATCGAGGCGACTGTTTTAGTGTTCGCGGAATTGCCCGTGAAGTAGCCGCCATCACTAATACTAAAATTAGAAAGAAATTGGATAAACTCCAACTTAAGGCTAAAAAAAATTCACTTAAGGGTTTATTGAAAATTAAGGTGGAAGATCAAAAATTGTGCCCTAAATATTGCGCTCTAATTATTCGAAACGTTAAAATTAGCGAATCGCCTGACTGGCTAAAACGCCGTCTGGAAGCGGTTGGAATTAGGCCAATTAACAATATCGTCGACATCACCAATTATGTAATGATGGATTTGGGCCAGCCTTTGCACGCATTTGATTTGTCAAAAATTAAAAAAAATAAACAGGTTTCTGCAACAATTGGCGTGCGCCCTGCTATAACAGGAGAAAGTATTATCACTTTAGACGGTCAAAATAGAAAGTTAGAGCCAGGAATGGTCGTTATTACTGACGGAGTAGAGCCGATCGCCGTTGCCGGTGTAATGGGCGGCGCATCCACCGAAGTCGGGCCTGATACCAAGACAATTGTTTTGGAAGCGGCTATCTTTGAACCTTCTGCCATCCGCCTTAGCTACCGAAATTTAGGATTACGAACCGAAGCGGCCATCCGGTTTGAAAAGGGGATTGACTGGTCTTTGCCGGAACAAGCTCTGGCCATGGCCGGGCAGTTGCTGAGTGAGCTTAAAGCAGGCACTGTGAGTTCGCCGATTATCGTGCAAGCTACCCCCGAGAAAGCGCCTTCAGCAATAAAAGTCAGAGTTGATTATCTTAATCGGCTATTGGGAACAGATTTTAGCCGTGAGCAAATTAGCCGCTCTTTGGCACGTTTAGACATCAAAAGCAGTCCGGCCAAGAGCGATAAAGGCTCAGTTCTTGATGTCGTACCCCCTTCTTGGCGGAAAGATTTAACAATTGCCGCTGATATTGCCGAAGAAATCGGGCGATTGCATGATTACAATAAAATTATTCCGCTTCCAATTTGCGCTGAAGTTTGCCAACCGGCGGCTAATCAACCGTATCAACAGAAATATGAGGCAAAACAGATTCTTAAATTTATCGGTTACAGCGAGATTTACACTTATTCTTTTTACGGAGAAGACGAAGCTTCTTTTCTGCCGGACGTTGGACATTTGGAGGTCTTAAATCCAATCAGTCCAGCGCAGAAATATTTGCGCTATTCTTTGTTGCCTTTGATATTGCGAAAAGCTTCAAAAAATTTGCGGCAATTGGAAAGCATCAAAATTTTTGAATTAGGCACGATTTTTAAAGATGCGCGCGACGCTATCTTGCCTCGGGAAGAGACTTATCTTGCCGGGGCGGTTGCCGATAAAACAAAAGACATAAAAACTTTATTTCGAAGGCTTAAGGGTGATTTAGAAATATTATTTGATGAGTTTGGCGTTAAACAAATTAGCTACGAAAAAACTGATAATTACGTTGATTTAATGATCGGCAATAATTGGTTAGGCCAGATCAAAATTCTCGGAGAAAGAGAAAAGGTCATTTTTAAAATTAAACAAGACATGCTGTTATTTAATTTAAATTTTGGGATAATAAGCAGTTTAATTGATGAACAAAAAAAATATACAGTCTTGCCGGCTTATCCGAGCGTTACCAGAGATCTGAGTTTTTTGGTTCCAGAAGACCTTAAATATAAAGATTTAATAAAAAGCATTTTAACCGGGGCAACTAGCATTTCCCATGTCGATTTAGTGGATGAATATTATTTGCCGGACCGCAGTCGCAGTTTAACTTTAAGGTTTATTTATCAAAGCCAGAGTCAAACTTTGCAAGGAGAAGAAGTCGACAAAATTGAGAAATCGATTATTGCTAACTTAGTGAATAAATGGGGTGTTAAAATGCGCAACGCATAACTTTCGATAAATTTTTATGGCGGAAGTAATTTCTGAAAGCAAGGCTCGATTAGAACGTCTTAAGAAAATTAAAGAACAGGGGATTAATCCTTACCCGGCTTCGACTTGTCGGACTCACCAGATCGCTGAGGCAGTGGCGAGTTTTGAACACTTGCTGGCGGCCGGGAACGAACTGGTTTTAGCTGGCCGGCTTTTAGCTTTACGGGATCATGGCGGTTCGACATTTGCTGATTTAAATGATGGCAGTGGGCGTATACAGCTGTATTTAAAAAAGGATGAGATTGCCGGGGGGTTAAATTATCAGGATTTTTTAGATTTGATTGATCTGGGTGATTTTGTCGAGGTCAAAGGTATTTTGTTTGTTACCAAAAAACAAGAGAAAACGCTTTTGGTAAAATCTTGGCGCTTGCTTTGTAAGGCTTTGCGGCCATTGCCTTCCCAGTGGTATGGTTTAAAGGACGCGGAAACCCGCTATCGGCATCGCTATTTAGATTTTTTGTTAAATCCGGAACTTAAAGAAGTATTTAACCGAAAGATGTTGTTCTGGAACAGTATGCGAAATTTTTTGATTGAACGCGGTTTTGTCGAGGTTTATACTCCGATATTGGAAAATACGACCGGCGGGGCAGACGCTCGGCCATTTGTTACTCATCACAATGCTTTAGGCGTTGATGTTTATTTGCGAATTTCGATGGGTGAATTATGGCAAAAGCGGCTGATGGTGGCTGGTTACCCGAAAACTTTTGAAATCGGCCGGCAATTTAGAAACGAGGGCATTGATGCAGATCATTTGCAGGACTATTTGCAAATGGAGTATTATTGGGCTTATGCTGATTATATTCAAGGCATGCAGTTGACTACAGATTTGATTCGCCAGGTCGCACTTGCAACATTCAAAACATTGGTTTTTAATATCAATGGACAAGAAGTTGATCTGGGACAAGACTGGCAAAAAATTGATTTTTACGCGGAGATTAAAAGGCAGACTGGTTTAGATCTTCGTACTGCCGCAACTGCGGAGATTCAAGCAAAATTACGGGAATTAAATCTTGATTTCGAAGACACTGCCGAGCCGAGCCGACTGTGGGATCAATTATGGAAATATTGCCGCCGGCAAATTGTCGGACCGGCTTATTTAATCAATATTCCTGTTTTGATTTCGCCGTTGGCTAAACGCAGTGAATCAGATCCCGACGTAACGCAAAGGTTTCAACTAATTTTGGCTGGCAGTGAATTGTGCAACGGTTACAGCGAGCTGAACGATTCCCTGGATCAGCGCGAGCGATTTTTGGAGCAAGCTAAATTGCGAGCCGCCGGCGATGAAGAAGCCCAGATGAATGACGAGGAATTTATCGAAGCTTTGGAGTATGGAATGCCGCCAGTTTGCGGGCTGGGTATCTCGGAGCGATTGTTTAGTTATTTGGAAGGCAAGTCAATCCGCGAATGCGTGATGTTTCCTTTGTTGCGTCCAGTGGGATCAAATATCGAACCACCGGCATTAATTAACCCCAAAGTAACGTCAAAAAGCGCTCCCGGTGATATCGGCGTAACCCGCGAGCAGGCGCTGGCGCTATTGCGTTCTAACATCAAGAGTGCTAGTTTAATAAAACATCATTTAGCGGCTGAGGCGCAAATGGCGGCGTTAGCCAGACATTTTTTAACTACCGAGAAACATCATCAGGAGTTTATCGATCCAGAGGCCTGGGCGATGGTCGGTCTTTTACATGACATTGATTGGGAGTTAACGGCAAAAAAACCCAAAGAACATAGCCTAGCTGCCGCTCAGATTTTGCAAGAAAATAACTTTCGGCCTGATCTTGTCCGAGCAATTCGGTTGCATAATCATCTGCATGGCGAAGAGCCCCAAACTTTGCTGGAAAAAGCACTTTTCTGCGCGGAAGAATTAACCGGTTTAGTGGCGGCGGCGGCGTTAGTTCAGCCTGATCGGAAATTAGCAACAGTAACCGTTGAGTCGGTGTTAAAAAAGTTTAAAGACGCATCTTTCGCGCGGGGCGTAAATCGGGAAATAATTTTAAGATGCCAAGCGTATTTAGAGTTGGATGTACGTCAATTAATCGATTTGACGATTAGGGCAATGCAATCGATTGCTGGCGTGTTGGGACTTTAATTTTTATCACAATACTTAATTACCAAAAATTCTGGTGCTACTTCTGACTTAATCAAGTTGGATAACGGCAGAGTTTATGGTCAAAAAAATGAAGAAGATTCTTACTCTCGCAGCTATCACTTTATTGTTAACTGCTTGTACCGCGACGGTACCAAAAACAGACGATGCTAATCCAACGTCAGAGCAAACTGGGGAAGTGGTGAATCCGGAAACTGCTGATACTTTACCAGTAGTGGAAGAAGCGCCAGTCGGCACAGGCGAAGAGGTAATCGAACCGGCCATTCCGACAGAAGAAACCAATTCTTTAGAAAGTCCAACCGGTGAAGTAACGCCGTAAAAGTTTATAAGGGTAAGAAATTAGCAACGTTTAATAAAGATTCTTAAAATGAAAAAATTAATTGTCTTATTTTTTTGTATTATGTTACTAACTGCTTGCGCCAAAACTTTGCCTGAGTCCAGTTCTTCGACTCCGCAAGATAACTTGGCCACCGGGGAACGGGCAGTGCCGGCAATTACACCTCCGAGCGCGGAAGTTTTGTTGCCGCCGACCCCCGAAGACGTTGCCGCCTTGCCAAAGCAAGTCAATGTGACTTTAGTTACCAATCAAGGCAATATCGAGATTCAATTGTTGCCGGAAAAGTCGCCCTTAGCTGTTGCAAATTTTTTAAAGCTTGCGAACAGTAGATTTTATGACGGAGTTAAGTTTCATCGGGTAATTCCGGATTTTATGATTCAAACCGGCGACCCGAATTCTAAAGATCGGGACCCGGCCAACGACGGCAGGGGGGGGCCAGGTTATCAATTTCCAGACGAAGTAACCGCTGATGACCAATTGGTTCGCGGTACGGTGGCGATGGCGAATGCAGGTCCAAATACTAATGGTAGCCAATTTTTTATCGTTACTGCCGAAAGCACACCTTTGTTAAACGGACAGTATACTATTTTTGGCAAAGTTACCTCTGGCCAAGATGTAGCGGAAAAAATTTCCCAAGTGGAGCGCAACGAACAAGACCGGCCAGCGCAGGATATCGTGATTTCGCAGATAGTGGTAAAATAAGTTAGTGAGTAATCAAAAACTAAACCCGATATACGGTATGTTTGGTATAGCCAAGTCGGTAATTATTATCATGGTAGTAGCAAGCCTGTCAGCTTGCTCCTTGCCTTTTTTGAAAAAGGCACCACCAGAAGCTTCTGGGGCAGAGTATTTCCCGCCAACCAAAGAAGAAGTCGCGGCTTTAGATCAATTCGAAGAAATTAGAGCGACTATTCGGGTAATGGATCTGGGAAGTATTACTGTCCAATTGATGCCAGAAAAAGCTCCAGTGGCCGTTGCCAATTTTATCAAGTTGGCAAAAGCGAACTTTTATAACGGGATAAAGTTTCACCGAGTTATTAAGGGTTTTATGATTCAGACAGGGGACCCTAATTCCAAAGACAGCGATTCAACGGACGATGGTTTAGGCGGTCCTGGGTATACGTTTCCCGCGGAAATTATTCCAGAAGAAAGCGTGGTTCGCGGCACTTTGGCGATGTCCAGCGACAGCGCATCAACAAATAACGGTAGCCAATTTTTTATTATTTTAACCGAAAGTGCGCCTTGGCTAGAAGGACGCTATACGGTCTTCGGCCGGGTGACGCAGGGATTTCAGGCGGCCGATAATGTCGCCATGGTGCCGACTGATGGGAGCGGCCGTCCGCTTTCGGACGTGGTGATTTCTTCGATCGTTATTGATGCGGTTGATGCGAATAAGTGGCAAGACAAGGTTGGGGAAGATCTCAAGAATTTGGAAAAAAATCCCGCGTCAAAAAATGCTACAGGCACTACAAACCAAACAACTCCCAAAAAGAATCCTCTATTTGATTTCGGCGGTATAAAATAAAAGAGGATAACAAAATTTATGCTAGACATTACTTTTATTCGCCAACATCCTGATTTGATCGCCAAGAATAATCAGATTCGCCATTGTCAAGTGCCAGTGGGCGATGTTATTAAATTAGATGACAAGCGGCGCCAGTTGATTCAAGATTTAGATGAGCGCCGCGCTTTGCGCAACCGCGAGTCGCAACATGGCGGCAAGGTCAGCGCGGAAAAAGTCACGGAATTGCAGGCAGTCAAAGCGGAGATCAAATCGATTGAAGGTGTTCTAAAAGAAGTGGAGCAGAAACTGGACGGATTATTAGTACAGTTGCCTAATTTGACTCACGAATCCGTACCGATTGGTGCTGGTGAAAGGGATAACGTGATCCATAAAAAATGGAGCCCCGACGACCCACAGAGCGGGGAAGTAAAGAATCTGCCGTTTAAAGCCAAATTACACGCCGAGCTCGGCAAAGAATTAGATTTGATTGACGAAGCCAGAGGAGCAAAAATTGCGGGCGCTCGTTTTTGGTATTTAAAGCGCGAGTTGGTTTATTTGGAATTTGCCATTATTCATTATGCTTTAGATTGTTTGCGGAAAGAGGGTTTTGTGCCGATGTTGCCGCCGATGGTTGTTCGTGAGCGAGCGATGTACGGCACCGGTTTTTTTCCGGCCGACGAAAACGAAATTTATCGTCTAAGTAATCCAGCCGAGATAAGCGCCAAGGGCAGTGAGGCGCCAGAAGTTCGTTCCTCTGGTGTGATTCCATCTTGGGATCAAGGCGACCAATACTTGATTGGCACGGCAGAAGTGCCTTTAGCCGCCTATCACAGCGATGAGGTAATTGACGTTAAAACACCGTTAAAATATTGCGGATTTTCTTCGTGTTTCCGGCGTGAAGCCGGAGCGTATGGCAAGGATCTAAAAGGAATTTTACGCGGTCATCAATTTGACAAAATAGAGATGTTTATTTATGCGCGCGAAGGCGAAGCATGGCAAATGCATGAGTATTTGCAGGCGGTTGCCGAGCGTTTTTGGCAATCGCTCGAGATTCCTTATCAAGTATTATTGATGTGTTCCGGCGATATTGGCGCGCCTAACGCCAAAAAATATGACACAGAAGGATGGTTGCCAGGAGAGCGCCAGTATCGCGAACTGGGTTCTTGCTCGAATGATACTGATTTTCAAGCGCGGCGTTTAAATATCAAATATGTGGATGAGGAAACAGGTGAGAAACGTTATGTTCATACGTTAAACAATACTTATTGCGCTTTAGGGAGAACTATCATTGCCATAATGGAAAATTATCAAACGAAAGAGGGGACTATCAAGATACCTAAAGTGTTAAAACCATATTTATTTGGGATTGAGGAGATTGGCCCACGTTAGACATCGTATCTCATCCAAACGCGAAAGTCCTTTGTCCATGGTTCACACAATGGCTTAAAAATGGCCATTTGTTTGAATTTTAAGTAGACATTTTAATATATTTGAAATGGCGCGACGCGATTATGCATCAAAAAAATCGCATATTTATAAATCGCCACGCCGCGTAATTCGACGCGATAAATTAAGAAGGGAAGTTGCAAAAAAACGCTGGCTGGTTTTGCTCAAATTAATTGTGCTAAGCGGATTTTTTATTTGTATTTTTTATTGGCTGTTTTTTTCGCCGCTATTCATGGTTAATAATCGAATTGAAGTTAGGAATAGCGTTGCTGGACAGGGAACGCATGAGGGGCTTAACAATGCGATTAGGGAGGCTTTGTCAGGACGGGTATGGAAGGTCGTTCCGCGTGGAAATTTTTTTTTCATTCAGCCAAACCAACTAGCCGTCACTTTGTCGGCGCGCACTGATTTACGGCCGTTAATTTATAATTTAGCGGTCGTTAAAATTTGGCCTAATAAATTGATTATAACCTATAAAAGTCGTGTCGCGGTTTGGCGGGTAGAGATGCAGGAGCGGCTACTTGGTGGCCTCAGCGAGCCAGCAGATATTAGCCGGCCGACTAAAAGTCAAGCGGAAAAGGCGTTTATATCAACTGGGCAAAGTTTTCTAATCGATGCTGAAGGGGTAATGGTTTTAGACGGTAGTTTATCAACAAATGATCAGAAACGCTCAATTAAAATAGTGCCGATTCATTTGGTTGGGGCTAATATTGACACTAAAGTAAAATGGCAACCTGGCATGACGGTACTGGATAGGGAGTTGGTGAGTAATTTGGCTAAGTTGTTAAATTTTTGGACCGTTGCCGATAAGCAGGGATTACTGGGCAGAATAGATTATTTCGAAGTTGACTCAAAAATCAAAGACACAGTGGTGGTCGTTGGCCAAGGGAGGCGGGTCTATTTTAACCTTGGCAATTCTTTACAAAGGCAGATTAATAATTTATCATTGACTTTAGAGCGAATCGGGACGCGAAAAAATTTGTTACAATACATAGATTTGCGTATTGATAGTCGTTCTTACGCGTGCTGTAATTTAGGCGTTTTTTAAATGTTTTGAAATCATACGTTAATCCTTACTTTTGAGTTTTTATAATTTCACACAATATTTGCGAAGTTATAAAGCACTCAAAGGGCAGGTATTTAGTTTATGCTTAATAAATTAATTATCACGATCGTCTTATTGATTCTCGGTTTTACTACAATTATATTAGTGGGAATGGGGGAGGAGTTTGCCGAAAAGTATTTACCGCTGGCGGTTGTAGGAATAGTTATTATCTACCTCTTCTCCAGCTGGTATTTAGGATACTTTATTGCTACCCAAAAACCGCCGTTGACACTTATCTATTTAGGTTTGGCCGGTATCATTATTAGTTTTTTCAGCGGTTTTTTTATGGGCAGTAAAAAATAATTTTGTCAAGGGTTTAGGTTTAGGGAGGGGGCGTGTCTTAACGTCGCTTTACATAGATAAATCGACGTATGAATAAAAAAGAGTTTAATTTCAGCGCTTTTTTTAATGCGTACTTTATCAAACAATCTTCAGCAAACGGTTAGGGAATCCATTACTAATTTTTTAGAATATTGTGAAATCGAAAAAGGCCTCTCGCCTAACACTGTTAAGAACTACCACCTCTATTTAAAAAATTTTACCGCCTGGCTGGCTGGCGTAAATTTAGCCAAATTAAAACCGCTGGATTTAACTAAACAACATATTTGGGATTATCGGCTTTATTTATCGCGTAAAAATAGCCATAAAACCAGCGTTAATTTAAACAAAGATACGCAATATCGTTATTTATCGGCATTACGGTCTTTATTTAAATATTTTGCTCATCAAGGCGTTCCTTGTTCACTGGCTTCTGATGATGTTGATTTACCTAAAACCTCTAAAGATGGCGCGACGATTAAGTTTTTAGCGGTCGATCAGTTACAAAAATTTTTAGCTATGCCGGCTCCGGTTAACTTGCCAGGTTTGCGAGATAAGGCTATTATCGAAGTTTTGTTTTCTACTGGAATGCGCGTCGGCGAATTAGTCGGCCTAAACCGTAAACAGTTTAATTTAGATTATTTAAAGAAACAAGGAATAAAACATTTAGAGCTTTCTGTCAAGGGCAAGGGCGGTCGGGTACGAAATATATATTTTTCCCAGCGGGCGCTTAACTGGCTCACAAAGTATTTAACGGCCCGCAATGATAACAGCGCGGCTTTATTTATAAGTTTAAGCCGTAATCAAGGCGATAAGCTGGCGCAGCGGCGTTTGTCTATTAGGTCGGTTGAAAGGTTAATCGAAAAATACCGGCTAATGTCCGGTATTCCGATAGAAATTACGCCGCATGTGTTGCGGCATAGCTACGCGACTTTTTTACTCGGTAAGGGCGCTGATTTACGCACAGTGCAAGAACTTTTGGGCCATGTTGATGTTTCTACAACTCAAGTCTACACGCACGTTACCAATCCCCAACTTCGCGAGGTGCATCGGAAGCTGATGAATCCTGAATAAATCGCGGCGGTATGTGGCGCGACTGCAAAATAAAAATGACCGCTGAAGACGGTCATTTTTGGGTCAAATTAACTTTAATTATTATGGCATTTATCCAAAAGAGGTTGTAAGTATGCTGGTTCTAAATTAATGGCGGCTCGGCGGTATGCAATCGGTGTGATCCAGTCTTTTTCGTCGTCTACGATAAATAAATGCGACCAATGATTTTTCAAGGCAATTTCATTTGCTTTTTTTTCCGCATCAGAAAATGCCGTTGGCCGACCGAGAAACGCACGATTATCAATGTTGATGGTGACGCCTGGTACGGTTGTTTGAATGTCATTTATCCTGTCATTTTCAAAATTTGTTTGCGCATTCACGCCTAATTCTTGATACATAATTTTCTCGGCTTCTGGTGAGAAGGGCTCGGCCGCGGAAATTTTCCACGGACTTTCTTTTTTGTAATTATCCGCTGTTCCTCCGCACGCGGGCCACCAGCCAGTGGCGGGATCCTGAAGATTTTTTTTATCGGAGTTTAAAAAGATTGGTATTTCTGTGCGGAGTTTGGGGTGCGGGACCCATCTTTTTGCATCAAAACTCGACCCGGCCGGATTTACATAATTCAACATATCAGGAATTTTCGGAACGCGTAGTTCTTGATCTTGGATAATTTCATTTAACTGATCGTAAATTTTTTTAAAATATTTGGTATACTCTTCACCTAAATGAGTTTGTAGGCGTTCTATAATTGCAATATCTTTATCTAATCCAGCTTCTCGCAGTTTCGTTTTAATTGAATACAGTTTTTCTAATAGCAGTTCTTGAGGCGATGATTCTTTTTTTTCCGGTGTTGCAGTTTCTACCGGAATTTCCTCCTGCGGAATTTTTCCCTGCTCTGTTGGTGATTTAGAATGCCTTTTAAAATTTTCGTCGACTGGATTTTGGTTTTCTCGCATAAAAAATGATCACACATACAAGCCAGTGGAGTTTACTAAAAGTTTAGCTCGTAGAGTGATTGATTTAGATAATTGTAAAAAGTCGCGGTTACGCATAAGATATAATTCAATTATCGAGCTTGATATGTGCCTCTTTGAGTTGCTTTTCCTCGACTTCCGACGGCGCGTTCATCATTAAATCTTCGGCTTTTTGCGATTTTGGAAAAGCCATCATTTCACGGATGTTTGGCTCGCCGGCGAGAATCATGGCAATCCGATCAATGCCAGGAGCAATACCGCCGTGCGGCGGGGCGCCGTATTGAAAAGCAGTCAACATGTGGACGAATTCTTGCTTTTTATTTTCGTCAAAACCGATTAAGCTAAAGATTTTTTCTTGCAAACGCGGATCATGAATTCTAATTGAGCCGCCGCCAACCTCTAAACCATTAATGACCAAGTCATATTGCCAGGATTTAACTTTGCCTGGGTCTGAGTCCAGTAGCGGCAAATCAGCCGGATTGGGCGCGGTAAACATATGGTGTGATGGCGCAAAGTGGCCATTTTCCGGTTCGCGTTCAAATAGTGGAAAATCAATGATCCAACAAATTGCCAGCTCATTAGGGTCAATTAACTTTAATTTTTTGCCTAATTCAAGCCGCAAAGCTCCAAGCGCGGCTTCCACAATTTTCCGTTCCCCGGCGCCAAAAAAGATTACATCTCCGGCGCTGGCCTCGGTAGTCGTCAAAATTGCCTTAAGTTCATCATCACTTAAGAATTTAATGATCGGTGAATTTAACAGTAATTTTGTTTGCGCAAGCAAAATAAGTTTTTTGCTGGCCGCATCGCTTGTCACGTCACCATTTTCGGCTGATTCTACTCGGATATAAGCTAAACCTTTGGCGCCATGTTCTTTGACTAAAACCGTTAATTTGTCAATTTCACCCCGTGATAATACTTTATCAGAGGCTTTGGCGTTAATTGTTCTAATTACACCGTTTTTTTCTTTCATCGCTTGACTAAACACTTGAAAATTTGAGTTTTGTAGTTTGGCCGATAATTCTTTAATTTCCAATCCAAAACGAATATCAGGCCGATCAACGCCATACTTGACCATTGCTTCTTCAAATGGTATTTTAATCCATGATTTTTCAAGTTCAATTTTTTTGTTCAACAAACCATCACTAATTAAGCGCTTAAATACTGACTTGAACAAATTTTCTGTAAGGCTGATAATATCATCTCTTTCCACGAAAGACATTTCCATGTCCAGTTGAGTAAATTCTGATTGGCGATCCCCTCTTTGATCCTCATCGCGAAAACAACGGGCGACTTGATAGTAGCGATCAACGCCAGCAAGCATCAGTAATTGCTTATATTGTTGAGGCGATTGGGGTAGCGCAAAAAATTTACCTGGATGTAGACGAGAAGGTACAATATAGTCGCGCGCTCCTTCGGGCGTGCTTTTTGTCAAAATTGGCGTTTCAATCTCTAAAAAATTTTCTTTATTTAGATATTCCCGAATATAATTAATCAGCTTGTGCCGTAAGGTGAGATTAGTAATCATGCGTTCGGTGCGCAGGTCCAAATAGCGGTATTTAAGTCGCAGTTCCTCGGTTACTGGGCTTCCACCAGAAGGCTCTCCAGTCGTAGCTGTTTTTTTAGGGCGCCATTCAACGATAAAAGGCGGAGTCTCGGAGTGGCTCAATATTTCTATCTTCTCTGCAATAATTTCGATTGAGCCGGTTTTCAAATTTGGGTTTACCATTTCCGGCGGGCGCGCTGTTACGGTTCCTTTAATTTTAACGACAAATTCCGGCCGGACGGTTTCGGCTATTTTCCAAGCAGGGTTTGCTTTTTCTGGATTAAAAGTGCACTGCGTCAGTCCGAAACGATCACGTAAGTCAATAAAAATTAAGCCACCGTGATCACGGGTGGAATTGACCCAACCAGCTAGCTCGACTACTTGATCGATATGTTTGGTGGTTAATTCGCCGCAGGTATGTGATCTAAACATGATAGAAGTGAAAAGTTAGATATGACATTAATAGTCTAGCAAAAAATGCTTATTTTAGCAACAAAACCCCATTTGCTAAATAGCGCTATCAGGGCAAATATTTTTAAAATCGCAAAATTGACAGACGTGCCGATTCGGGGTGGCCTTAAAATCGCGCTGTTTGATTTTTTGCGCGGCGACGATTAATTTATTTTTAACTTTTTCCATTTCATTCTCGGTACCGATAAAAGAGACACTCCCCTGTTGTAGGTGGTTCAGGTGATAAAAAGTCAATTTTTTTGGTGGCGGATTATGATGAGCTAAGGCAATTTGATAAAGCAAGAGTTGTATTTTATCAGCCAGAACCGGTTTGGGATTTAATTTTCCGGTTTTATAATCGATAATTTCAATCCCAGAAGCGTCAGGCAGTAAATCGATCCGATCGATCCGGCCCTTGAAGGCAAACTGGTCTAATTTAACGCGAAAATCTTCTTCCAGATAACGCGGTCGCGGCCAGTTAGCATGGTGCTGATTATAAAATTCTCGCAGAATTTTTTTTCCGGCCGCTAAGTAATCTTGTTTTTGCTGCGCTGTTTCAAACCAATCATCCTGCCAATTTTTAGCGTATATATTCATAATTTCCGCCAGCGTGATCAACTCCTGATCTTTCGGCGCGACTCCAGTTGCCCCAAATAAAGAGCTTTGGCTGGCATGGCAACGCATGTTAGTTAGTCGAAATATGGCTAACATCGTCTGGTGCATGGTGCGGCCAAAAGATAGCGTGGCTTTGCCTTTGTCCTGCGGAATTTTCAGAATGAATTGGTATTTATACTGTAAAGGGCATTTTTCATAAGCCGCGATCTGCGAATAGCTGAATTCCTTAGGTAAAGGGTAAATAAATGGCTGGACAGTCGTGTCAGTCTCCAAAGCGGGTCGCAGAAATCCGGCTAAACCGTCATCCTGCCTTAGTTGATCGCCGGACTTTAAAATTTGCGTTTCAAACAAGAATAGAGATGGCTTAGTTTGACGACGGCCGCCATAATCGAGCGCGCAGGTTAAAAACAGACCGCGTTTGGCCCGGGTCAGCCCGACATAAAACAAACGGCGCTCTTCTTCAAGGTGTTCATCGCCTTCCGGCAAAATCTCCTTTTCTTTTATTAAGTCAGTCGGCAATTCAATCGCGTCTCCGCGGTTAATTGTCGGAAAACGGAGATGGGCTAATCCCGGAATAAAAACATATTTGAATTCCAGTCCTTTAGCGCTGTGGATAGTCATAATTTTAAGCGCTTCCGGACCAATATCCTCGACATTATAATTTAAGGCGCCAGTATCGCCAGCTTCCCGCACTAAATTGATGTGCTCAACAAAACCTTTGAGCGAGCGGTCATCATATATTTGGCTGTATTCAACGCATTTTTTTAAAAATTGTTTTATAAGCTGGCACTGGGCGCGAGCCTTGGCCGGGGCGGTTTGTTCTAGCGCTAGGATGTGCTCGCGGTAGCGCGTATCGTGCAGAATTTTAACTAACATTTCAGTCGCGGCTAAGTTTTGACAGACTTTAGCATTGGCGACTAATTGGCTCATGATTTGTTCAATCTTTGTTACCGCGTCAACCGTCATCTCTGGTATGGCGCGAACGTTATCCAGAGACTCTTGAAAAGTCCATTTTTTACGGTTGTGCCAGTAATTCAATTTGAGCAGATCAGCTTCCGGCAAATCAAAACCCGGAATAGCTAAAACTCGGGCCAAAGAAATTGAATCGGCCGGATCTAAGAGCGCGCGGCAATAGGCAAGCAGATCATTAATCACCGGCTGCAAAAACAAGCCCTGGCTAGCGACAAATAAATATGACATTTTGGCCTGTTCCAGCGCGTTTTTAAACAGGTCAGCTTGGCGGTTAGCGCGAAGTAAGATGGCGAAATCATTTAAGTTAGTTTCCCTGTCCGACAACAAGCAAGACTGAATTTTGGCGATGATAAAGCTAACTTCGGCCAGTTCATCGCGACAGAGTTTGAATTCGATTTGGCCTGCCAAGCTGGCGGGCAGGCCGGCGTCGGGAGTGGCGGCGAATAGTTTTTTATCTATTTTTTCAGTTTTTAAGCCAACCGCCTGACTATAATATTTATCCGGATGATTCAGCTGAAATTCCAGACGATCCGGATTATTATGCTGGATAAAATTATACGCCAGATCAAGGATATTCTGGCTGGAGCGGTAATTCGCAGTCAGCACGATTTTTTTGGCCGCCGGAAAATCGCGCTTGAAGTTTAAAATATTGCTGACCGAAGCGCCGCGGAATTTAAAAATCGATTGATCATCGTCGCCAACCACAGTCAGATTGCTCTGGGGATTAGTAAGACATTTAATTAATTGATACTGCGCCAAATTAGTATCCTGAAATTCATCAATCAAAATATATTTGAACTGTTGCTGATAATTGGCCAAAATATTTGGTCGGTCAGCGAACAGTTTGTTGGTGTAATAAATCAGATCGCCAAAATCCAATAAATTATTATCAACGAGCAATTGTTGATACTGAAAATAAGCGCTGGCTGTTTCCATAATTTGTTTAGCTCCGAGCGTTGCCGGAGTGTCGCCAGCCATCGTATTATCCTGATTAGCAGTTAGATTTTCCGCGTAGCGTAAATATTCAGCCGGAGTAATACCTTCGTCTTTGAGGCGCGAGAATAATTTGATTAAAGCGTGAATAAATTTAGTCGGATTACCCAGCGGCCGGTAATAATCAAGATTAAATTTATGAAGATTTTTTCGAATGAGTAGCCAGCTGTCAGTGGTGGCGAGTAAACGGAAGTCCGGCGTCAGGCCGATATCCAAGGCGTGGAGCTCCAGAATCCGCTGGCCAAAGCTGTGAAAAGTGGAAATCCACAGGTCAAATAAGCCATAAGGCACAAGTTTATCCACTCGCTCCTCCATCTCAGTCGCGGCTTTGTCGGTAAACGTCAACGCCAAAATTTCAGTCGGTTTAGCCAAACTCTGTTCAATCAGCCAGGCGATTTTATGCGTAATGACCGTGGTTTTACCAGTGCCAGCGCCGGCGATGATTAACAATGGGCCATTAGTATAAGTAACAGCTTTATGTTGTTCTTGGTTGAGTGATTGGAGAAGAGATGTACTTGACATGGATTATTTTGTCAATCCTTGACATATTATTATTATGGTAAAATTTGACGGTCAAAAATAGTTACTGCCAATCGTGCCTGTTTTTTGCTAACTCTAGCTCAAAATGAGCCAATTGTTGTTCTGACGAAAGTGTCGGGCCATTAGTTGGGATTGTTGCGATATGATTCTCTAATCTCTTAGCCTATTTATGCGTGGGTTGAGAGATTGGAGAAGCTATCCTACCAGCTTTTTCGATGCACTAAAAATTTATGGTGGGGACTATAAGGAGGGCATTATAATGTTCGGACGAAGAAAGAAAGAAATGCAAAAATTTTTAAATGAGCATAATATGGAAATTGTGGAAGATCTGGAGCAGGGGTCTCCTGTGCCTGTTGGCAAAACTACACTCATTTCCCTTTTGGAAAGGGGTGAGGAATCGGTAAATGGCAAGGTTATGTTTGAATGGGCACGCCAAAAATGCGCTAATGCAGGAGGTATTAGGCAGGCATTTAGAGACAAGAAAGAAATCGCCCATATCTACAATGAGGATAACTATTCCGCGCATATTCTCTATGAGGATCGCGATTATATCCGGATTTATCCTGCGACGGTTTTACGCGAACGTGGCGACGAGTCTGACGACCGTTATTTTATAACTCTACACATGCCCGCATGCAAGTGGCAACTGAACATTAAGAGAATCGAACGCAACTGGTTCGACTTCCAATATCGTGCGGTCGGCCGCAAGTAATTGGGGTTGTAAGTCAAGTTCGCAGTCACGTAGTATTACTTGCATACTACGTGACTCTTTTTTTAGTCCAACTTCAAACTCCTGACCGCCCTTCCCCCCCGCCCTTTACAGCCGCAGTTAATTCTGCTAACATAAAGGGTAGTTAATAGGCATTGACCTAATTTATTTATTTTATGGCTCATAAAAAAGCAGGCGGTTCAACTCGATTAGGGCGTGATTCCAAACCACAATATTTGGGAGTAAAAATTTATGGTGGGGAGGCGATTAAAGCCGGTAATATAATTGTCAGACAACGTGGAACGAAATTTCATTCAAGCACAAATGTCGGAATCGGACGCGACGACACTTTATTTGCGACTAAAGATGGAGTTGTTTTATTTAAGACTAGGAAAGTCAAGTGCTTTACCGGAAGTTTAAAAAAGCGAACTTTTGTCAGTGTTGTTTAAAGAATCCGTCAAAAGGACCGGCATCTTAGTTATGTTTTCTTTTTAAATAGGCTTCTAGAATTAACATCGCCGCTAAATCGTGGCGGTGTTTTTTTGTTTGCGGCTTGATTGCGCGAATCGCTTCGGAAGTTAATAATTCGTCTTCGCAGTCGATAGGCAGATTAAGGCGCTGGGTCAGTTCCTGTTTAAACTGTATGAGTTGCTCGTTATTTTTAGTATTTTTTTTGTATAGAGATTCGCCTAAAACGATTTTTTCTACGCCTTCAGTGGAGACAATTTTTTCCAGGTTTCGCAACAATTGGCGATCATTAGTTAAAACAGAATGGGGAAAGGCGATTGTTTCATTCTGATTTGATACGGCTAAACCGATATTTTTTTGTCCAAAATCAATGGCTAATATTTTCACATCAGTTATTGCGTTAAAATTAAAGTACCTGTTTTGGTTACGGCCACGGTATGTTCAAAGTGCGCTGACCAGGATTTATCCTGCGTGGCCGCGGCATAACCGTCTCGGCCGCGTTTAACGCGCGCCGAACCGGCGGCGACCATCGGCTCAATTGCCAAGGTCATTCCGTCTTTTATTTTCGCGCCGCGATTTTTTGGCCGCGTCTCGTCTATAGGGAAGAAGTTCGGCACTGACGGATCTTCGTGCACTTGGCGGCCGACCCCATGGCCGACTAAAGAACGAATGACGGAAAAGTTTTGAGCCTCGACGTATTTTTGAATAGCCTCGCCAATGTCTCCAATGCAATTTCCCAATCGGCAACGGCTAATACCAATTCGCAACGCTTCGCGTGTTACGTTGATTAGTTTTTGAGCTTCTGGAGATATTTCGCCGCAACCCACGGTAATGGCGGCATCAACACAAAGTCCGCCGTACCATATGCCGCAGTCCAATCCGACCAGATCCCCTTTTTGGAAAATTTTGTTTTTTGCGGGCAATCCGTGCACCACTTCTTCGTTAACCGACACGCACAACGCTGCCGGATATTTTCCCAAAAAACCGGTTTGATAATTTAAAAAAGCGGCCTTGGCGCCGGTTTTTGTTATTTCTTGATGGGCCGCTAATTCTAAAGTTTCTGCCGATAATCCCGGCTTAACAAGCGAGCCCAATTTTTTTAAAATGATGGCTAATTTTTGACCCCCTTGTCGCATTATTTCTATCTCGGCCGGAGTTTTATAAATTATCATATTAAAGGTTATAAGAAGCTTTGCGTTTAGCTTGCCTTGTCGTGAATAACTAATTTTTTTTCAATTTCTTGATATACTTGCGGTATTGGCGGGTTGCCATCAATATCTATGATCTGCACAGCCGGTTGCCTACGGTAGTAATCAATTAATGGTTCAGTCTCTTGGTGGTAAATGGAAAGCCTTTGTTTGATGGCTTGAGCGGTTTCGTCGGAGCGGCGGAACAGCGGCAATCCATCAACATCGCAAAAACCATTTTTTTGCGGTGGCGCAAAGTGCAGATGGTAGGAATGGCCGTTATCGCACATTAAGCGGTCGCTCAGCCTTTTGACTCCTTCTTCATCACTTAGATTTATTACTAATAAAATAGTAATTTGAGAGGTTTTACTTAAAAATTCAGCTTGGTTTTTGTTTCTGGGATAACCGTCTAAAATAAAACCAGCTTTACAGTCCGGTTTTTCAAGACGTACGGCGATCAATTTATTAGTTAATTCATCCGGAACCAGTTCTCCCCGATCTAAATAATGCGTGATATCTTTGGCAAGCCGCGAATCATCATTTTGTATTTTACGCAAAATCGCCCCCATCGAGATATGGGGAATATGGAGTGACTTAGATATTAATTGCGCTTGAGTGCCTTTGCCCGAACCTTGGGGGCCAAATATTAATAAGCGCGGTTTAGATGCCTTCATAGTGGCGCATGATTAATTGGGAGTCGATTTGCTTGACGATTTCAATAACGACGCCAACTACGATAATCATGGATGCTCCACCGATCACTAAACTAAAGCCACCGGCTTTTTGCATCATCAGTGGTAAGAGAGCGATAATTCCTAAAAATAAAGCGCCAGCCAGAACAATTCGATTCATGGTGTGATTAAGATATTCCGCAGTTTCCCGTCCGGGCCGGATTCCGGGTATAAAACCGCCTTGCTTTTGCACGTTTTCGGCAATTTGTGTGGGTTGAAATATCACTGCGGTATAAAAATATGTAAAGCCAACGACTAGGAGAAAGTAGACAATGCCGTAAAATGCTTGGTTTTTAAATAGTTCAACTGTAAATTGTGCGGCTGACGCGAGCCACGCAGACTTGGCGCCGACTAAGAATTGCGCTAAAACCGTTGGAAATAGAATGACCGCAATCGCAAAAATAATTGGGATCATGCCGGATGGATTTACCCGAAGCGGTAACATTGTTTTGGAACCGCCGTAAATGCGGGAACCCACTACTTGTCTGGCATAAGAGATAGGTATTTGCCTTTGTCCTTCGGTGATAAAAATTACCGCGGCAATTGTTATGAGCGCGATCAGTACAAAAAAAATGTACTGAGTGATGGCCCCGGGATTTGTCGTTAAGTCGGTCCATGCCTGAATTACTGATTGCGGCAACTCTGCGACTATGCCGGCAAAAATTAATATTGATATGCCGTTGCCTAATTTACGTTCAGAAATTAACTCTCCTAGCCACATTAAAAAAATTGTTCCGGCAGTCACGCTCAGGATCGCCACTACCAATTGAAGGGAATTTTGCTGTTGCAGAATATTTACGCTGCCACCTCCGCTTTTAGATAAGAAAACAATGGTGGCATAAGCTTGGATAATAGCGAGTGGCACGGTTGCGTAACGTGTCCACTGGTTAATTTTTTGTCGTCCGCGTTCTCCTTCTTTCGAAAGCTCCTCAATTTTGGGAACGACCATAGTGAGCAGTTGAAAAATAATCGAAGAAGTGATGTATGGGCCCAGTCCTAGCATAACGATGGAAAAATTTCGCAATCCCCCGCCGGTAAAGATATTTAAAAGTCCTAAAATTTGATTGCCGGCCAGATAATTTTTTAGAGCGGCGAGGTCAACGCCCGGAACAGGTATATGAGCTAAAACGCGAAATACAAGCAAAAGCGCTAAAATAAAAATTACATCCCTGCGGAGGTCTTTTGCTTGCCATAGTTGTTTTAGTTTATTTAACTGCATTGGGCTAACTAATTGGTCAGTGAGCCACCAAGAGCCTTAATTTTTTCTGCGGCTCCTGCGGAGGTGGGAATATTTTTGATCGTCAATTTTTTTGTTAAAGTTCCGCCGTCGACAATCTTAGCACTATGTTCGCGTTTGGTCAGTATTTTTTTTTCGATGAGCGTCTCTATGGTCACCAATTCTCCAATAGCATAGTTTTTTTCCAATAAACCCAATGTTAATGTCAGGGGTCGTTTTTTTAATGATTTAAAACCGCCCAGTTTAGGTATTTTTTTTAGCAATTGGCGCATTGCCGATCGCCTTAAAAGCCCGCTGGCCCCGCCTGAGCGCGAGCGCTGCCCTTTAGAACCGCGTCCGGAAAAAGTACCCCGGCCGCTAGCATTGCCTCGCCCGACACGTTTACGGGGTTTAATTTTTTTTAGGGTCTGTAAATTGTGTAAACCGCTGGTCATAATTATTTATTAATGTTTAAATTCAGAAAAGGCGTTGATTAACGCTTGTGAATTGCAAATTTTATTATTAGAGCCTAAAATTTTAGCCGAAATGTTTTCTATTCCAACTAAATCGCATAAAGTGCGAATTACACCGCCTGCTTTAAGGCCGGTTCCGGCCGGAGCGGGTTTTAACAGAATTAGACTAGCTTTATATTTAGTAGTTACGTTGTGCGGGATGCTTTTGTCCTCGGTAATTTTTATTTGGATGACATTTTTCCGAGCACGGCGAGTGGCTTTTTCGACGGCCATGGAAACATCGGCGCCTTTAGCAATGCCGATGCCGATTGTGCCTTTTTTATTTCCCAACCCGACTGTAACGCGAAACCTCAGTCTTTTGCCTCCGCGCTGAACGCGCGTTACTCTGGCCAAGTCCAATATTACCGACTGAAAATCATCATCCGGTCGAGGTGGTGCATTGTTTCTATTTGTTTTTTTCGAGTATATCATATAAAAAATTGCGGATTAGTTTTAAAAATTCAAACCCCCGTCTCTCAAGCCTTCAGCTAAAGCTTTAATTCGGCCATGATACTTGTACCCGCCTCGATCGAAAACTATTTGTTTAATGTTTTTGCCTTGAGCCGCTTGCGCAATAAACTTGCCCAGCTGTTTTGCCTGGTCAATTTTATTGGAATATTTTTTAAGCTGTTTGTGGCTCCCGGCAAGCAGTGTTTTTTTTTGTTGATCGTCAATAAGCTGAACCCATAATCCAATCAAACTTCGATAAACCGAAAGCCTAGGCCGTTCAGCGGTGCCCTTAATTTTATATCTAATGCGGTTATGTCTAAACTGTCTATCCATAATCATTGTTGCTAGGCTAATTAACGAGACGCCGTTGCCGCTTGTTTGCCAGCCTTGCGACGAATCACTTCGCCTGCGTAGCTAATGCCTTTACCTTTATAAGGCTCTGGTTTGCGGTATGAACGGATTTTAGCGGCGGCTTGCCCAACGACTTGCTTGTCAATGCCAGAGATAACAATTACATTATTACCTTCAGTTTTTATTTCTAAATCATCGGGAATTAAAAAATCTATTTTGTGTGAATATCCCAACTCCAATACTAATTTTTTGCCCTCAATATTGGCGCGATATCCAACACCCGTGATATTCAGGCGTCTCGAAAAGCCGTCGGTTACGCCTTTGATATTGTTAACGATTAATCTTTGGATTGTCCCCCACAAGGCGTTTAATGATTTAACTTCCGGATTAGACACCCGAACCGTTAAGATGTTTTTTTCTCTGCCAATACTAACCGATGCCGGTATAATTAACTGTAATGTGCCCTTGGGTCCTTTGACGGTGACTAAATTAGGTTCCAATTTAAGATCAACGTTTTCTGGGATATTAATTTCTTGTTTGCCGATTCTGCTCATATTTTAATAAATTTCACAGATGATTTCTCCGCCAACTTTTGCACGGCGGGCTTCCTTGTTCGTAATCAGTCCTCGGTCAGTGGAAATAACTGCGATTCCTAAATTATTTAATACTTTTGGTAACGTATTTGCCGAACAGTAAAGCCTACGGCCCGGTTTGCTGATTTTTTTTATGTGTTTGATCCGCGGCCGACCGTTTTTATCATAAGCCAATTGGACCGTAATGCTACGCTCTTGGCTGTTTATTGTAAAATTTTTAAGATAATCATAATTTTTCAGTAAAGTTAAAACAGCTATGCTTAATTTAGATAGCGGCACTTCTACTTCAGCTTTTTTGACAGCCAAAGAGTTTTGTATTCGATTTAACATATCAGCGATTGGATCGGAATGCATAAGTTGTGTGATACTTAGTTAAAAGTCCTAAAAATTCTACCAAGAAGATTTACGTACTCCCGGTAAATTACCTTTTTCGGCCATTTCGCGTACGCAAATTCGGCACATCTGAAAATATCTTAAATACCCACGATTTCGACCGCAACGCCAACACCGATTAACAACACGAGTCGAGAATTTTGGTTTTCTTTTTGATTTTGCAACTTTCGATTTTTTGGCCATAAATTATTTAGGTGTTTTTTTGTTTTTTTTGTTTCCAGTCCGTTTTTTGGTTGATTCCGGGCCTGTTTTGAAAGGAAATTTCAGCAATTGGAATAAGGCCATTCCTTCGTCTCGTGATTTCGCATTAGAAACAATCGAAATTTCCAGTCCATGGATTGTACTTGATTTTTCCGGGTTGATTTCCGAAAAAACTGTATTTTCTTTAAAACCTAAAGTTAAATTTCCTCGAGAATCGATGGAACTTTTTTCCAATCCTTGAAAGTCGCGCACGCGAGGTAAAACGCTGTCGATTATTTTACTTACTAAATCATACATTCTTTTACCGCGCAAAGTAACTTTAGCGCCCACCACTAAACCTTCTCGTATACCGAATCCGGCAATGGACAGTTTTGATTTAGTTAAAACTGGTTTTTGGCCGGTTATCACCATTAGATTTTCGACAATATTTTGTTGAAACTGTTTATCTTTTTGACTCGCGCTTAATCCAACATTAACCACAGCTTTAATAAGTTTGGGTGTAGCCAATGCATTTTTGTAGCCAAATTTGTCTTTTAGCTGAGGAACTATGTTGTTTAAGTAAAATTCCTTTAGAATCATATTTTGTTTAAGCTTCAATCAGCTCTTGACATTTTTTACATTGCCGAATTTTTTTATTATCGGCAATTTTTTTAAATCCAACACGAGTATTTTTCCCGCATTTCGGACAGACTAGCGCCAGATTGGATAGATGCACCGGGGCGGGAAAATTAATCCGTTGGCCTTTTTCGCCTCCCCGACGCGATTTTAAATTTTTTGTCCGCAGGTTAATACCCTCAACGCTAGCTCGATCAATTTTAGGCAACACTTGCAATACTTTGCCGGTTTTTCCGCGGCTGGCGCCAGCTAATATTCTTACCGTATCATTAGTTTTTATTTTCATTTTGATAAAAGAACAAACGTCGCTTCCTGGCATTAATCAATCGCGCTCGCTTGCCCTTAGCATTTATAATACTTCCGGAGCAAGAGAAATTATTTTTTTGTAACCTAAATCGCGCAGTTCTCGAGGAATAGGACCGAATATCCGGCTACCCTTTGGTTCTTTGGTTTTCCTGTCTATAATTACGCCTGCATTTTCACTGAATCGTAAACATATACCGGACGGCCGTTTCATTTCTTTTCTGGTTCTGACGATAACGCAGTGGACGACTTCGCCTTTCTTGACGAGCGATCGCGGCAGGGCTTCTTTTATTGAGCAAGTAACAATATCGCCGATTCGCGCGTACCTTTTCTTATATCCGCCCAATACCTTAAAAACAGCGATTCTTTTAGCGCCCGAATTGTCAGCCGATTTGATTATGGAACGTGCTTGTAACATAGTAATGCAGATCGATGATTGTTAAATCCTAACTTACTGCTTTCACTTTTTTTACCACCGACCATTTTTTATCTTTTGACATTGGTCGGCAGGCTTCAATCATAACTTGCTCGCCTATTCGGCAGGAATTGGTTTCGTCATGTGCCTTGTATTTCGCGGAAACTGCAAAAATTTTATGATATTTAGAATGTTTCTTTACGCGGCTCACTTCTATTACCACAGTTTTATTCATTTTGTTGGAAGTGACGACACCCTTTAGTTGTCGACAATAAGTTTGCTTTTTCATGGTTCTAATAATTTTAATTTGATAAAATACCGAGAATTTGGGCGATCGCTATTTTAGTCACCCTAATTTTTCGGATATCTTTTAATTGCCGTTGTCCGGCTTTAAACCGCATTTTGCGTAATTCCTCTTTCTGTTCATTAAGCAGAAGGTGCAAGTCGCTGGGAGTCATCTTTTTAAGTGCTGTCATTTCCATACTTGGTATATTTGACAATTAATTTTTGGCCCTGATAATTTTGATAATAAATGGATTGTATTATCCAGCCAAGTATCAAATGTCAAATATTAATAGGTGATTTTAGAAACGAACTTAGTTCTAACCGGCAATTTTGCTCCGCCAAGACGTGCAGCTTCTTCGGCCAGTTTTTTAGTTACGCCGTCAATTTCCAGAATAATCGTGCCTGGCTTAACATTCGTAACAAATCGATCAATATTCCCCTTGCCGCCTCCCATTGGAATTTCGTTGCCTTTTGCCGTGACTGGTTTGTCTGGGAAAATGCGTAGCCAAATTTTGCCGCCTTTTTGAAGGGATCTTCGAACGGCGCGACGGGTGGCCTCGATTTGCCGAGAATTTACCCAGCTTTCAGTCGTTGCTTTTAAGCCAAAATTACCAAATGCCAGACTATTGGTACGAGTCGCGACTTTCCCACCGCTCATTCCAGAGTGTCGATGCCATTTTCGATGTTTTAACTTTTTTGGAAGTAACATATCCTTTTATTTAAACCGCGGTTTCGTCTTTATCGAACACTTGACCTTTGTAAACCCAAACCTTAATTCCAATGGCGCCCCATTTAGTATGTGCCGCCAATCTAGCATAATCAATATTAGCTCTCAAATTCTGAAGAGGCATTTGCCCGGTCGACGCTTTTTCGTCTCGAGCAATTTCCGCTCCGTTTAAACGTCCAGCCACCGTGATTTTAACTCCGTCAGCACCGTCTTTTTTCGCTAAAGCCACAATATTTTTCATCACTTTTCTAAAAGGCATTCTTTTTTCGATGAGTCTCCGGGCTTCCTGAGCCAATACCTCGGAGCACAAATTTGGTTTGGGTATTTCTTTGATCGTTAATTTTAACTTGTGCTCGCGATCAATCACTTTAATCAATTGTTTTTTCAATTTATCGCTTTTTTCGCCGCCGCGACCGATTATCACTCCCGGTTTAGCCACTTTAATAATAACTTCGACAACATTTTTTCCTGACCGCTCAATCGATATTTTATCTAAGCCGACATCACCGACGTTTGCTTTCACCAGCCGTCTAATCCGTTCGTCTTCTTGAAGATATTTGGCAAAGTTGGCGCCGCCGCGAACAATCCAACGCGAATTCCAGGTAATAGCGGAATTTTTAATGTTGGAAATTCGTAATATGATTGGATTTACTTTTTTACCCATAGAATATCATTAAGCACTTATCTGATTAGCCGGCTTTGCGATTAAAAATTTTTGGCACAAACCCTTTTTTGGTTGCTTGATGTTTTTTTATTTCTTGATTGCCCGTTTTTTCGTCGCGAATTGCGCTTTTCTGCTCTTTTTTTAAATCCGTTAAACTCCGTACGGTTTTTATATTCTTTTTATTATCGGCAATCTTTTTTTTGTTGCGACTGGTTCGCTGATTGGATTTTTTTAAATTGACATTTTTTTCATCAAGAATAACAGTAACATGACTAGTTCTTTTTCTGATTGGGGCCGCTCGTCCAAAAGCCCGTGCGCGCGATCGTTTTAAGGTCGGCCCGCCATCAACAGTAATTATTTTAATAAATAAGTTATCGCGTTTTAAAGAATAGTTATGGATAGCGTTAGCGACAGCGGATTGAATCAATTTCGTTAAGGGCAGAGCGACGCGCTTGCCGCTAAATTTAAGCTGCCGAAGCGCGGTTTCGGTATCCAATCCACGAACCAGTTTGGCCACTAGACCTACCTTTCTTGGCGCTTGGCGATAATTATTTAATTTAGCGATTACTTCCATAAATTATAAGGATTATTTTGGCACTTGCGATTCGGCAGTGGCGGCTTTTTTAGTCGCGGCGGCGGCCGTAGCTACTTTTTGTTCCATGTCTTTTTGCATCCGACCGCCATGTCTGACAAATTTGCGAGTCGGTGAAAATTCTCCGAGCTTATGCCCGACCATATCCTCGGCAACAAAAACAGGTACATGCACTTTTCCATTATGCACGCCAATAGTGTAACCTATCATATCAGGAGTAATTAGGCAAGCGCGATCCCATGTTTTAAGCGCGGTTTTTGAATCTTTCTTAACGACCGCCAATTTTTTTAGCAGTTTTTTGTTAAGGTAAGGTCCTTTTTTAAGTGATCTTGACATAAGTGTTGGCGATTTTAGCTCTATTTTTTCCGGCGATTTTTACGGCGCTGTAGTATTAGTTTATCGGAATATTTACGTTTTCTGTTTTTTACGCCAAGAGCTGGTTTCCCCCACGGCGTTTTGGGGTGTTTTAAACCAATTGGCTGATGCCCTTCTCCGCCGCCATGCGGGTGATCAACCGGGTTCATTGATTTGCCCAAGACGGTCGGTCTGAATCCTAAATGTCGACGGCGTCCGGCTTTGCCCAGACGAATATTACTGTGATCTGCGTTGCTGACATCCCCGATCGTCGCTAAGCAATTTTTTTTAATTAAACGGATTTCGCCTGACGGCATTTTTATTTGCGCATAACCGCCCTCAGCCGCTTGGATAAGACACGACATGCCGGCACTTCTGGCGATTTCACCGCCTTTACCCGGCGTTAATTCGATGTTGTGAATCAGTATTCCGGAAGGAATTTTTTCCAGCGGTAACGCGTTGCCCGGTTTGATTTCGATATTTTGCGTAATAGAAGATAAAACAGAGTCTCCTTTTTTTAAACCTTTAGGCGCTAAAATATACTTTTTTTCTCCGCCGGAATATTCGATTAAAGCGATGTGCGCAGACCGGTTTGGGTCATACTCTAAAGAAATAACTGTTCCTGGAATATCAAAATTGTTTCGTTTAAAGTCGATTATCCGGTAATAGCGCTTGGCTCCCCCACCGCGGTGACGCACGGTAATTTTTCCCTGATTATTGCGACCCGCTTGTTTTTTTAAAGCGATAACTAATGAAGAAGCCGGACGTTTTTTATCCAAATAAGAGGTGTCCACTACGCTGGCGCCGCGTCGGCCTGGTGTTGTAGGTTGATAATACTTGATAGCCATATTTTAAATGCCCTCGTAAATATCAAGAGTCTTACCAGTCGGCAAAGTGACGATTGCTTTCTTCCAATTTTTTCGTTTGCCCTTAATGCGTCCAAAGTGCGTGCTTTTTCCTTGACTGGTAATAATGTTAATTTTTGTTGGTTTGATATTATAAATTGCAAAAATTGCTTTGGCGATTTCGATTTTATTCGCCTGGGGATGAATTTTGAAAACGTACTTATTTTCTTTAGTGAAGTGGGTGCTTTTTTCGGTAATATGTGGCGCAAGTAAAATTTCGGCATACTTCGCCGCCTTGGCAATGTTGGTTTTGTCCGCGACTGGTTTTCCAGCTGGTTTCTTACCGGTGTTTTTGGCGGATGATTTCGCGGCCGCCTTGCGTTGTGGCTTTTGTGGCTTGGTTTCCGCGGCAACGCCATTTTTTTTCGCGGCTGTTTTATTAACAGTTGCGGAAGGCTGGTTTGATTTATCGGTTAATTTTTTTGTAAATTTTTCGAATAACGCCATATTATTTTATTAATTTTTTTGCGTTGCGCCCGTGTTCGCGGCGTGAGTTTTTTCGATTCTTTCGACACCCTTAACCGTGGTTAGTAAAGTGTCCGCCCAAAGCAATTCGCGCACATTTAAGCTGTCCGCCGCGGTTAGCTTAATTTTTTTGATTTGGCGGGCGGATTTAACGATCTTATCATCTTTGACCGGTAAACTGAGTAATATTTTTTTATCATTAATTTTAAGATTTTTAAATAAATCAACAATATTTTTGGTTTTAATAACATCAAAAGACAATTGTTCCAAAATTATCAGCGCCTTTTCGTTCACTTTTTCGCTTAAGGCCATCATCAAAGCTTGCGTTTTAACCTTTTGATTGACTTTTATCTTAAAATTACGCGTATTAAGCGGCCCAAACGTAATGCCTCCACCGCGCCATAGCGGCGAGCGAATTGAACCATGACGCGCGCGGCCGGTGCCTTTTTGCTTCCATGGTTTCTTGCCGCCACCGCGCACTTCCCCGCGTGTTTTAGTATGAGCGACATTAACGCGGCTATTGGCTTGTTGCGCGACGATGACTTGATGCAAGATCCAAGATTTCGTTTTAACTCCAAAAATTTTCGGATTTAACGATATTTTCCCAGTTTCATGCCCCTCAATGTTGTAAATAGGTAAATTCATTTTAATTTTCTTGCGGAAAGTGCATTAAACGCTATTTTTAATCTTTAATAAAGTTCCGCGCGGACCGGCGATCGCTCCTTTTAAAAAAAGCTCATTTTTTTCCGGCTCAATTTTAATAATTTCTAAATTTTGCACTGTTATTTGGGTAAATCCCATGTGCCCGCCCATGCGTTTTCCGAGAAAAACGCGTTGGGCATCGGTTGCGCCGATAGAGCCAGGCATCCGCGACTGATCTTTATGCCCATGCGTAGCCGGATGGCCGTGAAAACCATGACGTCGAACCACACCCTGAAAACCTTTGCCTTTTGAGACGCTGGTTACTTTAACTTTTTCTCCGGCAATAAACATGTCCACGGTAATTTTTTCTCCAACCTGAAATGCTTGCTCTTTAATCCCTTTGGGAATTCGAAATTCGCGCAAAGTATTTAAATTTTTGCTGCATTTTTTTAAATGACCGCGTTCGGGTTTACTTATGCGAGTGGCCGCAGTCTCCCCAAAACCCAGCTGAATTGCCTGGTAACCTTCTTTAGCTGAAGACTTTATTTGCGTTACATAACACGGGCCAGCTTGAACTCGCGTTATCGGGATTAGCCGTCCGGTGGGGCTGAATATTTGGGTCATATTAAGTTTTTTGCCTAAAATGTATTTCATGCCGATTACATTTTAATTTCGATATCGACGCCGGCTGGTAAGTTTAAATTTTGCATATCTTCCATAGTTTTGGCCGTCGGTTCGTAAATGTCAATTAAGCGTTTATGCGTTCTGATTTCGTATTGGTCGCGCGCGTCCTTATGAACAAAAGTGGAGCGGAGGACAGTAAATTTTTTTATGTCCATCGGCAAAGGAATCGGTCCGACTACTTCCGCGCCGCTGCGCCTGGCTGTATCGATAATCGTTTTTGTTGATTTATCGATAACTTTATGATCGTAAGCCATTATTTTAATCCGAATTCTAGTTTTTGCTTTTTCTTCCTTTTCTTTGCGAGCGGGAGCGGGCTTCTTGTGGCTTTTCAAGTTTTCTTTTGGTTTTGAATCAGCCGGAATTTTTTCGTTATCATCGGCAACAACTGGAGCGGCAACCGCGATTGCGCTATTTTTTTTGATATTTTTAACTTTGGGCTTACGCGCGCTAGTAACTTTTTCGGGCATAGCTTCGGCGGTGGTAGGTTCCGTTGTAGTTGTATTAGTAGAAGTGGTTTTTTTATCTGCCATAGTTCTTCTTCTCATAATCACTCCGCGTAAATAATTTAAGGGAGTGATAAAATAAGGAGCCCCGGTTAAAAAGAGTCGGGGCTCTTTATTTTAAGTCTCAAGATTATTTGATAATTTTCGTTACCACGCCACAGCCTACTGTCCGGCCACCTTCACGAATGGCATAGCGCATTTTTTCTTCCAAAGCTACCGGCATCAGCAATTTTATTTTTAAGCTGACGGTATCTCCAGGCATTACCATTTCGGTGCCCTCTGGCAATTCGACTTCTCCAGTTACGTCTGTGGTGCGAATGTAAAACTGCGGTTTGTAACCTTTAAAAAACGGAGTATGCCGGCCGCCTTCCTCTTTGGATAAGACATAAACTTCTGCTTCGAATTCAGTGTGAGGAGTAATTGAGCCGGGTTTAGCGAGTACCATGCCGCGAGAGACTTCATCTTTTTTGGTGCCGCGCAACAACAAACCAGCATTGTCTCCGGCGCGTCCTTCATCCAGTTGTTTATTAAACATTTCGATGCCGGTTACCACTGTTTTAAAGCTTTTTTCTCGCATACCAACTATTTCCATTTCTTCGTTTACTTTAACAATACCGCGATCAATTCTGCCGGTTACCACTGTACCGCGACCCTCGATGCTAAATATGTCTTCTATAGGCATCAGGAAAGGTTTGTCAACGTCTCTCTCCGGTACAGGAATGTATTCATCCATCTGTTTGATTAATTCCAAGATCGGTTTTATTTTTTCCGCGTCAGTGGGGTTTTGCAGAGCCTGTAAAGCGGAACCGCGGATAATCGGAGTTTTATCACCCGGAAATTCATACTTATTGAGCAAATCGCGAATTTCTTCCTCCACTAAATCAATTAATTCCGGATCTTCCACTTGGTCAACTTTATTTAAGAAGACGATGATGTAAGGGACGCCGACTTGCCTGGCCAACACAATATGCTCGCGGGTTTGAGGCATCGGGCCGTCGGCCGCAGACACAACCAAAACCGCTCCGTCCATTTGGGCGGCGCCAGTGATCATGTTTTTTACGTAATCAGCGTGTCCTGGACAATCAACGTGGGCATAATGCCTTTTATCGGATTCGTATTCAACGTGAGCAGTGGCAATGGTGATTCCGCGTTCGCGCTCTTCTGGAGCATTATCTATTTGATCAATTGATTTATCTTGTGCATTTTTCCCTTGTCCGCGTAAAACTTGCAAAATAGCTGCTGTTAATGTGGTTTTGCCATGATCAACGTGTCCGATTGTTCCGACGTTGACATGGGGTTTTGTACGTTCAAATTTTTCCGCCATGATTTACATTTTTACGAAATAACCCCTCCGAATTCATCGCGGAGAGTTTTACCCAGTTATTTCGCGTATAATTTTAATTATTAAATAAGTGGTTTAAAAATAAGAAAAAAACAATTTTTATTCTTCGATTGTTTCCAGATAAAAATTATCTTCCTCGTTTGTTGCTTCTTTGTCAAGATCGAAATCGGCTTCTCCATGTTTCGAGTCCTGACAATTGTTTGTCAAAAGAAAACTATTATCCAGCTCAGGATTAGTTTCTGCCAAATTCCATTGTGCAATATCAAAATTGATTTTAGCTAAAAGTTCATCGCTTGTCAAGTTTTGGGGTGCCTGGGCAATTGCGGAGCCCCTTGTTTCTAGCTGGTTAATGTTTTCTGGCGAGCTATCGTCACCACTTTTCCGCCTTAATTTTTGGTATGCGCCGTAAGTCATGAGTACGCTTTGCGGGGCACCTTCTTGGTCGACGATGATTATTTTTTCGCCATCCTCCAGCGGGGAAAGCAATTTAATTGTTTGTATTTGATTTTTCATATTTTTTTTGCGGCGCCAAGGTAATCGCCAAAGTATCGAGGTAATCTATATAATATCGCAGATCATCGATATTATAATTCGCCAGATCGCGTACCGACACTTCTTTATTTTTTAGAAGTTTGATGACTATGGCTTGCAGTTGGCGCGACATTTTAAACATTTGTTGATAAGGCTTTACGAGCCCGCTAAAAGGTTTGATTTTGGCCAGCAGTGTCGCTTCTCTGGATTGATCAAGAATTTGTTGCTGGTGATTAAATTTGTATAAAGCCACTGCCGGGATCAAAAGCGCTCTGGTTAATAGAATTTTTTTGGTGGCCGGTGAACTGGCGGGCTGGCGGAGAATTTGTTTTTTTAATAATTCCAGCTGTGCCCGGACAAGCGGATGTTGCTGGTTTGCCTTAAAGATTTGTTCGATTCGTTTAACGTTATAAGTAATGATTGCTTGTCGGTTATAAGTGCCAAGCTGGGGATAACTGCCGAGAACAGTAACTTGCGGATGGATTTTTTTGAGGCGGTTGAAAAGTTTTTTGGCCAACGGATCCGCGGCATCAACCAATAAATCAATAAAAAAGCCGTATTTCCACGGTTGATGCAGAAGCGGCCGCGATTGGATAGAGGTTAGGCTGATGGCGTTTTCGGCGAAAGCTTCGAGCAGGTGTTGCAAAGCGCCGACTCGATCATGGATAACCAAATAAAGGCTTGTTTTGGTGGGCAAGGCATAAGGCGCGATTCCATGCATGGAGGCTTGATTTTGGCCGACCACCCAAAAGCGAGTTAGGTTGTTTTTACTATTGCTGATATTTTTGGCCATTATGGACAGCCCGTAAATTTTGGCGGCCGCGCTGGACGCGATCGCGGCGCTTTTCGGCTCATGAGTGGCGATAACAACGGCTTGGGAAGTGGATCCGGTTTCTCTTTGCGCTACCCCGGGTAAATTGGTTTTCAGCCATTTGCTGGTTTGGGCCAGCGCATGGGGGTGAGAATAAATCACTTTTATTTTATCGAGGCTTGTTTCTTTGGAGAGCAAGTTTTGAATTACCGGCAGATTAAGCTCAGCGATTACTTTTAATTTTTTTTCCAAAATAAAATCAAGCGTGCGAATAACCATGCCTTCAAGGGAATTTTCGACTGGCACAATGCCCAAGTTCCCTGGGTTAGCCTGAACCGCCTCCAAAACCTCTTCGATATTATTTTCCGAGATCAGTTGGCTGGGGGCAAAAAATTGTAGGCCGGCTTGGTGGGTAAAAGAAGCGCCTGGCCCTAAATAATAGACTTGCATATGTAGTGATTAAAGCATATGATAATTTAGTAATTTAGTCAAAGTAAATGAGTCAAATTTATGAGCATTAATACCGATATGGCGCAAAAGCCAAAATTGGTTGTTATTCTTGGGCCCACGGCTTCGGGCAAAACGAGCTTGGCACAGGCGTTGTGTCAAAAATTTTCCGGTTTTATTATTTCCGCTGATTCGCGGCAGGTTTATCGGTATTTGGATATTGGGACAGCAAAAGTAGAGACGCCAGCTGATTTACAGTTTTTACGCCGGCAACGGCAAGAAAACTTGGCTGATGGTCGAATTTCCGCGGCAGAATATCTGATCGAGATGCGCGGAATCAACAATTATATGATTGATCTGGTAGAGCCGAGTCAGGATTATAATGTGGCGCTGTATCAGAAGGATGTTTATAGCATTTTAATTTCTAATTTTCAATTTCTAATTTCTAATCAAATTTCAAATTTCAAATTTCAAATGCCTACCTTGCCAACTGGCAGGCGGCAGGCAGGTCAAAAGTCAAATATCTTTTTGGTGGGAGGGACGGGTCTCTATATAGATGCGATTGTGGATAACTGGATGTTGCCGGCTGGTGAGCCAGATCTGAAGTTGCGCGAAGTGCTGGAGCGTGAGCTGGAACGCGATGGACTTGAGACTCTCTATAATCGCTTGATTAAACTTGATCCAGATTGCGCGTCATTCATTCAAACTAAAAACCCGCGGCGAGTGGTGCGGGCTTTGGAATATGTGCTTGCCACTGGAGGCAAATTTTCCGCTGGTCGAGGCAGATCAGAACGTCAATTTAATGTTTTAAAAATCGGTTTTGATTGGCCGAGGCAGGAATTGTATCAGCGAATTGATGCCAGCGTGGAGGCGCGAATTAAACTTGGGATGATTGAAGAAGTCGAAGAACTGTTGAAAATGGATGGTTTGAGTTTTGAACGTTTACAACAGTTTGGTTTGGAATATCGAGTGATATCAAATTATCTGATAGGAAAAAGCGGATCTTTAGCCGAGCTGATTCAACGGCTCAAATGGGACTCCCATGCTTATGCCCGTCGCCAGCTCACCTGGTTTCGGCGGGATAAGGAGATTCAGTGGGTCAAAAATGCGGCGGAAGCTGAGAAGTTAGTGGCGGAGTTTATTAAATAGTGGCAAGTATCCCGCCTACGCAAAGGCTTCGGCGGGCAGGCAAGTATCAAGAACTGGTTAATCTTTAATCAAGAAGAATTTTTCCCCATTTTTTTGCGTCATCTCAATAACTTCAGCCACGCTGATTTTTTTTATGGTAGCAATTTTTTCGGCGACATACTCTACATACAATGGTTCGTTGCGCTGGCCGCGAAAAGGTTCTGGACTTAAATACGGGCAATCGGTTTCGATCATTAACCGGTCAAGCGGAATTTGGCGGATCGCGTCAATCAAATAGTCGTTAACATTTTTATAAGTGATAACGCCGGTTACAGAAATGTAAAAACCAATGTCCAGAAATTTTTGAATGTGCTCAAAGTCGGCTAAACAGCAATGGAGAACGCCGCGAATTCCGTCATTGCGAGGAATGAGCGAAGCGAATGACGAAGCAATCTCTGATTTTGGGATTGCTTCGCTACGCCTTTCGAACTCCGCTCGCAATGACCGTAACAAATCATCGTAAGCATCAAACGTATCACCCGTCGGACGGCAGTGAATGACTAAGGGTTTGTTAAGTTCATTAGCCAATTTAACGTGTTCGAGAAATAATTCGCGTTGAGCGTCATGGTTGTCAGCAACTCTATAATAATCAAGCCCAGTCTCCCCGATCGCCACGACTTTAGGATCACCGGCTAACTCTTTAAATTTTTGATAGTCCCAAATGTGAGCCGGATTATTATTTGCATAGATTCCTGCTTTCCCTCCTTCGCACAAGGCTTCGGAAGGGCGCGGCGCAGGAATGACAGAGAGATGTGTTGGATGCAAACCGACGGTCGCGAAAATCGGGTCATGTTTAAATTCTTGAGCGATGTCGACAGCTCGCTTCGACGTCGCAAACTCAGTTCCAACCAAATTTAAAAACATCCCTTTGGCGAGGGATTTGGTTATTATTTTATGGTAATCTTGGGCGAAGGCTTTAAAGTTTAAATGAGCGTGGGTGTCGTACATTTTATATCCCCGGTATCGCTATACTTATATATTTTCCGAGCCAAATGAAGAATGGGACTAATCGCGATTCAGATAGTAATTTTGGAAGTTCCGAAGACCATGCGTAAGCCTGAAAAAAATAAAAGAAAACCGCCATAACCACTATTGAACCGAAAAAAGCGACCAATCCCCCGCCCAAACGATTGACTGTTTTTAAAAGCGGTAAGTTGAAAATTTTGTTGGCGATTTCCACTGCCAGCGACAAAAACAGCGAAACGAACCAGTAAACGACCACAAAAGCCGCAACTTTCCCGAGCGCGTTATTATTAAGAAGATAAGGCGCAAATAGCGGCGCCAATATTTTGGAAAATATTCCGGCCAGAAAGATGCTGACGATAATCGTCGCCAAATTTCCCACCACCCGGATAGCGCCGAAAAAGAAACCTAAGCACGTGGCGAAGATCAAAAAAAATATTATCAGAAAATCAAAAATTGAAAGTGAAGTAAATAATTGAGACATAGTTATTCATTGTCCGTTACCGGGCAGAATTTTTTGATTTGGCTGGCCTCCATGGATTTAACTGTTTTTACCAGGCCGTCCTCAATCGGCGTGATGGGTAGCCAACCTAAGCGTTCTTTGATCAAAGTTATGTCAGGAATCGGTTCTGGGTCGCGGTACGGCAAGGGCGGTTCGAACGTAATTCGGGAGCGGGAATCAATAATATTAATAACCGCTTGGGCGATGTCTTTGAGTTTGTAGAGGTATTCCCCGCCGATGTTAAACGGGCCGCTTTCGCCGGAGCGCATCATGGCGATTAAGCCGTCCACCATATCTCCGACGTAGCAGAAAGTGTTGGTTGCCGTTTCGCCGCCGTAAATTATAACGTCCTCGTGTTTAATCGCCTGGTCAACAAAGTCTGGCACGATCCGGCCGTCACCAACTCGCATGCGCGGACCGTAGGTGTTAAATAGTCGGGCGATTTTGGTGGGAAAGTTGTACTCAGCTCCGTAATAAACCACTAAGTTTTCGGCAAAACGCTTGCCGTCGATATAGCAGGCGCGCGGGCCCAGGGTTTCGACAATGCCCCAAGCCGTTTCTTTGACCGGTTGCAGATTATCGGCGACGCGGCCATAAACTGCGCTGGACGAAGTAAAAAGAAATTTGGAGTGATACTGACGCGCGATTTCCAAAGCGTTACGCGTAGCGTGAGAATTAGCCAAGCAGGTTTGGAGCGGCAGGCGGTCGTAATCTTTAGGAGAGGTTGGGCAGGCTAAGTGATAAATCTCTTCTATGCCGTAGACCTGTACTTTAAATTTATGCAGTTCATCAAATTTATCCAGAAAAATCGGTTCGATTAAATCGTATTTAATAAACTCAAAATTAGGCAGGCGCAAAAATTCCTCGATATTATAAAAATCACTGCTGATAAAATTATCAATGGCGATAACATTGTTATCTTTGGATTGGGTCAGATGACTTACCAAATGGGAGCCGATAAAACCGGCGCCGCCGGTAATAAGGATATTCTTCATAATAGTGAACGGCTGGCATTAATCAATTCGTAAAAAGCGTTCGCCGCTTTCTATCCCGATCGTTCCGGTTGCCGTTTGTAATTTTAAAGTATAACGTTTTAGACCAAGACCGCAGTTTTTGAAAATGAGCGTGGGGGCAAAAGTGGCAGTCGCCCCATTTTTTATTTGATCCTCTTGGGGCCTGATTGCTCCGGCGATTTTAAGGCAAGGGTCGGTTGTTTCCAATTTAAGCGCTAAATTTTTTTTCTGCCAACTGCCGGCTGAATTGTTTTTGATTTTAATTGACGCGGTAATCTGCCGCCATTTAGATAAAACCGCGACCGGCAGTTTTGTTTCCGTTAAAACCGCTAAGTGAACTGGTTTGACTTCAATAGTTTTATAAAGAGCGCCGCCTTTGATCGGTTGATTTTTGTAGGTCAATATAAATTTTACATCATAAAGGCCGGAATGGCTAGGGGCGTGGATAACATCGCTAAAGTTTGCGATTTGGCTGGGTTCGACCGTCGAGATTTCGTGATAATCGATTTCCGCCGGATTAAAGCCAAGCGGATTCCCTTGGCGATCGGTGATTTTTATTTTCAGATAAGTCGACTCCCAGCTGATAATGCCCTTATTTTTAAAACTGATCTTAACGCTCAAGAAATTGTTGGGATATGCCCGGGTGTCAATTTTATCGCTAAACCATAAAGCCGCGCTGTCGCCGGCGAGTTTTAAAAGTTCGATCGGATCTTGGGGCGCAAAATTAGCCGGAGCAGCTGCTTTCAGGGCGCGGCGGCTGTTGATCAGGCCGGCGCCCATTTTTAGAGCGAGATCAGGATTTTGGGCGTCCAAGGAATCGGCAGTGTCGGCAATAATCGCGGCGATTTGTTTATTGCTGTAGTTACCGTTAAATGATTTGATGAGTGCCGCTAAACCGCTCACTTGGGGCGCCGCAAACGATGTCCCATTCCACAGGCCGCTGTAGGCGGCGTTAAAAGGCTCGCCTAATTTAGGATTCATTGTCTGGGTGCTAACCATATCCACGCCTGGCGCGTTGATATCCAAACAAGTCAAACCAAAATTGGAAAAGTCAGCTTTGCTTTTATTTTTATCAACCGCGCCGACGCCGATTACCCAGTCGTCTTGAGTGTCACGATAACAGGCCGGATATACTGGCACAGTATCTAAATCGCCGCCGTCGGAAGTGGACAAAGTGCCGAGCGCGTCATTGCCGACTGCGGCCACGATGACGATGCCTTGTTGATAGGCGTATTTAATGGCTTCCTGTAGTTCGGTGGTATTACTGCGGCCGACAAAACTTAAATTGATGATGTCGGCGCCTTCTTTTACGGCGTAACGAATGGCCTGGGCGGCATCACCGGTATAACCTTCGCCGATACTATTTAAAGCGCGCAGGGCCATGATTTTTGATCGCCAACTGATGCCGGCGATTCCCAGGCCATTATTGCCGCTCCCAGCGATAACGCCGGCGACGAGCGTACCGTGGCTCACCCCTTCGGTGGAATAATTTTTAAATTGCGGATTTGGGTCATTGTTGTTATCAACAAAATTCCATCCGTAAACATCATCAATATAACCGTTATTATCATCATCCCTGCCATTATCAGCTATTTCGTCTTGATTTATCCAGATATTGTCTTTTAAATCCGGATGATCCAAATCAACTCCGCTGTCAATTACCGCTATCACTACGTCCGGCGAACCGACCGAATAGCCCCAAGCTTGGTCGACTTGGGTCATTCCAATATAATATTGCGTATCAAAATGAGGATCGTTAGGAGTAACGGTTAGAGCTTGGGCAACGGTGGGAATCAATAGAGCTAGTAATAACATCATTCCCAAAGAGGCAGTTCGAGTTTTAGACAAGGTATTAAAAATCATGATTCATGAATTTTGTTACTCCTCTATTCGCTTGATTCCAGCACCGAGTTCATTCAGACGGACTTCCAGGCGTTCGTAACCGCGATCAATAGTATTTTCGACGTCATTAATAATAGTTTCGCCGTCAGCGACCAGGCCCGCGATTACAAACATGCCGCCGCCGCGAATGTTGGGGCTTTTGAGTTCATACGACGAAAGTGGTGTGGGGCCGGTAATTATTGAGCGGTGAGGGTCACAAACAAGCGCGCTTGCGCCCATGCGGACAAGTTCCGGAATGTGCCGCATTCGGTCTTCGAACAATGGATCGTGAATTAAGCTGGCGCCCTGACATTGGGTGGCGAGCAAAGAAAATGGTTCTTGCAGATCAGTCGGAAAACCGGGATACGGTAGAGCCTGAACTTTAAAAGGTTTAAGGTTGTGGCTTCGTTTAATTTTTAAGGACCAAGTACACTCACCAGTTTGTCCAACAGTAATATCAGCGCCGATTTCTTTTAATTTTAATAAAACAATGTCCAAATGATTAACGTCTAAGTCGCAGATTGTGAGTTCGTCTCCAAGGAGCGTTCCAGCTACTGCCATGGTCCCTGCTTCCAGCATATCCGGAATTATTTTGTGAGTAGCGCCGTTTAATTTTTGGACGCCATTGACGGTAATTTGATTATTCGGTTCGATTTTGATTTGAGCGCCGGCACTGTTTAAAAATTTGATTAAATCTTGGACGTGCGGTTCCTGGGCGGCTAACTTTATGGTTGTGTTCCCATTGGCTAACACTGCCAGCATAATGGCATTTTCCGTCGCGGTCACGGAGAATTCCGGTAGGGTGATTGCGGCGCCGTTTAATTTATCAAGCGTAATTTTTAAATTGGTTTTGCCTTGTTCGTCTTTTTGGGAATTGATGTTTGCTCCAAATTGTTGCAAGATCGCCAGGTGGGTGTCCAATGGGCGGTTGCCCAAAAAACAACCTCCGGGTTCCGGCAGTTCGACCCCGCCAAACCTCGAAAGCAACGGACCGATTAAAAGTACCGAGGAGCGCATGGTTTTGATCAATTGATCATTAAGATTTTGCAGAGTTGTTGGTTCGGTATTGATCGTTACCTGATGGTCGCCGGTCCACTGGATTTGCGCTCCCAGGGACATCAATAAATCGAGCATTTTGTAGACGTCGGAAACCCGCGGCACATTATCCAAAACGCAAGGGTGCTTAACCAAAAGACAAGCGGCGATTATCGGCGTGGCCGCGTTTTTTGAACCGTTTACTTTAAATTCTCCGGTAAGCGTTTTAGGACCGGTAATGATAAATTTAGACATTCTTTTTTTTGCGAAACAAACTTCGTCGTTTAGTGTACCAACGCATTCTTTCAGTACAATCCAGTTGATTTTTTTTACGGCAAGCGGCAACCGGATATTTTTTAGCTAAAATTTTGATTTTTTCTTGAAGCGTGGTGCTAAGGTCGATTTTTAAAATGTCTGACATAGCAAGGACGCCGTATAAAACGTCAACCAACTCGTGATGGACTTCCTTGGCAATCAACGGGTCATGCAGATATGCATCTTCGTCCCAGACAAAATGGTCCAATAGCTCGCCGGCTTCGACTGCGATGTCTTTGGCAAAAGTTGCGGCCGAGGCTTTCTGCCAGTTACGTTCCAAGCGAAATTTTTGGCAGAGTTCGCGCAGTTCGGATATGGTTGTTTTTTGGTCAGAGAACATAACGGAATTACTATTATATGGATTCCTGCTTTCGCAGGAATGACAATCAAGTGTAATGATTACTATCGTTTCAAGACGTCCGAGGCAAACTGCCATTCAATTAAATCCCCGGCTTTTAGGCGATAAGAGGATGCTCCGACTGGCGCGTAATTTCCATTAATAAAATATTGCCAGAATTTACCGTCTTGGCCGTTAGGATAATCGCCGATTTGGGTCACTAATACTCCGAGTCCGCCATAACTTTGAGACTTCAAATAAATCTGGCGATCATCCAGAATTTTTTTCATCACCGGCCAGAGCAATTCTTCTTTTCCTGCGGTTAAGGAGTAATTCGCAATTATTTTATCATTACCGAGATCGATTTGCAAGGTGACGGTAGCGGTGCTGGGGACGGTATTTGGCTCAATCGCTGTTGGTATTTGATCGTCAGTCGGCGTTGGCGCTTGACGATCGATCAAAGTGCAGGCGCCGAGAGTCAGACTTACAACTCCAAAAACTAGCAATGTCAAAATCAAAAATCTGAGTCGTTTCATAAATTATAGGACTTATGTGTTTAATGAGTAGACATATAATTTTGTCATTCCCGCGCAGGCGGGAATCCAGTATTTAATTTATCTATATAAGTCATAGATTCCCGCTTTCCCTCTTACGCTCAAGGCTTCGGAAGGGCATGGCGCGGGAATGACAAAATACGTTAAAATCGAATTTTGCGATATGCTCTTGGAATTTAGTTAACAGCATCGCGCGCGGCGTGGATTTGCAAGATTTCTTGCGCCAACTCGTGGTAAGCTAACGCTCCAGCGGAAGTCGCGTCGTAATTTAAAATCGGTTGCCCGTATGAAGGCGCTTCGGCCAGGCGGATGCTTCGCGGGATCACGGATTTTAATATTTTATCGGGAAAATATTTTTGAAGTTCAGCCAAAACTTCCCGCGCCAGCAATGTCCGCTTATCATACATTGTAATTAAGGCGCCAAGAATATTCAAATCAGGTTTCAAATGTTCTTTGATTAAATTAATCGTTTCCAGTAGCTGGCCTAAACCTTCCAAAGCGTAATACTCCGCCTGGATCGGGATCAAAATTTCCTCGGCAGCCACTAGTCCGTTGATCGTTAAAAGGCCAAGCGAGGGCGGACAATCAATAATAATGTAATCGTAACCTGAAAGCGTTTGAATTAAAGATTTTAGCCGGAACTCGCGCTCCGGATGGTCAACCAGCTCGATATTGGCGCCGGCTAACGCACTGCCGGAGGGCGCCAAGTGGAGCCGGTCTTCGGCACCGCCCAGAATAATTTTATCAACCGGCGTTTGGGCAATGATGGCGTGATAAATATTTTGATCCAATTGCTTGTGGTTTATGCCTAAACCGCTGGTGGCATTAGCCTGCGGATCAATATCCACGAGTAAAGTTTTTTGATTAAAATAAGCCAAATAACTGGCAAGATTAATTGCCGTCGTGGTTTTTCCGACGCCGCCTTTTTGGTTAACAACGGAAATTATTTTAGTTGGCATATGATGCTTAAATTTCATCAACCTCAATTGCACTTTATCACATCTAATTGGCTCTCACAAGGGATTGGGCGATTTCAAAAAAAGCCCCCCGAATTAATGTGGAGGGTCTTTTAATTAAGTAAACTTATATTAAATATTTATTTAACCAAGTAACTAACGTTTACTTCGACGATCAGTTCTTGTGAGCCGTTCGGCACAATCGGACTGCCAACCGCGCTACCGCCTCCCATGCCGGTACTTTTATAATAGGCCATGTCGTTGTACTCCGGTGAGGCGACAACATTTTCCCACCAGCCAACGATTTTTCCGAATTTTACGCCTAGGGCGCCGGCAAGCTCAGTACTCTTTTTCCGAGCGTCAGTGATGGCGTTAAGGCGCGCTTCTTGTTTGAGTTCGTTTAATTTGGAAGTGGTAAAGGTGACGCCGTTAATTTGATTCGAGCCAGCCGCCCCGGCTGCGGCGATAATTTTGGCGATGTTGTCGGCGTTTTCCGTAATGTCTCTAACTTTGACAATGATAGTTTGATTAGCATTGTAGCCGCCCAATTTCTGGACGCTGTCAACGTAGTCATATTGTGGTGAGAGCGTGTAACTTTGAGTTTGAATATCCTCTTTGGGGATGCCGGCCTTGACGATGGCGTCATAAACCTTGTTCATTTTATCATTCAACTGACGCAGGGCATCTTCAGGTTTCGGGGCTTTGTCGACCTGGACGCCTAAACTAACATTAGCTTCATCAGGCTGATAAGATATTTTTCCTTGGCCGGTAACGCTAACTTGGTACTGTCCGGGGTTGACTATCCGGTCACGGATAATGGCCGTGGTTACTACGCCGGCAATCAAAATCATGCCGACAATTGCCGCGGCTGTCTTGCCGCCGGAAGTGCAACAAACGTGGCCATCAGAATTAGGTTGGTTCATAAATAAGAGAGACTGCCGTTGCAGTCAAAAAACACAAACCACAACAGCTAGTCGTTTAAATAGTTTGCGCATTTTAGCATACTTTATCGGGCACTGCAAATCATAACTGCAAGTCACCTAAATAGTATTTACTAAGAAGGTCACGAGCTTTTGGTGAATGTGGCGTGCCAGAACCCATGGGCCGTGTTTCGAACAGCGTCGTCGCGTCTTGGCCGCAATTAGGCACGATTCTATTAGCCCCACCTGGATGTGATGCAATAAACTTGGTGACATCATAGACCTTGCCGTCAATTACCAGCCAGCAGTTATCGGCTTTTTGGTGTTTGATGATTTCGCGCATGGTCAACGGTAATTGCGTGGGCGCTGGTTTAGTCAAATTTGCGCTGGCAGTAGAAGGCGCAATCGACGCGGGCGCGGTACCTGTAGCCGGATTTGTCGTGTCGGCGCTTGGCTGGCTGTTTGATACTGCCGAACAAGCGCTTAGTGTTAGTGTGAACATAAAAGCAATGATTATTTTTTTCATAGTTATATTTTTAAAACGTTTTTTTGATAATACTCTTTAAATAATTTTTGCAATTTTTTGGTTTGCGGAAAACTTGAAGCGATTTCGACCTCGTCAATCTGGCGGATCGGCAAAACATTTTGCGAAGTGCTGGTGATAAAGAGTTCGTCATAATTTTTGATTGTATTTAAAGCGATATCTTTTTCTTCGATTTTAAAATGCCCGGCTGTCACCCCCAATAATATTTTACGCGTGATGCCGGATAAAATTTTCACGGTTGGCGGCGAAATTATGGTATTCGCTTTGATCGCGAAAAAGTTACTGCGGCTGCCTTCGCGGATATTGCCGTCATGATCAATCAACAGCGCCTCGATTGCTCCCCTTTTTTTAGCTTCGCGCAGAGCGAGGAAACCTAGCAGTAGATTTTTACTTTTACATTGCGGTAAAGACCGCTCGCCATGGTAAGTTATTACTTTAACGCCTTGGCTGTAATAAGTGTTTGGATAATAAGTCAGTCCGGTAACTTGGATGATATAAAGTTGAGCATCCTGATTTTTATCAACATCACCGATTAAAACTATCCGCAACAAGGCGTCGGCGGTTTGATTTTTTGTAACGAGCAGTTCCAGCCAGTTCAAAATTTGTTCTTTGGTGAACGAATGTCCCAGATCCATCAGCTGGGCTGATTCTATCAATCTGTCTACATGATATTCCGGGAAAAAGATTTTGCCTTGCACTGTCTTGAGCGAATCATAAACCGCGAAATCAAAAAAATAACCCTGATTTTTGATCGAGATATTGGCCTGGGATTCATCAATTAGATTTCCATTGTAGATGGCAAAGGGCATGGTGATAAAAATTTCAATTTAAACTAGGTTTGTCATCCCGAGCTTGTCGAGGGATCTCTTACTTGAGCCATTGTTTATGAAAGGGATTCCTCGCTAACGCTCGGAATGACAGTTTTGAGATGACCGCACTTAATCTTCGATAGATCCGAATTAATAATCACCGGCTTGACCGCCTCGATTTCTGATTTGTAATATTCAATTTTCGGTATCGGATTCAACAAAAAGATTTTTTTATATAAAATATGGGCAAAGCCGATTTCCATTAATGTATTTCCGCCGATGTAATTTTTGATGCCTCGCCGGTCGTAATTTAAAACCAAGATGGCGTCGGACTTTTTTATTTCCTTATAAAATTCACGAATCGCGTCTTTTTCGTTTTTGTGATAGACGGTCAGTTTTTCCTTTTCCTTGGTGCTTTTGTCGATATAAGCTGGCGCGAAAGAGGAAACAACCGCGCTATGCCCCAGTTTTTCCAATTCTTTTTTTATTTCCAGCATTTTTTCGGTAAAAACCATGCTGGCGCAAATGGCGATTTTCATAATTTAGCTATAATGATTTAGATTTTTTTGTCTGCAATCTTTTTTTATCTATGCGTTCCAATTGTTTTATTTCTTTTTTGACCGCTCTAATGTGTTTTTCTGCCGGTATATTTTCTGGTGTTATCCCGCCAATTTCTTTAATGGTTTGTCTTACTTTACCGCCAACCATAAAATGAGTTTGCGAAGCTGAATAGTCTCCTTGTATTTTATTTTTTCTTAATTTTTCATCAGTCTGTGTAATACGAAACAAATTTGCCGCCAATTCGGTAGAGCCAGCTCTGTCTAATAACTCGCCTTTCTTTATTCCTTTTTTTTGCTCAATATCTGTCAATGGCATTCCGTAAAGACCTTTATAGCCAGCATTATTAAACAAACCAAACTTTGTTACGCCAGCTTGTTTAGCTGTTGAAAAAAGCTTTTTGTTGTGGTTGGATACCTCGTTGCGGATGAATAGTCTTTTTGAAGTATCTGGCAATTGCTCATAAATCTCCTGTTTTCTTGTTTGGATGGCAAAATATGTTTGCGCCAGAGCTATTTCCGGTTTATTAGGGTCTCCATTTTGGGCTATCAAATAGCAAGCATATCGGTCTAATTTGTAATTTTTGATCTCTCTGATCGTATTTGAGCCAATTTCGACCATTTTAACCGTTCGGTTAAAATGGTTATCCACAGCCTGACCGCTATTTATACAGGCGCGAGCCGCTCTCGCAATCACTTCTTCTGCCTTTTGCCAATTTCCATATCCCAATAAAGGCATTAGTTCACGCGCCTCCCAATACTCAATCCCGTTTTCATCAATTTTTTTAATGCCCTCAAAATTTTTATGAGGAGCAGAGGGTATTATTGCTTTAGTCATAATTTTTATTTTACACATTAAACAAAAGAAAGGCAAATTAACGCGCACCATTGCTCATAATATCGTTACAAAAAAACGACGCGGGGATTTGAATGGACAAAAAAAGTGGCTGATGTTTTTATCATAGCTATAAACTAAGATAGAAACAAAAGCCACAACATTTTTCACAATCCGTATAAACTACGTCGGAGAGACCTTGCCGTCTCTTTGCGACATGTTATAACGCTCTAGCAACGCACGGCGGTATTGCGTCGTTTCCTCGGCAGTGAACGCATCACCATTGATCACTGACGAAAAGACCGTCCATAGCTCTGGCGCCGCCTCGATTTTGTGCGACAACCGACTCGCCATCCGCCGCCCAAATGGTGTGCCAGGTAGAGGACTGGTACAGAAAAGCGAGAAGTTAACGCGCGTTTTACTACCGCGAGTAATTTTGTACAGCACTTCCAGATTTTGCTCCAGTCTGGCGCGATTTACCGCCGATTCCTCGGGCGCGCCAATCATAACCGCTAGATTCAGAAACGGTATCTCTGTTTCTAACAAATGTTTGATTATATTTGACGCTTCGGGTGTATGCAAGCGATCAAGTTTCGTTAAACGACTTTCTCGTAAAAGAGAATCTTCTAAAGGTAGTAACAACCGATGCGCACCGGAAAAACATATTTCATCATGAGAGTTCCAAAAAAGTGCTTCGAACAACTCTTTTTTTACCTTTCCGTTACGATCAGTTAACCGTTGTGTTTCCAAACCCACCGGGAACTCCCACGCGACATTTTGATCACGCATGTAGTTGAATATCGCAATCAACTCTGATGGCCGACGTAACAGTAAATTATCATCGCTGATCATAAAGAGTTGGCAACCTGCTTGAATATAATGATCGAAGTGTCGAATAACTTCCGAAACTGGCAATCGCCAGAGCTGTGTATTTGCCTCGGTACAATATTCACACACACCGCTACAGCCGCGGGACGTTTCAAAGTATGCCGCAAATCCATTTTTTGATATGATTCCTGAAACAATTGGACCGCCGCCACTTTCAGTATAGCGGGTCTGATCAAAGCCGATCAGCTTGAAATCGAATAATTGTGGTCGGAAAGTACGGTTAATTCCGCCAAGAATTTTTCGATCATTCGGTTGGATACCTCTACTTAGAGCAGAAAAAAAATTTGACAGTGCTACATCTCCATCACCTATACCGATATAGTCGGCGCCAGCCTTGAAGTAAAATTTATGCCGCTCTGGGGTGCCAGCATCACGACCGCCGACAAGAATTAAAGCAGTAGGATGCGATTTTTTGATAATCCGCATCACTGTTGCAATACTATTTGCTTCGGCCGTGAAATTCGCGGTCAAAACAAATACATTTGCATCAGTGTTCATGATTCGCGTGGAGTAATCGCCAACAAGGTGGCGAGTTAACATCATCTCACCGTACTTGATTGGCGGCAAATATTCATCACCAATCTGGTCTCGCCATTTAGTTGAATCATCGAGACTTCGTAAATCGAGTAACTTGACTTTAAAGTCCTCCTGCAAGCAAGACGCTAACGCAACCTGACTTTGCGGCCAGGTATTAGTTCGAACAGGATTAAATGGCACATTGCCATTCAATAAAACTGGACATGGTTGAACGACCAACGCGATCCTCAGTTTTTTATTGTCCAGTCTGATAATTGCACACATAGTCCAGCTTTCGTGCCCGATGGCTTGAAAATTTACCGATCCCTTTGCAGAAATTGGTTTATTTTCGGTAGCCATCTGTTTGACAATATCAGGAGTTTGTGTAATCCACCAATTTTCTCGTTGCATCCGAGGGTCAACGATAAAATGAAATTTATGATCTTTTGGATTATATTCCAAACAATCGTCAAAATCATTGTAATGCCAGTTAGGCACTGGCGGATTGATATTAACTAGAAACAAAAACAAAATAAGCAATACTATCACTATTCGCTTCATGCTGATCCTCCTGTTAAAATTGCAGTTTTTTTGACAAAGACCTAGAGTTAATAAGATACCATAAAATATATAAAAAATCAATAGAAACAGGTAATGTGCAGACACATATGGCGGTTTTTGCTTAAATTGCCTCGCAGACTAGCTATTTTACTAGCAACTATTCCCAGCGACGAAGCCGGTGGTCCAGCAAAGCTGTAAGCTGTAGCCGCCAGAAGGCCGGTCAATATTCAAAACATCGCCGACGAGATACAGATTTGGTATGAGGCGAGATTGCATAGTTTTAAAATTGATTTCTTCCAGCTCGACGCCGCCTGAGGAAGCGATCGCTTTGTCTGCCCCGAGCAGTCCTTTTACGTGCAGAGGAATTTCTTTAAAGAGCGTGATTAATTTTTTCCGGTCAACACTTGGCACACTGTGATTCGGCGTGTCGCCATTCACTTTTGCAAGTGTGAGTAATTCGTGCACCAAGGCAGTAGGCATAAGTTTAGCGAGTGTATTGGCTAATTTTTTATTACTGTCATCAACGAAAAGATTTTGAAGTTTAATTTTTAACGCACCATGATCAAAATTCGGAAACAGATCAAGGGCGATAGTAACCTCGCCGTTTTTTAACAATTCACCGATTTCTTTGCTCATATTAAGCACGGTCGGTCCGCTAATGCCGAAATGGGTGAACAGCAGGCTGCCTTTGTAAATTTTTTGTTTTTTATTGTTTTGAAAAGTAGTTAGTTTAACATCATCCAGTGTCACTCCGCTGATTTTTTTTGTCCACGCATCTGCCAATTCTATCGGCACCAGCGCGACATCAGTATCAATTATCAAGTGTCCTAATTTGCGGAGCCACAGAAATGCTTCGCCGGTTGAACCGGTTTCCGGATGTGAATTGCCGCCAGTAGCTAGGATGCAGGCGCGCGTTTCCAGCGCTTGGCCGTCAGCCAACTTGATAGTGATATGTGCAGAAGCCGCAGAACTAAATATACCGGCAACTGTTTGGCCGGATTGTAGCTCAACATTTCCTTCTTTTAAATAATCAACTAACACCTCAAGAATTGATTGCGCTTTATCCGAAACCGGGAAAACTCTACCTTCGTCTTCAATTTTTGTCGCCAAGCCGCGCTTATTAAAGAAATCAAGCGTATCTTTAACATTAAACTGCGCGAAAGCGGAAAAAAGAAACTTGTCGCTGTCTTTATACCGAGCGAGCATGGTCCGCGTTTCCGGACAATTGTTCGTCACGTTACAGCGTCCGCCGCCGGTCAGCAGAAGTTTTTTGCCAAGGGTCGGATTCTTTTCGAGCAGTAAAACTTTTTTCCCTCGCTCCCCGGCTCTCCCAGCGGCCATCATCCCAGCCGGGCCTGCGCCGATAACAACAACGTCCCAGAGCATTTTTTTTTGTTGGTTAGCTTTCATACTAAAAAATCATTTCGTCCAGCAAGGCCGTTACCCCGATTTTCTTTTTCGCGGAATAAGGAATAACCAGATGCCCGCCGATCACCTCTTGAATGTTCTCCAGCTGGCTTTCGTACTCTGATTTTTTGATTTTGTCTATTTTATTCGCGACGACAATAATATTTTTTTTATATTTTTCCAAGCAACGGAGTATTTCCAAGTCATTTTCTTGCGGGCCGATGTGTGCATCAATAATCAATACTATTTTTTCCTGGATGTACGGCGAGGTGAACAAGTACCAGTTAATCAATTGTTCTAATCTGTCACGCAAGGCTTTCGATGTCCTGGTAAATCCATATCCCGGCAGATCGACTAAGTAGAACGAGTTATTTATTAAAAAAAGGTTAATTTCCTGCGTGCGCCCGGGAAAGGAACTGGTGCGAGCAAAGCCTTTCGCTCCACCAAAGAATTGATGACCGAAGACTTGCCGACATTGGAACGCCCGATAAAAGCAATCTGCGGTTTGCCGTCATCAAGGATCTCGTTAGTTCCGACGACGCCTTTTATAAATTTTGCCGAGGATATTTTCATAAATTTTTTTGAATGTTTGATTACAGCGCGCCTAAATCAATAATATCATCAATCTGAATTTTAGAAACAAAATCAGGAATATGGCTGACGAGAATCAGCGCGCCTTTGTACGCGTCGAGTGCTGACGCGATCACCGGCAAATGGCGGAAATTGATGTGATTTGTCGGCTCATCAAGAATTATCAAGCCTGGTTTCATCAAGACTAAGCGCGCGAAAGCCAGCAGTCCTTTTTGACCTTCGGATAACATTTTGATTTTGCTCGCCAGCGTTTTTCCGTCGAGCAGAAATCCGGCGGCCACTGACCGGAGCTGTTGTTCGTCTTTCTCGGCCATGACTTCTTCCAGGCTGTTATAGGCTGTTTGCTCAAAATCCAGCATCGAGAAATCTTGTCGATAATAACCAGTCTTGATGTCCGGGCCAATTGTCGCCCCAGTCGCTTTGCCGGCAACGATCTTCTCGAGTAAAGTACTTTTTCCGATACCGTTCGGCCCGGCGATTAAAAGATGCGATCCCCGGCGCAAAACTAAATTGACGTCCTTGGTAACCGGCTGGCCGTTTTTAATAATGCCAACTTGCGGCAGGGAAATTACCGTGCCGTTGAAACTGGCCGGAAATTCCTGAACCGGAATGTCGAAACTGCGAATCGTTTTGTCCTCGCGGCGCACGTCAACTCTGCTTTCTTCCATATCATCCGCGGCATATTCACGCATACGTTTGGCGACCGCGCGTAACTTGCCGCCCTTATGCGCGAACACTTCTGCCTGCGCTTTCTTTTTTTTGATTTCCGTTTCTGCCCGGGCGTTCTGCTGGCGCTCGCGCTCGATCCGATCGGCAATTTCCGCAACAACATCAAGATAATTACCAATATATTTTTCAATTTTATGCGTATGAACATCAAGATATAAGACGGTGTCGGTAAAACAATTAAGGAATTCCGCGTCATGGGAGATGATGATCAGGGTTTTATCATATTCCAAAAGATAGCCCATCAGGTGATTGATGCCGGTTTCGTCAAGGTTATTAGTCGGTTCATCCAGCAAAAGAATATCAGGATCCTGAATCAGCGCGTAGGCCAGTAATAATCGCGCCTGTTGGCCGCCGGAATGCGCGCTGACTTTTTTTGTCAAAACCGTTGTTACGTTGACGGCATTAAGGACATCATTGATGCGCTTATCAAGATTGTACGGTTTTTCCGCGAACGTCGTGGCAAACCAGTCGCGGACAGTCAGCTCCATTTGTTCCGGCGGGATGACTTGCTTGGCGATGCCGATGGTCGCGTCAGACGGTGTAACGAAGATGCCGCCTTTATTTAATTTGACTTCACCTAAGATCAATTTAAAGAGCGTTGACTTGCCTGCTCCGTTTTGGCCCATGAGCGCGACTTTCGCGCCGTTGCGTACGCCAAAACTAACCTCATCTAAGACAGGCTTACTTTCGACATAACTAAATTTCGCGTCGCTAAAACGCAATACAATGGTATCGTTCGCCATTACTCATCAGCTTACTCGATAATGGCGGATTTGACAATGGGGAGGATGGCGCATTACTCGCCTCACCGCTTGACATTATCAGTTATATATTTTGAATAAAGCGAGCTTTGGTGATTGTGGATAAGGCTACTTTTGATTTTCGGTGGATTTTCGGGTATAATAAATTCAATATATCATTACTATTTTTTTAGTCAATAAATAACTTACTAAAGTTACCCACATATGCACACACCCACTAAAAAACAAAAACAAATTTTAGATTTCATCACCTCTTACATAAACAAGCATGGCATATCCCCTACCATAGAGGAAATGTCTAAACACTTCAAACGTGCAGTTGGTACGATTCATGAACACGTAGAAGAATGCGTAAAAAAAGGATGCATTAAAAAAAATAGTAATTCTTCGCGCGGCATTGAATTATACAAACAATTCGAAATGATAAAAATTCCGTTGTTGGGCACTATTACCGCCGGCCAACCCATCGAAGCAGTACAGGAAAAAGAAACAATCGCCATCGCTAAAGATCGATTGCCGCATTCTGGCAGCTTTTTTGCTTTAAAAGTTACTGGCGATAGTATGATTGAAGAAAATATTGCAGATGGTGATTATGTAATTGTAAAACAACAAACAACGGCCGAAAATGGGCAAAAGATTGTGGCACTTATAAACGATAATGATGCAACTTTAAAAAAATTTTATAGAGAAAATAACAATATACGATTACAACCTGCAAATCAAAAATTTCAGCCTATTTTTGTTAAACCAGAAAATTTTAAAATCCAGGGTGTCGTTGTAGATATAATTAAAAACACAAAATTTCAACCAAATGTTATTTTTAAAAAGGAAGAAACCACAGCAACCAAAACCAAAGGGTCCTATAATTTTGAGGATATCAAAAGGCTACTAGGCAAACCATATTTTGAAACAGACAATTGTTTTATTTATAACGTGGATTGTTTAAGTGCGATGAAGAAAATTGAAAGAGAAGCCATCGACCTAACAGTTACAAGTCCTCCGTATAATATCGGAAAGGAATATGAAACCGATAAACCTATACAAGAATATATAGATTGGTGCAAACAATGGATGAATGAAGTATACGGAATCACAAAACAAAATGGCTCGTTCTGGCTAAATTTAGGTTATTTTGAATTTCCTCAAAAAGCAAAAGCCCTCCCCATTACCTATCTATTATGGGATAAAACTCCATTTTATTTAATTCAAGAAGTTGTCTGGAATTATGGCGCCGGAGTGGCAGCGAAGAAATTTTTATCTCCACGCAATGAAAAATTTCTTTGGTACGTGAAAAATCGAGAAAATTATTTATTTAATCTTGATAATATAAGAGATAAAAATGTTAAATATCCCAACCAAAAGAAAAATGGCAGACTAAGATGTAATCCGCTTGGCAAAAATCCCTCAGATGTGTGGCAGATACAAAAAGTTACATCTGGTAAAGATAGGAGCTCAAAAGAAAGAACTGAACACCCAGCACAGTTTCCCGAGGCTTTAATTGATAGGATCATTTTAGCATCGAGTAACAAAAAAGAAGTCATATTAGACCCCTTCTTAGGTTCTGGCACTTCTGCCATCTCTGCTTTAAAGAATGAAAGAAAGATTATTGGCTTTGAAATTTCAAAAAAATATTGTGGGATCGCCGAACAAAGAATAATAAAGTTACTAGAAAATCAGAAGCAAAAAAAATTATTTAGCTGAATAGATTTCAAATAATTTAAATTTTTTAACAGCAGGGCTAAGTCTCGCCTGCTGACCGCTGGTGGCAGTTTGGCCAATCCAATCTCCATGATCTAACCAACCAAATCTTATTTTAACTATTCTGGGTTTGGGACAAACATCATCGTCGCATTTTTCAAAATTAACTGCTAAATAATACCCTGATTTATTTTTTTTTCCTTTAACGACCTTCTGCGCATAACTCCTATTACTGAAAATATTGTTTGGATTAGATGAAGTTTTAATTTCAATCGAAAAAGTATTGTTAGGCACATAAACAAGATCCTTATCGTGTGCTTGTTTTTCTTTACTCCAAATTTTCGGATATCTTGCCGAAAATTCCAAAGGAATCAATTCATGTAAAAGAAAGCCCATTATTTGCGGTTTTGGAAAAATATCCTTTCCAATACGGAATGCTTTCTTGCCAATTTTGGAACGAAAAATTTCTTCCCACGACTCTAGCACGACATCCTTTATTTCATCAACAGATAGCGGGTGTTTTGAAATTAATTTTTCAGTTATTTTACCCCATTTTGCAATGCCCTGATTTAAATAAGGGGAAATCATAAATTATAGTATAAAATAATTTAAACTCTTTTTATACAAAATAGCAAAAGATTTTAATTCGATAATATCTACTCTCTGCTCTCCTGCCTCAACTTTCGAAATATAAGATTGAGGCTTTTTAATTTTCT
>Ga0209211_10000118_pt1 | contig 172305 bp, 174 predicted proteins | sample RifGroA2_FD_183992 | JGI IMG/M metagenome (GOLD analysis project Ga0209211, IMG submission 183992) | Groundwater microbial communities from Rifle, Colorado, USA - Groundwater A2 (SPAdes) (version 2) | ecosystem: Environmental > Aquatic > Deep subsurface > Groundwater | place: Rifle, Colorado...
AAATAGACTGAAAAAAGAAAACGACGGAAAGGCTCTCTAAAATTTCTAAGACAATGATTTTCTTGGGAAGTTTTTGTTTGGGCCCGATACATCGGGTAGTTCGGGCATAAGGCACTTATCTCGTTAATATTATTGAGCTGAAACGGGCCAAATTGCTCCAGCCCGTCCCGGCCCGTACTTTGTAGCAAATTCTAATCATTTGTACCATTCTTGACACGTTTTAGACTAACCATGCTCTCAAAATCTAGCTCGGGAGTGTTCATCTGCTTGAGCCGACGAATATGCTCCATGATCTTCTCAGAAAAATGCTTTTGATCGTCTTCGTTTGATTTTGAATAGTGATTCTGGGCAAAAGATCCAAATAAAGTGGATAAACCGGGTAGATGTAATAATATTGGGGAGTCAAAACTCTATTGTGCAAATCATCTAATTACAACTCTCATTGAATGCAGGGCTAGGCCAGGAGACGATTTTGTCATCATGGAATACCAGTACAAAAAAAACACATTAATTGAAGGAGTGGGATTAGGCACTGATCCACGGAACTTATTAGAACCAGAAGAGAGACCTAAGCAGCTACCTGAGTATATTCAGAAGATGGATGAACAAATGAGAAAAAAACATAGAATCGTAGATAAATTTCTCAAGCAGTCATTTAGACAGATCGTTCCTCCTGATAGAACTCATAAATATTTAAAAACAGTGGCCATTGTAGATTTTTTCACTAAAAACAATGTTACAAAAGATAAGCCATTTTTTATTTTGTATCCATCAATCGCTACAGGTGGAAAGGGGGGCAATATGCTTTACGACCTCAGATTTGCAAGGGATTTTCTTGAAGAGGTGAAAGCATATTCTGTAACTGTAAAGAAAATTGATCTTAATGCATCAAAAGTAGAGTTGTCTTTTAGGGCGAATGGAAAAATTATAGGCGAGAAGATTGAATGGCAATATCGTAATTAAGGTACGTGGCAAATTTAATTTAGCCACCTACCCTTTGCTAATATGATTATGCCTTATAATCGATGTTACCAGGTAGAAAATATATGCCTGGTTCGTCGTTACCTTTTTATTTTTTTACTGGTTCAATTATTTTTTGAATTCTTTAATGCACGAAGAAATTCTTCAAAAACATGAGGAGCGTTCTCGCCCTGACACCACTTTTTGATACTTGCAAAATTCACCTCTTGATTTTGTGCAACGAGGACGGCCTGGTCTAATCCTTCAGGTGCTTTGAAATGTAGGTATGAAGCTAATCTATCTTTTACACAGTCAGTTGAGGACAAAATCTTTATGACTGTTCCCTTTATTTTAACTTCTTCAGGGACAATTGAATAATCTTCGCCGATACCAAGCGGTGGCCCTCCGGGAAATTCAACAAAAAGGTGCTTGCAATCCGGATGAACAAAATGTCGGCCATGTTTTTTAAAGCCCAGTTCTTTCATCGTTTCATCGAGCTTCGTGACAAACATACTAGTTTTAACGAAATCCAAATCACCAGAATGATAACTACCTTTGGAATAGATTGAAACAACCGCACCGCCAACTAAAACGGTATCGATTCCATTCTTTTTAAGGTGGACCGCGACATATTTCCAAAGCTCTTCTTCGGTGCATTGTTTGAAATTAAAGGTCATTCTACGTGCTCACTTTTCTAATCACAGGTTTTCCAGGTCGTCTTGGCCTTCGCCTTGTCGCAAAGATTTTTTCTTTGTCTTCTGAAGACAGTGTTTCATAATAAATCCTAACGAGTGCTATGAAAGGAGTAGAAGGGGGAAACTTCTTATTGAAAAAATAGATTCGCGTTTTGCCAACTAGCTTGGAAACTAAAATACCTGCGTCTTCAAACCGTTCAAACTGTTTTTGCACAGCACTTTGGGACATCTTGTAGTCTTTCGCCACTGCCGAAGGGTAAATCTCCCCGTAGTGGCAAAGATGGAGCATAATTTTTGCAGCGGTTTCGCTACCTAGAATTTTGGACAACATATATTAAGTCTAACAGGTTTTGATAAAACATGCAACCTCTTATAGAGGCCATATAACCTCTATAAGAGGTTCAATTCTTGCATATACCCAGCCCGTCCGGCCCGGACAAATTGATGAAATAAAGTGAAATGAAGTGAGGTAAGATGAAATTTGTAACTGCGAGAAAGCCGATAGACACTGCTAGTTCAGTGATATTCTTAAAGTGCCAAATACCGCGAGTCCACATCGGGTAGTTCGGGCATGGGTTCTAACCTCTTAAATTTCTTAAGGCCTGGCATGTCTTTTGGCCTCAATGCCAACCCATGCCAACCGATTTTTGGCCTTTGCCAACCTTTTATACCGAATCAGGCGCCCTTTGTCGCCGCTCGTCTTTCGGCAAGAGAGAAGACATTTTTGGATACATGATACTCAGACTCAACCTCTGGAAGTTGAAAATTTTTGACGTGCTCCAAGATTTTTTGCGAGACTTCTTTTTGATCGTCCTCATTGCACTTGGAGTAATGGTCGGCAAGTTTGATGTCTTTGTGCCCCGTCATGGCAATGACCGCATCCAGACCGCCGCCAACCTTGCGTGCAAGCTTGGCCATGCCATGCCTTAAGATGTGAGTGCCGGAATAGGGGAGTTTTCCCTTTCTGGTGGCCTCTCGGTAATTGAGTTGAATGGTGCAATAGTTGAGCGGTTTTCCCTCAACATGGAAGACATAATCATTGCCCAGCTCCTTAAACGCCTCACGCTGTTTTAGTATCCGCAAAATGCTGTCATGGATATAAACAGGCCGTGGCTCCCGGTTTTTTGGAAAAGGTTTCAGTTCCAAAAAAGTTTTGAACGTCATGTCCCAAATGCAAGTGTGCTTGATGAGCATCCTTCGATTGGTCAAATCAATGTTTGACCATTGAAGCCCTGCAATTTCGCCAATCCTGCCGGCGGTCCAAAACTGCATTTCGGCCAAGTCCCGGTAGAGAGGTTTGAGATAATTCAAGAAGCTCAAAAAATGTTCAAGATCAATCTGCTTTTTCTTCTCGGGCACCGGCCTGATAAACCCCATCTTTTTGTGTTTCTTTTTGACCGGACAAGTGAGCTGCATGGACTCGCGTTCATACTCCTCGCTTTCCTTGTACCAGTTAAAAATTGTCTTCAAAAGATTGAGCTCGTTGTCCAGATTGCACCTGGACGCCCGCCCTCTTGTCTCATTTTGCTCATCATCCGAGCGATAAAGCGTCACAAGATCAGTGATCCATTTGGTGATTTTTGAAGGCGTGATTTGATCCATGGGAAGATTCTCTAGCTTCTTCAATGGTTCATACCTTCTGTGCCAAATGGCCTTGGTCGAGGTGGCCAGCGTTGGAAAGTGGACTCTCTGCATGGTCTCCCAAACGGCCTTTAAAGTTGAAAATTCCGATTGGACCGTTGGCAGTTCAACATTGCCCACTTGCTCCCTCCACTGGGTCGCCTCAAAAAGTGTGCGAAATGTCTTTTGTTGAAGTTGGCCGTCGACTTTTTTGGTGGCGAGATAATTCTTGCTGTTTAAGTGCTTGTAGACACCAGTCGTGCCTTTCAGTTTTTTGTAACCAGTTTTACTCATTGTTCAGCTCCTTTTCACATTTGACCCAAGATAAAATCTCGTCAGGAATGAAAAAGAGCCTTCCTCGTCGCTTTCTATAGGGAATCGAGCCACTACTTACTAAGTTGTAGATCGTTCCCTTTCTGTATGCCGTAAATAGGCATACGTCGTCTATTCCCCATATTAATTTGTTAAAGAGCAAAGGAGACCCCATCGGGTTCGTCCCGAGATTGTTGCTTAACATAGCAAATTCCCCACTAAAAATTAAGAACGTATTTGAGCGTAAGTGATACTTTTCTCGTTGATGTATTTAATAAGATCAGCCTTTTTGAAGCGAATCAGCCCTCCCAATTTCACATAGGGAATCTCTTTTTTCAGGATAGCTCGCCTTAATTTGGATTCCCTGATCTTAAATAAATTGATGACCTCGTTTATTGTTAACAGTTCTAGCTCATTATCTTCCATCATTCCTCTCCCCATTTTCTTTCCTTGGCCCCGATTGGACTTTCAAATCCTTTTTTGCCCGCAGGCATTTTTAACCACCTTCTCGAAACATGGTAGAGAGAGGGTGGTTAAAAATGCTGGAGGGCAAATTCCCCGAAAATATTATAGAAATTCGGGGCCTCTCTTTAACATATAAACAAATGCAACCCGGATTCAACCGAGGTTCAACTTTTGGCCTCAAGGACAATTAACCTTTTATAAATGTCCCTAAACTTTTCGATTTTGCCTTCAAAGTAGCAGACCGATTCCATGAGATTGAAAATCTTATTTCGAATTTCCGGCTCAATCATGAAAATGATCTTGTCACGGCACAATCTTTTTTTGAGAGGATCGCGGTCATAATCAACATGATCCATGGCCTTTTTATAGGCCTCAAGCGTCGTCGTTTTTTGAAAGATATAAAGCACGCGATCGTATGAATCCGACTTTAAGTAGTCTAAAAATTTGTCTTCAATGCGAGTGTAGCTTTTTTGATTTAGCTCGACCTCAACCGCCAGTTCATTGATGTGTTTATGATTGGGTAAAAATTTAATAAAGCAATCGGGCCTTTTTTCTGCGCTCGCCTTGTTCAAATGAATGTTCCCATTTTTTACTTCGCTTAGGCCCAGGAAATATTCAAACACATTCACCGTAATAATGTCGTGCTTGATAATGTCTTTATTGATGGCCCAGGCGTTATTTAGCCCGGCCTCGTTCAGTCCTTTTTCCGTCAGGTAGAGATATTTGCGGTAGCTTTGAAAATAAACGCTGCCCAGATAGCCGCAATCTTCCAGCCTTTTGACCCTTTTTGCGAAGGCCTGATAGGAATAATTGTAACCCACGCGTTTTAATAAGGTCTTAAGATCAAGGATTCGCCACGAACCCAGAGTTTGGATAATGTCCTCATAGGTTCCCGAAAACATCAGTTCTTTGTCCAAAAAAATTCCCCTTTGTTATTTATTCCAGGTCCCGAATCTTATCTTGCAGTTCACTTATACCGTATTCCAACATGAGCACAATAAATGTGAGACCGATTATGGTCACGATAAATAGGGTCATCGTCTTTATTGCATTGTAGTTGTAGACATACAGAAACTTGTAAAGGTGATGGATGAATAAAGTTGGATACATCAAAAATCGGAAGCGCTTTAAATGTTTAAGTTCCCCGCTGTATATTTTGAATCTTTTGTCTCTGTAATCAGAAACGCCTAGGGACAAATCAATGGCATCAACTTTGTTGTTTGAGCTGATTTGCAGATATGTGATCAGGGTAAAACTCAGAAATGGCAAAGAGGCGACGAGCATGGCCCCCAATGTCGGATTCAAAAAAATATTGAGGAAGAAAAAAAGTGAAAGTAAGGGGAGCACAACTTTATCTTTTCGCTTTTTAAGGTTCCATCCTTTTTTAAAACCCTCAATATTGGAAACGATGTAATCATTATTATTTTCATATTCCCGCTTGGAATCCGCTTCCCACTCATTAATTAAATTATCCAGGTAATGGCTTTTTTTATTCATTCTCCATCCCTTTGTTCAGATAGCTTGTAATTTTATTTTTCAATCTTGAAATTTTGGTAGAGATGTTAGCGACGCTCATATTGAGGATTTCTGAGATTTCATTTTGATTTTCTCCCACCAGATAGAGGTATATGAGTTCACGGTCGAGCGCCTTAAATGTTGAAGCATAATCAATCATGACCTTGAGATCAAAACGGTGTTCAAGGCCAACTTCAAAGGGTAGAAGATCGACATCACTATCAAGATCGCGAAGTTTCTCGTGCCTCTCCCTATGAACGTGTTTTAGGCACGTATTAATGGCGATCTTATAGGCCCAAGTATTGAGTGCCGAATTGCCTTTGAAGTTGTCTAATGAGTCATAAATCTCTTCAAAGACTTCTTGGTAAAGCTCCTGGGCCTTGGCCGGGTTTTTTTCGTGGCAACTGCAAAGCTGGCCGATCTTTCGACCGTATTCCTTTTGAATTTGGTTAAACTGCTCAACTTTATTTATGACTGCACCCTTTTGCTCAATTTTGTGTTCTTAGTTGACTTAGTACCTATTTGGCCAATTATCTCACAAAATTATTTTTTTCTTTTCATCTATTGAACACGCTTCAGGCCATGTCCCTTTTGGCACTTATATTGAGAGGATTAATAATTCTTCGCACTCTGATCTTTTGTCTTAACATGTTGATCTTACTGAGAATGCCCAATTATCAAGGGCATATAACTTGATTTAGGTATATATAATACTCTTTATATACCAAGATAAGGCATTTGTGATATATTAAATGTACCATGAGTAAGTTAAAGGGCATTGGAAGTAAATATCGAAATATGCTAGCGGCGATTCTTAATAAGAGAATGGCCATAATAGATGCGAAAGGAGTGGCCGAGGTTCTTAAAATTTCCGAAAGCGAAGCGCGAAGACTTTTGCATCGATTAAATAAGTCAGGCTGGATAAATAGAATTAAAAGAGGAATGTATGTTCCTCAGCCAATGGATTTAGTTACTGAAAATTCCGCACTAGAAGATCCATTGGTCATAGCAGAAAAAATTTACTCACCTGGCTATGTCGGAGGATTCACGGCCATTAAGCATTGGGATTTATCGGAGCAAATTTTCGAAACTATTTGTTATTTTACAACAAAGAAAATTAAGCATAGAGAAGAAGTAATTGGAAATACCAAGTTCCAATTGAAAAACATCTCTCCCTATAGATTGTTTGGAACAAAAACTATTTGGCTACAAAATATTAAAGTTAAAATAAGTGATCCAACAAAAACAATAATTGATTTACTTGACGACCCAACGATGGTTGGCGGAATGAGTATCGTGTTCGATTTTTTTCAAGAATATATGAATTCAAAATTTTATGATTTTAAACTGCTCCTGGATTATGGGATAAAAAATAAAAACAAAACGGTCTTTAAACGATTGGGTTTCATGATGGAGGCAAAAGGAGCTGCTACCCCTGAGCAACTCAATATGCTTTTAAGCAAAATCTCCAAAGGACTTTCTTTATTTGATCCTGCATTGGAGTGTGCAAGCGTCGTTAAAAGATGGAACCTTAAAGTCCCGACAAGTTGGAAAAAAGAGTATGATCGCAAAAAGTGAAATTCTAGAGATGGCATCGAAACTCGGGTTAGGCCCTGATACAATTGAGAAGGATTATGTTCTCGGGTGGCTGCTGCATGGGATTCACCAAGAAACTGTTTTAGCGTCGTGGCTTTTTAAAGGGGGAACTAGCTTAAAAAAGTGTTTTTTTGAAACATTTCGTTTCTCGGAAGATTTGGATTTCACCTTAAAAGAAAGAGCACATTTAACGGAAGATTTCTTAGTTAAAATTTTTGGGACAATCTGTGATAGAGTTTACGAGGAAACTGGGATTGAATTCCAAAAGGATCAAATCAAATTTAAAATTATTGACAAGGGTAATGGAGATTATTCATCTCAAGGGAAAATCCAATACAACGGGCCACTTCGCCGCAAACAAGGATTTGCCTCAATAAAGTTAGACTTAACCAGCGATGAAATAATTGTTCTGCAAGCAGAGGAAAGAAGAGTACATCATCCTTACTCCGATGAACCGGGCAATGGAATATTTTCAAGATGCTACTCATTTGAAGAAGTTGTTGCAGAGAAAATAAGGGCCCTGGGGCAACGAGCAAGGCCTAGAGACTTGTATGATGTTGTACATTTTTTCAGAAATAGAAATCTAATAACCAATCCACAACTTGTATATAATACGTTGATAAAGAAATGTGAGTTTAAAAAAATTGATGTTCCGACTTATGACTCAGTTAATGATCATGAAAAAATTGATGAGCTTGAACCTCAATGGTCAAACATGCTTGCACATCAACTCCCCTCGTTGCCACCGTTGGAATCATTTTGGGAGGATTTAGCGCCTTTTTTTGATTGGCTACACGGCTCTTTAAACGAAGAAAGACTGGTGGCTCAAAAGATGGAGGAAGAAACTCCTTTAAGTTTCGGCAGGATTTCATATGGCTGTATTGATGGCCATATTCATAAAATTCAATTTTCTGCTGCGAGCAGAGTTTGCATAAAAATGATGTACCATAATAAAAATAGAACGATTGAGCCGATTTCGTTTAGAAGAGCAAGAAATGGCAATCGAATTTTTTATGGTTTTGAAAGGGAATCAGAAAAGATAAAGGCATTCTCCATTTCTGAAATTCATTCAGTCGAGATCACCAGCTTGCCTTACCATGAAAAATACCCAGTCGAAATTAGCGCATCTGGAGCTGTTTCTATGCCTCCAATTAGACGGGAAAAAGCATCCTCTTCAAGCTTTCGCTCTCCAAAAGTTCGAAGGCCAACGTCTTCGTCCTTAAAATACAAATTTAGATGTCCCACATGTGGAAGGCTTTTTTCTAAGCAATCATATGACTCGAATTTAGGTGAGCATAAAAATAAGGACGGTTATCGTTGTTACGGGAGGTCAGGAATTTTTGAAAGTCATGGTTAATAATCAAAAAAGAGAAAGGTAATTAGAGAACGTCCTCTTGTGATCCTAAAATTTACTTTCTTAAAAGGGCGTTAAGTGGATATACCTGATGAAGTGATGAGAAAATTTATGAATTTTGAACGGACTGCCAGAGTTAAATTTTGCTTGAATGATTCGATTCAAGTTAAGTCTGGAAAATATAAAGGGACTCATGCAGCAGTTATTTCAATAAATAGCTTCATGCCAGAAATTGAATATTTGATTGAGTCATCAGATGGATACGATTTAATTGTAAAGCAGGAAGAAATTGAGCTTGTGCAAAGACGAGAATGAAAGGTAGGCAATAAAGTGCATGTAGGAATAAGAATTTTACTCGGAATCATCAGCTTGCTAGTGCTTCTGGGGTCCCTAATTTTTTTGGTTACATTGCCTGCTCTGTTAATTTTATTTGTTGCTGCGCTCTCTCGTGGTGAATTGCAACAAGAATATCGCATCGGCTCGGGCCTTAAAGAAAATTCGCTACGTTTCATTTACTTTGTTAAGTCATCGCTTCAGACCATGAAGATAAAAAAGGAAATCCCCGCTTCGAACTGGCGCTTTGTTAATGTCATTAAGCTTATCATTGGGATTAATCTAAAAACATCGCCATTCTTTTGTATCGCATTGGTCACATTATATATGGTTGGGAAACAAGGGTTTGAAGTGGGCACCCCCACGATGTCAGCAAAAATTCAACTTCAAAATCTAGCGGGATGGCTAAAAGAATATCGGCAATACTGTGGAGTTTACCCCAAAAAGCTAAGCCTTTTAATGAAATCAGACTTCAAGAAAATTGCAAACGATGGCCCCTGTGAGAAATACGTGTCTAAAGATACGGTAGCAGGCATTGAAGAATTACCACGAGACCCATGGAATCAAGAATTCCAATATACCCAAATTGAAAACGGTAAAAAATATTCTTTGAAATCCCTTGGACCAGATCAAGTTGACAGTCGTGATGACATTATAATGGATTCAAGGAAAAAGGACCTTGAAGATGTTCATGAAGCTCTTGAAAAAATGAACAAATGTGGCACCGGGGATGATTGCGTTGCAATTTGGGGAATACAGGGAATTAACTGCGTATATCTGATTAATAAGGCATATTCGGAACAGGCACAGCAGATCATTCAAGGTGCACAGTCTAAAATTCAAAAAAAATGTTTTGAGCATGAGTATGCTAGTGGTGTTGCTTGCTCCAAGCATAGATGCGCATGGGGTGAGGGGGCAATGCCAGAAATAATAGAGATTGATGAATGATTAAATGGACTGAATCCATAAAGGGCACAGGTATTAGGATGAAAAATGAACGATTTAGGAACATGGATCGGGCGCTTCGCTAATTAGAAAAAGGTATTATGAAGAATCTGAGGTTGAAATCAAATATCAGTGATGCAGGCCAAGAAATATTAAAGTTTATATGGGACTTTATATATGAAAGGATCAGTCCGCCTGAGTTTGAGCAACTTGTATATGATCACGAAGTCGGGCTGCTTTCTATTCTTACCGATGAATCCGTTGAGTATTTAATTGAATTTCCCTATAGACATGGTGATACACATGAGCTGCGTTACAATTTACGGAAGGTCTTCCAAGGAATTTCTTCTCGGTGCGAATGTGTCAAATATCCTGAAGAATTTCCTTTTAATCAAAGGCTGATGTTTGATTTTTCTGAGGATTGTATTGAGGCCATGGAATATGTCGAAAACATTTTTACTAAAAATATGAGACTTATCTCTGAGGATAAGTCTATTGAAGGTTATTGGAATTGGTATCACAATGAGATTAAGCACGAAGACGAATATTTTCACGAGGGGAAATATTATCAATGCAACAATTGCGAACAGTGCTGGCTAATTATTTTAAATGAAACTGACCCCGTTTATCTTCTCAAAAGAGTTTTTAAAGATGAAATTGGGAACAAGGTTGAAAGTCTGTGCGGTTATAAAAAGAAGAAGGAGTGAATGAACATGTATTCATACATGACTATCGTTGTTCATTCGTTAGGAAAGAAGAGCAGAAGGCCTAGAGTTAAGTAGATGCGGAATCATTGTCCTGGGACGGCATAGAAATTGCATTCTGTTGTAACGTGAATAATTGAATGGAAATTAAATCAGAGCGGGGTAACAATTAAATGGATGGTTCAATATTATTATTGATTATATTTGGAACTTCAGTATTCGTATTTTCAATACTGGCATATTCTTTAAGAAGAAATTGGAAGCTTTGCTTAATCCCTCTATTTAGTATTGCAAGCCTGAGTGCTGGAATAGTTCTTGATAATATTAAGAACCTTCCGCTTTCGCATGATCCAATAATAAAAAGTGGAATAATTGCATACAGTTTAATTTTTTCAGGAATGATAATGCTGGCATCGGTCATTTTATTCTGGAGACAAGGCAGAATGAAAGGAAGCAAGAGGATGATTTTTATTAATAACATTGCGATTGTTCCAATATTTTCATTGTGTTGGATTATTTTAGGGATCATGGCCGTCAGCAATGCGGCCGTTGAAAAGGCCATAATAGGGTTGAAAGATGAAATGCTATATATCTGCGAGTCGGACAATGAAGAATATTGCAAGAAAAGTATCGATGAATATTTTAATTATCAGGCATCGGAGGCCAGCAGTGCTGTTTTGCATACCCAGTGCGATACACATAGGTTTTGTTCATATCTAGGAATTACTCAAATAAATAGCAGTGATTCAAACTTGCAAAGGAAAGGTATTAGTACTTTGAAAAAAGGATGCGACGACTATAATGATTTTTGGAGCTGTTACATACTTTCTCGATACTATTCTGTAAACAATGACCTAGATAACGCTTTAGATTATTTCAATAGAGGTGTTAATTATGGGTTTCGCAAGTTCAAATATATCAATCTGGACAATAAGATGAAAAATCTTGCACAAACAATTCAGTATGAGAACTTTCTAAATGCGTATGAGGATGTATTGGACGGTGAATATGAAATTGAAAAAGCACAAGAGAAACTCGCTGAAAGAATATTGCCTAAAAGTGAGGCTGAATTATCCAAGCAGAAACTTGGTCAGATTATTTTGATGGATGCTTGCGAGGAAGATGAGGCGAAAGAAGATTTGTACCATTCGGTTGAATCACTCAAGGAAGTCTTAGAAAAAAATAGAATTGAAATAATATACGAGAAGAGCAGTCGAAAATGTGGGTACCTCTTGAAAAACGATATTGCAACCAAGGCCCTAAAAGGTGCAATGACTGATTCTGATCTCTACGATGAAATACAAGAGTTTTTTAAAATTAAGGGACAGTAATACATGCCCAGGCGCTACGGTACCTTGCTCAAAGAGAAAATGTTTTACCTTTATTTGAAATGCATATGAAACAATACACATATTATAAAATCCCTAGAATATTCATCGTGATTATTGCTTTGTTGGCGGTATTATTTTTCCTTGCTGACTCCAATATTAACTTATTGCCGACATACCTTATTGGCAGTGTGTTTATTCTGTCCCTCGCAGGGCTAATATTTTATTCGATGGTATGCTACTCTCTGAAGGATATCCCAAGAAGGGATAAAGCATTGAGTGGTAAGGCGGTTGAAGCTGAGGTAGTAGAGAGTTACGCAACAAGAAATTATGTTCATATTAGGGCCCAATGTTGTATCAAGGGAATGAACATCGAGTATATCGATCGTTATTCCACGCCAAATGATTTTTTAGAAAAATCCGATTCATTGCTACGTATGAACAAATCGAAATTCAAGCCTGGTGAAAAAATTGTAGTTAAATATCAAGAAGAGAATCTGGGCATTTTTACATTTCTTTCTAAGGAAGTGCCGTAGCTGTAGTAAGAGGTAGCATTTTACATCGCTTAATGATGCGACAGATGTATATAATAATGCTTCAGATGTTACCGAAAATGGACGGGATCATTATGGGAGATGAATTTCGGTGAGCCTTTCTATGGAGAGACTAGATCGTCCGGGACATGAGGGGGCTACTACAGGCTACTACAATGATTAGTCGTGACTTCATAAACCTAATTGAATTAGTTCTGGCAAAAGGCATTAATTCAATGTCGCAAGAAGAACTTATATTAATGCGTGACACGAAGTCGGTTGAGTTAATTAAAAAGTTTCAGCAGAACATGTTTGAAGGGTGGAAGGAAGCACAAGATGCAATTCTATCTATTCAGTTAGCATTGTCAAAGGATGCAAAAGATACTGAGATGTGGCCTAAGTGGTACTTGTTTAGAAATACCCAAAGACTTTTAGATACTATAATGTGGCATCACTTTGGGCCTGACCTGACAGATATGAAGCGACTATATAATATTTATCCCGTTATTCAAAATTTGTTTGAACATAATATTTTGACCCATATTGATATTGCTAAAGAATTTAATCAGGACCCACTTGCATTTGCTTTAATATCAGATTTAACTTCTGGAATAAGAATTGGTGATATTTTCTTAGTAAAACATGGACAGCCACATCAATTTATTGAAGTTAAATCGGGAAACGTTAATTCTGAAATTATAGAATCTATGTCAGATGATAAAAAAATGATGGAGATTGTTTCGCACCCCCAAAAAAGAAAACAATTAGAAAGAATGTTTTGGCAACATGACAGGGCAAAAGAAACGTCAAATATTATTCATACTGGGGAAGGTGTTGATGATAGGTTTAAATTCAAAAAAGTAAAAATAAATGAAACAGATAAACCTTTTGACACTTTTGAAGAAGAAGTGGTTAATGCTTTGAATAGCGTTAGTTCTCAATCAAATTGCGTAACAAAAGTTGTGGAAGATTGTTTACTTGTTATCGCAGTAAAGACCAGTAATAGTGTTGACTACACTGAGTTAATAAAAAAAGAAATCAATGCTTTTGAAGAAAATGGCAATGCTAGTGGGATAAGTTTTGACTGGGGCTATATTTTGACAAAATCACAACTTTATCGGCCACTTTTTCTTCAACCAATTGGGAATGATTTGGTACATGACTTGCTTTTTAGGGATAAGATGGTTGTTATCTATTTTTCTTTTGAAGCATTTAAAAAACGATTTTCTAGTAAAGATTTTATGATTGATGTATTAACAGGAGAGCAGTTCCGAAAAATCAAAGGAAAATATAAGGGAACAGACTTTGATATCTTGGCAAACAAAAAGAGTGCATTAGTTTTTAGGCTAACGGGCGATAAAGTTGAACCATTTTCATTTGGGATATTTGACCGTATTCCAAGTTTCCTAGTAAAACCTTCCCACTTCTTGTATTTACAAAAATTCATGCTCAGCCAATATTCTTAAATCTGGTCAGCACCGACTTCGTTAATCTTGTCGTTTTTCAGATACGTGACGGTAAGTTTGATTTTGCTGACCCCTTGACCTTCCCACTGACCTGTATTTTTTATTTCCCCATTACCGGGATTATTATGTTGATGTATTTTTCAATGTTGCGCTCTGAGGGCAGGAAATCGTGATCTTGAGTTTGCAGACATCTAGTGAATGATAGTAAAACCATACCAACCCAAAAATTGAAGCAAATGAAAATTCGTGAAATAGACTGAAAAAAGAAAACGACGGAAAGGCTCTCTAAAATTTCTAAGACAATGATTTTCTTGGGAAGTTTTTGTTTGGGCCCGATACATCGGGTAGTTCGGGCATTGGGTTGTTATTCCTTAATGAGGGATGTATCAGCGCAAAATTATCATGCTGTGATTCTAAAACAATGGTGGGGAAGAATTCCATGCCACCAGTGATGAGGGTCTAAAACATTCTGGTCCAGAGTTAGTGACTTTCTGAAGCACCCCCCGCTGCTTTAAAGGGACTCTTTGATTTATCAAAAAGATGCACTTGTGTAGTTGCTCATCCTCCGTACTCAATGACCCCATCGATATCGATGCCAGACATCCATGCGTTTTCCATTTTGCACTATCAGCTTTCGTATAAATTCCATCCGGTGTATTTCCTTCTTCCAACTGAGTATTTTTATCTATTTCCCCTTTTTGAAAAAATACCGACCATTTGCCTTGTACTCAAGGTCCAGGTACGAAATTAAGTGTGCAAATGTCGATGCATACGAGGAGTCAGTTTCCCAGTTCGTCCTGATTGACGAAACAGAAGTAGCACGAATTTTGGAGAGAATGGAAGGTAAGTCATAGAGCGTTAGTCGATTTTATTTGTCTTTATTGCCCATGAACTATACCGTGCAACTATGAATGATCAAAATCAGAGCAATCGAAGACCCAACGAATTCCCTTTTGAAATCAATGATTTTCTAAATTGGTTTGAGAAAAACACTGGGCCCGTCAAATACGGAATCGGTGTAATTTTTATTCTTATTGGCGCTTACACAAGTTTTTACACTGTCCAACCCAGTGAAGAAGCTGTGGTAACCCGCTTTGGCCGGTATGAAAGAACGACTCCACCGGGGCTGCATTTCTTGGCCCCGTTCGGTATTGAGACAGCGATAAAAGTAAAAACTAAATTGGTTCTTCAGGAAGAATTTGGGTTTCGTACCAAGGACACTAGTCTACAGGTCACGGATTACAGTCAAGAAGATTTTGAAAAGGAATCACTGATGCTTACGGGTGACTTAAACGTGGCAGATGTTGAGTGGATTGTTCAGTATCAGATCGCCGATCCCCAGAAATATTTATTTGCGGCACAAGATCCGAGCCGTAATATCCGCGATGTCTCTGAGGCCATCATGCGAAGAGTTGTGGGTGATAGGACGGTGAATGAAGTTTTAACCACCGGAAGGGTGGAGATTGCTACTGAGGCGCAAAAGCTGACTCAAGAAGTGCTTGATAAGTATAATATTGGTATTCGTGTAGTCACCGTGAAGTTGCAAGATGTGAATCCGCCCGACATGGTCAAGCCATCTTTTAATGAAGTAAATGCTGCAAAACAAGAACAAGAAAAGGCCATCAACATGGCCGAAGAGGCCTACAATAAAGTCATTCCCGAAGCCAGTGGTAAGGCGGATGAGACAATTTCACAGGCCGAGGGATATGCTTCTGCGGTTGTGAATCGAGCGAAAGGGGATTCTGAACGGTTCTTAATGACCCTAAAAGAGTATCGTCAGGCCCCTGAAGTGACGCGGATTAGGATTTATATTGAAACCATGCAAGAGCTTTTTGGACGTTTTAAAAATATAACAATTGTAGATGAGAAGATTAAAGGTCTTTTGCCAGTATTTGGTCAGGACTTCGGCAATAGAGCAAAGGACGCACAATGAAAAAACCTATGCAGATTTTTATTGTTGCCGGACTAACATTCCTGATGATTGTAGGTACTTTCTCCGCGACGTATATCCTTCCTGAGGGACGCCAGGCCATTATTACTCAGTTCGGACGTCCGATCGGAAATCCTGTTACTGAAGCGGGCCTTCAGATGAAGATGCCTTTTATCCAGAATATTCAATACGTCGACAAACGCATTCTCTCTTGGGATGGTTTTCCAAATCAAATTCCAACACGTGACAAAAAATACATTCTGGTGGATACAACTGCCCGATGGCGTATTGACGATGCCTTGAAATTTATTCAAACAGTTCAAAATGAAAGAGGTGCTAAAGCAAGATTGGATGCAATTTTGGATGCCATCACGCGTGATACGATCTCAAACCATAATCTCGTTGAAGCTGTTCGAAATACCAATTCGATCTTAGATTACATCGAAGAAAAGCGGGTAGATTCTAAGCGAAAACTCGACAGCGGAGAGATTCTCGTTGCTGAAGAAGAAGAGATAACTGGCGAAATTGAAAAAATTCGCACCGGCCGTGAAAATTTGAGTGGCATGATTGCAAAAAAGGCGGCCACAGAGCTTGAACCCTTCGGTATTTCGATTATTGATGTTCAGCTTCGCAGAATTGCTTATGAGCAAAGTGTTGAGAAAAAAGTTTACGAGCGTATGATTTCTGAGCGCAAAAGAATCGCAGAAAAAATCCGTTCGATTGGTGAAGGTGAAAAGGCCAAAATTCAGGGAAAAACAAGTCGCGATCTTCAAAGGATTGAATCAGAAGCTTACAGACAGGCGCAGCTCATCAGAGGTAAGGCAGAGGCAGAGTCGATGAAGATTTACGCTAAAGCGCTTTCTCAAGATAGGAAGTTCTATGAATTTATTCGAACCATGGATGCTTATAAGGACTCTTTGAAGCCCGAGACCAGGTTCATACTTTCTACGGATTCACCTTTTCTTGAGATGTTAAAAAGAAAACCTTGAGTGTCCGACGACTCCTTCAAAAATCAAATGTGATCTGCGCCGATGTATTTTCTACTGAAAGTCGACGGTTATTCTTTTTCACCAGGACGCCGATATTTGATAGACGAGGCCTTATTTAGAACTGCCATTGTATCTTCAACTGTCAGTAAGACTGTTGTCTGGATTGAACTCAATGCTCCCCCAGCACCAATTGCAATAGCAGTGGCGGCCATAGATATATTGTCCGGGGCTTCCCATAAGGTGTAGCCGTCGTGATCACCAAAGGCATACCAGAAGCCCTGCAAATTTCCACCGACAGACTCAATGTATTGCTTCGCCGCTATTCTGCGGTCCTCGGGATTCCTAATAAGTTTGGCCCATGTTTCTGGAGTATAACTGAACCTGGTTAGGTAGAATGGCATTGTTTGTCCTTTGTTATTCTCCGACGATTTTCTTGCCGGATCATCGGTAAAATTTACGCCCACATAAATCTGTCTTCTAGTCATTTCGCATCAATATATTTTAGGAAATTATGGTGCAATAAAGCTATGGGTGATGAAACTATGAATGAAAAAATGAAGCATCGTTATGAAAGCTGATCTTTACCTGCTTTCACAATGACAAGAATTTATGAGTTTGGCTTCGATTGTTTCCACATCAAATAATTATTCGCTATCATGATGCCTGACGATCACTGTTATGAGGCAGAAAATCTCCCCTAATTCCGCCCCACCAGCAAATATTTCGGCTGCGCCCAAAGTGTGAGATAAATGATCGTTGAAAGAAAGTAGATCGCAGAAGTAAAAAGGATCGAGTGCGTAAAGCCGGCAACTCCAATAATTCGACCACCAACGAAAGTGCCGAGCATCCAGGTCGCGTTCCAGCCCAGCATGCAAAGTGAGTTAACCGTGGCGTGATCTTTGGGGGGAATGCATTCCATTTGAAAGGCACGCGCCAATGGGTGACTCATGTTCATCAGCGCCGAGCGAGCGATCAAGCAGATCACGGCGACTCTGATATCGTACGTCAGAGCAAGAAGCACCATGAAGGGAATAGAAAGAAGCTGGCTTCCAGCGACAGTCCTAAGCAGGCCAAAACGACGGCCGAGGGGCGGACCGGCCAAAACGCCAAGAAGCATCAGCGCATTGGAAGCGGCGAGAGCGGTGCCAATAGTTCCTGTATCAAGATGGAAGCGCTCCTTCAAATAGAGATTCAAAAATGGAATGGTAATTCCTGCGCCAAAGCCAATCAAAATGTCGGGCACAATTATTTTGAGAAAGCGGAGCAGGTCTCGATTGAACAGGTAGGAACGAAGAGGCTGCGTCGATGCGCCTGCGTCTCGGACATCGCCAGTGGCATAGTAGGGGAGGGCCGCGAGCAGGATTGAGATTGCGCCCACAATCATGGCCGCGGAATCTCCTCTGATCAAACGATTCACAAGGAAAACCGGCAACCAGCCCGCCACCAGTGTGCCTATGATTCCGGTGGCGACTTCGATTCCATAATTCAGGCCGAAAGCATCGGAGCGTGCTCTCTCTCCCGCGTGGCGCATGAGGAACGGCGCCGCAATGACTCCATGGACGGCAGAGGCGGCACCCATGACGAATGATGCAAAAAAGAGCAGACGTGCGTCGAGGCCAAGGGCCAAAACGGCGAAACCGATCGCACTGATAACTGTCGTGGCAACGAGGAGCGATCGGGTTGAAATCCGGTCAAATAAGACGGCTGCAGGCAGAGCGACGAGGACCGTTCCAAACGCTGCGGCACTTTGAATGTCGCCAATTAAGGATGTCGACATTCCCGTGTCCGCAAGACGCAAATTCATCAAGACGCCTAAGAAGGACATCCCGAAGCCAAAGAGGGCACTGGCAATGAAAAAAAGTGTTAAAGGTGCTCGGGGCATAAAATCCTCTTTCGCATCTGACAGAGGACTAAGCATAGTCGATGCGTCATCGAAGCGTAAAGTGTAAAATAATGTTGCAATATCCGTTAAAATGCCATAAAATGCTTTTTATGGAAAAAGTTAAGAGCAAAGAATATGAGTCGAGTCTCCGATTTTTTACGTCATCGGAAGTCGCAGACATTTTAAAAATGAACCCACAGGTTATTGCGCGCAAGCTTCTAGCAGGTGAGATCGAAGGTTATAAGATTGGAAAAGACTGGCGTGTGTCAGAGACCCAGCTGTTTGCATTTTTAGAACGGCACTCAAACCAAAAATCTGGTTCCGGTCTTGACTCAAAAATAATCCAGTCATTCTTTGAAAATGGTCGTCTCAAATCCATTCCGACAGTGAGGAATAAACGAGTGGTGGTGCTAAAATATTTAGTGTCGAAACTCGATCCAAATAAAGTGTATTCCGAAAATGACATCAATAAGTTTCTCATGGCGTTTCACCCAGACGTATGTACCCTGCGGCGAGAATTCATTATGAATAAATTGATGGTGAGAAAAAGCGGTAATTACAAGGTGATTGCCTGGAACCGGTAACTTCCAATAAGTCTTCGTGAGATTTTATTGGCTCTTTTCCTCGCACTTATACGCAATACCTTCCAAATTTTCTTGTTTGCATTTATATCCACCAAGTTTAACCAAGAGGGTATCAGCATCTATTTTTCGCGCTCTTCTTTCCATGGCCTCAATTATTATTTCACAATTCCTCGCCACTTTAATTAGACTCTCACCCCTGCCAGCTTTCACAATCGCTATTTTTTGACAATTAATGACATCATTCTCCTCAAATGTTTTTCGAATAGTAACCTGTTTTTTCTCAGCGATTTTCTCATTGGTGGAATCATAATCGGTTGTATTAAGAAAAATAAATGGAATATTCCCAAACGTGATTGCCGTCGTATCAGCTAGCGCCAAGTTGCTTATAAATAAAAAAATTAATAATATTTTCATACGTCCCCCGCATCGTTAATATTGTATAATTTTACAGGATTTTTTCATATGTGCCTAGCTCGCATTCCTTTCGACGCGGGGATCATTCTCATGCCAATAAAAAAGGCCCTTCACCTGATCGCGACTCCAGATCGAGGGAGGAAAAAATTGAATCGAAAATGTCGGTGACCCTATTTCTTTATGGCAAGATGCCCTGTCACCTTGCAGAGAGACTTGTGATTGGGCGAAGTGATGCTGTCTAGAAATTCTTTTTCAAACAGCGCATATTCGGATGCGAGAAATTTCTTTAGACCGCTCATCCGAGACAGCCGGTTTTTCCAGGCCTGCAAAATGTCGGCATTGGCCGGGCCGTTAAAGGACAATTCCTTGTCGACCACGACAAAAGAAGTTACGTGAAAGTTATGTTTCTCTAGAACATTTTTAAGTTTTCTTCCCGCAGTAAAATCGTAGCGCCCAGCATGCAAAGCTTCATCGTAGAAGGCTTCGATCATTAGCTGACTTTTTTGAGATAGTGGTTCATGGCCGAGCAAGTTGTCGATCTCAACTAAGCACACCCAGGCATCGGGTTTTAAAAAAGATTTCCAATGGGTAAAAGGCGTGTCGAAGTCAGGAAAATAGGCAGCCACGAAGCTAGACCAAAGACCATCATATTTTTCTCCCCCGAGATCGAGGGCAGTAAGGTTTTGCTGCAAAAAAATGGCATTTTTAGGGTTGCGATCAAAGGCGGAAGACAGATGTTCGCCATTCATGTCAATGCCTGTGACATTCGCGCCTCGCGCGACGAGTTCGGCACTAAGATCACCAGGGCCGCAACCAAGGTCGAGCAGGTGCTGTCCCGGAGAAATCGGACAGCGCGCCAGCACACTTTCCCAGTCGCGCCACGAAAATTGTTTTTTATATTCCGCAGTCAATGACATGCGCATTATTGTGTCTTGTCAGCATTAATGACGGCAAGTAAGAATTTTCTCTTCAAAGAAAGCATTGCTTATATTTTTCATTAGGTGCGCGCATTTGAATTTTGAGCTTGGACATCTTGGCTTCTCGTCGCAGGTCCTATTTATTCAGATAGTTGCTAAGGATTCTAGGGGCAAAATAAGCTAAATCTCAGGGGGCTTAGGGCAGAAACGACTAGACTTTTAAGCACCCAGTGTCGGATACTTATTTCTTCATATTTTTTAAGCAACAAGTATTAGTCAAGGAGACTTATATGAATTCTATCAACCAGCTCATAAGCGACATTAAGAAGCTGGACTTCAGTATGTTTCAGAAGGATTTTTTGCTGACCTGGGAAAAATCCGACCAGGAAATTTTGGCCACATTATATATGGCGCAGCTTTTGAAAGAATTGCATGGCAAAAATATTTCCTGCAAGGTCTTCGAGTCCGGCCTGGCCGTCAGCCAGTTCCGCGACAATTCCACGCGAACACGTTTTTCCTTCACCTCGGCCGCTAACCTTTTGGGCCTGGCGGTACAGGATCTCGATGAAGGAAAAAGTCAAATTGCCCACGGCGAAACGGTAAGAGAAACCTCCAATATGATTTCCTTTCTTGCTGATGTGATTGGCATCCGCGACGATATGTATCTCGGTGCTGGACATACGTATATGCAAGAGGTGGGGCGCTCGCTTGATGATGGCTTTAAGGAAGGTGTGCTCAATCAGCGTCCGGGCGTTGTGAACCTTCAGTGCGACATTGATCACCCGACACAATCAATGTCCGATCTCCTCCACCTGAAAAACTTTTTTGGTGGTGATTTGAAAAACCTAAAAGGCAAAAAAATTGCCATGACCTGGGCCTATTCTCCCAGCTACGGAAAACCCCTCTCTGTTCCCCAGGGAATTATCGGGCTCATGACTCGCTTTGGAATGAATGTAACGCTGGCCCATCCTGAAGGTTATAGTCTGATCCCAGATACCCTGGAAGTTGCCAAGAAAAACGCTAAGGCCAGTGGTGGAAATTTCACGGTCACTGGCTCTATGGATGAGGCCTTCAAAGATGCCGACATTGTGTATCCAAAAAGCTGGGCCCCTTACCACGTTATGCAACAGCGGACCCAATTGTTGCAAAAGAAAGATAACGACGGCCTCAAAGATCTTGAGAAGCAATGCCTGGCCAATAATGCCAAATTTAAAAACTGGGAATGCACTGAAGAAAAGATGAAATTAACCAAAGGTGGCAAGGCCCTTTATATGCATTGTCTGCCTGCCGACATTTCCGGTGTCTCATGCAAGGAAGGCGAGGTGGCCGCGAGTGTCTTTGAACGTTACCGCGCCGATACCTATCGGGAAGCTGGCTACAAGCCATTTATCATTGCTGCCATGATGCTCTCTATGCGCTTTAAAAATAGTGCGGAAGTTTTAGAAAAAATTATTAAAGAAAATAAAAAAAGATTAAGTTAAAAAATCGATTCCGAGGAGTTTTTATGATGGATCCAAAACAAATTTTGGCCCGTGCCGAAAAATATGCCCCAGAGATTACCCAATTCCTTCGCGATATGATTGCGATTCCTTCCGAATCATGTCAGGAAAAAGGGGTCATCGAATGCATTAAAAATGAAATGCAAAAAGTCGGTTTCGATGAGATCAAGATCGACAAGATGGGAAATATCTTAGGGAGAATCGGCAAGGGCAAAAGAGTTATTGCCATGGATGCTCACATCGATACCGTCGGCGTTGGTGATCCCAAGGCCTGGAAGATCGATCCTTTTAAGGGAAAACTGGAAAACGGCATCGTTTACGGTCGCGGTGCTTCCGATCAGGAGGCCGGTATGGCCGCCATGGTGTACGCCGGAAAAATCATTAAGGATCTGAAGCTTGAAGGGGACTATACACTTTGGGTGACGGGGACGGTTCAAGAGGAAGACTGTGATGGACTTTGCTGGCAGTACATTCTCAAGGAAAAAGTTTTAAATCCTGAAATGGTTATCATCACAGAGCCTACCAATCTGGGAATTTATCGCGGGCATCGTGGACGTATGGAGATAGGAGTTACCACCAAAGGTGTATCCTGCCATGGTTCCGCCCCCGAGAGAGGAGTTAATGCCGTTTACATGATGGCCAAAGTGGTCAATGAAATTGAAAAACTCAATACCCGCCTGGCCGATGATTCTTTTTTGGGCAAAGGAACTGTGACTGTTTCCTATATCGATTGCAAGACGCCTTCCATGTGCGCGGTTCCTGATCGTGCCTTTATTCACCTTGATCGACGCTTAACTCGAGGTGAGACGAAAGAAATTGCCGTGGCGGAAGTGAAAGATGCCATCAAGCGTGCCGGAGTTGAGGCCGAGGTTGAAGTTCTGAAGTATGCCGTTCCAAGCTACACCAACTTCACCTATGAAACGGAAAAATATTTCCCTACCTGGGTACTCGAAGAAGATCATGTCGTTTGCAAGAGTTCGGTTGAAACCTTTGAAAAGTTGTTTGGGCAAAAGGCCAGAGTCGATAAGTGGACCTTCTCAACCAACGGCATCGCCACCATGGGGATGATGGGAATACCCACGATCGGTTTTGGGCCTGCTAATGAGATTCATGCCCATTCTGTTGATGATCAATGTCCGGTTGAACATTTAGTTAAGGCCGCGGCCTTCTACGCCGCATTCCCGACAATTTATTGTCAGAGAGCATAATTTATCGCATGTGAAGGAGGGGCGTGATGAGTCCTGATTTTTCCAAGAACTCGGCGAAAGCAAGTATCTTAATTGCCTTTGGAGGAAACGCTCTGGATGTAAAGAGTGGGCCCAATATTCATCAAAAGGAAGAATTTATTGTGGCCCGCAGGAGTATGGAACAAGTCGTGGATCTGTTACAGGCCGGTTATGAGCACATCGTCGTGACACACGGAAATGGCCCTCAAGTCGGACGCATTTTTTTGCAGCAGGAGTTAACCAAAGATGAATTTAGTCGTCAGGTTACCTTGGATGTCTGCGTTGCCGATAGCCAAGGTAGGATCGGATATATTTTGCAAAACGTTTTCGACAATATCTGCTTTCAACGCAAGATTAATAAAAAAACATCCACCGTTGTTACTCAAGTTATTGTGGACAAAGACGACCCTGCCTTTTTGAAGCCGACAAAGTTCATTGGTACCTTTTACACAAAATCCCAGGCCTTAAGCCTGGAGCAAGAGCGTGGCTGGGTGATGAAGGAAGATGCTGGTCGCGGTTGGCGTCGTGTGGTTCCTTCTCCCTTGCCCAAAGAAATTATTGAAAAAAAACTTTTTAAAACTCTTCTCTCCATGGGATTTATTGCTATTGGAGCGGGCGGCGGGGGCATTCCCGTCTACCGCAAACCCGATGGTGAAATTCGTGGCGTCGAAGCGGTTATTGATAAAGATCGCACCTCGGCGCTCTTGGCCACCGATATTGGCATTGATATTTTCGTGATTTTAACAGAGGCAGACCATGTCTACATCGACTATAAGAAGCCAACTGAAAAGGCACTCGGTTTGATTCGTCTGGCCGAGCTTGAAGGGTATGTTAAAAACGGCTATTTCCCCGACGGAAGTATGGGGCCGAAAGTTGAAGCTGCCATGAGCTTCGTTAGAAATACCGGAAAAAAGGCCATCATCGCCAATCTTTTCAAATTAAAAGATGCCATTGAGGGAAAGACTGGCACGACCATTATTCCCTAACTAAAAATTAAAATTTATCTCGGATCAAAGGTTGTGTTAAACAGCGTGGACCTCCTCTGGCGCGGCAGAGTTCGTCACCTTGAATCAAAATTGCCAGCTTCCGATCCATCTCAACTTCAAAAGTCGGCGTGAGAACTTCTGAGGCATTGACGACAAGATATCCCGCTTTCGAAAGTTCTTTGGCGGTATAGACATTCCTGGCATAGGTCATGATGATTCCTGGAGCGATACAGAAGGCGTTGGCCCCTTGAGTCCATTGCTCGCGTTTTTGATTTATCAGATTTTCCTTACCGCCACAATAGATCGGAGTGAGATTAATTCCAACTTCGGCGAGGCCTTCGAAAATAGTATCAAATTTCTTCTCTTTGGGTTTTTCACCTGTCAAATCAAAGAAACTTATCTCGGCACGACTCGGGCTTTCTTTGGCAAAAAGCGGAGGGTAAATGATGCATTCTGTTTGGGAGATTCGGGTAAAAACTGTATCGAGGTGAATGAAGCTAACCTTGGGTGGCAGTTTCGCCACAAAGAGGTAGGCGACGCCTAATTTTTTTAACTCCCCAGCCAGCATTTTGATGGAGCTTAAGGTTGTTCTGCTGGAAAGGCCGATGAAGATCGTTTGATGATCAACCACTAAGAAATCTCCGCCTTCAAGCGTAATTTTGGCCTTTTCAGTCGAGAGTTCATGCAGATCAATCAGATTCTGGGGCATGCCAAAGAGGGTATGGTTTCTAAAAATAAAGGTGAGAATTTTGGCCTCACGCTGTCGTACTGGCTCGGCCATGGCAGAAGCTAAAATTTTATCGTAGACCGTAATAACCGGATCTCGCGCGAAAATGAAATTGGGTACGGGTTTAAAAAAATACAGTTTTTCATCAGTCATGACATTGGGGGCATGCAGGATGCCATAGATGAGAGCATTGCCCAGTTCAGAAGGAGTCATGCGTTTAAGCTTTTGAAAAACCTCGTCGGAAAAATTTTCCAACTGTTGAAGTTGATCAAGAAAGGCATCGATAATGTGTGGCTTGGCCGTCATTAGGGTTTCGATCAATAGACTTTGAGCATCATAGGTTTCGGCATCAAATTTATGAAATACCTCACACATTTGATCATGCTCTTGCTGAGCACGTTCACCAAAAAGGATATCTTCCATCAAAAGTTCCTTTGTCATTTCTGGAACGATGATGTCGATCTCTTTGCCGGGTCGGTGTACCAGCACTTTTCGAAGTCTTCCGATTTCTGAGTAGACTTGCGGTTTCATTCAAAGAACCTCTTTTTTTAAGGGAAGAAAACGTTTTTCCCCCTTCATAATGGGTCGTCCTACAATAGTGTACTGGAACTTTTTCTCTTCAATTTCTTTTTGCATTTGGATCAAGGCCTGTTCGTCCTCTCCGTCAAAAAGAAGATCATATTGGGGGGCCGCTCTTTCCTTGCCGGAGAGGGCGGCAATGGAGCCTTGATCGGTATAATACGAAACATAGGTCATGGTTTTGCTAAATGAATGCGCCGGCGTATAGGAGCTATATATGGCCATGTCCGCAAGCTGCAAATGAATGTTCAGTGAGGGGGAATCCCATTGAGTTGCACCGAACATTTTATTGATCTTTAAAACTTTCACTCCGAATGCTTTGCACAGCAGGGCAAGTCCGGGAAATCCTTTGTTGCCTAAAACCCGATTGGCGGTACAAAGATTGTGGCCAAACCAGCTTCCATTGGAGGCCATGGGAATCGCGATATACATGCAGATGGGGACGGGGCCTTCATAACCTGCAGGGACCTGATATTCGTTTTTCGCCTCTGTTGATAAATCGGAGGCATTAATTTGAAAACCAAAAATGCCCCCCGGCATTTCTCCACAATCAAAGAAAACCCACTTATCCATTGGCATACCGACTTGTCCGAAGGAAAGTCCGTCTAGCCGATGAAGCAAATCAAAAAAAATAGATTTTTTTGAATCAATACACGAATAAAGATTTTCTTTTTTTATGCTGATCCCAAAGGGAGAAAGATCATAACATTTAAGATTCTCGGGATAGGTCAGCAAAAAAGGTTCACATTCTTTCAAGATCTTCTGATATTTCTTGTCGATTGATGCGAGCAAATTCATTGTCAGATCACTCCTACCAGACTTGCAATCATGACCGCCTTAATCGTGTGTAAGCGATTTTCCGCCTCGTCAAAAACAATCGAGGCCTTGGATTCAAACACTTCTTCGGTCACCTCAACGCCGTCGAGACCAAATTTTTCAAAAATATCTTTTCCGACCTTGGTGTTTTTATCGTGGAAGGCCGGCAGGCAGTGCATGAATTTTACATTATTATTGCCGGATAACTTCATCAGCTGACTATTGACTTGATAAGGCTTGAGTTCGGCAATGCGCTCGCGCCATGCTGAATCTGGTTCACCCATAGAAACCCAAACATCGGTCACGATGAAATCAACACCTTTGACGGCCTCTTTGACATCCTCGGTGAAAAGCAGTTTCGCCCCGGTGTCTTTGGCAATTTTTTGGCATTCTGAAATAAGCTCTTCCGAGGGCCAGTAAGCTTTAGGCGCAGCGATGCGAAGGTCCATGCCCATGAGAGCGGCACCTTCCAGATAGGAGTTACCCATATTGAAACGGGCATCACCGGTATAACAAAAGGAAAGATCTTTCAAAGGCCGTTTAGCATGTTCGATCATGGTCATAAAATCGGCCAGAATTTGAGTCGGATGAAATTCATTGGTGAGACCATTCCAAATGGGAACACCCGCATATTTTGCCAGCTCCTCGACAATGGTTTGGCCAAAACCGCGGTATTGAATTCCATCGTACATCCGACCGATCACTCTCGCCGTGTCTTTGACGGATTCTTTATGACCAATTTGTGATCCCGATGAATCTAAATACGTCACATGGGCGCCTTGATCGAAGGCCGCAACCTCAAAGGCGCAACGAGTTCGAGTCGAGGTTTTCTCAAAAATAAGGGCAATATTTTTATTTTTCAGATATTGGGATTCGGCACCGGATTTTTTGTCTTTTTTTAACTTAATCGAAAGATCAATTAAGTATTGCAGCTCGGCGGGAGTATAGTCGGTAAGACGTAATAAATGGCGATTCTTTAGATTCATTTTCATGTTCTCTCCTGATCATTTCTTAAGCACGGCCAATGAATTTGAGGCGTTGTGACTCTAGCAAATGAACTACAAGTAAGCTAGGTTACTCAAGGTAATGCACCTCTCTGTTGCAAGGTGCCAAGTCTAATAAATATCATCTTTGTTGAATCAAAATCTTTTTATCGGCATCGGCCCATCATATTGCAGGATCTCCTCATGCACATTAAAAATGAAGGCTATAAGTGCCGCGCGAGTCCACATCCCATTTCTTTCTTCTCTCCAATATTTTGCTCGCGGGTCGGGGTCGATTGCCACATCGATCTCATCGCGACGTGGAAACGGATGGAGGATGACGGCCGAAGATTTTACCTTGTTCATGTGCTCCAGGCGCAGCTTAAACTTTGAAATATCAACACGCCCGGATGCGCCGGAGCCAGCATCGTGCTCATCTTGAATGCGTGTCATATAAATCGCATCCGCAAGAGGAAGGACTCGCTCCATCGATTCAGTTTCGATGGTGTAGGCAATCTTATGCTCATCGAGGAACTCAAGAATATCCTTTTCCATTTGAAATGCTTTTGGTGCGGCAAAGATAAGTCGCATATCCTTATAATTCTTCATCAAATAAGATAGCGAGCGAACAGTTCGACCGCGCTTTAAATCTCCCACCATCAAAATGGTTTTCCGATCGAGCCCGCCCTGCAGGTGAAAGGATCGCTGAAGCGTATAGATGTCGAGAATAGCTTGGGTCGGATGTTGATCTGCCCCGGAGCCGCCGTTAATGACAGGAACCGGGCGATTGGAAAAAGTATTAAGCAGCCATGCCGCGCGCTCGGCAGAGTCGCGCTCTTTGTGGCGCATAATAATCAGGTCCGTATAGGAAGAAAAAGTTCGGAGTGAATCATCTGAACTCTCACCTTTCACTTCACTTGAAACCGAAGTATCGCGAATCTCAGAGGTCCTCATACCTAAGAGATGGCAGGCGTTTTCAAATGAAAGAAAGGTTCTCGACGATGGCTGGGCAAAGTAGAGCATCGCACGCTTATGGGGCAGAAGACTCTGCAGGAAAACTGCACCTTCTTTTGTTTTCGAAATGTCGCGAAGCATGTTCGTTATATTGTAAATAGTATCGAGGAAACTGCGATCGAGCTGTTGGGAAATCACCATGTCGAACACTCGGCCGTCGCGCTTAAAGTATTCTACTTTTTCGTGAGCAGATTTATTATGAAAAAGTGCGAACTGTTCATCTTGCGCATTCATATTATTCATATCAGCTCCCAAGGATATTAAGGATTGTTGGCGCTATGGTATCAGCATCGAGACATGAATAAAACTTGGATTTACAACTTTTTAGACAGGGATTTTATGCATTGTTTCTTTGATCTTCACATGAAACTCGGTGTTCATTACCCCCTGGATAAAACCACTCGCATCCAATGTGTGATAAGTTCAACTTGTTTTTCCGATACCGCTTTCAAAATTCCAAGGGCCAAATTATTTTCATCTTTCAAAAGGTCTCCAAATCGTTGACTTGCTGCTGTTCGAGTTAAAACGGCCCCTTGTGAAACGGTGTAACGAATGGCCTCACTCATGATGTATTCACGTAACATCGGGCCAAGCGCTGCTCGTCCATCACCATGTTGGACCTGAACCCTTGAATTGAATGTCAACTCGTCTCATGTCAGGGGTAATATGTTCACCCATGAGTATCGCCTGTCCATCGCCTAAGATTGTAAAATGTCCGAACTGGTGGCCGGCATAAGCTTGGAAGATGGGGGAGACATTTTTCCGGGAGACAGTTTCCCGTAAGTATTTCAGCCATTTGCCCATCGGTGTAATCCGAGAAATCCAGTCCGAGATTTGTGGCAAGCGTGCTGTTTAGGATTATTGTTTTAGGTCTCGGCAGGCAGGGCATGGCCACAAATGCCTAACTAAATGCTATTATTTAGTAATGAAAAAAATTCACCTATCTCTTACCCGTCATGTTAAGTTTCTTCAGCAGTATATCGATCGCATCTGGTATGCTCCGCTTATCGCATTCCTGGCAGCGCTGGATAATATTATTCTGGTCATTCCCAATGATGGAATTTTGATCTCCAGTGCCATGATGGTGCCTCGGCGCTGGTTTTCATTTGTCCTATGGGTTGCGATGGGTTCAGTTTTGGGTGCCATTGCCTTGGCCCTCATGGTTAAATTTAACGGCCTTCCATGGGTGTTAGAAATGTCCCCGGATATTGAGCAAACTAAATCATGGATCTGGACCGAGCATTTTTTTAAGCAGTATGGATTGCTACTGGTGTTCGTGGTTGCCTCTGCGCCTGTTGCCCAGCAACCCACCGTGGTGCTTGCCAGTTTGGCGGGAACGCCCGTGCATGAATTGGCGATAGTTATCTTCCTCGGACGGTTCGTGAAATTTTTCATCATGGCCTACCTCGGGGCCCATGCTCCTAGATTGCTCGGAAGAATGTGGCGGGAGAAGGCAAAAGAACAAGGCGCAGTCGTGTGATGAAAGTCTGGTAATTGAGTGATTAACGATCTTGTGCACATCCGGTTGGCACAGTATTAATAAATAGTACATGCTCATAAAAACCCATCGAAGTATGGTCGCCATGATCCCTTTCATTATTCAGCTCCTCTATGGCCTTTCATTCTTTTCGATGGGTATCGTCGTCCTGCTTCAGTCGGGACTTCCCGCAGGTCTGATTCCGCGCTCGGCCCTGTTGTTGCTTGGCCTCTTCGGCATTGCTCATGGCACGCACGAATTCTGCGGTCTTCTTCTCCTGGTCTTGTCCCGTCCCCAGACTTTTGTTGAACTACGAAATTCTGTTGAGTTCTTGGACCTAGTGCTGCTTATCACCTCCTACGTCTTGCTTGCGATGTTCGCGGTCGATCTGCTTATTAAGGCGCAGTTTTACGCTCGGAGATGGAGAATTATTCCGCCTATTCTTTTAGTTTTGTGGTCGCTTTCCTCTGTCTTCTATTGGCAATCTTTTCCGAGTACGAGCTTCGCGGTATTGCTGGCCGATACAAAAACGTTCGCCCGCTACTTCGTAGGTTTTCCCGGTACGCTTCTTAGCGCGTATGCGTTCTACTCGATTGCGAGGGTACAGCGCCATTCACTCAACCATAGAGGTTTCATTTATTTAATGGGTACCGCTTCCGCCTTTGCTACTTACGCGTTATTCGGCGGCCTAATCGCTAACCATCCTGCGCGTTTTTTTCCAGCATCGGCCCTGAGCATTGAAACCTTTGAAGCATCTTTTGGTTTTTCGGTCAAACTCGTGCGTACCTTCTGCGCAGTCACGATTAGCGGATTTGTTTCTCTCGAACTAGTCATCGAGATGGGCAAGCTACGAACTGAGTGGAGCCGATTGCGCGAAGAATTTATCGCCGTAATCGCCCATGATCTACGTTCGCCTCTTGCCTCCATTGTCACGGGCGCACAGCTTTTAGAACGCCTCGAAGGCGACGGCAGCACCGGGCATAAGCAGAAAATGGAGCAGATCATAAAAGTTATTCTCACGGGGTGTAATAGTCTAAATCGCATGATCTCGGACCTGCTCGATTCTTCACTCGTTGAGACCCACCGTGTCGTACTTAAAACTGAAACAATTGACGTGATCGCATACCTGCAGAATGTGCTGGCGAAATTGCCATACCTATCTTCGAGTAATCCGATAAAGGTCCGGTTGCCCGATGGAAAAATTTATGTAGATGCCGATCCGCAGCGGTTAGAACAGATATTGGCAAATCTTTTGTCCAATGCCCGGAAGTACGCCACCCCCGGTACAGAAATTTCCGTCGAAGCCGAACTCAAATTCTCGGAAGTCATTGTGTCGATAACTAACTTGGGCGGAGGCATTCGGCCCGAAGAACAGGCGATGATTTTTTCTCGTTTCCAACGCTCGAAATCTGCTCGAAAGAGCAACGTGGCAGGGATAGGTTTAGGCCTACACATTGTCAAGGGGCTGGTGGAGGCCCACGGTGGCCGGGTTTGGGTAGAGTCCGTGCCTGAGCAAAACGCAACCTTTCGCTTCACGCTTCCTCTCAAACAGCAATCCGCTTGAACCGTTTTCAGGCTAAGATATTTTGTGATAAGTTGGCGGCACGAAAGAGGTGATCTATGGATATCAAGCAAGCGCTGTGGAATCGATTCGAAAAATATGTGCAAATTAATACTCAGGCAAATAGCGCCAGCACCAGTCTTCCTTCAAGTGAAGGGCAGGTTCTCCTCGCACAAATTTTGCAAAAAGAAGTTCAGGAGCTAGGCATCCCAAATTCAATTTTGGATCAAGGTTATCTCTATTTTGAAATTCCCAGCACCACTAAAAATAATGTCCCTGCTCTTGGATTTTTGGCCCACTTAGATACGTCCGAAGATGCGTCGGGTGAAAAGGTAAAACCAAAACGCCATAATCATTATGCCGGCGGTGACATTGTAATTTCCAAAGAGGTGATCTTATCCCCTGTCCATTTTCCCGAGTTAATTGACTACCAAGGGCAGGATCTCGTAACGGCCAATGGTGATACTTTGTTAGGTGCTGATAATAAGGCCGGAATCGCCATCATTATGACCTTGGTCGAGCTACTCCAAAAAAATAATTGGGAACATGGTCCGATCAAAATTGCTTTCACCCCTGATGAAGAAATAGGTCGTGGCATGGATCATTTCGATGTCAAAAAATTTGGCGCCGAAGTCGCTTACACCATTGATGGTGATTTAGTAGGTTTTATTGAAAATGAAACCTTCAATGCTGATGAGGTGGTGATTGAGATTGAAGGGAAAAGCGTTCACCCCGGGTCTGCAAAAAATAAAATGGTCAATGCGGGAAGGGTCGCCGCCGATATTATTTCTTCTTGGCCTGAAACGATGATGCCCGAATCAACCGAAGGGCATGAAGGGTTTATCGGTTTCATGAACATCAACGGCGGAATCGAGAAGGCCTCGATTAGAGGAATTGTGCGCGATCATGACCTTTTAAAGTTAAAAACGATGGAAGAATTAATGAACTCCATTATTGAAGAGAAAAAAAAGAAGTATCCGCTGGCAAAAATTAACCTTATTTTTAAAGAACAATATCGAAATATGAAAGAGGTGATCGATCAACATCCAGAGACCATGAAAAAACTCATCCAGGCGATGGAATCAATCGGCATCACTCCCAAAATCAAACCGGTACGCGGAGGAACTGACGGTTCGAGGCTTTCATTTATGGGAGTGCCGACCCCGAACATTTTTGTAGGTGGCAGCAACTTTCATGGCCGCTATGAGTGGGTCTCTTTAGATGGAATGCAGAAATCTTTTGAAACGTTGGTGGTTTTAACGAAAGAATGGGCAAAAATGCCAAAATAGTTCCCGCAAGTATCTTTCTAACGCCAGATATTTCAGAGGACGCCATGCTCAAATGTCTCATTTTCAAGTTGCATTTCAAAGGAGTCACCTCTGCGAATTTCGCCCACTCCTTCGGGTGTTCCGGTATAAATAAGATCGCCTTTTTTCAACGTGGAAAAGGAATTGAGATAATTGCAAAGGGTGAGAAAAGGGAAGATCATGTGTTGTGTGTCACCTCTTTGCCTTTCCTGTCCGTTAATTTTTAAGCGAAAGGTCAGATTTTTTTGTTCGGAATAGCTGACAAAGTCATAGGTTTTACCCAAGATTGCCGATCCGACAAAAGATTTGCTCAGAGTCCATGGCAGTCCTTTTGCCTTTAATTCATTTTGAACCTGCCTTCGCGTTAGATCGATTCCCAATGAAATTCCCTGAATGTGCTTGAAAGTGACTTCCTCACCGAGAATCAAGTCCTGTCCGATGCTTAGAACAAGTTCGGCCTCAAAATGAAAAACTTCTTCGGCAAAGGCCAAAGGAGACTGGGCGAAGCCGCGGAGACTGTTTTCAGTTTTTAAAAATATTAATGGGGATGTGGGGACCTCATTACCCAGCTCATGGGCATGTTTGACATAATTTCTTCCGATACAATAGATGGCCATGGTATTTCCTTCAAAGTGAAAGAAGAGAATCGCTGGTCAAATAATATAATGGATCAGGACCTTTTGTCTTAAAGATTGAAGTGAAATAACTATTCTTTTGGACTAAGTGCGTCCCAGAAGTATTATGGAACTTCTGGGAGTGAGACTGAACCTATCTAAAGCGCCGACCAAGAACATAACCGACGATGCCGGATAATGCGCTGGCGACACCAACAAAAACCCATGGACTTTTATGGGCCGTATGATCAACCATTTGAGCAGTTTCCCTGCTGGTGCGTAACACCTGATCTTTTGCGTGATCAAGTGATTCAAGAGTCGCTTTCTGAATGCCGTCGACGGCATGATTTAATCTTTGAAGTGGTTCCATTGTTATTCTCCTCTATTATTTGTTGGCACGTAACTTTTGAAAAATGTTACAAAACAAGATTGCGAGCGAGAATGACTGGTATCACAGTCATGAGTGATGCTTAATTGACAGTTAGTTTTGATTCAAAAATGGAGCGGTATTGGTAAGATTTAAGGTGTATTGAGTCTGATTCTGCTCGGTAGGAAAAACTACAGACCGAAAATAGTATCGTTGATATCCAATCGGACACTCGCCCGGATGATAATAATAACTGTCTCCCCGCACACACACTGGAAACCCGTCCTCTTCCGTTCCAAACCATTGGTGAGCGTTATTTTCGGCCTTAGCGCCATAATGAAAAATCGTGGCCGTGCGAGAGAAGGAAAACTCCTGGCATGAATCCTTTTGCAGCCTGTACCATTTTCTAACATTGTTATCTTGATAGTTGGTGAAGGTGGCCACGGAGATGTTTTCAAATTGCTTTGTCTTGTTGCAAATCAGGTAGGAGCGCTTGTCGGAAAACGGAGCAGAAGTAGGAGTTGCGGTAGGAATGGGGGTTGGAGCTGGGGTCGGTTCTGGAGTTGGCTCCGGAGTTGGAGCTGGGGTAGGTGCTGGAGTCGGAACCGGGATAGGCCTTCGAGAATTAAACTGCGGCTCTGACACAAGTCCCTCCCACTGACGGGGATCTTCGAAATTGCATCCTCCCTCAAATCCTTTCGATGAGTAGTTAAATTTGGCACGGCCAAAGTCATAGAAAAAAAAGGCATTATTTTTTATGATGAAAAGTGTTTCAAAATTAATTTCTTCCGAGCGTTTTGGGGCGCAGTATTGGACGGTATAAAAGCTGTTTGCCATCTTTGTGATTTTCTTGGCCACATCTTGAAAATCATTTCTCACACTTTTCCAATCTCTGGCATGAACGAAATACTTGCCAGCAAGTCGTATTAAAAATTGCTTATCGATCTCTTTGCCAAGACCAACAGCGTGAATATATGAATTTTGTGGTGCTCTAAATTCATTAATGCGCCCCAAAGCATCGGCCGAGCTCATGCGACCGGCCCGATCAATTCCGTCAGTGAAAACAACGATATTGCGAGCAACGATGGTGTTGCCATCATTAACGTCACTCATTCCAGCGATGGCGCTGACGGCGGCGCTCAAGGCACCATTTAAGTTCGTCGACTCGTCCTGACAATGGTCGCGGCCGGGACAGCTCAGTGATTCAATAACTTCTGCGGCCTGGTTTGAGTTGCTAGAGGTGGCATTAAAAAGCGGGTGGAGTTCGGCCCGTCCGTCAAAGGTATAGATCGCCAGCTTAAAATGAGATGAAACCTTTGATTCCAAAAATATTGATTCCACAAAGGCAATTGCTGATTTTTTGAGATGTTCTAATTTTGTTTTGTCCTTATATACCGAGCCACTCAAATCCAAGAGCAGCAAGGCCGCGAGTTCAAACTTTTTGGGTGTTGCCAGAGTGGAATTTTTGCTTTCTAAATCCACCAATCTTTGGATTGAATGAAATTCTCTTCTGGATAAATGGGCTTGAACTTGAGTCAGCAACTTCCTGTCGGCGATTCGACTTCCTGTGTACTTACTCATTTTTAAATCGTCGACAGGCTCATTGTGATTACATGAATCGAGCACTTGCACGGTCAGCGCGAGGTTGGCCGGTTGCCCTTTTTGGACATCAATAACTCTTACGTTTAAACACTCTTCCTTCTTAATTACACAAGAAGAAAGCATTAGCATCGAACACAGAACACCAATCATTTTAAGAAGCATAAAATAACCATCCTGAAGTCAATAATCTTGGAATCAAAGCATCGGCTCAAAGTACGGTCAATAATCATAGGCATGAGTTTGGGCGCCGTTTGTCATCAATAGAAGCGAATCGCCAGGTCAGGCCATTGTCAATTATAATGCTATGCAATCTTTGGACTTGACCGAGTGCAAATATGGCATATATTAGGGGCTTATGAGACTTTTTATGTCGTTTTTTATATTATTCACGGTGGTGTTTATTTCTGTCCAGTCTGATGATGACTGCCTCCTGTTAGATAAAACAAATTCAATCTCACAGATAATCCACGAGCATCAACAAGAATGTACTAAAGAAAATTCCTTTTCAAGTTGTCCTGCACTTTGCATAATCCATTCTGTCGCAAATATTCAGCTTACATCGAATTCAAGAAATATTTTTGAAAATTATATTTTGTCATGTACTTCATTTTCTTTTTTGAGTCCCATTAAGCTTAGGGATAATTCTTTGCAAGAAATCAAACCGCCTAGTTGCAAGCTCGTGTAGTTTCTTTTTTTTAATATCTCATTCTCAGAGGTAATGGGGTTTCTATGATGTATATAAATTTTGGTATAGCTTTACTCTCGATGATCGTCAGTTTGATTTTTAGTGAGGTTTTTAAGCTTCCCCCTTGCTCACTTTGCTGGTACCAGCGGATATTTATGTATTCGCTGGTTTTTGTCATCCCAACGGGAATTCTTATTCGGGATTCTAAGCTTAGCTATTATACGACGGTGCTAAGTTTCGCTGGAGGAATAATTGCCTTTTATCATAACCTCATCTATTTCGATTTTATCAGAGAGGGTTTGAAAGTATGCACGGCAGATCTTTCGTGCAAGTCCAAGCAACTTTCACTTTTTGGCTTTTTGAGCATTCCAACTATGTCTTTAGTTGCGTTTGTGATAATTTTACTTTTAAGCATTAGGAGTTTGAAAAATGAAACTAAATAAAGAAGCGAAGATTCTTTCAATTGTTGCCTCTGTAGTTGTGATTCTTTCCACCGTAATTTATTTTATGGTCAGTGGTGTGCAAGATTCAAAGCAGTCCTTTACTCCGAACTCCACCGTCGGACTTACCAATTTTTCTGTCGGGCCGCAAGATGCCAAGGTAACAGTGGTAGAATTTTTTGATCCGGAATGTGAGTCTTGTGCGGAGGTCAGCCCCTACATAAAAAATGAAATTAAGTTTTACAAGGACAAGGTTCGCTGGGTTTTTCGTTATATGGCCTATCATCCAACTTCAAGTTATGCCATCCGAATCCTGGAGGCCGCCAGAGAGCAAAATTTGTACTTGGAAGCCATGGCATTACTTTTTGAGCGACAGCACGAATGGGGGGCCAAGCATGATGGCAGTGAGCAAGGTATGCCCAAAGAAAAAGAGTTATTAAATGTAATTTCAAGCTTGCCCGGGATTGATATTAATAGGCTTCAAGAAGACATGAAAAATCCTGCCATTGATGAGCTAATTGAGAATGACAAAAAAGAAGGAACTCTCGCTGGTGTGACCGGTACACCGACCCTATTCGTCAATGGTAAAATCATCGATCCTTTAAGTCTGGATACAATGATCGAGAAAATTGAGGCCGGCCTAAAGCAATGAGTTTTCTTGAGTTGAAGATTTCATCTGCTTTGGTCGTGCTCGCTGTTGCTATAGGGCAGAGTATTCCTTGTGATGTTTATCATAACCTCGGACAATCTTGCTTGCTTTAAGAGATAGGTTGATGTGCTAGCCTTTTTTATCAAAAGCAATGTGACAATTTTTCTTCAGGCGACGAAAAATGGTAGACTCATACTTGTCAAACTTACAAAATAGTCCTGCACAGAATAATAACATCCTACCTGCGGAACTTGCGACACAGTATACCTTTGTGAATGCGGTAGTTGAAAATATTCCTGACATGATTTTCGTTAAAGATGCTAAGGAGCTGCGTTTCATAAGGTTTAATAAGGCCGGTGAAGAGTTGCTCGGATACGGCCGAGATGAACTCATCGGAAAAAATGACTACGATTTGTTTTCAAAGGAGGAGGCCGATTTTTTTACCAGCAAAGATCGGGCCGTTTTGGCCAGTGGCAAGCTCTTGGATATTCCCGAAGAGCCAATCCAAACTCACCAAAAAGGTTTGCGCATTCTCCACACAAAGAAAATTCCTATCTACAACGACGAGGGCCGTCCCGAGTTTCTTCTTGGAATTTCAGAGGATATCACTGAAAAGAAACGCACAGAAGAACAAAGGCAGCAACTTCTACGTGAGGAAGTCGCGCGAAGCGAAGCCGAAAAAGCACTTCAGCTACGAGATGAATTTTTTGCTGTTATCTCCCATGAATTGAGAACCCCTTTAAACTCGCTTTCTTTGGTTATTCAACTCTTAGAGCGAAAATTAAAGGATAAGATATTTGTCAGCGCTAATGTCAAAGAATCTGATTCTTTTGGAGAGGTGCTAGGAAAGGCACAAGCGCAAGTCAGTAAAATTTCCAGTTTATTGGAAGACTTCTTAGATGTGTCGCGGATCAGAAAAGGAAAATTGTCCATTCAAAAAATGAGCGTGAACTTATTCGAGATTATTAAAAAGTGTGTAAGCCAATTTGAAGGAATGACTGGCCAAGCTAGTGTCCCTATTGAGATTAGAATCGATGATGGGATCGTGGGGCAATGGGACCCAGCTCGTATCGAACAGATAATTTCTAATTTATTGAGTAATGCCATAAAATATGGAGACGGCAAGCCAATTGAAATTTTCGGCAAGGTCGAAGGAAATACGGCACTCATCACCGTGAAAGACTATGGGATTGGTATCTCAAAGGATAATCAAGAAAAGATCTTTCAATGTTTTGAGCGCGCTGTTCATCTTTCCGAATTTGAAGGTTTCGGACTTGGCCTTTATATCAGCCAACAGTTAGTGAATGCCCAGGGTGGTACTATCAGGGTTGACAGTGAGTTAGGGCAAGGAACGTCATTTATTGTGGAACTTCCTTTAAGAAGTGAAACCGGCATGCCCTAGCTTGCTTCATGACTGTCCAGTATATTTACATATGCATGATTACGACACTCGTTACTCTAACTCTTCTTTGTAACTAGTTAAAAGGTGAAATTTTGTTTGGCCTTCCTTTTGCATCGAAATTCTCAAAATGTTTGTTTTAACAATCAGGAGTAGATCAATGAAAAAGATCATCTTTGTTCTCGTTGCCATAGCTTTTTCGACGACCACTTATGCACAAGCTGAACTGAATTTTTCCTCAACTTTTAAAATATTTAAATCGCAGTTGCCTCAATTTTTCCCCGGAGCAGGTCCGAGCGAACAATTAAATTGTTATTTGGATATTTACCCCTCCCTGGTTAATGGAGTATCGGTTAACAATGATGCCCGGGAAGAGTTTGCGGCCGGTCAGTCAATGGTTGAACAACTATTGGCCCAGGGAATACCTGAAGGCGCGGTTCGCCTCCAAGGTGCACTACCATTAAATGACAAAAATATTAAAGATCTGGTTCAGTGTCCGTTTGGCGACAATAATAATGACAAAACCTGCCCTTTGGAAGAAGAGCCAATGGCGGTTTTTGTCAATGGCGTACCCTTTATGGCGACTCATACAGACCAAACGCAACGGCAAGTTTGTATTCCAGAATATGAGTGCGCGCAGAACTTTTTAGGAACAGCTTTTACGACTGCAGATGGAACTCTTGGCTGTGAAGCGGCAAGCTGTAGCAATGGTAATGTTATCCTGCGAGGAGATGGAACTTCCTACTCCTGCATCACACCGCAAACATGCGAAAGTTATGGATTCGTCACTTTCACTGCCCCATGGGGAGTGCAAGTTTGTGGAATGCCTCAATAATTTTACGAAATAAACAATTAATGGGAGATTCCACCATCAGGACCAGGAAAAGGGGGCGGGAGATTGCCGGGAGGAGCGCTGGCATCCCGTGGACCGGCATTCAAACGGATTGTTCCTGCATCTCTCTCGGCGCGGGTTAAAATACCAGGCCTGAAAAATGTGCAGCTATCACTTTGCGAATCTCCATAAACTATTTCCCCATTGATCTGATAAGAGTTAAATTCGTGACCGTGACCATGGGCATAGCTGACGGGTACGGCCAGGGCCGCGCCCAAATCCCAGGTGACCTTTTGATATTCAGTGCATTCGCCGACGCCATCTTCATACACCCGCACCGTTGCGCCAAATTTCGTCGGCAGGTGATTGGCCTGATAACCGAGGACATGGGAGGCGGCACATTTGACCAGGCAGGCCTTCTGGCAGCCGTTCAAATTTTTTCCCTCCATCGCTCCACGCACCAGCGTAATGATTTCCTGCCTCCTGGCCGAACCGGACCCCTGGGGCATTCCGAGAAAATAAGAACCAACTTGGGCCATGGAAGCGCCAACTTCAGTTCCGTAATAAACTAAATTTCCGGCGGTGCCCGAGAGGGCGTCATTCACGACATCGGTCTTATAGGAGCTGCTGTCCTCATAGGTCAGCGAGCAGGTTTTTGTCGACCAATCCCGCCCTTGGATGCAATTTTCTCTGACTGATGCCACGGGGTCTGTGACCGCAACGGCGGTGTTGGGAGTGAAATATTCTGAGGCCAATGCCAGTCCTGGGTAGGTGGAGATAAGAATCAGAGAATGATAAAAACTCATCAAACTTTATCGGCAAGGGCAGAGCGCATGATTAGTTCTCGGCATGAGCAGTAGTAGAGAATGATTGGTAATAATCCTAAGGCAAAAATACCCGCTCCGATCCCAACGAACTTTGAAATTGTCCAAGTCTTTTGTGTTCTCATCTTTTGATTGTACTAGATTGGTTGTAAACTTCAAAATGCGGTTTAAGGTTTCGAAGGAGATGACAGACCGATGCATCGCAAGTGGATTTTAGAAAAGTTAAATTTTTATAAGACTTGGAACGCGCAGGAAGAGGTAAGCCGTCAGCAGATGGTGAAGTTTATTCAAGGCAATGAAAATTGCTTTTTATCTCAGCACCCGCCTATTTTAGGAGCTGAGGCCGAAAATGAGATCGGTCATATCACAGGCTCCGCTTGGATCGTTAATGCCAGTCGAAAAAAAGTCCTTCTGACCCATCATCGAAAACTAAATAAATGGATTCAACTGGGCGGACATTCCGACGGATGTTCTATTCCTTTGGAGACGGCGATACGGGAAGCACGTGAAGAGTCCGGAATAGTTACGCTTCGACCGATCACCGAGCAAATTTTTGATCTCGACATTCATCATGTCCCTGCCCGAAAGAAATTAGCGGCCCATTTGCACTATGATGTACGCTTTTATTTCGAGGCCCCAGATACTGAAAATTTTATTGTAAGCGAGGAATCCTTTAACTTGAAATGGATTCCGCTTGCAGAGGTCTCTCAATATTGTGGAGATGAATCAGTTTTACGCATGTGTGCGAAATCCCTGTGACTCTAGGCTTAAGCAAGTTTGTTATTATTTTTCCAGAGCATTTGGGCGACTGGTCCCATTGGCTTTTTCATGTGGTGAACCAGATAGATTTTTATTTCACGCTCTCTAATTAAATTGGTTTTGATAGGGATTAAAATTTTCTGAGCAAGTTCAGTCTTAATCATATCATAGGGGAGAGAGCCCCAGCCTAATCCTTGCAGTATCATTTCTTTTTTGAAGGAAATCTCGGAAAGAGTGATATTCTTTCCGCCATCTAAAACACCCATTGAAATTTTTTCCGAATGTCGTGACGAGTCTGATAAGATAACCTGTGTATATTCTCGCAAAGTTGCGTCGGTAATGTTTTTTCCTTTCATCAAATCGCTTCGCATCACAGGAATCATTTTTGTTGTCGTGAGCAAGGCCGATTCAAAGTCCGAATGTTTTTCGAAGATCGGGGTGACTGCAAAATCAACTTCTCCGTCGCTTAAACGTTCCAGGGTTCCATGCAGCACCTCAAAACTCAATTGCAATTTTGTTTGCGGGTGTTGATTGAAAAATTTCTTCAAAAATTTAAGAATCAGAGAAACGGGACTGACCGCATCGATGCTAATTCGAAGCTCTATTTCTACCCCTTTCGCCATTTGCTTGGCCAATAACTCCAATTCTCGATATTCCTTGAGAACGGCCTTGGCCTTCTCATAAAAAAATCTTCCCTCCTCCGTTAAGCTCGGGCGATACTCTTCTCGCGAAAAAAGACGAATCGCGTATTCTTCCTCAAGTTTTTTTATCGCCATGCTGATGGATGGCTGGCTCTTGTGCAGGAATCCCGCTGCGGCCTTAAAGCTTCCTTGCTGGACGATCGCCTCAATTGTTAAGATTTGCTCAAAGGTCATGGCATCCTCTGTGGTATATGTATAGTAATAATCTATCATCATAATCAATTAAATATAATATCTATTTATATTGATTTGCCCTATGCTCGATCGTGAGCAAGAAATTTAAAGGGGAGATTACTATGAACCAGCCATGCAAAGTAAAATTAGAAAGTGGAAAACAGTACTACTGGTGCGCTTGTGGCAAAACTAGCGCTGAACCCTTTTGTGATGGGTCCCACAAAGGATCAGGAATCACGCCAGTTCCCTTCAAGGCGAGCACAGATGGGGATGCCTATCTCTGTGCTTGCAAAAAATCTAAGGACCCTGTCTATTGCGATGGTGGCCATAAAGCTCTTAAGTAAATTTAGGTTGAAGAATTTAAATTTTCTTGGACTTTCAGCGCCTTTGCCCGGACTTCTTGATTGGCTTCAGTGAGTAAGAGTTGATCGATCATGGCCAACGCCGTGGCCTTCGGCAGAGAATCTTGCAGATAGAGGATGGCCGCGAGTCGGTCGTCCTTGGCATTCGAGCTTAAGCCAATCTGAAAGAGCGGCTTGGCCAAATTTTCTGCCAGACCACTTTTTTCCACAAAGTAATAGACAAACTTCTTATCTGTCATGTTGGGCGATTTTAGGAAGGCCTTGTAAAATTCTGCCGCCTTTGACTTATCCATATCCCGATTGGTCGCCAACCCATCCAGCACTGTCGAAGCATGGGAATTATTCATGCCCATGAGGACTCGCTCGACCGACTGTTTCGCTTGGGGAAGCATGGCATACATGGACTTGAAAACGCGGTCCGAGAAATAGTCTTGAGAAAATGAATTATCGGGAATGGATTCCAAGTATTCACGAAGGAGAGGCTCGTCGCTGACACGAAAGGTGTTTGATCGGATCAGAGCAAGAATTTTGGCAGGTCTGGTTTTGGCCTGTAGGGCGATGGCGCGCTTTCCAGCGCTTGGATTGGCAAAACTCGCCTGGGCCTCATATCCGTTAGCGCGGTAAATATCCCCGAGCGCCTGTCTTATGTGTTGGTTGCGAGGGGCAAGAAAGAACGCCTGACGAATAAGCTTGAAAGCAGCTTTGTGGCGATCACAGATATTCTGATTGTAAGGCAACTCGGACATGAGTTTTGTTGCCCGGGCCAGCAAACGCTGGGCCTGCTCGCTGTAATCGTAAAGCGCTGTGGTACTCAGCATGGCGCGCGCCTCCGCTGATGGCCAATGGGCGGCCTTCAAACGATGGGCCACTTCTACCAATTTTAAAGCATTCAGTGAACCTGCACCGTTGAGACCGCCAATGGTTCCGACGGTGGGCACGGCAGTTTTCTTTAGTAAAACTTTCAACTCATCGGTTGTGATATTGGGTAAGAGGGCCAAGACATTGCTCAAGGCACTGGTCACCATGGGAGCAGCGCCGCTGGTTCCACTGAAACGAGTGTATTGACTACCGGCACGCTCATCTCCTTTATCCGCAGTTCCGCGAGATAAGATGGTTAAATCTGAAGGCGCACTAATGGTCACTTCAGGGCCTTCTTGGGAAAACTGACTGGCCAGACCCGAGGGCGCAAGACTTCCCACCACGATACCATTAATCGCTTTTGTAATCGGATCAACCTCCTCGGGATAGTGGTTGCCACTTGATTTCACCACAACCGTTTGCTGGGCCAAGCTTTGATAATGAGGCGGCCAATTTTGACAATTACTGCGAATTTCCAAGTGACATTGCATGGAAAGATTCACGATTCTGGGTCTTGGGGTGGCGGCGTGAAAGGTGTCCATGAGGGCCGCGGAGCTGCCTGAGCCGGAGTTGGCTGCGCCAAAAGTCTCTACCATACTCACCCTTGCTTCACTGGTAGAAGACATAGGCGGCTCACCGATTATTAAATTTCCCACCTGGGTACCATGGCCGGGGTCAGTGGCGATATCAGGGGGGCAGCTGGCGTTCATCTGAGCGCAGGTATGGAAGGGATGATTTTTCATAATGGCATCAACCTCTTCAGTCGTATGGCCCTGCAAGATAAAGTCTGCCGCATCCGGATTACAAGCTCGGACGGCCTGTCGACAGGCGAGGGCATTGCCCACGAAACGATCCCTTCTCAGAGTCGTGAGGGAAAAACCACTATCAATAATACCTACGGGAACCTCGGTGATACCGATGGCGTTATTTTCTCGAGCTTTCAATTTTTGCATGTACTCGCTGGCCAAATCGGCTCCCACCATCTCCTGTGCCCAATAGGCCGTCTGCTTTCCGTTGATGGGATCATTGAGATAGGGGCGCCGCTCACGGAAATTTCTTCTCTCCAAAACATCACAATTAAAAATGGAACTCAAGTTGCCAAAGGAGGAGGTATTGAGAGTGGAGAGACTGGAATCGTTAAGGCATTGCTCAATTTCCGTCAGTTCTGCTCGTGCAGTACTCATGATTGTGTGACCGACGAGTGCCAAAACCAGCAAAAGGACTTTTATTTTTTGCAAATACATTGATTTCTTATCGACCGATGAGGTTCAAAGTTAAATTTGGGGGCCCCTGAGATGTTTTTAAAACGCCTATAATATCATATAGATAAGCAGCCAGCACAGTTCGGCCCAATTAACTTTCTAGTTCTGCAAGACGGACTTGGCTAGTATCAGTGTCGGGGAGCTTGTTATTAAAAGGAGTCGCTATGAAAACAGTTATCGCATGTGGTCTCGCTCTGTCCTCATTAGCTGGGCTGGCAGGAGAAATTTTGTTGCCTCAACTCTTGCCCTCGTCGAATAGAAATCAGATTACAGTGTCCATCCCGCTCAACTTTGAAATGAATGAGGCCCCTTCAACTTCTTTTTCGGCCTCATTCAAAAAAATAGGTGGTGCTCAATACCTTTTCCTCGAAGATGCCTTTTTAGGGCCTGATAAACGATCCATTATCGCGACAAATTTTTTTACGAACTCTGATCTTAAGCCGGGTAGCTATAAACTTTCAGGTATTTTTTATCAAGGCACAAAGTCAGATGCTTCAGGTGGGTGGATGATTCAGGCCAATTGTCAAAACAGGTTTTGGGACGGCAACAGCTTATCCTGCTATGACAACGGAGTTTTGCTCCCCGAAAAGTACCGTCCCATCCGACTTAAAGTTTCTCAAATGCCAAATCAAAATCAGCAAGTGCATCAGTACCAAAATCTTATCATTGGCGCGCGTGCTGAGAGATTGGATTTTGGAGGACAAAAAGTCGAGCTGACGGTTTCCAGTACGCCGCTGGTGTTTCGGTACTTTGTAAATTATGTTGTCTTTTCCGGCGCTGAAACAGGACAACAAGTGGCGTACTTCCAACCTCAGACCTTGGCCCAAGCTAACCTAGAAAAAAATTCCGTTGCGATCACGCATCATTATGATCAAAGCGTGCCTGCTCTTCGCGGACTGGTTGTTGATAAATTGTATGGGAAAAATGAATTCGGTGAATTTATTAGCCTGACCTGCGACAAGAAAAGCATGAAGTACGAAATCGCAATCACTCAGCATCAGTATCCACGTCATGGAGATCGAAGAGAGGGACGGCTTCTCGAAATTCCATGTGCTTTAGTTGAGTAAAACTTGAATCGTATAAAGTAAGATCACCGGCGTTGGTTCGGTGATCTTACTTTAAGCATGCTACTCGAGCGGGACAAAAGGGAAATTTGATTCGGGATTGTCATTGTCGCTGAACATCTCTCCAGGAAGACGAAGAAGCTCGCCCAGTAAGTCACCTGTACCTTGGATATGGACCTGGCCTGCAAGAACAGTGAAGAATGCATCGGAGGTGCCATTGTCCCACACTTGAGAAATTTCCAATTCCGTATTCGCAAGCATGGAGATGGCAAGACTTCCTTCCCCATTGGTCAGATTCGATTGAAACAGTTGAGCATTAAAAGAAATGGGGAGAGTCGCTTTAGCATGCAACTTCTCTCCGCTGGTTGCCAAGACGATACCAATTGACTCAAAGCTCGCTTCCAGAGCGGGGTCATCGTCTACCGTCAAACGCCAGGGACTCACATTGCCCATTTTGATATTTTCAAAAATTATTTTTTCAGTCAGGTCATCCCAGGTGATTTTGCCGGCAATGCCGTTTGCCTCAAGCCCAATGTGGTTGATCTTTGCCCCTTCATCATTTTGGTTGTTCACAGGAAATTTAGCATCGATGGCCCGGACGTCAAGCTCTGCGGAAATCAAATGCAACACTTTATTTAGGACAAGCTGGACGCTTCCCGAAGACGCAAGATTGATATCGACACTTCCCTCGTAGACATCAAAATGAGCATGCAAAGCACGATCGATCATGATGCTAAACTCAATTTGTGCCGCGCTGACCTGATTAAAACTTATGGTCAAGGCACCACTTAGCTCGGGGATGACCTCCATCGCTTCTCCGCCGTTTCTCTGTTCAATTTTGTCAATTTCCACAATTACAGCGCGAAGGTTCTCTGCGCTGAGCTTGAGATTGAAACTGTTGGAGCTATATTCGACGATAAAGGGGACAAAGTTATCGAACTTGACTACGATAGTGCCGGTCAGTTGATGAGCGGAAGTATGGAAAAAAGTAACTCGGCCCATCGCCTCCTCACATGAGGCAGGATTGTTTTTCGCCAGGATTTCCCGACACACTCTTGGTTCAGGTCGATACGTCATTCCGCCGTTTTCCGGTTTCCCATTGGCCAGCAGTAAGCTGATCACTCGTGGAAAGTCCTGCTTGAATTCCTGCACGCCGCTGTCAGCGTCGTCAGTATTTTGCGCGTCAGGATTGCCAAAGATGCGTGCCAGGGAACTCTGGATTGCCCCTCGGGCGATAATTGAGTCAATCTCGTCGACCCATTCTACGGCGGTATCAGAGATCAGAGATTTGACGTGGGCAGTTTCCTCTGGTCTGATTTCGCTGATTCCCCCTTCATTTGGAGGTGAGTTCGTTACCGGGGTGTCGGGATTACTGACACAACCATACATAAACAGAACCAAGGCAAAGAATAAAGAACTGCAGCTAACTTTTATGGGCTTCTTGCTCATAGGTTGACTCCTTGTCGACCATCCGTTTATTTTTAGAAAAACACCCGGTGTTTGACGAATGTCCCGGGTACCTTTCTTTTTCTCTTCAAAGATCGTGCCACTTAAATTCTGGCCAAGCCTGCGAACTCATTGAGCGGTTTTGTCGATATTTTTTACAGCTGTTGCAGGACTGTATCAATTTTTCTTCGTAAAGATCGATCACTAATGGAATCACGCATTTCCTGAAGCGATTTGCGCACGTGATAGGGGTCGAGCCGGTATTCGAGCTTCAGCATTTCGATTTCCTTCAAAACGTGTTCTCGATCCTTCTGACCAATGATCATGGATGGTTTTGTCCGGTCTTTTGCCACATGAACAATATCGGGCGGTGCAATTTTGCGTTCAGCTGTTTTGACGGGAAGCTTTCTCTTTTTCTTAATAATAGATATCTCTGGTTCAGGTGTCGGTGGCGGTTCTTCCTTGAACAATTGTTCCACTGCAAGCTGGATTGGTTTGATCTCTTCCTTGGGCCTTTGATTAAGAAGTCGCGTCATCTTTTGTTGAAACAAATTTGCCATCGCTGCAATGCGGTTGTAATCGCCAATCTTGCTGTTCATAAACAGAAGAAAGCCTGAGGTGGCGATAATCATACAGAATATACCGTAGATAAAAAGCGAAAAAATGTTTTTCCGTTTTTGCTTTCTTTCGCCAGTTTCGTTTTTATTTTCTTCTTTAACTTGCAGTGAGAGCTTCTCAGCATCCTCAATCGCCAGTTCTTCCTCGCCGACCCTCGGGTTGATGACGGCCCCTTCCTGGGGACAGAGCAGAAACTCCTTATCTCCTATGGAGATAAGATCATTCTCCTGGAACTGTGCAACTTCCTCGACTCGTTTGCCTGAGATTTTGACATTGGTTTCGATATCTGAATTCAGCTCGAGAATTCCGTTCCCGTCGGAATCGACTTTTAAAAAAAGTCCTTGCGAAATTTCCCGATCCTGCCCGGCCATCAGCTCAAAACCTTCGCTGCTATCGTCCAGCCGAACCAAATTGAAAAGCTTGGTTGACTCGTCTGATAAAGGAGTGGTTGTTTCAAGGATAAGTTCATCCATAATCATACCCTACATTTTTTTTAGTTTAAGCTGTGCAATTAAGCCGATCACGCGATTTCGCTTTTTATAATCCGATTCATCGTAAAGCTTGATCAGCTGCTCACCGTTTTTAATCGCCTCTTGTGGAAGTTGTAGCTTAATCTGATTCGCCATTTCATCTTCCAATTTTTGTATCGATGCTTGAAGCTGCTCTTGAATATCTCTCGACAATCCCATAACCTCCATTTTTAGCTCATGGGCAAGCTGCCTTTTTCCTACAAGATCTGCGGCATGCGAAATTTGTGACCGCGCGCTCTGGAGATTGGCCGCGGAAATATGACGATCTTCAAAATAACGGCGGGAAAGCTCGACTTTCCGGTAGATCTCCGCCAGCTCCTCGTCGGAAGCGGTGGGGATGGGCGTCAGCACGACATCTTTAATGAGATAGTAACTGTCTTTTTGAATATGCTGTAAGGTCAGAATATTGATCTTCTTTGAATGTATGAATTCACTGGGAATCATGATTTCCAGCGGACAGAACTTTTCGATGCAGTTGATATCCAAAGAATATTTATAAATGAGATGGGAGTTAATCATGATAATAATTTCCTGATTAATATCCAGGGAACCGGCCATAAACGAAAAGAGATATGGTACATTCGGCGTCTTTCTCCACCATTGGAAATGAATGGCAAACTGATTACCGGAAATCATCGGGGTGTATCCTATCGGTTTGTGCCGGCGGAGCCCTTCAGTAAGGGCCACTGGGACCTGGGACAAATCAGGTGCAGGTGCGTGAAGCTGGTGGCGCAAAGTAAAAATAATTCCTGAAAGAACAAGCGCGATGCTGATTACTAGCAAGATAACAAAACGTCTTTTTTTGCGAACAGAAGATTTCTGCGTGGCAATTATTTTTTTCGAGAGTGAAGCTTCAAAAAATGGTCCATTGATGATGACCCCCATGCGTTCAAAAAGATGAAGATCAACCGCATGGCCATTTTTTTTATAACGAGCAACCAGTCTGCCTTCATGCATTTGAAGGATAAATTCAGGTGCGGTAGATTCGCGCGTGCGAAGGATAATGTCACAGGATGAATGTCCTCCTAAAGTGACGGGAAGTTTTAAGGAGTGAGTGCGGGGATCATCCTTCAAAGAAACTTTGATAAATGTCGTTTTGAATTCGTTCATGGGCATTAAATATCTTTCCTTTTTAGTCAAAGATACTAAACTCCACATCACCTTCGGCCCTGGACCACATTTTTTCAGTTGCTGCCAATCCGTCGTTAGATGGTTCGGTAAGTTTCATCGTTACGAGGACTAAGAGTTCCACCTCTTCATCTTCGAACTTACGGCTTTTGAAAAGCTCTCCCATGAGCGGAATGTCTCCGAGAAAAGGAACCTTGCTGATTTCTTTCTTATTACGCTTTTTCACCAAGCCGCTAAGCAGGATACTCTGCCCATCTTTGATGGTGACAGAGGTCTGAACCTTGTTGACCGCAAGTGAGGGTAGACCTCCTTCAACCTTAGGCTCGGTAATGTCCTTAACCGACGCCATGATTTTAGAGTCAATCTGTCCTAGCCCATCGACTTTGGGTTCAATTTCCAGCTCAATGCCGTGCTGGACTGTGGTGATGACGATTTCTTTTTTGCCATCCACGTATTGGATACTTTCCATGTAAAAGGTGCCGCCCGAGTGGAAGGTCGCCTTCTCACCAGAACGTGAAATCAGCTTTGGCCTCGATAGGACACGGTTTCTGCCGCTGGTTTTCATCAGATCTAAAAACAGCGAGAGATCTGTCACCTGCCAGTTGATGGGGCCGGTTGCACCGCTTTTTAAGGGAATCGTACCGGTGGCGAAAGAGTGGGCGCTGTCTTTGCTGGCCATCGGGTCACCCTTAAGCCCTAGCCGAAGATTGTCAGTCTTGCTCACTTCCACAAACATCATCTCAATCACCACTGCCGGGGCCGCCGATAATTTGGCGTCCATGGCATCTTCGATGCTCGGTTCGATGCTTCGGGCAAGTTTTAAGGCGAGATTTTTCTCAGCTTCGTTCTTCGGGCTGCCTATAAGCTGGATATATGTTGCATAGCTACGGGCTTGTATATTAGGTATATTATTTTTTTTCAGAATGCGATTGATCGTGTCCACAATGACTTCAGGCCTTGAAATCATTCGCTCGGTACCATCCACAATTAAACCCGGATATTTTTGTTTGATTTCCCTAAGCTGGTCAATGGCCTGATCCTTTAACAGTTTTCCAGAGATATAAACCTGATTTTTGGAAATGCTAGTGTTGATCCCGGGAACTGATGCAAGCTCTTTTTCAATATGCATAAGCGTTTTGAGCTTTGAGTCGGACGCGCCGATCGTAAAGTTAAATTTCTGCTTACTGTTATCCTCTAAAATAATTTCCGCGCTGACTGAGCCGTTTTTCTTTCCGGCAAAAACCGCACTGGTTTTGTTCTCACCTTTTCTTACTAAAACTATATTTTCCTTATCTAACCCGATTTCTTTGATGATGGAATCGAATTTGACCTCGTGGGATTGACCGATTTCTAGTCGAATCTGCTCGATGGCATAGGCGTCATGAATATAACCGGAGAGGCAAATTAAAATGAAAATTATTTTATAAATAGTCATAGAGAATCCTTCTTCGCAAAAAAAAGACCCTGCATCTATGCAGGGTCTTTTCGTTAAGAATTCTTTTTTAGATTATTCTTCTGCAGCACCGGAATAATTAAGTGGTTTGTCCAAATCCATACCGTGTCTTGTATTTTGGAAAGTCGTAACGGCTTCCTGTGCACTGGCCGTAGCGGCATCACGAGCAGAGGCAACGCCGGCATCATTGCCGGAGATGGCAGAGGTCACCTGAGTCATCTTGTGCTCAATCGTCTTTCCAAAGTAGCTGGAAATGCCGATTGTGCCGACTGCGATAAGAACCAAAAGAACCAGGTACTCAGCGGTTCCTTGGCCGGCAATTTTTTTGACGTTTTTCATGAGTATCTCCTTGAAGTTGTTTTCAGCGTCATGCTGAACTGTATTTAGATTACCGGAAAATTAGTAATGAAATTTACTGGAATTGACCCAAAGTGAGTCATTTGTAAAAAAAAGAATAAATGCGTAAATAATTGAAGGCCCGAAGGGAAAGGTTTCTGAACGCATCCTTAGAAGGCGGTGCATGTTTTGTAAAAGTCCTATTACTACCGCAAGAAAAAAAACCGCATAGATGGAAGGACCAGCGAGGAGCGAAAGCCAGATAAGAAGCTTAATGTCTCCTCTGCCTAAGCCCTCTACTAAGTTAAACTTGGCACAGACAAAATTGAAAGCAAGCAGACCAAAAGGAAGGATGATGGCAATTGACCTCGACAAAAATGATTCGTGGGGCATTAGAAAAACTGCAATCACGGCCGCCGGAATACCTAGCCAGTGAATCCAGTCGGGAATGATTTCAAGGTCCAGATCGAAAATTATTGTGGCGCTAAACAGGGTAACAAACAGCGCGATCAAAGGCAAAGAGGAAAGAGGAAATTGCAAGGCCCCCAGGGCCACACCACCAAGAGAGTAGATAAAATATCGAAGCGAAATTGCCCGTAGATGATTTGGGAGGGGACAAAAGTTAAAAAACTCAAGACTGTAGTAGCGCAGACTTCTGGGGATCAGAATAAAATGGCCGATTATCAAAAGAGCGATCGAAAAAAAAAGATAAAGAAGAGTCATAAGCACCTCCAAAAAGCGCTATGGACAATTTACTCGCGTGATTCTAAAGCCACTTGACTGTACTTGCAGTGCAATCATGGTCAAATATTTAGTGCAATATTCTTGCATAATGAGTGCGGATACTTTCGCGGGAGGCAAGGATGGAACCCAAAGCTATTTTGACATCAAAGCTCAGTCGTCTAAAAAAAACTCCTCTCTGGAGAATCGAATCACTTCTGATAGTTCTGGCGTTTATCTTATCGATTGTGTCCGGCCTCCTTCGTAAAGGCTACGAAAATCAAAAAATTTCCTATTATAAAGATCTTAATAAAACTGAAAGCATCGTGGTGTGGGCCGAGGATATGAATCGGGATACCCTGGTGGGGAAGCAGCATCTCACCGTAAAAAACTTTTTGGCCGTCAATGTCACTCCTAATATGATCCAGGGAAGCCAGTACGAAAGAATCCTGAACCGCAGGTTGCTTCTGGATGTCAAGAAAGGTGATCCGTTTCTACTCACGTCTATGGCGGATTCGGGGAAGGATGCCATTGCCATGAAGATTCCTTTGGGTAAGCGTTTTTATACCATGACCATCAATGATAAAATGCTGAGCCAGGGCTGGGTGCGGCCGAATGATCATGTGGATATTGTTACCACCATGAGTCTGCCAGTTCGAGGAGAAACAACCTTCAGCCTGTTACAAAATGTCACCCTCGTCACGGTGGGCAAGAGCACTAGCTGGAGTACCGCAAAAGGTCAGACAGGTTCAGAGATTGGTTTTTTTGTCACTCCAGATGAGTTCGAATTATTAAGCTTTGCTGAAAAGAAGGGAAATTTTTCATTATCACTGAGAAATCCCGAAGATCTTTCCACCTCTCTCGAAACAGACGGTCTTGGCTCGGATGGGGTGGACCTGGGCAAGTTTTTGGATAGTAAGATCATTAGAAGCGCCTCAGGTGGGGGAAACTTCAAGGTCACGATCAAAGACCAGATCGATCTCAAGGCCAGCTCCATCCAAAAAAAGGAGAACGAAAAATGAAACAGTATACGGCCAAGCTCCGTTTGGAGTCCGGGCAAAGCACCGTAGAATATCTCATGCTGGCAGTAATGATAAGTGTTGCCCTCTATTTTCTGGGAGTTATGGATCAAACCCGGGCCTTGTTATTTGCGACGCCGTTGGCCGATATGCTTCAAATCCTTAAACTGCCGGTATAAAAATGCAAGCATCACCCGAAGAGAAAGATTCTCTCCCCATGATCGAGCTCAAAGCGCGATGGCAGACAAACACCGGCGAAAAACAAATCACCCTGGAGCGGGGAAAACATTTTGTGGGTAGCGGCCCTCACTGTGCCTTGTCTCTTGAGCACGCCGAGACCGTCATTTGTGGTGTGTTACTTGTGAATGAGATGTCGGTACATTTGAAATGCATCGCAACTCATCCGACCTTGTATGTCGGTGGAAACAAGCTCCTTCCGGGCGAAATGGTGATCATTGATGAAGAATGTAAAATCTTTTTGGGAAAAACCAAGATAACTCTGAGCCCTCAGCTTGCAGGAGTCGGCGAGCATTTGAGCATTGGTGAGAGTAATCCCTCCTGGTTTGTTAAAAAAGATCCGACGCTGCTTGTTCAAGAATTATCAAAGAGGCTGCAGTCGGATTTGGATTTAGGGAACTATGATATCTCTCAGGTTGAAAGCGAGGAGCTTAAAATCAAAGTTTCTTTGAAGCTAGGGAAGATGCTTTTTTCATTAAAGTTTCCTCCCGGCTTCCCCCAGACCGTTGAGGAGATCCAAAAAAGAGTTTTAGGCGAGGTTCTAGGGCTTGGTCCGCTGGAAGATTTGCTGGCGGATAATACTATCAGTGAAATTATGGTGAATCGAAAAGACCAGATCTATGTGGAAAAAAACGGTAAGCTCACACTTTCCACCGTGACCTTTTCCACCGACTTAGCACTCTTGAACGTTATTGAGCGCATTGTTTCACAGGTGGGAAGGAGAATAGACTCCTTCTCTCCCATTGTGGATGCTCGTTTGCTCGATGGTTCCCGAGTCAATGCCGTTATTCCCCCCCTGGCACTTAGGGGGCCGAGCATTACAATTCGCAGATTTTCAAAAAAACCGATCACCATGGAAAAGCTGGTGGAATTCGATTCCTTGAATCAACCTATGTCACTTTTTTTACAAACACTCGTGGAATCTCATAAAAATATTATTATCTCGGGCGGCACCGGTTCCGGAAAAACGACACTGCTCAATGCGCTTTCAAATTACATTCCATCAGGGGAACGCATTATCACTGTTGAGGATGCAGCCGAACTGCAGCTGCAACAGGAGCACGTCATTTCCTTAGAAACCCGACTCGCCAATATGGAAGGCAAGGGGTCTGTGACCATCCGAGATTTGATCAGAAACACCCTTCGAATGCGCCCAGATCGAATCATTGTCGGCGAGTGTCGTGGTGGCGAAGCGCTCGATATGCTTCAGGCCATGAACACCGGTCATGACGGTTCTATGACGACGGCCCATGCCAATACTCCATTGGATATGCTTCGAAGGTTGGAAACAATGGTTATGATGGCGGGGATGGACCTTCCTCTTGCCGCGATAAGAGAGCAGGTGGCATCCGCGATTACTTTTGTCATTCAACAAATGCGTAGAAAAAATGGCAAGCGCCTGGTCGTGGATGTGTCCTATGTGAGCGATCTTAATCGAGAGACCGGTGAGTACAAGTTGTTTTCCCTTTTTAGTCGAAACCGAAATGATCAGGTGGTTTTTCACTCCGACAATTTTCGCATGGTTTGGGAGGAGGAAAACTTACAGGGCGATATAAATGTTTTTTATCAGTGAGTTGTCTATGGAACTACCTTTTTTTATCTTCGATTTTCTTATCTTTATCGCTCTCGCCTGTGTCATTCTTGCGCTTCTCAAATATGGAGAATCGAAATATTATAAGGAAACTCTGGAAGGCCATGCTGCGAATTACCATCAAACGCTAAAGGCCTGTCTGGCGGCCCTTGCTCTTTTTGCGATCTTAAATGTAGTGGGAACCAACCTGATTCTGAGCACTGTGCTCTCCTCCGGTGCCTTTATCTTCTGTCATACCTTTATCAAAAAATTGGAGCAAAAGAAAAAGACCCAGACCTTTGACAGGGCCTTGAACGAAGGAATCCAAGTTATCTCCACATCGCTGCGGGCAGGTTTGACCCTGAGAGAGGCCCTTATGGCATCAGTGAAAAGCTCACCTAAAGCCTTTGCCGACGAGGTCCAGAATGTCCTGCGAGATTTGGGCCTTGGAGTTTCCATGGAGGAGGCGCTCTTGGAGATGCGCAAAAGAGTCAATACTCCCATCGCCAACCTCGCCTTGGGCGCCATGATTATCTCGAACAGGCAGGGCGGCGATCTGCCCACAATGCTTTTTAAAATCGGGGAAACCATCAATCAGCGAGAGCGCATCGCCGGAAAACTCAGGGCCCTTACCGCTCAGGGGAAAATGCAGGCAATCCTGGTGGCCTCCGCTCCGCCTTTCTTATTTGTCTTCATGAGCTTTTACGATCCCAAACGGATGGAGCTTTTAACCCAGAATTTTACGGGAAATTGCCTTTTGGTCCTCGCGGTGCTTTTGGAAGTGATCGGAATTTTTGTCACACGAAAAATCATGGAACTGAAATACTAGGAGTCGCATGGAAACTCTTATCATAATCACGAGCATGACTTCGAGCTTTCTCTTCTTCTATTTGATCATGAAGCTTTTTGTCTATGCCTGGAGGGAGCACACTTATCTGTACCAGGTAGAGGATCGGGAAACACATTTGGAAATCTGGATTGGATTCTTAAGGCCGGTGGCCAAAATGATCAGGGCAGAAAAATGGCGCCAGGACATAGAAAATAAACTTTTACAGGCGGGTAACAAGAGTAACTGGCAGGCCGATCATCTTTTGGCACTGGGGCTTCTCTTGGGGCTTCTTGGGCTCGTTTTAAGTCATTGCTTACTGGTGGTATTGTTGCATAAAAGTCCTCTTTATGGTTTTGCGATCGGACTGCTTCTCTTTTTTGTGCCCTATCTGAAGCTCTCGGAAGTGGCCAAGAAGCGTTCGCAAAATTGTGATCGAGAGCTGCCCTATTTCATCGATTTTCTGGCCTTATGTATGGGGGCGGGATTGGACTTTAACAATGCCCTGTCGAAAGTTCTTGAAACTGCGCCTCAGTCTGATTTGACGAGTGAATTAGGAATTACTGTCAAGAATATCAAGTTGGGAATGAGTCGAAAGGAAGCCCTGCTAGATTTGCAAAAGCGTATGAACGTCCCGTCACTGCGCCTTTTTATTCAAACTCTGGTTCAGGGTATAGAAACCGGAACGGACCTCATGACTTCGCTGGAAAGTCTCTCGAATTTGTTTTTAAGTCGCAAATTCCAGAAAGCTGAGGAGGGCGCCGGTCGTATCTCGGTACAGATGATGATTCCTATGATGCTTTTTGTAATGCCGGCGGTCATGATCATCCTGATGGGTCCGATGGTGATGCAGTATGCTTTTAGTCTTTAGACAATTCCAATCAAACTCTGCACAGTGAGTCTGCTATTCTGAGATCGGCATATTTCCCCAGAGGTGGTCATGTTTAAAAATATTTTTTCGATGATTGTCCTGTTTTTCGGTGTGGCATTGGGTTTTGCTGAAGCCGGAAATGAAAACATCTCCATCGACTACCGGACTGTCGCGGTGGTTCTGGCCCAGTCGCCGGATGCGATTAATATTCCCAGTATTGAGCTTTATCGCCAGATCAAGGAGAGCGTGGACAAATCCGATCTGTGGATTGTGGCCCCCACCTGGACTGTGAAAAATAATCTCAAAGGACAGGATGATGAGGAAAAACTTCCCGATCTTGGTGCCATACCTTCCTTTGATCGTAGGGAGCTTATCAAGGCCCACCCCCAGGCCCAGACTCAACTGCCCGATGACGTAGCTGCGGTCAGTGAAAATGCAGTTATCAAAAGTGTCCAAATTATTCTCGATACTCTGGCCATTGAGGGCGCTCTTATTGTGGACTGTTTGCCACAAGGAACCCAGGTGGTTTTAGGTTGCGGACTTTATTACTATGATCGAACCAGAGGAAAGGTGGTGGCATCATCTCGAAAATATTTTCGCGCCGGTGTCACAGATGCCACCAACTGGGCCGAGCACTTGATTGTGGCGCTGGATGAGGGAATCAAGCACACCAAGGAAGTGAAAACTCAAGCCAAGCTGGAAAAGGTACTGACGTATACGGATGAAACGGAATCTCCCATGCAAAAGGCGATGGGGGTAGAAATTTGGGGCAAGCGCTTTCTGGCCGCGGACTTAAACAAAACTTTGCCGGGTACAACTCTTTGTTTACTGCACGAAAATGAAAATTATTCTTTCAGCTTTGGCGCGAGTTTCGGCCAGTATAGGGATCAGCAATTTCTCGCGCAGGAGCTGGGGATGGAAATAAAATTCACTCCGCGCGTTTACGCCGCCCGCGCGCTAATCTGGGAACTTCCCATTGGCATGTCTTTTCTGCAAAGGGATACTACATCCAGGAGCAGCATTCCTGATGATGAAGATTCAACTCGAACGGAGTTGAATGCGGTTGGGGATATCGGCCCGGCACTTTTGTGGAGGGTGCAGAGCAAGTATACCTTTGGATTGGGCGTCAGCTATCAACACAATTTAAATGTCAAAAATGAATCCAAGGGAGCTCACGCACTGGAACCGATGAAAAATGGCTTTAAGGCGGGATTTCGTTGGAGTGTAAAATTCTAAGGCAAAAATCAGTCACATAGGGCCGTAACGGTTAAGTTTTGGACACAATCCTCATTGGCATTGTCGCTTTAGTTGACAAAAATGATGCGGTGAGCTAAGATTATCTTAGACGTCCCATCCCATAGGCGTCTTATTTGCACGTCGGTCGGCTCCCATCAAATTTAGCAACTACCAACCTCCAACAAGGAAGTGTGTATGGATTGGTCTATTAATGTTCCAACTTTGGAATCCCATCACCCGACTCTCAGAAAAGTCACACAGTATGTTCTGCAAAACATGAATGATCTATTAACACTTGAGGATCTGGCACAGGCCGCCTCAGTCACCACCTTTTATCTGTGCCGGCTTTTTAAGGAGCATTTTAATCTAAGTCCCATGAAATGGTTATGGCTGCAAAGAACCTGGGCCGCAGGCGCTTATGTGACGGCAAAAAAAGAATTCTGCCTGACTGACATTGCCTTTGCCTGCGGTTTTTCCAGCTCGGCGCACTTTTCTAGATTATTTAAGCAGGTCTTTGGCGTGAGCCCGTCAAAGTTTCGGAAAGAAAAGTGTGACTGCGGTTTGGAGAGCTTTTGCCTGACCTTGGAAAATAAATTCTTAACCGTTCGCTATACGGAATTCAACTGCTTCTCTCAGTAGAGAGAGGGCCTGTCTTCGAGCGGCATGCTCACTGATTGCTGGTTAAAATGATACGTAAGCATGGGCGGCCTTTCCTGAAAGAGCTTTTGCAGGTCGGAGGATTTTGTTCCCACCAGGAGGCGTTTGCCTTCAATCAAGATGGCGCTATAGATAATCGGGTCCTTGGGATCGGTACGATCAATGATTAATGTTCCGGAATCGGGGCTCTCAAATAAGAGAACATTTTTTCCGGAAAAGTTTCCTGCAATTTCGAGAGTGCTCAGCGGTCCCTTGGAAATGAAAATGGGGAAGCGTCGCAAATCAGTTTGAACATATCCTACATAGAAATCAGCGGCCAGACAGTGCGAACTAAGAATAAGCAGCAAGGGGAAAAGATATTTTTTCATACAAACCTCATGCTCATTATGCCCCATGCAGGCGCTCAATGTTTGCATGAAAGTGACCAAACTAAAGAACAAACAAGAGATCAATTGCAGTCAAGTATACGGCTTGATTTTTGGCCACAATCAAAGGGGGGTCTTGTATGAGCTTGAGAAAAAATAACTTGTGTGCTGAAAGTGGTATTGCCACGACCGAGTTTTTGTTTTTATTCCCCATTTTTTTGCTCGCCGCCTTGTTTTCCATGGAGACCAATTTGATGTGGTCAGACAAGCATATTTTAAAGCTGGCGGCCTTTGAGGCCTCCCGAGTTTATGCTTTGGCAGATCCTCAAATTGAAAATCCCTGCCTTGATGAAGATCTTAAAAAACGAGCCAGGGGTGAGATGCTGAAGCAAGTTTCTTCAATCGCTCCGGGCATCAATGTTCTGGAGCGTTCATTGGAAAATTTCAGCTTTCAATCGAGAATCGGAACACTGATTGAGCAAAGTGATCTTCCTTCGGGAATTAAGAAAAATCTCCAAGGCCACGTCTATGCCGCGGTCTCTACCTGGATTGAATGTTCTTATTTTGCCACCGAACGGCGGGTGGATGTGAAGCTGATTTATAATCGTACTCCGAAACTTCCCATGGCCGGTGGGGTGATTTTAAAGGCCCAGCAATACTTTTTACCCCAGGGAAATAATGAGCTGTCAAACAGAGACAAGCTTGTCCTTTATTTTCAGTCCTTGAAGGAACGTGTCGCCAGCATGCAGATCAATTCTGGTGAATCATTGAAGCACCTGATGGCAATTTCTGAATATCAAACAATTTCCAGCATGATCGCAGATATGGATGGTGCTGCTTTGGAATACAAAAATGAAGTGGCACGCCTGCTCGAACTTGTGATGCAAAATCTGAACTTAGAAGAGGCCACAGAGAACGACTTGGAAACACTTTTCGTGCGGATTAATAAGGTGCTGCCTGACCCCTTGGTGCAGTTACCCGTAACCGTCAGTGCAAGCAAGGTGCGGACCAGCGTGCCACAAAATCCTGATCCCATGAACCCCGCCATGGAGAAAGAGTGGCAGGGGAGATTGGGGGGGGCCTTAAATATCTCCGGTGATTTTTCCAAGTGGGCCTTTGAGCTTGGTAACAATCAGGCGGGATATCTCCAGGATGGGAGGGCCTTATGACAAAATATTCTGATTATCAGCGCGGTTCCACAACCGTCGAATTTTTGATCTTTATGCCAGTGGTTGCCGCTTTAATGTACTTTTCCCATGATCTCAACATCCAGATTGCGCGAAAACAGGATATTTTTCTGGCAAATCAGAGCATGTTTGACTCCAATCTTTCGGAGCAAAATGCCCTTCAGGATTTTGGCAGAAAAACCTTTCAAGCTATGGGGGGCAAATGTGAGCTTCAGGCCATCGTGCAGGAGCAGCAACCGGATGAACCAACGCTTTTGGCCCGATTATCAAACAACAAGCTAGTGGGAGAAAATACCTCTCCTATCTTCCTGGCATACCAGACGATGCAAGAGTCGCAGATGGAGCTTGCTTCCAATTACGCCTCCACCATCGGGCCCGCCATCGTCTCGATTTTTCCCGAAGGGGAGCAAAAGATCGTGCAACTGACAACATACTGTCCTGCCAACGGAGAGGAGGCGATGTTTGCCGGGGCGGCCCACCATCTGCTCTCTGTTTTTGATCGAGCAGAGACAGGCCCCACGGCCGCATCCGGTGAAGCAGGACAGCTATTTTTTAAAAATAACACCTCTTACCACGCCGATTGGCTGGGTGACTGGTCTCTTCTCGGGCAGCTTTTGGCGGTGGATGTGGAAAACGCCTACGGGCTCGCGGGCGCGAACGATAATGAGGAGGCGCATTTTCAGAGCTACTGTATGACCAATCTTGGCTCAAGTTCCGTTTGCGGGGATATTGAATTTTTATGGATGGACAATCCGTCCGAGTTTCCCCAATACAGTTACGACTTGGCCCAAAATAAAATGGGACTCTATGAGCTTCTAGGCGAAGCGGAGATGGCAACAATTCAGAATTCTCTGCAGACCATGGGAAATCTTCCCAGTTTGCAAAATACCTTTTTGGATGATGCCCACACTCGAAAAGTTATCGGGCAGCTCAATCATGGAAAACTTGCAGGTGGGATAAAATTTTTGCATCTTGATGAGGAACTTTCCCTGCCGGATATCAGCTTGTCACAAGGTCTGGAAAGCAAGCTATGCCTAAAAGAGGTGCTGCCATGAGCGATTTAAGAAATGAGAAGGGAAATATTACGATCGCATTTTTGTTTTTAATGGTCCTGCTTTATGGGGCCATGCAATTTTCCCTGGAAATGGGCCGCATGGCAGAGCAAAAGATGAAATTGCAGCAGACTGCGGATCAAGTGGCAAGCAGTATGGCGGGGGATATGAGCTTTGCTCTCAATGGCATCGCTCTTAACAACCTGGCAATTGGAGCGAGTCTTCACATGGCCGCCTCGGTGCAATTTGTTGGACGTCATCGCACTTTGCTCAATGCTCTTTTGTACGATCAAAATGATCAGGACAAAAGTGACAAAGAACTTTTTTTGCAGGACAACCAGATGAACTTTGCAGATGTTGCCAAACTGGCAAGCTTGTACACCAAGGCGGCGGCCCATTTAACGACGCTTAATCACCAATTAGCGAACGCCTGGATTCAAGGGTCTTATCAACGGGCCATTGAGCTGGTCGGACTCAATCTTGCCGGCGGTATCGGCTTGCCTTACCAGAATGACAAGGTTATGGGATCGACAACTATCTCGATTCCACACCTGGCAAATTCAACTTCCAGAGCGGCCATGTGCCAGACGATCCGGGCATCTCAGACGATGGGCGAACGAAATAATTTTGTTGTCTGGCTCAAGGCACCTTTGGTTAGCTTAGGCCTGGATGCGAACGGCTTGGATAGTTTGTCACAGCTGCAAAATGCCACCACAGAGGTTTTTAACCATCTCAAAACCAATGTCATTTCCAGGCTGGCAGGGCTGAGCGCCCAATTCAACCAGAAATGTACAGCACAGCATATTCAAAATGCGGATAAAAAATGGTGTGAGACATACTCCTACTGGGCAAACCCAAACCTAACCCTCATTACGCCTGCCTTTGAAGAGTGCGGAATTAATCAAGGTGGAAATCTGGCAGGACAGATGGAGTACTTTGCCAATCTCGAACCGCTGGACCTCAATGTTAATGCGGGAGGTATCTCGACCAATAAGAAAAAATCCAACAAGGTGACCTTTTGTCACGTTACGGGCAACGGAAACAACCTGCAGACCATCTCGACTGATGATTCGGGCTATTTTAGCGGGCATTTTCCTAATCATCGTGATGATTACCTGGGACCTTGTAAAACAGTCACCAAAGATCCTGAGGAATACGCTGTCGGGTTTGTCTATCCGATCTTTGCCAACGCTGAAGCCGTGGTCGATTTCACCAAATCTTTGAGTATGGGAATTGTGGTCGGGACTCCCGGCGTGTATCAAAGTGAGCTGCCAAGAAGTTGCCCCGAAGGATGGAGCGATAGTGCGACCAATAAGTGCCATTTTACCATGCAGGCCACAGACACGCTTTTGGCAGATACCTCGCAGAAGGAATTGTGGCAACGGATGTTGTGGTCAAGCGCAGAGGCCATGACCTATTTTGCTCCTGGGGTCAATGATCCTCAAAATGGAGTACCAGACTCCGTCGATGATGTGGCCGCTCATCAGGCCAGCTTCTTCTGGCCGGCCTGGAAATCCCGTAATGTGTTCTCGTCTCGCGAGTCAGAGGTGATTGAGTACCTGAAGGAAAAGTTATGATCTCCAAAAAAACATTTGCCGACTGGTGCGAGGGGCTTTCCGATTATCTGGATGCAGGCATGGGTTTAACGAGCTACCTGTCGGATTGTGACGGCCAGGGCAGGCGGTTGAAAAAATACAATCAGAAAATCAAACAAAAGATTGAAAAAGGATCAACATTAAGTGAGGCCCTGGTGCTTCCTCAAGGGGAAGGCAAAGGGAGTTTTTTTCCGGCCGTTTTTCATGCCTCGGAGGTTGCCGGACGACTTCCTCAAGCGATGCGAGTTCTGGCGGAATTCATTCGGTTTCAACACGGTTATCATCATAAGATTCAATCCATGATTATCGGACTATTCGCTAAAATTTCGGCGCTGGCCATCTTTTTGGCCGGTAGTATGCTCATGCTTGCTAAAATCGGCCGGGCGGATATTGATTTTTTGGGATTGGGGCTGCATGGAATGCCCGGGGCCATGACACTTTTGAAGTACTCTGGCCTTTTTCAACTTCTGGCATTTTTGTTTATCCTGATCCTGTACAGGTTCAAAAACTCACCGATGCTTGAAGTCATCATGATGAGATGGCCTTTTCTTGGCCGCTGCATGAAGAGCTTTCTTATGTATCGGGTCACCTTTGTCATGGCCGAGGTTTTTCTGGCGGGGATGGAAATAAAAAAAGCGCTCACTTTGACCTATGATTCCAGCGGTAGCTTTAATTTTAAAAAAAATTTGTCTAAAGTCCTCGGCAGGATCAAGGCGGGTGATGATTTGTACACTGCCTTTTTGCAGCATAGAAAATTACCGCCAAAGTTTGTCCAGGCACTCAAACACGCTGAACGCGCTGGTAATATCGCCCAGGCGATGCAACGCTTATGCAACCAATATCGTCTCGAATGCCAAAATAATCTGGAAAAAATCCAGTCCATCACATTCATGCTCACCAAGATTTTCATGTTTCTATTTTGTATCTTTTTAATTGGCTCAATAATTAAGGGGGTGGCGCTGGAACCCCTTATGCACGTCATGTCCAGGTTATAGCGCATCGACGAGAGTGGGGAGAAGCTCATGAGCAAATTGCTGGCCCTGTGGATTTTTTTGTTTTTGCTGATTTTCATCCACGAACTCGGTCATTTCTTGATGGCCCGTCTATTTAAGGTGCAGGTCAAGCGTTTTGCGGTAGGGTTCGGGCCATGCCTTCTGAGATTTTCCCGGGCCGAAACTAATTTTGAATGGCGGCTACTGCCGTTCGGTGGCATGGTCAAAATGACCGGAGAGGATCCCGGCGAAGCGGCGACACTTTCAGCGGCGGATTTTCACAAAAGCTACCACCATTTGAGACCATGGAAAAGAATGTTGATAGCCGTGGGGGGGCCGATCTTCAATATTGTGCCTGCTTTGCTCCTTGTCGCCCTTCTGCAGAAGGGACTTTGGGCGGACTCGGTAAAACTGAAACGCCTGCCCCTTGTGGTAGATGCTCATAGCAATGAGTTTATCCTTACCACCGATCCTCAGAAGCGTTTTCTGAAAATCTATCTTGAAGAGCTAGACGAGCAATCCCTCGGCGGAATTTTCTATCTGCATGAAAGTTTGGGAACTAAAACTTTACGAGTGTATATTCGTCACCTCAATCATCTTATGGATCAGGGATTTTACCCTCTGGATCTGAAGATTGATCATGTGGAAGTAGGTTCGCTCGCCGATCGCATGGACATAAGACCAGGGGATGTGATTGTGGGGGTCAATGGTGAGCGACTGAAATCTTTTGAGGACATTGTAAAAAAGATTCTGGCCCAGGAAGGCACTTTTAGTCTGCGTTTACTGCGCGAGGGGCAACTTCTGGAACTCGATTTGAATTCCTCCAGCAAAAAAATTGGAATTCATAGCGCCGGAGTTTATCACAATCTGCAAGGAAAACGACATGCACCTGTGGCAGATGAAAAGAATAACGTGGAAATAACGAGTCTGTTCCTAGGACTACTGCGGGATTATCAAAAGCTTTTCTCCGGTGAATTTCATCCTGAGCAAATTTCAGGTCCGCTGATGATCGGCAAGGTGGTCACTGCTGCCATGGACTTTGGCCTCGCAACTTATCTGTTCATCTTGGCGGTGATTTCCATAAATCTGGGTCTCATCAATCTTCTTCCTATACCCATTTTAGACGGTGGGCATGTGTTTTTATGCTTCTATGAGATGCTGACCAAGAGGCGCCCTGGAGTCAGGGGGCTCAAAATGGCCTTTTTATTCGGTCGAACCTTCATTATCATTTTGACCACCGGCGCTCTGTTCAACGATATAATGCAGCTCTTTTTCTAAAAGAAAGCATAGGCAATTCCCAGACATGATAAAGTCTTACTTGTCATAAGGCGAGAACATGATAAACCATTGCTATGGCAAAAAAATATTGGCTGCTTAAAACCGAACCGGCAACTTATTCTTTCACTACTTTGCAAAAAGAGAAAAGAACAACCTGGAATGGCGTGCGCAATTTTCAGGCGCGCAACTTTCTCAAAGAATTTCAAGTTGGCGATCTCGCTCTCATTTATCACAGTGGAAAAGAGAAAGCGGTGATGGGAGTGGCCGAGATTGCCAGGGCGGGGTATCCCGAAGTGGATAACACCATGCCTGGTGAGTGGATACAAGTAGACCTGACTCCCAAAAGGGCGCTCGCGATTCCCGTTACGCTGGCCCAGCTCAAGGCGGAAAAAACCTTGGCGAAGCTGCTCCTTCTAAAACAATCGCGCCTTTCTGTGATGCCCGTAACCCATGCCGAATTTAAACAAATTCTCAAAATCGGAGGATAAAATGCTTCAAGAAGGAGATAAGGCCCCCATGTTTAAGCTCCAATCCGCTTCGGGGGAGCTGATTGGTCTGAAAGATTTTCGCGGCAAAAAAGTGATTCTTTATTTTTACCCCAAGGATCTGACTTCCGGTTGTACCCAGGAGGCCTGTGATTTTCGTGATTCCCTGGGCAATTTCAAAAAGAAGAAGGCGGTAGTCTTAGGGGTGAGCAAGGATTCCGTGACCTCGCATGAAAAGTTCCAGCATAAATACGAGTTGAACTTTCCCCTTCTTTCTGATCCCGAAGGCAAAACCTGCGAGGACTATGGTGTTTGGAAGGAGAAGTCGATGTATGGGCGTAAATATTTCGGCATTGTGCGCACGACGTTTATCATTGATGAGCACGGTGTGATTGAGAAGATCTTTTCTAAGGTAAAAGTGAAGGGGCATGTGCAAGAATTGCAATCCTCTTTCTAACAAGATTTCTTACTAGGGTGAAACTGTGTTATCGCTTTCCTTAATGTTCGATGAGCATGCGGATGGCGGTCGGGGCCATAGCGAAGGCGCAAGTAATATTTCGCAAGGGTGTCAAACTCGTTGGCATTGACCCATTGTTCATGCGCCAATCTTTGCCAGAGGTCTGCTGATTGAAAAGGCGCTTCTCGCTCCTGTGGAAACCACTTACTTATGGCCCTTCTCCACTCGCGAGTTAAGGGATCAAGCTTTTGCCTGCGCATGTAAATGGCCAGCGCGCCACTCATGATCATCACGAGAAGCAGTGCAATTCCAATGGCCCACAATATTTTTGAATTTTGGCCCTCTAATTTCCATACCTGCCGCTGCTCATCTCGATCAAAGTTCACCATCCACATGTTGGTTTTTAAGTAGGCACTTCTCAACCTGCCTAGGCCTTGAACCAGGACATTCTGTCGAAGCCATGCCAGCCATCCGGAGGCCCCTGCGCGGCCTTGAAGACGCCAACGGGATTGGGAAAGCTGCATTCTTGCAGGAGCGACGTAGTTGGTGGGATCAAAGCGCTGCCAATGGTTTTCCCTTGTTGACCAATATTCCACCCAGGCGTGGGAATCGGAATTTAAGAGTGTGAGCACGCCCGTCTCCTGAGGTGGCATAGATAAAAAGCCCACGACAATGCGTGAGGGAGTTCCCAGTAACCTGAGTAGCAAGGCGGCGCTGGCAGAAAAGTGTTCACAGTAGCCTAATCGTCGGCCAAATAAAAAATCTTCGGCTGACCGATACGTTCCGGGAGTCAACGAATAGGCAAAGGAGTTGGCGAAAAATTGTCCCAAAGCATTGATCGGATCTTTTGAGGTCTTGAGAGTTTGCGCCAACTGAGTGATCTGTGGGCCAAGGTGCTGGGGGACTGCTAAATCATAAGGGAGTGGTGGATCAATAATCGCTTGCCTGGTCCATTCACCCCGATACATTGGGCGCTTGCCTTGAAAATATATACCGGAAAAGGTTTGATCACTGTGTGAGTGTATAAGCATGCGGTTTTTTGCCTCGAGACGACTCGTGCCTTCTAAATTAACCAAAGTCCCGTCACCCATCGCTTCATAATAAACCGAATAACTGACAGATACTTCCGTTTTAATTTCTGAATGAAGAGGGCGTGCCGTGCTTTTTTTCCAGTGCCAGCCATCCTCTGAGTTTCGCAAGGTTGCGTATCTCCAGTAGGACGGCATTTCTCTTGAAGGTGGCCGGTCAAAAATAACGTTGGCAAACACGCTATCGTCGAGGGCGAGCGAGGCGAGGTCTCCAGGTGCAAGACTGGTGGAAATCCCGGTTTTTCCTTGCGGCCAGTAGATGCTGGAAAAAAACTGGATTCGTGGAAAAAATAGGAAGCAAATGAGAGTCAGCGGCAAGGCAAGCACAATGAAGGTTGAAGCGGTTTTCAGTGATCGGAGATTGAAGGAAACCCTCGACAGGTAGGCCATCGTCAGCAAGTAAATCATAAGCATCGCCAGACCCAGGCCGACCGCAATCCACAAAAGCTGTGAGCATAAGAGCAGCTCGGCCGTCCACAGAAGAATCAAAATGAGAATCTGCATGCGGCGGTCTCGCGAATGCCCTAACTCAACATTTTTAAGGATGGGCAGAAAAACAAAAAAATTGATGGCATCCTCAACCCGAAAGCGACCTTGCATATAAGTCCATGACAAGGCAAGTGCCATCAGAAGCATTGCCAGGCGAATTCCTTGACAGAGAGGCCGGGGTAGTTTCAAAGAAAATATTTTAAGCGCGACGGCGACCGCCCACATCACTCCGGTGCTGAGGATAATTCCTGCGGGCAAATCACTCCAGGTTGGGAGCAGGACAAAACACCATAAGAGAAAAAAGCATAAATCCCAGCTTAATGTTTTAGGACGCATTGCTGTCGCCTCTACCGAGATAATGCGCCAAACGAATGGAAAGTTGGCCATTGATGGCCCACCGTTCACCGTCCGACATTTCTAAAGCACTCCAGTTCTTAGGATAATGCTGAACCCAGAAAAGCGCCTGTCTGATTTTCTCCACCCTTGAAGAGAGAGCGATGTGTTCCAGCATCAAGGTATGGCCTTCAGATAAATAAATTTCAGGGCGAATGCCAATCAACTGATCGCTGGCGGCCATACGACGCCAGTGGATCCGTGTGCTGCTGGAAAGTGAGTCAAGCAAAATAGGATACCCTGGCGTTGTCGTTTCAAAACTTGTGAAGGTAGATACACTGTCGCGCTCACTTTGTTTTCGGCCGAGGGGAGGAAGTTTGACGCCGTAATCTTTCGGTTGCGGAAGCACCACAATTTCTTTCTGCGGATTGAGGTAAGTCCAAGCTTGAAACATTCCAAGAGGTGCCACCGAGGTGAGGCGGACAGAGTGAATGGCATGAATGCCAGGGGCAAATAGGCCGCGTGTTTTAAGGGAAATAAAGTTTTGCTGGGTGCCAAGCTGGATTGAGATATCCCACTGCTCATTACTAAAACCTTGCGTGAGTTCAGCGGAGCAATCCTCATGCCACCGCCAGTCCGTTAACCAATCCGTAGCTTTCGACTTGGCCAAAGTCTGCTGAGTCACGATGGCCGCGATTAGCAAAACTACAAACCAGAGAAAAATAAAAAAAATACCCAACGGGTTGCCATAGATTAAAGCAAAGATAATGCCCAGGAAGGCGCCCAATAAATAATAAAGACCCTGCTTCGTGGGAAGAATATAGATTTGTCCAAGCCTAGGATACTGCAACCTGCTCAAGAATTTGCGCTGCCATCTTTTGTCCAAACTCAACTCCTTTATCCCCGCCCAGCCGGTGAGCGCAAACATAGGGGAAGGCCTCCTGAATATGCCCCGGGAGGACCATCTTTTCCTGATCAATCAGGGCCAGAGCACGAGAAATGAGCACGAGATCACGGCCGGCACGGGTGGAAAGGAGCATGGAGCGCTGAGGCCAACGTCGTGCCGTTTCCAGCAATCGCATAACATACTGTAAAAGATCGGGATGAATAAAAATATTGTTCACGAGCTCTTTGGCAGAATTAAAATGGTGTAATTCTAAAAGCTGAGGCATGGACTGCACTGTTTGCAAAATATCAGTTTGTTGAATCATCTCAACTTCAATTTCTGGGGTGGGAATATCCAGTCGAAAAGAGATGGAAAAGCGGTCAATCTGTGACTCCGGTAAAGGATTATTGCCGACGCCATCATTAGGATTTTGGGTTGCCATCACGATAAAGGGAATGGGAAGTGGCAAGTCATTGCCATCGATGGATATTTTCCGCTCCTCCATGGCCTGGAGTAAACCACTTTGCGTTTTTGAAGGCGCACGATTGAGCTCGTCCACTAAAAGCAAGGGAGAAAAAATCGGGCCGGGTTTAAAAATAAATTCAAGCTGCCCGGGGTGCCAGATGGTTGGACCTAAAATATCAGATGGAAGCATGTCGTTGGTACATTGGATTCTCTTTAAGGACAGGCCGGAGAGACGGGCCAGCATTAAGGCAAAAGTGGTTTTCCCGACACCCGGAATATCTTCAATCAGGATATGGCCGCCGGTAAGCATCGCCGCCAGGGCCACGCGGGCCTGCTTTGTCCGACCTTTCAGCTTTTGGGTTGTAAAATTATGAAAATCGGCCAACGATTTTTCTGGCCCTGGAGTGGGTAGCACATTCACCTCGCAAGTATGTTGCAAAAATATTCTACATCAGAATTATCGTATCAGGCGGAAAATGTGTTTTATTTTGTGCACTCACAATCTTCTGATGCGGTTGGCGATGAAGGGGGCGATTTTAGGGTCTCTTCTAAAGTACACGTCCGATGAATGGCCTCCTGCTCCCTCTGTGTTGAAGGATAACCGAGCACTTGGATATACTGTGGTAGTTGAAAAAATTTCTTTAAAACACATTTGCGATAGATCGGACTTTCTTTGCATAGCTTCACCAAGATCGGGGCGAATCTCGGTTGCCGCAAGCGATGATCGCTGTTATTGAATTCTTTAATACAATCCATGTAGCCATTGGTCTTTTCAAAAAACGACAGGCACTCAGCATGCTTCTCCCGGAGATGCTGTTGGACCAGGTGGCCGTCCTTGGGTTGTTGGTAAAAGCTCATCCAGTAGGGTGCTTCCTTGTCGGTGCACTCATCCACGGTCATGTAATAACTCTGAAAAGAAGAGCAAATTGCATAAAGGAAATTGCCATAAGTCGGGTCACTGGTCTTTTTTCCACCCGTGAGATGGGCCAGGCAACGTTGATGAAGTGGGAGACAGGAATTCCCGGCCATTGTGAAATCATCGCCGTCCTTTAATCTGGTTTTGGTGCATGTGAGAAAAGAAGAATCGCCGGTCTGGTCTTTGCAATACTGCCAGGCATCCAGCTCATTTTGCATCTTATCCTGAGCTTTGCTCGTGTATTTCGCTGGCCTCGCCTGGATAAGGCCATCCATGCATCTGCCTTGCTCAGGGGAGAGCACTGGAATTTTTGCATACCTTTCACAGTAGTAAAAATAGGTAGCGGATTGATCATCTGGGTATGCTTTTCTTAAGCGACTTTGACAATCTTTGTAACGCTGCTGATGACGTTCTTGTGCGAGCTTGTGTTGTATTTTGAGCAACTCGTCGGCCTGTTTTTTCTCTTCTTCCTTTTTCTTCCTCTCAATTTCCGCCAGCTCTTCTTCATGCTTCTTTTTGGCGGCCTCGGAATCACGTTTTATCTGCGCACGAAGTGACGGGTTGGTGGCCGTCAGCTTAGCGAGACACTCTGAACCAAGCTGCTTGTAATTATTTTCCAAACAACTGATGAGGTTTAGCTTTGCCATCCCGTTGGAGCAAAGTAGGGGGGCCTCCTTTTGACAAACCGCCTGGACCTCGAGTTGCTCGCGCAAAACTGGATTGGCCCGAAGCACGGCCTCTCGGCAGTTGTGGCCTAAATCTTTCAGATGATTTTCCAAACAGACATAAACTGCCAGGTCTCCATTGGCATCGGCGGCAACGCAAAATTGGCTTCGCTCAGGAGCGCACTCGCTCGGTCCGTTGGCCCAAACGGATAGACTCGCGGTTACAAGCAGGAGAAGAAAAAAGAAAAAGCGCTTCATCACAAACTCCTACGGTTTTATCGGGCCCTTGACAGGTATTTTTTCGTAGAAACTAAAGCTCATGGGGCTTGTACTCCAGGTCCCCTTCCTGAACTCGTAACATTTAAGTTCCGCAGTACAGGCAAAAGTATAACGACGCTCACTTTCGTAGATGGTTTGAAATTCAAAGGTTTGGGACTCGAAGGTGTTTTCCTCATGGCATTTTTTGCGAAGATCATTTTTGATCTCGTCATAATCAAAACCGCTTTGCGTGAGAAATTTTTTGGTGCATCCAACCCGGATAATTTCAGTTTTTTCTTTGGCAACGCTTGAGGAATGGCCCGGGGCGGTCAGGGATGGCCGCTTCTCACCTGCGGAACCACACTGATGGAGTAGCGTACTGTGTTCGCGCATAATCACATTAGGATCAAACCCGGTCTCCGTATCAGAGTAACAGATTTCGATTGCCAGCAAATTCAATGCGCTCAGACAGATGGCGATTTGCCACGCAGTTAATCCTCTATCCCTCATGGAGCCTCCCTTTTATATGAAAATTATACAGCGCGTCAGAAATTGGTAAAACTTACATTATTTGGCACGATAGGTGCATAAATCTTTGATTTGAATAGACATGATTCAGGCGCGGGATATTACTGGCATGCTTTTCCAAAGAAACTACCGCTTGCAGGCGGGCCGCCTTGATTGCAGGTCACCGCGAGGGCGGGATTGGATTCGGTAAAAACATCGGAACTTCCGCTGGCGAGGGCAAGATTCCAATCTGTGGTATCAAGAGTTAAGAGCTCCGTCGTATAGGCGAAGAGGCTGTCCATACTGGTTACGTTCGCGGTGTCGAAATTGGAAAGATCCAGGCCTGTTAATGCTGACGCTCCGGCGAACATTCCGGTCATCGTCGTTACGTTTGCCGTATTGAAACTTGAAAGATCAAGCGCGGTCAACGCCGAGGTGCTTGAAAACATCTGGCCCATATTGGTTACATTGGAGGTGACAAAACTCGAAAGATCAAGGGCGGTTAAGCTCGTGGCACCGTCGAACATCCCGCTCATATTTGTCACGTTAGTTGTATTGAAATTGGAAAGATCAAGAGCTGTGAAAGCAGCTGCTCCGGAGAACATCCAACTCAGATTCGTTACGTTTGATGTGTTGAAATTGGAAAGATCAAGAGCTGCCAAGGCTGAAACTCCAGCGAACATCCCACTCATGTTAGTGACGCTCGTTGTACTGAAACTGGAAAGATCAAGAGTTGTTAACGCCGATGCTCCACTGAACATTGAGTTCATATCGGTTACGTTGGCCGTATTGAAGCTTGAAAGATTTAGCATCGTTAGTGCGGAGGTGCCGTAAAACATCTGACTCATATCGGTGACTGATGTCGTGGCCCCCCCTGAAAAAGCGGTCAAGTTTGCGCAACCATTAAAGGCAGACTTCAGTGAAGTCCAGCCAACGTCACCCAAATCTACGACTTCGATAATCTTTAGATAACTTCCAGTACTATTGAAATACCAAGACTGAACCACACCAGAAATAGTTATGGTGTGATCACCAGCACTCGCATACACATGGGTTATGTCAGCATCATCGAAGGTCGTCACGGTACCTGCGGCAGTCCCATCGCCCCAATCAACGGTAAAGTTGTAAGTGTAGCCGTCGCGCAAAGGGAGGGTGACGCTCTCACTGGTCCCCGTGGTTCTCCAGATGGAAATAAATGGGCCTGTGGTTGTCATCGTTACCGTCACCCCACTGGAGACATCCGCTGGAGAGTTGGAATTAATCGCGCACACGCGAAAACTGTACTGAGTGTTGCCCACAAACCCGCTTATCGCTTTGGAAGTTCCCGTGATTGAACCTTCGCCAATCGTTGTGCCAAGGGCGCATGTGGCCGGAGCCGTTGCTCCAGCTTGATAGGCGATTCGATGGCCGGATGTCGTTCCTCCTCCACTGGTCCAGTCTAGAGTAATTTGGGAGGTCGAATTGGCGGTGGCACTAAGACCTGTGGGATTTGGTGGAGCGGCATACAACGTGTGCGCCGTGACCGTCACTCCGCTGGAGACGTCGGCCGGTGTGTTGGCATTAATTGCGCACACCCGAAAGCTATACACTGTGCCTATGATCAAACCGCTAATCGCCTTGGAAGTTCCCGCGATTGCATCCTCGCTAATGGTGGTTCCCAGAGAACACAGCTCAGGGGCGGTCGCTCCGATCTGATAGGCAATTTGATAATCAGTGGTCGTTCCGCCACCACTACTCCAGCTTAGAGTAATTTGGGTGGTGGAATTGGCGGTGGCACTGAATCCTGTGGGATTTGGGGCCGCACTATACAACGTGGTTGCGGTGACCGTTGCGCCGGTGGAGACATCAACCGGTAGGTTGGCATTGATCGCACACACCCGAAAACTGTATTGTGTACCGGAAGTCAGACCCGTGATCGCCTTGGAAGTTCCCGTGATTAAACTCTCACCAATGGTTGTGCCAATCGCACAGGTTGCCGGAGCCAGCGCTCCTGTTTGATAGGCAATGCGATAACCAGAGGTCGTTCCGCCTCCGCTTGTCCAGCTGAGGGTAATTTTCACCGTTGAATTCACGGTGGCACTTGGGCCTGTGGGGTTTGGAGGAGCGGCAACCGGGGCAGATAATGTGGTGGCGCTTACGGTGACCCCGCCCGAGACATCGACTGGTGTGTTGGCATTAATGGCGCAAATTCGAAAACTGTATTGTGTTCCAAGTGTCAGGCCACTAATCGCTTTGGACGTTCCGGTGATCGCGCTCTCGCTAATCGTTGTTCCAAGAGCGCAGGTCGCCGGCGCAGTTGCACCAGCTTGATAGGCGATTCGATGGCCGGACGTCGTTCCGCCACCGCTCGTCCAGCTTAAGGTGATCTGGACGGCTGAATTTACAGTGGCGGTGGCACCGGTCGGGTCTTGGAGTGTTTCCGTGGTTGCTGTTGTTGTCGCAGCGGCGGCCGGAGCCGCAGGCTTGTTTACACAGGAAACAAGCAGCAAAATGGATAATATGAGTGATAGCTTCGTCATAGAAATCTGATCCCTTATCGGATTTCGCGAGAGCAAACTAAGAGGTCCTTCCCACTCACTATTGTACTCTATATGGCCCTGCCGACTCTTAACTGGCTGGTTCTTTGCTGCTCTTGACCTCACATTCCCGAGCTGCCACTTTTTCTGGGCACCTTATCTCCCAATAACAGTTGGTTATGAGTTCAGGTTCCCTCTAGTTAAACCGAGGAGACGATAAGGGAATATGATTATTGCCAGTAGGTATATCCCCATGTCGTTTTTTACAAAAGCATCCGTGTTTTGTACCACCGTGGCTTTGCTTGTGATCGCAGGTGCATGTGGTGGGCCACGCGGCGGCGAAAAGTCCGAGGCGGGGTTTGTTCTTAAGGTTTCTAGCGTGGTAAGCGGAACGCCCCTTGATGGTGGGGTAAAAGTTTTGTGTAAGTCCCAAGACTCAACGATAGCAGATTATAAAACGACCCTCGACTCCAGCTTCAGTGCCACACTACCCAAAGGTTCCTGGAATATTTACCTGGTTGGTTTCGCCGGCCCTGTGGCCTGGTCGGGAAGCACCTACTGCGGCACTGTTTACTATGATATCGCCAAAGATACCGAGACAATCAATATTACCTTAACCCCTGCCAACTGCGCTTTGGCCATATACCAAAGTATGATTTACGAGGGGGTTGGGCGTTTTGATGAAGCTCATTTTGATCAGGAAGTGTTTGCCCCCTAAGGAGAGATTTTATGAAACGACTGGACAAAATTCAAGCCTGGCTTAAGCAAACGGTCGAGAAAAATGGCTTCTTCCATGGAATCTTTTTTGCGCTGGCCTTTTCCTCCGCCTTGGCGATTGCGGTCACGGGGATCGAAGGCTTTCACACTTTTAGTCCGGGCGGTGTAATCTCTGCCAGTCAGATGAATGAGAACTTTGAAAAGGTGGCGGGAGAGGTTATCTTTCACGGAAGAAATCTCGCAACCTTTTCGCATCTAAAATCCTCCGCCGGTCAACAATGCGGTTATTCTGCCGATCCCTGCCATCTGGGATTTTTGGTCTTTGATGAGGTGGTAGGTGGGGGCGACAACTATCTTTCAGTTTCTGACCCCTCAACCAGCACTTACAGTTTTACCTCAGGCAGTACTATCAAATACATTAAAATTCCGGTCAGTGGTTTTTACGAGATTCGTCTTGTGGCGCATCCATCAACCTTCACAATCGATGTCGGTGCACCGTCCGCATCAGTAACAGTGGACTGTATGAGCGATATCTATAAATTTGATGAAAGCGCCGCTGCCACACAACTTGTCTTGCAAAATAATGAGTATGATATTCGCCTTGGCGGCTATATGCCGCCTACTTTGGTAAAAACGAATATTTCTAAAAATGGCTATGATGGTGACGCCAATGGAATATTGTCGATGAGTGAACTTTCCAATGGCTCAGTCAATTATGGCACACTCATTCGCAAGTACTTTGCGGCAGGAGAAACCTTTATCCCTTATATGAGAACCTTGATTTCAGCCAGCTCGACGAGTGCAAGCGGGGCCGTTTATAATGCGGGCGAATTGGAGTTGATTATTAAGAGAATACCCTAAGTTAAGTTCCAAGAGCTGACAAACATGGTTGGTACTGACGGAGATTCCAAAAATAAACAAAGAGCCTGCACCCTTTGTCAGAGTTGGGGAGCTAGCGGACTCTTCCATCAAGTATACCGCGAATGCGTGGGTGGCCAAGGAAGACCATGGTTCAGTTTACTTTGATGTCCTGGAAAAAATAAAACTTAAATTTGATGAGCTTAAAATTTCCAGACCATTTCCCCGACAAGAAGTTCACAGGGGAGGCGACCAAAAACCTCACCTATCGACTTCCTCAGCTTTTCAAGGCCATTAAGATAAATTTGCTTTGAGTAAAATTTATCCCCCACTATAATTATCGCAATGCCTTTTTTAGATATCAAAACCGTTCTCGTCTTTAGCTGCATTATTAATGTGGTATATGCCTTTGTTTATGCCTTCTTTTGGATTCAAAATCGCCACCGCCATGCCGGTATCTTGCTTTGGGCGATTCACTCACTCACTCAATGCGGTGGAATGCTGCTGATTGGCCTTAGAGGCATTATTCCTGACTTCATCTCTATGGTCGTGGGGAATACATTTATCGTCTTGAGCGCCTATCTTTTGTTGATGGGCCTGAGCAATTTTTTAAAAATAAAAAGCTATTACCGTTACAGCATTTTATTGCTCCCCATCTTTATCGCCGTTCACAGCTACTTTAGTGTTGTGAATCCCATCCTTCAAGTTCGCACGATCAATACCTACTGCTATCTCCTGTTCTTTTCTGCTCAATGCACGCATCTCCTGTTATTTCGAACGCGCTCCGAAGATCGTGCCCTGACTCATTTGCCGGGATTGGTTGCCTTGGGTCTTTGCCTGCTAAGCTTAACCCAGATAATTTATGCACTCACCTTTTCCAGCAGTCACGATTTTCTCCACAGCTCAACTTTCTCGGTAATATTAATTATCGGTTACCAAGTATTAGATATTTTTATCCTACTCGGCTTAATGCTTATGATTAATGGCCATAACATTCGCGAAATTTTCAAGCAGCAGCGTGAGGCCCATGAGAGCGAAGCAAGGTGGATGTTGGCCCTGGAGGGGACTGGCGATGGCCTGTGGGATTGGGATGGCAGAACCGATAAAATATTTTTTGCCCGGCAATTAAAGGCCATGCTCGGTCATGCTGAAGATGAGATCGGCGATAGCATGAAGGAATGGTATAAACGAATCCATCCCGATGACAAACAGCAGGTCTACGAAAGCCTGAATAAATATATAAACGGTGAAGTTCCTGAATATAAAAATGAGCATAGAATTTTATGCAAAGATGGCACCTACAAATGGGTCTGTGATCGGGGGAAGGCCATCGAATGGACGCCCGACAAACGCCCCCTCCGTATGATCGGCACTCTGATTGATATTTCTGAAAGTAAAAAGATTGATCAGATCATGCGAGAGCGCGACAGTCGCTTCAAAAAACTATCCTCTTGGATACCGGGAATGGTGTATCAGTTTACCAAGCGGCCTGACGGAACCTTTTGTATTCCCTTTTCCACTGATGCCATCTATCAAATCTTTGGCTGTCTGCCCCAGCAAGTAGTTTCGGATTTTTCACCAATTGCAAAGGTCATTGTGCCCGAAGATTTGAGTCGCGTGCTCAATTCCATTAATGAGTCGGCGGCACGTCTGTCAATTTGGATCTGCGAATTCAAGGTCAAACTTCCCGGACAGTCAGTCCGATGGCTCATGGGTAAATCGACCCCGGAGAAATTGCCCGACGAGAGCATCACTTGGTACGGCTTTGTTACCGATATAACTGAAAGCAAGAAAGCAGAAAAAGAAAAAGAGGAGATTCAGGCCCAGCTCATGCATTCAGCCAAGCTTGCCTCCATCGGCACTCTTGCCGCAGGAGTTGCTCATGAGATTAATAATCCGCTGGCCATCATCAAAGGTTGTAGCGATATCGTGAGGGCCCAGGTGGCGAAGATGGGAGGCAACGAACATGTCGCAAAAAAACTGGATGCACAAAATAAGGCCGTCGACCGAGTGGCGAGCATCGTCAACGGACTTCGCACTTTCGCCCGGGCCGATACTGAACTTATTGAAACCATCGATCTTCAATTGGCCATTAAAGACGCGCTGGCGCTGTGTGAGATGATCTACGCAAAATCGGGACTCATCATCAAAACAAATCTTTGGCCCGGGCCACTTCTGATTAAAGGCAACTCTGGTCAACTTCAGCAGGTGGTGATGAACCTTCTGTCCAATGCCAAAGATGCCTGTGAAAATGTTCCAGGCGGTGGCATCATCTCGCTTGAGACCTCGACCGATGGTTCCTCCGTGATTTTTACTTTTTCAGATAATGGTCCGGGGATTGTGAAAGAGAATATCAACAAAATTTTTGATCCATTTTTCACCACCAAGCCCGTTGGCCAGGGAACGGGGCTGGGATTGCCGATTTCTCATGCTATCATCCAGTCCTTTGGCGGTACCCTGAGTGTTCAAAGTGGATTTGAAGCGGGTGCAACCTTTGTCATCACACTTCCGGTCGCTCCCGATGATGTCCACACAACGGGCCAGATCAAACCATTATCCACTCGTCATTTCACAGGCAATGCCCTGGTGGTTGATGATGAGGAAGAGCTTCGAGAGATTATGATCACATGTTTTACCAATCTCGGACTATCCGTCACGTCGGCCTCCAGCGGTGCTGAGGCCCTGGAAATTTTGAAGGATAAAACCTTTGATTATCTGATCACGGATATTATGATGCCTGGTATGTCCGGCCATGCTCTTCTCGAAAAGGCCTATAAGCTTCCCCATCTTAGCCAGACACGTTTTCTTATCATCAGCGGTCTAATCGCGAGTGATATTCAAGACTCTGCCGGCGACCCCGCACGGCCGCCAGTCCATGGTTTTATCGAAAAGCCTTTCAGCACCGAATCCATCGCTCAGGTCTTGGAAAAAATCCGTCTCAAGACATGACGTAAACTAATGACATTGCTGATACTTACCAAGGTGAGCTGGTTCGAGGGTCAGCGCCTTTTGACAACTCAATTTATTTACGCTTAAACTTGATTGGTTTAGTTAGGTAGTTTAATTAAGGGGGACAGGCATGAAGGTTTTTTTAAGTGTGCTGGTATTTTTTGGGCTGAATTGTTTTGCTGCAACAAATGATATCGTCACGCTTGATATGGCGCTTAAGATCGACGGGCGGTTGGTTTCAAAGCCAAATGTCAAAGTGCTCTTTGGCAAAACCGCAACAGTTGAACAAACCACACCCTCAGGTGATGGAACTTTTATCGAAGTACTTCCCACCAAAAATGCTAAAAACCAAGTAATCATGAAGTTTAAGGTAGGAAAGATTGTTGCCGGAAAGCGCGAAGTCCTAAGCCGCCCACAGGTTACCACTCTGCTTGATCAAAGAGCAGAAATCACCCAGGAATCCATAGAAACTTCATCCAAAAGTATTTCACTTTCTGTAACGCCTAGTCTTTGGGTGCCAGCATTACCTACGAAGCTTTAGGCCTACTTTTTCTTCTTAATCGGGTGAGCCGTCTTGGGTGCGGGCGCTGCTGGCGCAGGCCTTTTGTTTAATTTTTGCTCAAGGGCATCTGACTTTGTTTGAAGGTCGGCCACCCGAGCGCTGAGATCACTGGCCCGAAGGTCTGAATCAGTTAGAACAGCTTTTAGATCGGATAAACTTTTTTCAATCTCGGCCAATTTAGTCTCAACTTTCCCTAGCTCTTCTTTGGCGAAGGCCCTGCTATCCTGGGCCAGATTATCCATATTTCGGTTAGTTTCTTTTTTAACTTCTTCCTTAATTTTAACCAGAAATTTTTCCTCTAATATTTTAGCATTGAATCCCAATGAAAAGATGAGGGCTAATAATGCGAACAATGTGGAAGTAAGGGCCAACCAATTTTTCTTTAAAAAATCTAAAACGATTGTCTTGTTCATAAGTTTATTTACTCCTGCGCTGGTAAAGAGGCATATACTTATAATCTATTTCCTGCAAATCCGCCACGGATAAAGGCAATGCTACTTCATGTGAGAGGAGGTTTTGAGCGTCTTGCCAGCAATCATGAAAACACCACGGCCTTGATGATGAACGGTCTTTGGCTTTTTCTTTTTCGGGTCGATCCACGCTTTAAGAATCTCAAGAATAAAAAAATTATATTTTGCCACCAGCTTGGTATCAACCACTCGGCACTCGAGATTGACATAACATTCGGCGATGAGGGGAGGGGCGACGCGGGAGGCGGGCAGGGGAGTGAGATGAAAAGTTTTAAACTTATCGACCTTTTTTCCGGAAGTATTGCCACAGGCCACGACCTTATCCAGCAGCTCCACCGTGGGAATATTGAGCACGCATTCTTTGGTGGTTTTGATCAGCTCAAACGAATAATTCCGATTGCTAATCACGCAGCCGATCAGCGGCGGCTCAAACTCCATCATGGTATGCCATGACATGGTCATGATATTTATTTGCTTCTTGCGGGCACTGGTGACCAGGACAACCGGGCCGGGTTCAAGCAGACGGTAGACCTGAGATAGGGGAAGAGATTTTCTCTTCATTATTTTTTACGATTATTTTTAGTGCTAAGAAACTGCTGCAATCGCCCAAGGCCGGACTCTTTTCTTCGTTTCGCCTTGGCCTCCTTGCTGGTCATGCAATCTTTGCTCAACTTCTCAACTTTTTCAGGTTTGGCTTCATCCTTGGCCTTCACCGCAGGTCTCCCGCGCATGGGAATTGCCGGGGCGGCCTTGAGGATTCTGCCGTCGATGCCTTGGCCGTCTAACTCAGCAATGGCACAATCGGCCTGGCGGGCATTTTTCATTTCGACAAAGGCCATGCCCGTTGGCCGACTGGTCTTTTTATCTATGACAACCTTGACATGGACAACTTCACCATAAGGAATAAACAGTTCTGTAACTCCCGCCTTGTCACGTAGGTAGCTGAGATTACTGACATAAACTGTATTGCGGTCAATCCCCTCGTGAGGTTTAGAACGAAAATGCTTGGGCGGCGTTTTTTTGGCTTTTCCTTTCATAAAGGCTTTCCTCTCATTTTTTAAACAATAGTTAAAGCAAATTTATGCTACACTTTTTATTATCAGAAATTAATCAGGAAGGCATCCCATGAATCTAAAGCACGGACTCGTTTTTTTTCTTTTATTTTCGGCGGTGAACGCCAATGCAAAATCAGAGAGCACCTTCACCAAATCCTATAATCAGATCAAGAAAGATTTGGCCAGCAAGATTACAATTTGTCGCAAGCAGTTCGATAAAAATGTAAAAAAAGCTTATAGTGAATCCAAAAAACCATACAGAGAACAGGAGCATATTCAATTTGTAAAAGATGAAAAAAAGGCCCTCCAATTTATCAATGGATTTGACCTCTCCAAGCTGACCGATGTCGAAGAGCAAAAATTTTACACCCTAATCAGCGAGCAATGTTCCAAAGAAAATTTAATCATCTTTGAAAAACTGGATAAGAAACGGCGGAGCTGCAATTTTTTTGGCGAAGAATACAAATTCATGAAAGGCCTGATCTATGCCCAAAAAAACTATGACTGGTCGGAGCAAACCAGGCAACTGGCCCGGGGCAAAATTTTAGAATGGGTGCAAAACCAGGCGAATCCGGATCACTACATCACGCAACTTTTTGCCTTGGAGTTGCTGGAGTTGATGGTTGAGTACGGGCAGATCGATAAAAAATTTGGTGAGGAGATCAAGCAAACTTACGTCAAGGCCGAGAAAAGACATCTGGAGATCAAGGAAGCGATTCAGCTGATTTCAAAAAATGACAAAAAAAGCGCCTATTTTTCCTGCGAGGGTTTTTCCAAAAGCCGAGAACTGGAAATCCCGTTTAGCCAAACGACCAGCGAAGAAATTAAAGTCATTTTACAAAAGATCTGAGAGTTAGTCTAAAAATATGATTTTGTAATGATGTGATTTTCAATCATCGCATCGATACATTTTTGAAAATAATCTCCAAATTTACAATCAAGTAAGCTGATCATCCAAATACTTGTATGCAAGTCGCGAGGTGCGCCGATTTCCCACAAACCTCCCAGCGCCACTGAATCTTTTGCTAAATCAGCGGGTAAGGCAACAATGCCGCTCCCATCTTCCGCAATTAATTTCAAAAGATTGGGATCATCAATTTCACCGATTATCTGGGGAGAGATATTATGGGCAGTGAAATACTGATTGATGGCAGAATGTGATTTGGAGTCTCCCGTGTAATGACAAAACGGTACACTTTGGAGGGACCGTGGAAAGTTAGTTCCCAGGTGATTAAATTTTTTATGGCCGACAAAAACCAAATTCTTTTTGAAAATTTCTCTATTTTTAAGCGTCGACGACTCATGAAGAATCGGCCGGTCGGCGAAAATAACATCAATCGTTCGGGCCTCGAGAGCATTTAAGAGATTGGACAGACCGTCCTGGCTGGTCTTGATAACCGTATGGTTATTACCCCAAAAACTGCGAAGAATGGGATATGTATCACTCTTCATGAGGCAGGGGATGAAACCCATTCTTATAACGTTAATACGGTCGACATAATGATTTTTAACACACAAGGTAAGCTCGGTTCGCAACTTGAAAATTTCAGTGGCGTAGGCCAAAACTTTCTTTCCAGTATCATTGAGAACCAATCCTTTTGACCTTCTCTCAAACAGCGGCTCACCAAAATAAAGCTCCAGCTCCTTCAGCTGATTACTTAGCGTTGATTGAGTCAGGGCCAACTTTTCACAGGCATCACGAATTGATCCTTCCGTGGCAATGGTATAAAAGTAAAAGAGGTGATTTAAATTCAGATGTTGCATCTTGAAGTCATACCCTCGTGAATGGATAAGATGTTAAGGCGCGATTACTTTCCATAAATTTACATTTATTACTCATTTATATCATAAATTACCGGAACCATGAATGACTTCCAGCAGCATTGTGCCCAATATTATAATTCTACAGAGAATAACAGATATCAATAATAGCTTTGAGTTGTCCAGAGATAAAGGGAGCTTGAAATCTTTTGCAGAAAATTTCTAATATTTGTCAGAAATTACTCTTTTTAAAGGGTAACTTGCAAGTCAGCTATTTTTTCAAGGCAAGTTATTTGGTATGCTAGTTTGAAGTGAATACAAAATCCAGGAAAGACTATTATCAGGCGAAGAGCAAAAATCTTACCGAGCTAGAGTTGTACAAAAGTATTTGTGATCATGCCCCGGTTGGCATTGAAATTTATAACCGGGATGGATTTCTGCTTAGCGCAAATCACCAGGTTCGAAGAATTTTTGGCATTGATGAATCTATCAAGGCCATTTCCTTCAATTTATTTGATGATCCCAATATCTCAGAGGAAACCAAGAGGCTCCTGCGGGCAGGTTCAGCAACACATAATGAAACTCTTTATGACTTTGAGCTGGTAAAAAAACATCATCTCTTTCCAACCACAGGCTCAGGTAAAATCATCTTAGATATTGCTAGCCGACCTATTCATGATAGTGATGGTGATGAGACGGTGGGATACGTTGTGCATCTGCAAGATATAACTGCGCGCAAAAAGGCCGAAGAGAAGATGCAAATAGCGCAGAACTTGCTGCAAGCATGTCTTGGAAGTGCGGAAAATCTTGATATTTTTGTGATCGATAAAGACTTCAAATATTTATATTTTAATTCATGCCACCAAAGAACCATGCTCCAGCTCTATGGTAAAAAGGCGAATTTAGAAATCAGCGTGCTGGATATTATCCAAGATGAAAACGAACGAAAAAAAGTTCAAGACCTATTTGCACAAATTTTTGCCGGGCGAACCTTTGAATGCGTTAGTGAGTATGGAACCCTAGAGCGACAGATTTGGGAAAGCAAATATAACCCTATTTACAACCAAAACTTCGAGATTATCGGTGCCAGTTGCTTTTCCTCAAATGTTACGGAGCGCAAGAAAACAGAGGCCGATTTACAAGAGAGTGAATATTTGTTCAAAGAATCACAACGGGCCGCTTCTATCGGCTCCTACAAAACGGATTTTACACTTGGACAGTGGAAATCTTCAAAGATCCTTGATCGGATTTTTGGCATTGATGAGACTTACAGTCGCAGCGTCGCAGGCTGGCAGGAACTTGTGCATCCGGATGAACGGGAGACACTGAACAGATACTGGAGCGAGGAAATATTTCAAAAGCGGCAGCCCTTTAATAGGGAATATAGAATTATTCGCAAAGCTGATGCTGAGGTCAGATGGATTCATGGCCTAGGCGAGGTTAGCTTCGATTTAGAAGGTAAACCTCTTTTCATGATTGGGACCATTCAGGATATCACAGAACGCAAAAAAGCAGCCGAGTTGGTTGCCAAAGCGCTCAACGAGAAAGAAATTCTGATTAAAGAGATTCATCACCGGGTAAAAAATAACCTACAAATGATTCAAAGCCTGATTCATCTGCAGTCCCAGGGGCTTAGTGATCCCGATGTGCAGAGACTTTTTGATGAAACCTGCGGGCGAATGGCCACAATTGCCCTCATTCACGAGCAGCTTTATCTGGCGGAAGATCTGGCCCGTATTGATTTCAAAAAATATCTGGAAAGCTTCATGCCAAAGGTGATCGGCAATTACGGTGAGGGGAGAATTGCTTTTTCCTTGGAGACAGACAGCCTACTCTTGAGTGTGAATATTGCTATTCCGTGCGCTTTAATTTTAAATGAGCTGGTTTCAAATGCGCTTAAATATGCCTTTCCCGATAGTAAAAAAGGTCTTATCAAAGTGGCCCTCAAAAAGAATACCACGGAAGAAATCATCATGATCGTATCCGACAATGGGATCGGAATCCCGCCCCACGTAAATTTGAATTCCACAAAAACTCTTGGACTCGAATTAGTGCAAGTTTTAACTAAGCAGCTTCATGGGACGTTGGAATTATGCCGATTGGATGGTACAAAGTTTATGATCACATTCTCGGACAAAGGAAGCCGACATGGATAAAAAAAGAATTATGGTGGTGGAAGATGAGGCCGTCATCGCGTTGGATATTAAGGCCCACCTGATTAGACTTGGGTATGAGGTTCCGGCGGTCGTTGCCAGCGGTGAAGAGGCGATCTCCAGTGCCCAACAGTTGCGACCGGATTTAATTTTGATGGATATTTCTCTCGATGGCGAGATGAACGGTTTGGAGGCAGCGGCCCAAATCAGCAAGAATTTTGCTATTCCCGTCATATTTCTCACGGCCCACTCCGACAATGAAATGCTTAAACTTGGCCAAGAGGCCGGGGCCTTTGGTTTTCTCCCTAAGCCCTATGATGCCCGGGCACTTCGAAGCACAATCGAGATGGCCCATGCGCGCTTTGAAGATATGGTTGAGATTCAGCGTCTCAATAAAGAGTTGCAACTATCCATCCAAAAAATCGAAGATTTGCGCAAACATCTGCCCATCTGTTCCTGGTGTAAGCAGATTCGAGCCAAGGACGGATCATGGCAAGATTTGGAACGCTATCTCACCAAAGAAGCGGATGTGGAATTTACCCACGGTATTTGTCCGGTATGCAAAAAAACTTTTCTCGGTCACGACTAGAGATCTCTCCTATCTGAAGACATGATTTTTTCCTCCTCTCACAAGCATGTTTCAAGTCATTGCGGCAGATGCGTCGCGCTGATTAAATTAACATCAGTCATGGGAGAACTTTCAAAAGGAAAAACGATGAAGCAATTTACCGTCAGAATAAGAGAGAATTTATTAAAAAGAAGAACGGACTTACTGGAGCTCATCGAACGGCGTCTTAAAGAAAGAACCGCCAATGGAATCACCCTAGAGCAAGATTTGAATGAGCAGGCGGCCTCCGAGCAAAACGACAGCATCATCGATGCCCTTAATGATATCGAACGGAAAGAGCTGAATGAAATAGACAATGCGCTACGCAGACTTGAACTCGGGAAATATGGTATTTGTGAAGTTGATGGCGAGTCTATTGATGAAAAAAGACTGACGGCCCTGCCCTTCGCCAGGACCTGTACCCAGCATGCCGAGATGTGATGCCCGCTTTTTTACCTGCTGACACTAAACACTGATTGTAACCGGATTAATCACCGAGAATATGCTCTCGGATACGTATAATACCTTCTATTGTTTTTTATCTGAAAGGAGTAATTATGAGTTTGGAAAAGTTTATGAAAAAAGATTTCGTCATGGTTCCCGCGACATCATCTCTTGTCGAAGTCGCCAAGGTTATGCTGGAACGGCACGTTGGGGATGTCATTATTTCAAGAACAAAAAACGGAAAGGCCGAGGTTAGGGAGGACGTCATCGGTATCGTTACCGATAGGGATTTGGTGCTGGAATTTGCCAAGAAGGGAAAATTGGACCCTAGTCGAAAGGCAGGGGAATTTGCGAAGGGAAAACTTACGTTGGCATCCTTAAGCGATGGTTTGGGGGCCGCGATTGAAAAGATGAACAAAAATGGTGTGCGTAGGGTCCCTGTCGTCGATGCCGACAAGAAAGTAGTCGGAATTTTATGTGCCGATGATTGTATGGAGATCTTGGGATTAGAGATGAGCTCCTTAACCGGAATTATGAAAAATGCTTTGAAAAATGAAAAAAAACATTCTGTACCATCAAGACTCAAGGCCGTTTGAAATTTTTTTGAGTGAGGGAAGAGCGGAGAAGCAAATCCGCTCTTTTAATATCGGCGTTTCATTTTATCCTCATCAACCAGGGCAGGAATTCCTGTTCCACTCCAGGTGATGGTTTTATAGGAAGTATCGCCGGATTTTTTGAACTGGATATCAACTCCGATAAGGACGTTAAAATTTCCCTGTGCCGCCAGGAATGCCAGTCTTAGAAGTGTTTCCTTGCGATCAGCACAATTCTCAACCGTGACAGGTTCTTCTGTGCTTTGAATAAGTCGATACTCTTTGGACTGACCGATCAGGTAAACAAAAACATTCTTGGCCCTCTCCACGGTTTCATTATAAGTATCAAGCTCGGGACCAACCTTATCGTTAAAACAAGGGATGCAGTAAACACTGTGAGCAAACTCTTGGGGAATTTTTTTTAACAGCGAAAAGCTATCTTCCTGCAGGAACTGGGCGCATTTTTTGCAGATCAGCTCCTGACAAAGACCACAATGGAATGTGGCCTTGGGATTTTTACAGGTAGTGCATACGTTTAAGACTTTCATAGGGAAGGGAATAGCACAGCTCGTAAAATTAAGGCAAGTTATTGTTTTGTCATGTCAATGAGATGCTCGTCGATGAGCGTCCGATCGCTGGAAAACGTTTTGATAACAATTTGCCGCTTTGTCACCTTTAACCAGGTGTAGGTCGCGGTTAATGACTTTGAAAATTTCTGGTAAGGGTTGCCTCCCAAGGACGGCATCCGGTACCAGGCGAAAGCTCCGGCCGTAATGTAGCTGATACCATTTTTCTCGCTGCGCTCATAGAGGTGGACGTCACCACTTAACATCAAAGGTACTTTGTATTTTTCAAGCAAGCGCACCAGAGTGACCTGAAGCTCCTGGGTTTCAGGCCTTCTTTTTTTGAAAATATTAGAAGTGAAGGCGGCATGATGAGAGAGCAGGATAAGCGGTATCCCCTCGGCATCTGCCCTTTGCAATTCCCTTTCTAAAAAGATCCATTGCTCGGCACGGGCCGTAGTTGTTAAGCGGTTAAAATTTGAGTTGAAGATGAGAATCTTGCACTGGGGAAAAGTTAAGAGATGGCCGTACCATGGAGACGATTTTCCAGTTAAATATTTTTCAAAGGGAGGGGGACCTTGAACTAAATTTAGGGACTGATATTCGTGATTGCCGATGGCGGAAATTAAAGGACTCGGCGAGACCGCTTGAGAGGTCGCTTGAAAAAACTCTTCCCACTCTTCGATTTTTCCACCCTTATGCACAACATCTCCGCCGTGCAGCAGAAAATGTATTTTTCCGTACTCCCAACTCTTTGAGAGAACAGAGCGGAGTTTTTCCTGGTTTGAATATGAATTGTGGGTATCGCTTAGAAAGCCGAGGTAAATGGGCGATGAATCCTCGCAGGGAATTTCGGGAATGACCTGTGAAAATATTTGCTTTCCCGATCTCTGATCTTTAACTTCCACTTGCATGCTTTTCCCACATGAAAACTTTCCTACGGGCAAATTCAAAAGTTGCTCTTTTTGGAACAAGATGGGGATATTGTTTACAACTATTGGGTTGGAAGTTTTGAGCTTAAGTTTTAGGTAAACCTCATTATCTTCAGATATCACGGTGTAAGGGAAAATTATAAAAAGAGACTCTGGGCCCTGCTGGACGGGAGTTGCGCAACTGATCAGAATTAAAAATAAGACAAATTTCTTCAAGACGATCAGGATAACATTTTAATCAGATCTATAACTAGCATTAAATCATGCCTGCCTCTGTCGCAAAAGATTACTGTTTTATGTCAGTATGAAAACAGAAATTCTTTTATTTTTATTGTTATTCTCTAGCAAAAGTCTGATGGCCTATGAATCCGTCAAATTTACTGGGATTAATTATATTTCTGAGGAACAGTTTTCGAGAGTGCTAAAAAGTCGTTATGACCTAATTCAAAAAAAGTGGAGCTTTCGTCCTGACAATACCATTGAGTTAGAGGCGTATTCTTTTGAAAAAAACGCTACAGAGCAGCTGTATAATTTTGAAAACTCAACTCCTGCAGCCAGCAGCTTTTTTAATGAAGCTAAGGTCCAATATATTAACTGGGGATTGCCTGTTGGCTTCGCTCTTTATGGCGCTGTTTTTTGGGACTGGGGGCAGGTACACAACTTTAGAACCCGTGATGAGGGGTGGTTTGCCCGAGATACTTATGCCGGCGGGGCGGACAAGCTATCCCATGCTTACTATTCCTTCCTTGTGGATCGCATAAGTTACAACCTCTATCGGACGAATGGCCTCTCACACCAGTCGGCCTTGAAGTACTCATTTATTATGGCGACAGTGATCGGCCTCTTGATCGAAACCGGTGATGCCTTCAGCAACTTTGGATTTTCCATCGGCGATTTCATTAGTGACATCGTTGGCGCGGGACTGGGGCATCTGTTAAATTCAAATGCATACCTGGATGAACTGATCGGATTTCAATTCTGGTGGCTGGATGAGTCTGCCTTGGACCAAAAGAAAACCGCCAATATATTCAGACAAGTCTCAGATTATAATCGGCAAAAATACATTTTAAATTTTCGGTTTGCAGCGATTCCTGCATTAAGGGAGTTTAAGCTTACGCGATATATAAATCTTGATTTGGGTTATTATACCAGAGGCTACAAATCCACAGTGCCTTCTCCTGAGGGGCCGGCGAGAACCCTGTATACCGGTGTCTCGCTCAATCTCACACAGCTTCTTCGTGATTTGTTTCCAAAAAGTGATTACGCCTATTATACTTCCAGCTTCTTTAAATATTATCAGGCCCCTTATACAGCAGTCGAAGTTGTGAAAAAATAAGTTTTTCCTAGAACATATGCGGCCGAATGATTAAGCTTATATAAGCTTAATCATTTGAGGTTTTATCATGAGAAAAATAATTATTTTTATCCTCTTTGTTCTTGTGCATGCCTGCGCACAGAATTCCAACAGGTCTGAGCAATCCCGCACATACCCTGACCATTGGTGGTCACCCATCAGTGACAAAAATCTCCCGAACTGGGAGATCTTGCCCGATGCTGGAGAAAAAAACAGGAGTGTTATATTATCGAAAAGGCATGAGCTGGGAATCTTATCCAATTTTGCGGCAACTCCATTTCAGCTAAGTGGAAAGCAATATGCCTCTGTCGAAGGATTATGGCAGTCGACGAAATATCCCGATCCGAAAATAAAAGATGACCCGAGATTTAAATGCAAACAGTTTAAGTTAACACGCACTCAGGTTGAGCAGCTCGTGAGTTTTGAAGCTAAGTCGGCCGGTGATCCGGGCAGTGCTTGTATGAAAGAACTGGGAATTGACTGGGTGAGCTTTGAGGGCAACAAGTTCGTCTACCGTTTGCCGGAACGCGGCCCGTACTTCGAATTAATTTACTCTGCCATGAAGGCCAAGCTGGAGCAAAATCCCCGTGTGAAGGAGGTCCTGCAGCAAACTCAAGGTCTGACCCTTTTACCCGATCATCATACAAAGACGGACGATCCGCCGGCCTGGCGCTATTTTGAAATTTGGCAGGAGATGCGCGATCAACTTCTTTTGAGCACTCTGCCCGTATTGAACTAACATATCAGAAGTCAGAAAAAACAGCTTTTACTCAAAGGTCAGAATGGTATAAGCATCAAAAAGAACGGCGTAGGAATCGTAGACGCCCCATGACCATGCTCCGAACTTATGACAGGGAACGATATACTGATCATCCCAGTGATTAAGGACTAGCTGACAGCTATTTGTACCACGATTTAAAATGTCCGTGATCGTCACCCAGTGCAGCCCACGACTGCCGGGAGAGCGCAGAAGGGCAACAACCGGACTACGTTTCACCTTTTCTCCGGAACCTCGACTGCGCGTGATCAGACCTTTGTGATTGAATTTTGGCGTGAGTCCGGCCTCGATCTTAGAGAGAAAATCATTGTAGCTGGAGCCAACTTGAATTCTCCAGGTTCCACCAGGGCAGGCCGATTCCTCGTTAAAAATAGTATTCAACCCATTTTCCAGAGTGCCCGGCCTCACACCAGGAGTGACATCGCTCAAGAAACGATTGCTATACCAGTTGGGGTGTCCCGCCAGGCCGCAGTACATATAAAGGACATTGGAGGCGGCGGTCTGACCGCATTTTCCCTCATTTCCAAACCATCCTTCTGAATCAGGCTGCAGGAAGCTGACGGTTCCATCATCACAGCGACGCATGTTGAGATTTCTGAGCTCTTGCTCGTTTCTGATATGATTGTAGCTAACCTCACAGGCATCGGCATAATAGCTGGACCAGGAGTCACGATCGATCGTACCTTTTTCGCCGGTGCTTCTTCTTTCAGAAATGTTCTTCTGGGAAAATTTCTTGCCTGAGGCAATTTCACTGATGAAATCCGACCTGGACTGACCTTGCGCATAGGCATTTGCGGCAAAAGTCAGACAACCTACCAGCACCAAATGCAGTTTCAACTTTAGCATTGCTTCCCCCCTTACCTGTTCCCAAAAAACAGGGCACCATAACAGCGCAATTTATGGGCATAAAGCTGAGTGAAAATTTTATAGGTGGAAAGCTGGCCTTGAGCTATGGTAAGTAACTTATTTTACATGAGGTTTTGACCATGCAAACCAAGCTTTTTTCCTCTTTGCAAATTCGCGGACTCACATTGAAAAATAGAATCATGATGGCGCCCATGTGCCAATATTCGGCCATCGATGGTATCGCCAATAATTGGCATCTGGTGCACTTAGGTGCTCGCGCCGCAGGCGGGGTGGGGTTAATTATTGCCGAAGCAACAGGCGTCGTATCTGAGGGGAGAATTAGCAATGGCTGTCTGGCCTTAACGAACCAGGCGCAGTGTGATGCTCTGAAACCAATGACCGCCTTTATTAAATCCCAACAGTCTATTCCCGCAATTCAATTGGCCCACTCAGGACGTAAAGGTCAAGGTGATTGGGAGCCGTATGCTCCAAGTCCTCTTGCTTTTTCCGAGCAATATAAAAGACCGCGAGAACTTCAGGGCCGGGAAATTTATAAGCTAGTTGAGGCTTTTGCTCACTCTGCCACCCTGGCCCTGGAAGCGGGATTTGAAGTGATAGAGGCCCACATGGCCCATGGTTATCTGATGCACCAGTTTCTCTCACCGCTGACCAATGAAAGAAGCGATGAATTTGGTGGTTGTCTCGAGAATCGGATGAAATTTCCTTTACTCGTGGCCCAGGCATTGCGTGATGTTTGGCCTAAAAATTTGCCCGTTTTTGTGCGTATTTCCGCCACCGATTGGATGGAGGGTGGGTGGGACCTCGAGCAAAGCTTAGTGCTCTGCCAGGCCTTGAAAAAAATTGGGATAGACTTTATTGATGTCTCTTCGGGTGGGACTGTGCCCAATGCTCTTGTTCCTGCTGCCCCTAATTTTCAAGTGCCTTTTGCAAAAGAAATTAAGCAAAAAGTCGGCATTCTCACTGGGGCAGTTGGTTTGATCACCAAGGCCGGACAGGCCGAAGAGATTTTAAAAAATCAGGAGGCCGATGCCATTTTGCTCGGGCGAGAGCTGCTGCGCGAACCATATTGGCCGATCAAAGCGGCCCAAGAATTAAAAGAGAGAGTGCCTTTTCCAAAGCAGTATGAACGGGCCTATTAGGTGCAGCGAGTTAGCAGCTTTTTCATTCACGATCTGACCTAGATTAATGCCTTCCACTGTATTAAATCAATAAATTTGTGCTTTCTAATACGTGCAAAATCAATATACTTGCCGTCTATGGTTATGGCATTTAAAGAGTGGTTGCATACGCATTCCAATGGGTCCTTTGCGATGGGAAGTTGGGACCGTGTGCCCCGCCGTAAGTACCATGGTCAGTGGATTTCCCGTGCTCTCGGGCGCGCCAATCCAGAGCATCTTTTGCTCGACATTCTTGAGAGGCATCTCGTCAGTGAGGGTCAGGAAGAACCGCTCGTCGATTTCGATTTTGGTCATGGCCCGGGCAATTCAGGTGTTTCACTTCTTCAATCGTTTACAGATAGACCTCATCCGCGCTGGATTTATCTACTGAATAACGGTAAGTCCGAGCTAACCCGTACTTTTCGTTTTTTTACCGACAAGGGATGTGAAGGCATTGAATTTGAGTATGAGCTAAGTCCAAAGTCATCCCCCGTGGTGCTTTCCCTTGAGCCTCTGTTTACAATTAGAAATGTGCATGCGCTTGCACAGGAAAATTTAGCGCTTGATGGAACCATTGAAAAGATTGGCAGGCCCAAAAAGGGGCAGGCCATGAGTTATTCTTTTAAGCCCTATGAGGATCTGGGGACTTTTAATCTTACTTTGAGTTGTGATCACGGGATGGAGCTGCTCGGAAACTGGTATCGAAATTTCTTTTATGTCGAAGAAGAGGAGCGGGGATATCCTGCCAAGGAAGACTGCTTTTGTCCCGCCCGCTTTCAAGTGAAGATGGCCCCTGAGACAAAATTCTCGTTGCGCTTTCTGCTTGTCGAAGAAAAAGAGAAAAGCAACAGCAACGATATTCGCAAGCACGGCAGCGCATCTCCGCAGCCATTGTCAGGCGAGCATTCCGATTTTTTTCATGCCCTTTCTCAGTCGCTGAACTCCTATGTCTACCAGGATTTTAAGCATCGTCAATTTGAAGGAGTGATCGCCGGCTATCCTTGGTTTTCGGCTTGGGCCCGAGACACCTTTATCTCTCTGCCGGGGATAAGTTTAAGCTGGAATGATCCCAAGCGTGCCATGCAGCTTCTGCAAAGTTGGGCGCCCAATGTTGAGCGGCAGCTCTTTGAAAAAAAATCTGAAGCGGCCATTCTTGATCTCAATTGCAGTGGCCTGGATTCACCTTTATTATGGGGGGCGGCCCTACGTTTTTTACTGGAAGAGCATCCGGTCAAAACACCCAAGAGTAGCCCACTGGCGCGAGAGTTGGTGGCGACGCTTGAACGCTGGATATTGCTCTTTTTCCAAGGTGAATGTCCGCTTGTAGAAATCACTGACTTTGGCTTTTTCTGCAAGCGGGGAAGTTATGCCACGAGCTGGATGGACGCGCGGGTTGATGGCGTTCCGGTAACTCCTCGGCATGGATATCCCATAGATATTAATGCTCTCTTTTTTGAAAACATGGATTTTCTACTGCGCAATCACACTCAACTTAAAGCGGGCGCGGCGCGACTATTTAAAAACTATCTGGAAAAAGTGTGTGGCACTTATGCCGCGAATCTCTGGGTTGCCGAGCGCTCATTTATCGGCGATGGACACGATGGCCTCAATCTCGATGGTTCACTACGGCCGAATCAATTGTGGGCCTTGCGTTCAAAATTTGAGATGTTTTCCCGAGAGCAATCGCTGGCCAGCATGAAGCGTATCACGGAGGAGCTACTGACGCCCCTAGGACTACGCACTCTCTCCCCGGAGGACAGCCGTTATAAAGGCCAGTATCGAGGTGACCAAGCCACCCGCGATCACGCTTATCACCAGGGAACAGTCTGGCCTTGGCCTATTGGAATTTATACTGAAGCTGCCTTGAAATACTGGGAGGTTTCAAAGGTTAAGGCGACACTTGCGCCGGTTTTCGCCGCCCTTGAAAAGCATTTTTATGAGGAAGGGTGCATTGGACAAATTTCAGAAATCTTTGACGGAAACCAACCGTATACTTTACGTGGAGCACCTGCGCAGGCGTGGAGCGTAGCTGAAACCTTAAGGGCATTATGGCTGATCGAAAACTTAAAGTCTTAATGTTGGGGTGGGAATTCCCCCCCCAAATCACCGGAGGTTTGGGGACGGCCTGCGAGGGTCTGACGCGCGCCTTGGCCCAGCACAACCTGCAAATCCATTTTTTTATGCCCCGGCTCTACGGTAATGAATCCGCGCCTCATCTGGACCTTTATGATGTGACCTCAGGTATAACTCAGCAAGGGAGTCGGCCGGGAGTAAGACTCAAGGCCCATTGGCTTTCGGATAGTGAGGTGACCGAGCATGAAAATTATGAAAAAATGTTGGTTTACGATATCCCTAGTTTTCTAAGTCCTTATTTGCGTCCGGAACATAAAACGTTGTCGGAAGCAGAGCTACGAACAATCAGAAGTAAGTCTGTTCGGGATTTTAAAACGTTGATAAGTGGTGAAGAAATTTTTTCCACCACGGAAGAGATCGTCGTACCGGGCGCTCCTTCCGCCAAGAGTGGCCAACATTACGGCCAGCGACTTTTTGAAGAGGTGCATGCCTATGCTATTCGGGCCGTTGCTTTATCTCGCGGGCTCGATTTTGATGTGATCCACGCCCATGATTGGATGACCTATCTTGCCGGTATCGCGATCGGGCGTGCCAGTGGTAAGCCGGTTATCCTTCATGTCCATAGCTTAGAATCAGATCGTAGTGGCATATATAAGAATGAAACGATTGCCCATATTGAAGAATCATCCCTCAAGGTCGCCACGGCGGTTATGGCCGTGAGCCATTACACTCGCCGCCGCGTGATTGATGATTATAAGATTCCCGAGAGCAAAGTGTTTACGGTTCACAATGGCCTAAGTGAGCGGACCTGCATTGCTCCGACAAGAACCGCTGATGACATTTTCAGAGTTCTCTTCTTAGGCCGAGTAACTTTCCAAAAAGGGCCAGACTATTTTGTTGAAGCCGCTCTGCGGACACTCAAGCATTTGCCGAATACTCAGTTTATTCTTGCCGGTTCAGGCGACATGCTTGAACAGCTACGGCAAAAAATTAAAAAGGCCGGCGCTGAAAAAAATTTTCTGCTTCCGGGATTTCTCCGTGGTCATGAGGTGGATGAGATTTTTGCCAACTCAGATCTCTATGTCATGCCATCAGTGTCTGAGCCTTTTGGACTCTCGGCGCTTGAGGCGCTCTATTACGATATTCCCATTATCGTCTCCAGACAGTCAGGGGTTTCAGAAGTTATCAAGCATGCACTGAAGGCAGATTTTTGGGACGTGGAAGAGTTGGCGGACCTTATTGTCGGAGCTCTCAAATATCCCGAGCTTCGTCGTGATCTTTTGCAAATGGCAAAGCAAGAAGTGAAACGTTTAGATTGGAATGCATCGGCTAAACGGGTGATGGAGATTTATCGTACCGTGACCTGAATTATTGGGAAGTTAAATTATGTCAGCTGTGTGTTTTTACTTTCAAGTTCATCAGCCATTTCGCATCAAGCGTTTTCGGTTTTCTGATGTAGGCAAGCGTCAGCGATATTTTGCTGATGATAAGAACACCTTAATTCTCGATAAGGTGGCGCGCAAGTGCTACCTGAAAACGAACTCGGTGTTACTCGAATTGCTTCAGAGATATAAAGGCAAATTCAAAGTAAGTTTTTCCATTTCAGGCGTGGCGCTTGAGCAGATGCGCCTCTACTCCCCGGTCATTCTCACTTCCTTTCAAAAATTAGTGGATACCGGATGTGTGGAAATTCTTTCTGAGACTTACCATCATTCTCTGGCGGCCCTTTATTTGGAAGATGAATTTTTTGAACAGGTCGAGGCCCATGCCAAAGAGGTCAAACACTACTTCGGCGTGCGGCCTGCCGTCTTTCGAAATACAGAGCTTATCTATAACGATCACATTGGCAAACTTGTGCATAGCATGGGCTTTAAGGGAATTTTGGCCGAAGGTGCTGATGATATTTTGGACTGGCGCAGCCCGAACTTTGTCTATCGCCATCCTGAGGTAGATCTAAAAATTCTCACTAAAAACTATAAGCTTAGTGATGATATTGCCTTTCGCTTTTCTAATCGTGCATGGAATGAATTTCCTCTGAATACTGATAAATTCGCCCGCTGGGTTCATGCTATCTCAGGTAATGGCGATACCGTAAATTTATTTATGGATTACGAAACATTTGGCGAACATCAATGGGAAGAAACTGGAATATTTAATTTTTTACGCCATCTTCCTGAAGCTATCTTGCGTCACCCAAATTGGGAATTTCTCACACCTTCAGAAGTGATCGACAAATTTCCGGCCGTCGCGGCCTTGCCTTACCCGCGGGACGTTTCCTGGGCCGACTTGGAGCGAGATACAAGTGCATGGAGTGGAAATGAGATGCAGAGATTGTCCTTGTCCCGCGCATATTCATTGGCGCACTTGGTTAGACGACGAAATAATACTGCGGTTCTCAAAACTTGGCGGAGACTGCTGACCTCTGATCATTTTTATTATATGTCGACCAAATTTTTTGCGGATGGCGATGTACACGCCTACTTCAGCCCGTTCAAAAGTCCCTACGAAGCTTTTTTAAGTTACATGACTATTCTTGACGATTTTGAACTTTATCTTGATACCAAAAATACTCAGCATTCGAAGTTAATTTAATGGCATAATATAGCGTATGGAAAAACCTGATTTTATTTTTGAAGTGTCGTGGGAAATTTGTAACATGGTTGGCGGTATTCATACCGTCATCCAAAGTAAAGCCGCGCAAATTCGCGAGCGCTTTGGCGACGATTATATCTGCGTCGGTCCCCATGTTCTTCACCCCATTTCTGCCACACCCTCTTTTCGTGAGGAGATTTGGAGTGATGCTGTTTATAAACTGATTCAAGACTTCAGCTCTCAAGGGATTTCTTGCCGCATGGGGCGTTGGAATATTCCGGGTAATCCTAAGGTTTTGCTGGTTGGCTTTAATGAACTATTCCAGCAAAAAGACAGAATTCTCGCCCACTACTGGGAACGCTTTGGCGTGGAGTCTCTCTTTGGAGGGTTTGATTACGCTGAACCCGTTTTATTCGCCCATGCCTCGGGCCTTCTGATTGAGCAAATTTCCAATCGCCTGCTGCTCTCTGAGGGCAAGCGCGTCCTGGTGCATGCTCATGAGTGGATGACCTCTATCGCGCTCTTGCATTTAAAAGAAACCTGTCCGGATATCGCAACAGTTTTTACCACCCATGCCACCATTCTTGGACGTTCACTCTCTTCACGTGATCACCAAAAAACCCTGGATTATTATCTTGCCAGTAAAACTGCCGCAAGCTGGGCCCAAGAAACCGGTGTCGAATCCAAGCACTCGGTGGAAGTCATAAGTGCACGTGAGGCGGATTGCTTTACCACCGTGAGTGAGACCACCTCTGATGAGTGCGGACTCATCCTCGGAAAAAAAGCGGACATTATAGTTAATAATGGATTGAGCGATGATATTCCAAGCCAGGAGTTGCTCGACCCAGCTTTGCGCCAGAAGATGCGTCACCGAATGCTTCAGATTGCTTCCGAGGTTACCGGCTTTCAATATGACTCAGAACAGACTTTCATGATGGTAACAGCGGGACGCTATGAGTTCCGCAACAAGGGCATTGATGTCTTTATCGACGCGGCCTTGGATCTGAAAGATTCTTTGCCATATGCAGATCCAAAGAAAAAAGTGATCGCCTTTGTCATGTGTCCTGCCGGACACGGACAGCGAGTATTTCCTCATAGTGAAAATGCCTTTACCACACACTCCATGACCGATCCATTGCACGATCCCCTCCTTGACCTTCTTAGTCAGCGGGGACAAATTAACTCGGCCGGCAATCCCGTGCATGTAATTTTTCTTCCACTCTATTTAAATGGTACAGACCTCACGATGCCTGAGACCTACTGGGAACTTGCTTCAGGTATGGACCTTGGAGTTTTTGCCTCCTGGTATGAACCCTGGGGCTACACCCCACACGAAACGGTGGCCATGGGACTGCCCACTTGTACTACGGACTGTGCCGGGTTTGGTCGGTGGGTGCAGTCGTTACCGGGAAGCGCCCAGGATAAAGGTGTTGTGGTTATAAACCGCGCTCGTGGTGGTGCGACTCAAACCTATGATGAAGTACGTCTGGAGCTTAGAAAACATATCTTGGAAATTTTGAATTCTCCGCCTGCAGAAAGAATAAAGTGGTCCGAGGCCGCCCTTCGCACGGCCAAGCAGGCCCGCTGGGGCGATCTCATTGAAGGCTACATGCGGGCCTATGCTTTTGCCATTGAGCGTGCCACTCTGCGCGTTTCCAAAAGCCCTCATGTGCGTTTCCGCTCATTTTCACTGGGAAATGTGGTGGCACCCTCGCGTTTCAGTCACGCCCGCGCCAATGTAAAGAAATTTTCTGTGACGACGAGATTTCCCAATGTCCAAAAATCCTTAAGACAGTTCATGGGACGTACCATGAGCTGGAAATGGAATCCCTATGTGCTGCAACTTTTCTACCAGCTGGATCGCAAGCTTTGGGAAGAAGTTGATCAAACTCCGCTCAAGTTTATTCGCAATGCCGATGATGAAACCGTAAAAAAAATTTCCACTAATCCCGAGCTGAAAAAACTGTTTAATGGAATCCGAAATGGCTTTGAGGCCAATGATGTGGCAAGCGCTAATTCCTTCACGACTTTTGATCGTGCTTACTTCTGTATGGAATACGGGATCACCGATAAGCTGAGGATTTATAGCGGCGGTTTAGGGATGCTTGCGGGAGATCATCTGAAGACAGCTTCGGATATGAAAGTTCCCATGGTGGCCTTTGGGCTTTTTTATCAGTATGGATATTTTCGGCAAATGCTCAATCATGAAGGGCAGCAGTTGGCCAATTATGATCGCTCAGAGTTGGAAAACCTCGAGATCAATTTGGTGCAGGACGTTTCGGGAGGACGGCTTCTTTTGTCGATTCCCTACAACGACGAAGAACTATATTTCCAAATTTGGCGCCTCGATTTGCACGGTGTGGATTTGCTGCTCCTTGATAGCAATGTGATGGAAAATCCTGTGCGGTTGCGAGGAGTCACTGATCGCTTGTATAGCTCGGAGCCTGGCAAAAGAATCGGACAGGAGTGGCTCCTTAGCATGGGCGGACTTGAGCTCATTAAAAAACTAGGTTTGAAAATTAACATCTTTCATATGAATGAAGGGCATACCGCCTTTCTCGTGGTGGGGCGCATTCTCGAGTTAATGAATCTGCACAAACTTAACTTTGATGAAGCTTTTGACTATGTCCGTTTTACGACTATTTTCACGACTCATACTCCCGTGGCCGCCGGGCATGACGAATTTGCCAGTGATGAGGCGCTCGCGTTGCTTAAGCGAAGAATTGAAAATCGCCCGATCTTAGATCGGATTATGGCGTTGGGTACTTCGCTTAAGGGGATTGGGGTTGACGATAAATTTAGTATGACTGGCGTGGCCTTGCGTGGCAGTCGCTGGGTCAATGCGGTTAGTAAAATCCATGAAAGTGTATCACAGCGCATGTTCAACAATCTTTTTCCTGATCTCGATGAAGAAGAAGTTCCTGTGACCCATGTGACTAATGGGGTGCACATTCCCTCCTGGCTGGAGCCGGCATGGCAAGATTTGTTTTTTGAAGTTTTAGGAGACCAATGGCCGAAACGTCTCGCCGATGTGGATTTCTGGTCACAGCTAGAGAACCTTCCCCTCGAGCGCGTGGCGGAAAAAAAACGCATTTTAAAAGGGCGTTTAATTTCTTGGATTAAAAAACGCCTGGTGGAACATATTGACCGCGGTACCGGACGGCCCGAGTACGCTGAGATTCTGGCACGACTTGATGAAAATACCTTGATCATAACCCATGCCAAGAGAATGGCTCCCTATAAGCGCGCTGATATTCTTTTTGAGGATGCCGATCGACTTGCGGAACTCATGAACAAAAGTCCGGTTCCCATCCTCTTCATCTATGCCGGCAAGGCCCATCCTGCCGACGGTATGGGGCAAGAAGTTTTACAACGAATTGCCCGTTGGAGTAAGGACCCTCGCTTTAGAGGGGCTGTGCTAGTGTTGGAAGATTATGATTTGTCCTACGCCCGTCGTCTTCTGAGCGGTTCTGATATCTGGCTGAATACTCCGCTGCGACCACTTGAGGCGTCCGGTACTTCGGGAATGAAGGCCGCCATTAATGGGACTTTGCATTTCAGTGTCGCCGACGGCTGGTGGCCGGAGGCCTACAATGGCAGCAATGGTTGGATGATCGGGGACGGCACAGAACTTTGGGATAAAACACTGCAAGATGATTACGATCGCGCTCGAATTTTTTCTTTGCTTGAAAATGAGATCCTTAGAGATTTTGTGAAACCTGCCGGTCAGGCATTTTCTCCCGCCTGGATCACGAGGGTGCGCGAGTCGATCTATACGGTACTGCCCTTTGTTGCCTCAGAGCGCATGATGGCAGATTACGAGCAAAAGCTTTATCAACCCGCCTTGCGGGCCGCCCACGACCTGAAAAAAGATCATTTTACAGAGCTTCGGAACCTCACGAATTTTAAGAAAACGCTCTTGGAACATTGGCATCTCCTGGCCTTTGAAGATGTAGATTCAGAAGGTCTCGAAACGGATAATATTCCACGTTCAAAACCGGCCGAGGTGGTAGTGGAGTTGAGCCATCCTAATCTTACAGTTGAGCACATTCGCGTTCAGGCGATCCTGGGCCATCAAGCAAGCTCACATAATGATATTGAGCGCCAGGTCATTTCCTGCGAATGTATTTCAAATAACTCAAGTTCGCGGACGAAGTGGCGCCTGCGCTTGGATAATCGAAAACCGGGAGATTTCTCTTTGGCATTTCGTGCCATCGCTCGGCAATACAGCGGTTTTGAGGACGCAGGGTTTGAGCTCAAACTTGTGAAGTGGATGTAATCCTGCTCACTCAGATGTTGAGATCGAGCGCCTCAAGCATTTCTTGCATGTTGGTCAGGTTCCCCGAGAGGATAACTTTGTTTTTACTTTGCTTGAGCTTGGCAAGATTTTGAATATATTTTTGACCAAGCTCAAGTTTCACGGCATGAGGGCCGCCGGCGGTATTGATGGCATGGGCCACCTTTTGAATGGATTCGGCGGTGGCCTCGGCAATCGAAAGAATTTCCTGCGCCCGGCCTTGGGCCTCATTAATTTGTTTTTGCTTTTCTCCTTCAGAGCGGTTGACGATTTCACGAAGGTGACCCTCTGAGGTATTAATCAAGGATTGCATTTCGCCTTCGCTTTTTTGAACGATGGCCCGACGGTTTCTTTCTGCCGTGACCTGCTTCTCCATAGACTGGCGAACTGATTCTGGGGGGATCAGGTTTTTGATCTCAAAACGTAAAATCTTTACTCCCCATTTTGAAGCCGCCTCATCTAGAACTCCCACTACCTTGGCGCTGATGGTTTCACGCTCTTCAAAAGTTTTATCCAGGTCTAAAGTTCCGATGATGGCGCGGGTGGTGGTTTGCGCCAGCTGAGTGGCGGCAAACTCATAATCGGTAATTCCATAACTGGCCTTGACGGAATCATAAACTTGCATATAGATGACGCCATCAACTTCGACCCTAATCTCATCCTTGGTAAAACAGCTTTGAGGTGGTACGTCCATGGTGCGTTCTTTGAGTTCCTGGATATAGGCAACTTTATCAATGAACGGAAAAAGTAGGTGAAAGCCGCCCTTGAGGGTGACATTGTATTTTCCCAGGCGTTCGACAATGAATTCTTCCTGGGCCGGCACAAGACGAATGGAACGAACTAAGGCACGGATAACCAGGAGAAATATGATTCCAACAACGATGGTAAAAAATAGTAAATCTGGTGACATGATTTATTTCTCCTCAACTAATGGTTTGAGATTGATTTTTTTTCCCTGAATCTCCTCGAAGATTCCCTTTATGGTTGCCAGACCGGCAGGAAAAATAGAGACGTTGCTACCCTCAATAATTTCGCCCAGACGATCAATATACTGATCAATCAATTTCATTTTTAAGGCCTCTTTTCCCCCCGGCTGATTGATGGCATTGCCAACCATCTGCAGACTCTTGGCGGTGGCATCCGCGATCAGCTTAATGGATTCGGCACGTCCCAGGGCCTCATTGATTCTTTTTTGCTTTTCTCCTTCGGAGAGATTGATGGCATGGCGTTTTTGGCCCTCGGAAACATTAATCAATTTTTCCTTCTCCGCGGTTGCTCGCGTGATCTCGGCCCTTTTTTCTCTTTCGGCCTCCATCTGTTTTTCCAATGTTTCAATGACATGCTTGGTCGGCGTGATATCTTTAATTTCGTAACGTAAAACTTTAACACCCCATGGATCAGAGGCCTTGTCAATTTCCCCGATAATTTTGTGGTTCACCTTATCACGCTCAGAAAAAGTTTCTCCCAATGTTAGCTTGCCGATTTCCGCGCGCATGGTGGTTTGGGCCAGATTGATACTTGCGGCTTCGTAATTGCCAATTCCATAGCTGGCCTTCTTTGCGTCCATGACTTTTATGTATAACAGGCCATCGACCTCGACCTGGATATTATCTGAGGTGATAACACTCTGGGCGGGAATGTCGATTACCTGTTCTCGCATCTCGTGCTTGTAGGCGGCATTGTCGACGAAAGGAATCAGAAAATACAGTCCCGGGGATAGCACAGTGTGAAATTTCCCCAGCCGCTCGACGATCACGTTCTCTCTTTCAGAGACAATAATTACCGTTTTGAAAATGACAAAGCCGATGAGCAAAATTGTAATAGAAGTCAGTGTCAGCATGTATAGTCTCCTTCCACAATATTTAAACTTTTTCCACAATCCAGGTTATATTATCTCGCCCGACCAGTTTAACTTTTTCATCTTTGGCAATGCCAGAGCCATCTTTGCTCCGCGCCTGCCAGGTCGTATCAGCATGATAAATTCGACCCATTCCATTTTCTGGGATAGCATCCACCACCTGGGCGGTTTGCCCAAAGATAAATTCATCTTTATGGCTACTTTTTTTTTCCTTATCACTTTTATAAAAGCGCAGGACCAGGAAACGCAAGGTAAAGCAATAAAAGAGAGAGGACCCGAACCAAACTAAAAATTGCTGAGCAAGGCCGTCTATATAGTGATAGTGCATCAGACCTGCGACGGTGGCGGCACCTAGACCTACAAAAATTACGACGAGTCCCGGAAGTAGCAATTCCGCGAGCATTAAGATGGCAGCAAAGAACCACCAAAAATAAAACATAAAGTTTTCCATCGCTGCCCATGGTAGCGGGAGTGATTATCTAAATCAATATTAATAATTGTAGATGATTTTTAGCGCGCTAAAGGGCAGCCGGCAGCACGAAGTTTAAGAATTAATTCTGGTCGAAGTTGAGTAGGCGGCGGCCCACCTCTTGCAAAATCCAGGAAGAGGTTTTGGGGTAACAAGGTAGAGCCCTTTGTCATGGAGTAATCTCTCCCCATTAGAAGGGCGAAGGTTCCTTCGGTGAGCATTTTTTCCGTGGCCGACTGAAACTGGGCGGAGGAAATAACCTGATTGCTGAAGGCGGTGCTGGAGTAATGATAGTTACACACAAGACCTGGATCTGCCTGGGCCATTTCCTTATAAAACTGTACCTGCGATGAATAGGCGCGGCATTCATCGACGATAGCATCTTGATCCCGAGCGCGTTTGATCTGGTCGAGCTTCGCTTCCTCGGCTTGAAAACACGCGGCGCAAGCAGGGGTAATATTATTATCCGGGCAGCAGGTTTCTTGTCGGCGGCGAACAATATTCTCTTGATCGAGATAGGCGTCTCTTAGCTTGGTATCTTCTTTGACACTGCAGCTATGCTGCATTTCATGTTCCAGCGTATGGAGAACTTCAATCGGATCACTATCAGGATTAAAGATAATGCGTTTGATGTAACGTCTCTTCCCATCGTTTGGCGGGGTAAAATATTTTTCCTCCTGGATGAGGGGGAGGGTACTGCTGTTTTTGGCATCTCGGGCCACGAACATGGCGGTAATTCCTCCCACGGCACCGGGCGGAGGGGCCACAAATTCTGCTCCCACAAAAGGGTCGTCGCGAAAATTCTGCCAGCAATCAACGGCTTTCCGGCCTTCGGCCGTGAGCTTGAGTGTGTCGATCATCGCCGTGAGATAGCGCTGGCGATACTCATCAAGATTTCGTGCCTTTGCCTCCCGGGCCTTGGCGCTCTCCTTTCCAAAACGATCCATTAGATCATGCAGTCGCACTCTGAGTGGCCCTGGCACCGCTTGGTTAGAGCTCTTTCTTTTTTCAATCATGATGGCGCTGGCCAATCTATCGAGAGCGTTTTTTAGTTTCTCTTTTTCCGCCTTTCTCTTCGGGTCCACATAGAAGATATCATCGTCGGTACTCAGATTTTCTGGAAGCGTCCCAAGAATGTCGATGACATTTCGAACGAGGGGATGGATTCGATTGGCACTCTCTGTCGCCACATATTGCTGACAAGTTTCGACAATGGTATCGCGCAACTCCCCGAGAGTTTCAATCTTTTTCAAGTTTTTAGCGTCCGAACAGATCTGCTTAATACTTGGCCCGTAGGGTGAAAGGGTGGCACTCGATGCCATCTCTATCTGAAAAAAGATTATACCCAGGCCGATAATAAAGAGACGATGAATCATCAATTAATGCTACCAGACGCATCTTCTCGCTGCATGAAATGCACATATTACCTATTTCAAAGTGAATGTGTCGGGTAATCTTTGCCGCCACCGCTTTGGACACGAAGAAAACTCAAAAAGATAAGAGTTTGACCCGTTAAGTAACATCATGAATCTTCGTTCCTTTCTCTTTATTTCTTGTCTTTGCTGTTGCTCAAGTGCGTTTGCCTGGCCGATAGGCTCTTTGACTATTGGGGTTGATCGCGCCAGCTCACCCGAAAAAAAATGGAAAGATTTGAGCAAAAATGAGGAAGACAGGGTACGTTTTTTAGTTGAAACACTACTGACCTCTACCACTGGTAAAAATCTCCTGGGTAAGGCCCGGGATCGTGCCGCGAATCAGGGAAAAACTCTGTTTGATGTTATTCTTCCGGGCGAAATATCCATAACTGATAGCACCCTGGTGCGTCGCTTTTCTCCTGATCGTCCCGAGGCAACCGCTTATGAGTTGCAGTCGAAAATCTATATTAATCGAGAGTTAAAAGTTCGTGATGCTCTCCTCGATTTGGCGCATGAGTTGGTGCATTTTATTTACAAAACTCCCTTCAATCCTTACCAGGATGAATTTCAAGTGAAGGACTTTATTGTTTCAACTCTTGAGGGACGCGGGGGGGAGATCGATGCCTTTTTGGCGGAGTGTCTGGTTGAACGTGAACTTTTTCCTTCCCGAAACCGTGATAACTCAAACTGCGTTCTGATTCTTGGGGAAGACGGAAATCCCTCGCGGCAGAAGGCCGTTGCAGAATTTTATCGGGTGGGAGCCTATTTGAAAATGCTTCAGGCCGATCTGGCACGATACCATCTTACCTCGGAGCAATTTCCCCAGATGACTGATGATCATGCCAACTTTATCTCATCGGCCTACGCCGTTCCCTATCCTCTGGCGGCGCTGCGGGAATTTGAAACCATTATGGGTAAGGTTTGCGAAAACGACTATAAGCGTCTCTCTTACATGCGTGAGTCAATTGGAAATCCCATCGGACGCGGTCTTGCTTCAGTGCTCCATTCTGAGGATTCTGATTCGGCCAGCACGACCATGGCCGGCCTCGATAAAATGGAAGGCAAAGGTGCCCGCGGCCGGGAATTTGTGAAAATGGCACAGTCCTATCAAAGACGCTGCGAATTCTTTCAACCTCAATAAACTAATCTACAATGACGGCCTGCACTTTTATTGACTCATCCCGGTGTGACGAGTAAAAATATAGACTTAAAAATCAAAGAATGGAGTTGGCATGCAAGATAGTATTGTTCTCGCCAAACTGGACGATTTTCTCAACTGGGGCCGAAAAAATTCTCTCTGGCCCATGACCTTCGGTCTCGCCTGCTGTGCCATCGAGATGATGGCCACCGGGGCTTCCAAGTACGATCTCGAGCGCTTTGGATGTGGAGCTTTTATGGCCACTCCTCGTCGTGCTGATTTGATGATTGTTTCCGGTACCGTGACCCTGAAGATGGCCACCAGAATAAAAGTTCTGTGGGAGCAGATGCCTGGTCCAAAATATGTCATCAGCATGGGCTCCTGCGCGAATAAGGGCGGGCCTTACTGGCAACATGGTTATCATGTGCTGAAAGGTGTGGATGAAATTATTCCCGTGGATGTTTACGTCCCCGGATGTCCACCACGACCTGAGGCCTTGATAGAAGGTTTGATGACTCTTCAGCGCAAAATTGCCAAAGAACATCTTGTTCGAGACAGGTGGGTGAAGCATGCATAACGAATGGGTAAGTTTTATTAATACATCAGTTCCCACCGCCAATGCCGTGCTGGTGCAGCCTCAGGGAACAACCGATGCGGCAACTGGGGTTACAACTCCGGGCGCTGGAGATTCATGGATTACAGTGGCATCCGAAGAAGTAAAGGCCGTCTGCCAGGTCTTAAAAGATGGTGAACATCAATTCACAACCCTGCATGCGATAACAGGAGTTGATTATCCTACAGAGGGTCACATTGAAATCACCTACATTCTGAGCAGTATGAGCAAAAATTCCGAGCTGCTTTTGAAAACGCGAGTTTCCCGCGGAGATGGTGTCAAACTTTCAAAGCTACCTTCAGTCGTTTCGGTTTGGGCAGCCGCCAATTTTCAGGAGCGCGAGTGCTACGATATGTTTGGTGTGTTGTTCTATGGTCATCCTGATTTGCGTCGACTTTTATGTCCGGATGATTGGATCGGTTATCCTTTAAGAAAGGATTATGTTGTTCAAACAAAATATCGCGATATGGTGATAAATCCAGCGAATAAAATGAATTTTCAGGAACGTGAGTTCGGTGCTCGGCATGAACACATCGCCGGTGCCTCAACTTCAGTTGAAAACTATTCTGTTCCTGCGCCAGTTAAAGAATAAAAAGAGAGAACTTATTCATGCAAGAAAAACATCGCAAAGAAGAAAAGCTTAAGACCGAACTGCTGACGATTAGCATGGGCCCTCAGCACCCCGCTACCCATGGGGTCTTGCGGGTTGAGATAAAAACAGATTCGGAAATAGTCACACAGGCCATTCCGCATATTGGCTACCTTCATCGTTGTATGGAAAAGCATTCTGAGAATCTCGACTATCGCGGAATTATTCCTTTTACCGATCGTTTAGATTATCTGGCGGCCATGAACATGGAGCTGACCTATGTTATGGCCGTCGAAAAGATGCTCAAAACGGAAGTTCCTGTTCGGGCCGAATATATTCGGGTGATCGTCGGCGAGCTTCAGCGAATTGCCTCTCATCTTCTGTTCTTCGGAACCTATGCCATTGACCTTGGTGCCTTCTCACCATTCTTATATGTCTTTCAAGATCGTGAATTTATTTTACGTATTTTTGAAGAATTATCCGGAGCGCGTTTGCTCTATAACTATATCTGGATCGGCGGCGTTTGGAATGACATCACCGATGATCAGATAAAACGTATCGGGACTTTCTGTGATACCTTGGATGAAAGTTTGAAAAAATATCACACCCTTGTGGGAGAAAATAAAATCTTCATTTCGCGAACGGCCCATGTTGGAATCATGAACAAAGACATGGCAATGGACTTTGGTGCCACTGGCCCGATTCTTCGTGCCGCAGGGGTAAATTGGGACCTTAGGAAAAATCGGCCATACAGCATCTACCCCAAAATGGCCTTCGATATTCCCGTAGGCACGGGAGAAAAAGGCACAGTGGGAGATTGCTGGGATCGATATTTCGTTCGTGTGCGCGAGATGCATGAATCAATCAAAATTATAAAGCAGTGTCTGGCAGGAATTGAGGCCGGACCAATCATGGGTAAAGTCCCCAAGATTATCAAAGTTCCCAAAGGCGAAATTTATATGAGAACCGAGTGTGCCCGTGGTGAGCTTGGATATCATTTAGTTTCAGATGGTGGGAAAAAGCCATATCGTTTGAAAGTGAAGTCTTCATGTTTTACTCATGTTTCCATGCTTCCGGCGGTGGCCCCAGGGCTCATGATTGCCGATCTGGTTGCCACAATTGGTAGTATTGATATCGTGTTAGGGGAGATTGACCGATGAAATTACAAGAAATGGGTGACATCACAGAAGCTCCTTTAACCGTGAGACAATATTTTTCGAATATCTGGGAGGCTATTAGCTCCACCTACAAGGGGATGAAGATTACCCTGAAGTATGTGTACGGGGTAAAAGAGGTGACGATCCAATACCCGGAGGAGAAGGAAGAGCTTCCATTAAACTCCCGTTCACGTCTTTTTAATGACGTGGAAAATTGCATCTCATGCATGCAATGTTCTACCGCTTGCCCTGTCAGCTGCATTTATATCTCTGCCGTAAAGCGCGATAAGGATGCACCCAAGTTGAAAACGACTTCCGGCTCACCCGTGCGCCTGGATTTAACAATGTATACGATTGATGAGGCCCTGTGCTGCTTTTGCGGGCTTTGCACCACCGTTTGCCCAACAGAGTGTCTGACTCATACCCGTGATTATGAATTTTCCCAATATGTGCTCGACGGGATGAAGTATGACTACCTATCACCCGAGATTCGCGCCTGGCGCACTCGCCTTGTGAAGAAATAGAGTCTAAGCATTCGCCCAATCCGGTTTGCTAAAATCCAGTCGTCTTAGCTTTTTCGCTTTGAGTGAGGCGAAGACAACGACCAACATTGTCATGCATCCACCGAGGATAACCGCAGGAACAGTTCCAAAAAGTTTGGCCGTGAAGCCGGATTCAAAGGCACCGATCTCATTAGAGGAACCAATGAAAATGGAATTGACCGCAGAAATACGTGCACGCATGTGGGAGGGCGTCATGGTTTTCACGATGGTACTGCGAACGATGACGCTGATGTTGTCAAACATACCTGTCAAGACAAGAAAACAGAAGGCAAACCAGAAGGTGGTAGAAAGAGCGAATCCAATGGTGGCCATACCAAAGCCCAGAACCGCTAGAAGTAAGGCCCTCCCCGCCTTTTTGATGGGAGGAAAGAAGGCCAATATTAGTCCCATGATCGTGGCGCCTAGTGCCGGTGCGGCCCGAAGATAGCCGAGTCCAAGGGCACCGGTGTGTAAAATTTCACTGGAGAAAATAGGCAATAGTGCCACCGCACCACCAAATAAAACGGCAAACATGTCCAGCGACATGGCCCCGATCATTAACTGGCGCGACTTAACAAAATTAAATCCCTCGATCAGATTCTCCCATAATGAGGTCTCTTCGGTTGAAGTCACCGGTCTCGCCAACTTTGGCGGGGGCATCACCAGGGCCATCGCGAGAAAAGAGAGGCAAATCAAAGCGAAGACAATCAGAAAGGTTTTTTCTGCACCGATGGTGGCGTAAAGAATCCCACCGAGCGCCGGGCCAGAGACGGCACCAATATGCCAAAGACCGCTGTCCCAGGTGGAGCAATTGAAGTACAGGTCTACGGGGACGATGGAAGTTTGCACGGAAAAATTTGCGGGAGAAAGGAAGGCACGCATAACGCCGATAAGTCCCAGCGGGAGATAAAGAAAAAGGGCAGCCCCATGTTGGAATTTGAAGGCCCAAAAAATCATCAAAGTTGCCAGCATGGCGCCAAGGTAAGATGTCAGCAAAAATTTTTTTGCACTTCCACGATCAATTAAATGTCCAGCAGGCAAGGCACATAGAATGGCGGGGATGGCCTCGCACAGTCCGGATAGGCCTAAGGCCAAGGGATCATGGGTCCATTCGTAGAGAATTTGCGCCACAACGACGTATTGAATTTGGGAAGCGAGAACGATGCTAAAACGGGCAATTAAATATTTTCGAAAATTAGGAATTCGCAAGCTCGCCCACGGATCGTGGTGGCGTTTTTTTGATGCTGCCAAAGCAGGTCCCCTGTACTTAAAACGCACACTATAGCATAGGAGTTTGAGATAAACAGTAAGGTTGACTGGACAAGTCGGGAAAATGCCAGTGTGGTGCAAGACCATTGTAAGACTTTTGTAAAGAGTCTTGCTCCATGGCGTGCATGAAATATAATAGGCCGGAAGAAAATAAGGAGGTCCGTTTGATCACTGTTGAATCATTGAGTAAAAGTTTCGACGATTTTTCCGCTGTGAAAGAAGTTTCCTTTCAGGTCGGCAAGGGGCAAGTACTCGGTCTCCTGGGACCGAACGGCGCGGGAAAATCTACCACCATGCGAATGCTCACGGGATTTATTCATCCGACTTCCGGAAATGCCACGATTTGTGGATATTCTATTCTTCACGAAAAAGAGCTGGCCCAGGCGCACATCGGTTATGTGCCAGAGAATGCACCCTTGTATGATGATATGGACGTTCGAGAATTTTTAGAATTTATTTATGATCTGCGCGGTCTTGCGTCTGAGCAGAAAAAAAATAGAGTGCAGGAAATTTTAAAACTTTGCGTGATCGAAGAGGTCGAACTTCAAAAAATCGAGACCTTGTCCAAAGGTTACAAACGTCGCGTTTCGCTGGCCCAGGCTTTAATCCATAACCCCGATGTTTTGATTTTGGATGAGCCTACAGACGGACTTGATCCCAATCAAAAGCATGAGGTGCGCAAGGTTATTAAAAATTTATCCAAAGAGAAAACGATTGTTATCTCAACCCATATTCTTGAGGAAGTCGATGCCGTCTGTGATCGCGCCATCATCATGTCTCACGGGAGGATCTGCTTCGACGGCACGCCGGCGGCCCTCAAGGCCCAATCACCCACCGGTAAATTGGATGATATTTTTCGAACCATTACCCAGAGGCAGGAGGCATTATGCTGAGTCCGCAGTTTAAGGCCCTTTATAAAAAGGAATTTCAAAGTTTTTTTAAAACGCCACTTGGTTATGTTTTCTTGGTGATTTTTCTTTTTGGCTTGGGGTACATGGCCTTTGAGCCGGGGCGTGGTTCCTTTTTCCTTTTGCGTGAAGCTTCTCTACGCGCCTTTTTTGATTATATCCCATGGATGTTTATTTTCCTGGTTCCGGCCGTTTCTATGAAGTTATGGGCGGACGAGAGAAAACGAGGCACCGTCGAATTATTATTTAGCATGCCCATCACCGTCAAGGTGGCCGTTCTGGCGAAGTTTTTTGCGGCGTGGACATTCGTGGCGTTGGCGCTTTCCCTCACTTTCCCAATGATCATCACGGTGCTGATTCTTGGCCGTCCTGATTTGAAAATTATCTTTTTAGGTTATGCAAGTTCGATGTTATTAGCGGGCGCTATGTTATCTGTTGGCGGTTTTTTTTCGGCCATGACAAAAAATCAAGTTGTCAGTTTTATTTTAACCGTGGCCACATGTTTTGTTTTGCTGATGGCCGATTCGCCGCCGGTGTTGGAGTTGGTGGGCACCTTCGCGCCTAAGTATGTTCTCAATATTTTTGAATCGCTCTCTCTCCAAGGCCATTTTGAGTCCATGGGAAAGGGAGTGATACGCCTTTCAGATCTTTGCTATTTTAGCATTATGATTGGTTTCTGGTCTTTCAGCAGTATTGTTCTTCTAAACGAGAATAAGTCGGAATAGTTGCGGGAGTTATCAAGATGCAGAAAAAAATTAAACGAAAAACGGAAAACTATTTGAAAGTGTCTTTGGGAATAATTTCCATGGCCTTAGGCGTATATATTGCCAGCACCTTATTTTACAGAGTCAAAATTGATTTGACCGATGAAGGCATGTACTCATTATCGAAAGGCAGCAAGGCCCTTCTGAGTAAGCTTGATTCTCCCCTCCGCCTCAAGCTTTATTATTCAAAAACGGCTGCCAACAAGGGGACTGAAGGATTGCGGGCCTTTAATAATTATTTTTTGTATGTCCATGATATTTTAAAAGAGTTTGTGGCGCATTCGCGCAATAACCTTACGGTAGAAATCATTGATCCAAGACCTGACACGGAAGATGAGGAGGAAGCCGAAGCCTATGGTCTAAAGCGTTTTCATATCACAGAGACCGAAAGATATTTCTTTGGTCTCGTTGCACTTAGCGATTCTGGCAGTGAAAAGGTTATCGAGTTTTTTGACCCAAACAAGCGTGATGGCCTGGAATATGAAATTACTAAATTAATTTATTCGGTGCTGAGCCCACAAAAGAAAGTTATAGGCGTTCTCTCCCCACTGCCTATTGTTCAAGATGATGTCTCCCCCTATATGGCGCAGCTTATGCAAATGCAGGGTCGTCCAATGACGCAGTCGTGGCCTATCGTCAACCTGTTGCGGGAATTTCACGAGGTGAAAAACCTCGGCCGTGAAACCGCCACTATCTCAGGGATTGAGACGCTGCTTATTATTCATCCCGTCGGCCTTTCTGATCAGACTCTATTCGCGATTGACCAATTTGTCCTGCAAGGGGGGAAGCTTTTGGTTTTAATCGACCCCCATGCTTTCACTGGGGCTCCTGCCAACGCCCCGCCCTCACCAATGGGAGGAATGCCTCTCAATACTTCCCCGGATGATAAATTCCGAAAGCTCATGGACAAATGGGGAATTGTGGCCATGGAAGGCGCGTTCGCCGGCGATAAATACCTAAGTGCCATGGGGAGAGTTTCCGAATATGATCCTCCCGCACGGCTTCTTCCATTGATGGTTTGTAATAGGCGCTGCACTGAAGCTTTTAAAGACCCCATGACGCGTGGGTTGGAGCAGCTAACCTTCTTTTTTCCCGGGGCCCTCCAAGCGCAAACGATAGAGGGTGTTACGGTTGAGTCTTTTTTATCTACATCGGACAAGGGATCAACCTATGAAGTTTATCCTCATGAGCTGGCCGATCCACGCATCTTTTGGAATAAGATGGAAGATGGAAAAACTCCTGTCGTTATGGGGATGAAGTCCTTTGGAAAGTTTAAAACCGCATTTCCTGATGGGGTGGTCATTACGAATACTGACAAGGATACCAAAAAAACGACGACTGAGAAAAAAACCGGCATGCTTGAAAGTACGAAGGATGCCGTCGTTGTCGTCATCGCCGATGTGGATTTTATAGCGGCCCAGTTTGCCTTTAAGCAAACCTTTTTAGGACTTACAGCGGCAAATGATAACAGCACTTTGCTTTTGAATACTCTTGAGGCCCTCAATGGGAATGTGGATTTGATGTCCGTTCGGGCCAAGGGGCATGTGAATCGTAGCTTTGAAGCCATTGAGGCGATCGAATTTGAAGCAGACAGAAAGACCGAAAAGAAGGCCATGGAGATAAATGGTAACATTGCCCGTTTTGAACAAGAATTAACTGAGCTATCGAAGCAGGCAAATCAGGATAATATGGCGCTGATCCAGAATGAATCTCTGAAAAAAAAGAAAGCATTATCGCGTAAAATTGTTGCCCTTAAAAAAGAATTGCGTGAAGTGAAACGTGAAGGTCGTGAGCGAGTGGAGTTTGTAGGAAAAATCTTTCAGTTCGTTAACACCCTTCTTATGCCTTTGGTTGTCATCATCTTCGGAATCTGGTTTTTACATTTCCGAAAAAGAAAAAAAATCTTGGAAATTTCTACTCTCGATTCCGAACAAATCGTGGAGCAAAGTTTATGACACTCAAAAAAATAATACTGTTGACCCTATGCCTCTTTGTCGCCTCACTCATTGTTTACTTCGTTGAAAATAAACGCGGCACCGATCTTGTTGCCGATGCGGAGCTGATCAAGGGCTTGGACGTTAGTGCCATCTACCGCGTGGAGATTAAATTTAAGGGCGATCAGGGAATAAATATGGTGCGCGAGGAGAATCTTTTTGTTCTGAAAGACCACAAAGGACATCCTGCTTCGATGGAACGTCTTAATGATTTGATTTTCAATCTGGCGAATATTCAGGTCCGCGAAAAGGTTGAAGATTCTGCCAGTGAGCACGATCTGAAAAATTATGGTCTGGATGCCGGTGGACGTGTCGCTTTAGTTCAAATTTACGGGCAAAAGGGTGACAAGCTGCTGGGTTTGACAGTGGGAAAAAATTATAAAACGTTTGGAAACTATGTGCAAAAGGAAGGGCAGAGCGGTGTGTACTTATCATCGGAACAGATTCATTTAAGTTCTATTTATAAGGATTACATTGAAACACGTCTTTTGCAGATCCCTTCCGAGGATATTGCAAAAGTGGAGGTTCAGATAAACGGTAAAAAAGGGCCGGTTAAAAAGGAAAAAACCCAGGACTACTTTACCACTTTCAATGTGGTGGCCTTTGACGATTACTTTCGACCCGACGAAAGTGACGTGAGAGGACTAAATTTTGTCGATGAGGTTAAAGTGTTCTTGAAAAATAAACTTACCTATCGACTCTCATTCGCTCGTGCCGGTGAAAAGAGCTTTCTTAAGGTGCATGCACTTTTAGATGAAATGCCCGACCAGATTGAGATCAAAAAAACAGACTCCCCCGAAAGGTTAAAAGAGATTGACGGTATGGCGCGCGCTCAGGCGGAGGCCCAGCATTTTAATATTCTCAAGGCACCATGGATTTATCGCATTGATGAGAATACCGCCAAAAAGATTCTAAAAGACCCTAAGGATATTCTCTAAAGCTTTCAAAATCATTAGGGGTATTTCTAATTTTTCCCCATCTTTGAACTCGGGATAGGCGATTGATTTGCAGGTTTGTCCTTTGCCTAACGGTTCCGTAGGATTAAAGGCCAGGCAGCCAAGCGGCTTGAATTCAGGCGGAATGGAACAACCTAATTGGTGATCCGTAAAAAAAGGACAAGTGTAATGTCGACGCAGCCGGGTTCCGGCCTTGACAAAAATATCTTTGTCTAAACGAAATTCTTGAATAGTGGCCTGGCATTTTTTTTTCACATGGCTTAAGTCAATTTTTTGAGAGACCAAATAATTGACCAGAACAACTCCCTCGCTATTGCTGATTCGCATTGAGTTATGATGGAAGGTGCAACAGGGAGCTAAGCATCCTGTACAGTTAAGATTCTGTTGTTCCAACTCCTGCATCTGTGCCAGAAGTCCCGAACGGAGATGCGATAATTTTTCTATTTGGCCTTGTGGGCACATCGCAGTCGTTCCTGTAAAAATTGAGTGCAGGCCTCCTCATCACCGCGGAAGATGATGGGGGAGGGGGCATGGGCAATGGCATAGTTATATTGGCGATCATAATAATGGAGGAGGAGGTCTCGAATCCAACCGCTATGGGCCGACAATGTCGGTGGGGTCGTGAATGCCGTAAGCATGGCCTTTTCTATTTCTCCGAAGTGAACACCCCCCAGGCGGCGCTTGATGCGCAAAAGTTGCCCGAGTAGAATTTCTCGCAAGGCCTGAACCGTCACTTTGCCGTCGGCCAGAGGGCGTTCAACATATTCGCCATAGATATGGTGAACTCTCTCCTCCATGGATTTCTCCAGAAAAACCAAGGGGGCTTGATTCATTCTTTCCAAAAATTGTTGAGGTATGAGAATTTTGCCGACACAGCGGCCTTCATGCTCAACGATATAGAGAGGTGAGGGATGATAAACACGCAGCCCTAAAAGGTTCTCAAAAGATTGCTGCGAGGGTTGCCCCTCGCCGACAACCGGGCCAAAAGCACTGCCGCGATGTCTTGCAAAGGCCTCCAGATCCAGCTGTTCAGATTTAGAAAAGCGCTGTAGTAGTCTAGTCTTACCGGAGCCTGTCAGACCGGTGAGCAAGATGAGCTCATAGCTGTCCGATAGGGAATGATGAAGTTCCCGCCTCAAGGCCTTATATCCCCCTTCGACACGACGAACACGAAAACCGCTTTCAGACAACCATTGTGCTGCCATCTGGCTTCGAAGTCCGCCTCGCCAGCAGTAGAGAAAACGGTGGTCCGGGTGTAGGTGCTGCAGACTCGCCTGCCACGAGCTGATCATGGTTTCTTTTATGGGTGAGACAAGTTCATGGCCGATACTGATCGCGGCCTCTTGGCCCATCATCTTGTAGGTGATACCAACAGTTTTGCGATGTGTATTATTCAAAATAGGAACATTGAGGCCCTGGGGAATTGAAGCTTTGGCGAATTCGGCTTCGCTTCGCACATCGAGGGAGATGAGCGTTTCATCATTTTTTAAAAGATTTAAAAAATCGGGGGCGCTTATTTGTTCATTCGTCATTGCTACTCTATAATACCTGCATGACCACCAATCTAAAAGTTGAATCCTTCGCTATCGGCAGTTATGCCTGCAATTGCTCCATTATTTACTCCGAGACGACTCATGAGGCCTTAGTCATTGACCCAGGGAATGACCCGAAAACAATCCTGAAAAGATTGGCGGCGTTGCAGGTGACCGTGAAGCTTTTTTTACACACGCATGCTCACTTCGATCATATCGGGGGATCAAAAGAATTGAGAGATTTGACGGGTGCTCCGATTTATCTGCACAAAGATGATCAGCTTTTGTATAAAAGTTTACCCATGCAGTCTATGATGTTTGGCTTGCCTCCTTTGCAAACCGGTCCGATTGATCATTTTATTCAAGATGGAGAAGAGTATGGTTTGACTGACCCGGGCCTTCAGCTCTTTCTCAAGGCCATTCATACTCCCGGCCATACCGCCGGTTCCTGCTCATTTTACACGGAAATCTTTGAGCACCCCCTGCTCTTTGCCGGAGATACTCTTTTTCAGGGTTCCGTAGGAAGAACAGACCTGCCCGGCGGAGATTTTGAAACCCTCAAAAAATCCATCAAAAATCGTCTCTACACACTTCCGAGGGAAACGGTGGTCATCACGGGCCACGGACCTTCAACCACGATTGGTGATGAGGGAAGGGATAACCCCTTCGTTCACCTCTAAACAGCATGGGGCAAGAGGCCTTCCATCAATATTACCAAGATTTATATGGCGATCGCTGGCGCGAACTGCACGCGGCCTTGATCAGTCCCGTGAGATGTACTGTGGCCGTGGTTAATCCCTTTTGCCGCGATCATGCCTGGCGTTCGAAAGTCTCAGGGACAGCTTCGCCTGAGTGGGACGCGATTCTTCTTCCTCAAATATTCAGTGAAGTTCCCTTTCCCGCGCCCAGTACTTTTGGCCTGGAACTCTATCCTTACTATTTGCTTGATCATGCTTCCGCCATTGCGGCCCTGTTGCTTAATCTAACACCCGAAACTTTGTATGCCGATTTCTGTGCCGCTCCTGGTGGCAAATCGCTTGTTGCACTGTTTAAGCAGCAGGGCCCCGTTGCCGCTCTCTTGAACGAACCATCGCAGGATCGTTGCCGGCGACTCAAAAGTAATCTGTCTCTTTATCTTCCGAGTAATCTGATGAAGGATGTGACACTCACCTCCTATGATGGTCGGCGTTTTGGACTGCACCGTCCGGACTCTTTTGATACTATATTGCTCGATGTTCCCTGCAGCTCTGAACGGCATGTGTTACTCGATCAAAATGAATTAGCTCATTGGAAACCAAAGCGCTCCAAGCTCCTAGGTGAACTACAGTTTTCTCTGTTGTGCTCGGCCTTTAGCGCACTTAAAAAAAATGGACAGATTCTCTATTCCACCTGCGCTCTGGCACCCCAGGAAAATGAAAAGCAAATTGAGCGTCTATTAAAAAAACGCCCAGGACAGGTGGAGGTCATCTCCCATCCATTATTGGAAAAATATTTTGAAAAGCGTCCTTATGGATATCTTGCCCTTCCCGATCAGCAAGGGATGGGGCCCCTTTTTTGCTGCCTCCTTAAAAAAAATTGAGCATAAGACTATTGATTCAGCGACACGTTCATAGTGAGCTTCTTCTGTGTTAAAGTGACCTTCGTCACCTCGATCACAGGATGAAGTTGGCTTTAAAACTGCTTATCGATATTATTGTAATTCTTTTTTTGCTTGGGTTGATAAGTTGTGGCCAGGATTCTCCGTTTACCAAGAATGTAAATACTCCCGCCTCGTATTCGCCCATTGAAATTACGAAAGATCAGATTTTGCGCTGGAGTGATAATAATTTAGAAAGTGGACTTCCACTGAAAATTGCCAGTGAAGTTGCAGACGATTTAAATCATGATGAAGATGATGTTGCCATGGAATGGAATAATGTCCTTCCTCAAAGAACATTCTTCGCTCTGCCTTTCCCCACTGTCACGAACCGGGAAAAGACTTCGTTGAATTCGTATTTTGATGACGAAATGGGTATTTATAAATCTAAAAATTGGTTTTCCGAACTTGGTCCTGGGGTCTTGGCTATTACACAGTTTTTTGGAGTTCGTCGTACTCAAGGAGGGCATGAGTATATTGAGTTTCAGCATGCCGACATAATTGTAAATTACCGCGATTACTCGTTTTCCTCAAATATGTTGGATGCAACAACCTATGACCTTCCCTCAGTTCTCTTGCATGAGATGGGACATTTCGTAGGGCTTCGCCATGAATATACCACTACAAAATCAGTCATGTGGCCGGCCCTGCGGCGTAATGTCAGTGTTCGGCAGCTGTACCCGGTCGATTTTCAGCATTTAGAAGACAATTACGATGGGCAGGAAGTTCTCCCAATGGCCGTCGCGATTTCAACTCCAAAAACAGAATCGGTCCAGGGACGTTTTGAGCTGAGGGCCGATGGCGATTGTGTCCATTTTATCAGCGGACAAAATGTTGGAACTCACCATCTTCAATAGTCTAATTTAAAGACTCTCTAGCCAACGCAAATGACTGTTACACCATGCGAGTGTCCGTCATCTTCTGACGAAGTCGTGGAGAACGTGTAATTTGCTTTCAATGTTTGCATGTCTGCCGTGTTTAGGATTATCGTATGCGTGTGGGGTACTCCTAAGTAGTCTTCGTCGCTGACGCCTAAATCATAAGTTCCGGCAACTTCACTGGTGATGTCCCCAATCGGGATGGCCGTGCTATGACCATGATTATCAGCAATAATGCTTTCGGGAGTTTGAGTCGAGCATGTCGCTGCTACGATTGGTTGTTCGCCACGAACTGTTGTAGGAGTGGCATTATCATCTGAACCGCAGGCCACCGCCAGAACTCCCAGAGCAAGTTGAGCAATAAATGTACGTCTTTCCATGAGCTTTTCCCCCTTAAAACGAGCAATTAACTGATAATAACGACTTCTCAATTCCAGCGCGGTGATCATGGTTATGAGCACCTAGGATAATTGGCTTAAGAGAGTTTGATGTTCCCAGGCGCAAGTAGGTAAATGATTTCATTCAAAGACGCCCGCCCTTTACACCCAACTTAATTCTTGATATGGGTGCCGCAAATTATTTCGATGCAACAAGGAGTCTTTATGAAAAAAATGCTTATTGCATTTTGCTGTCTTTACTCTGTTTCGATCTTCGCCAGTGAGTGTCTGAAAAGCTGTGAGGAAGCCTACACCAACTCGCTTCTCGGTTGCCAATATATGCAACAGTCCTGTTTGCGCCGCTATCACCGAGAGACGGATGTGGAATATTGTATCGCTCAAAATTTGAATTGCATTAAACCGGCCCAGGAAAAGAAGGCCGCGTGCGAAGTTGCCTGCTCGGAAAAAAGCTGTGAAACCACCTGTGAGTCGACGGGAATGTACGACATGTCTCATGCCGGTACTTTTTTCGGAAGCCGATGCTATGAGATCATTGATTGTGCCATCCGCTCATGGAACGTTGAGACCAAACAATGTATTTTGAATCGCCATGAAGAACGCAGAATGTCGATTTTTTGCCGTGATATTCCGCCGGCACTCTAAAAGCGCCCAGGCAGAGGTGCCTGACATTTTGCACAGGCACCGCCCTTTAAAGCGACCACTTGAACTTTGTACCAGTCCCGTGTAATTAAGCACGTTCCGCATCTTTGACAGAAGGTACTCTGGCCCTCAGGATCATGCACATTCCCCAAATAGACGTAATGCAGGCCGACCTCTTTGGCAATGTTGCGCGCCCTGGTCAGGGTTTGATAGGGTGTGGACGGAACATTTAACATTTTAAAACTGGGGTGGAAGGCCGAGAAATGCAAAGGGACTTCAGGTCCCAACTCCTTTGCAATCCACTCACACAGCTGGCGTATTTCTTCTGCTGAATCATTCATTTCGGGAATGAGCAGCGTGGTTATTTCCAACCAAACGCCGGTATGGTGCTTAACATATTTTAAAGTGTCCAAGATCGCGCCCAAGTGTGCCCCGGTCAACTTCTGATAAAACTCCTCTTGAAATGATTTGAGATCAATATTGGCCGCATCCATATGCTCGAAAAATTCCACCCGTGGTTCGGGGTTGATGTAGCCGGCCGTCACTGCGACGGTATGCAGACCTCGCGCTTTGGCCTCCCGGGCCACATCGACGGCGTACTCGAGAAAAATCACCGGGTCGTTATAGGTAAAGGCAATGGAGGGAGACTGGGCCGAGATGGCCATTTCCACAATATCTCGGGGAGAGGCGCTTCGGCTTAGCACATCCATCTCGCGCGACTTGCTGATGTCTGAATTCTGGCAGAATCGACACGCCAAATTACAACCCGCAGTTCCAAATGATAAGATGGTGGTGCCGGGATAAAAATGGTGCAGTGGTTTTTTCTCGATAGGGTCAACATTAAAACCACTAGAACGCCCGTAAGTGGTAAGCCATAAACGATCATCTTTCCGGGCGCGGACAAAACACAAACCACTCTGTCCTTCTTGGAGAGTGCAAAAGCGGGGACAGAGATCACATTGTATTTGACCGCTTGGAAGTCGATGCCAGTGGCGTGCCTCATTACTGCTCATGAGAAATATTCTATACTTTAGGAGCGTGTTTGGGGAGAATATGTCTCATGAGAATAAGTGAGCATTCATTATGAGTCTTTCGCTGAAATTACCCAACGTGGCCGGTACGTTTTATGATAGTGACCCGCTTCGCTTAAAAAAAATGCTTCTGGAATTTTTGGATGGCCCGCCGGTTTTGGACAAAAAAAAACCTCGCATGCTCATTGCCCCCCATGCCGGATATATTTACTCCGGTCCCATCGCCGCCTCGGCCTACAAGTTATGGGCCGAGCTAGGTACAAAAAAACAGGAAGTCGTCATTCTCTCCCCAACTCATTACCATCATTTATCCGCCATCGTTTCACTCGACGCTGATGCTTATCAAACGCCCCTTGGAAATATTCCCTTGAATAAAGAACTGATCGCACAGCTGATGAGTAAAGGCCTCATTGAGATTCGCCCGGAAATCTTTGAGGCCGAGCATGCTCTGGAAGTCCATTTACCCTTTTTGCAAATTATTTTTAACAATTTTTCGATCATTCCATTAATCGTCGGCCAAGTTGACGCCGCTTCCGTCGTGCGGATCTTGGAAACTTTAGATGATGGCAAACGTCTCTTTGTGGTCAGCACTGATCTCAGTCATTTCCATTCCAGTGAAAAGGCCCGGCGAATCGATTATGACACCGCCAGTTTTATTGAAGCTTATCAAAGTGACCAGCTCAAAGGGGATATGGCCTGTGGATTTTATCCCCTGCGCGGCTTGCTCGATTATGCGCGTGCGCACAAAATGATAGTGAAAAAACTTGATCTTCGCAATTCCTCCGATACAGCAGGGAACCCCGATAGAGTCGTGGGCTACGGCGCCTTTGCTCTCTACTCTGAAAATGATTCACAGAAAACGACGGCCTCAAAGGTGTAAAATTCAACCTTCGGGTCGCGAACGGCGTCGCTGGGGAGACCGGCCTTAAGGCAGGTTTGTTTTAAAAAAGTTTCACGATTCCATTTCCATTCAACCGGAACTTGCGGCAGAAGCAGGCCCTGATAAAAATCTTTCTTAACCACAAGGCCGTGTTTCCCCACCACAATTTGTGTCAGGTCCTGGCAAAGTTCGAGCGGGCCCATCACGGATATTTCGAGGGTGGAATTGGCAAATTCAGTTTTGCTAATAGGATTGAAGCGGGGATCGTGAAAACCCGCCAAGACAGCATTCTTGGCGATATTCACAAAGAGGGCCTCATCACTTCGGATGGTGCCGATACAGCCACGTAAGTTGCGTTCTAGATGCAAACTCACAAAGCAACCAAGCGAATTAAGCAGCGCCGACGTGTCACCAAAAATTTCCACAATCTCCTGCTCAGTGATAGAAAGGGGTGCCTTGTTCTCCTGAAAAAATTGAAGGGCCCGTCGTGCCAATGCAAGGGAGTATTTTTTTTCTTGTGCAGAAAGCATGTGCACCTCCAATACGTGAGGATAAACGCCGCACCTTAACCTAGCAATAATTCAAGGCAATATGTTGGCCGGCTTGCAGTGTTACCCCTTGAAATTACGTCCAGAAAGGGTCCAAAGCTGCTCTCTGTCGAGGTTTTGGCTACCTGTGGCATAATAGAGAAAAAGGAGAAGACCGTGCCCCATAGACACGTGTCCTATGTAAACTCCAGCTCTTTTGAAAGTTCATTTATTACAATTCAGACCGTTAAAAGGCCTTGGTGGCATTCATTTTTCCTGCTAATTCTTGGAACCGCTGGATTTGCGCTTTGTTACCTTCTTTCAAATTGGTGGAATGCCGGTCGTGAATTTCATTTCGCTCCTTATCTCGACATTGAGCTGGAGATTCCTCGGGTCGACTGGATGATTTTGCCTTACGTTTCCGCCTATCTCATGGGACTCGCCTCTATTCAAAGACTGCCGTATTTAGCTCTGAAGGCCTTGATGAAGGCCTTTACTGTTGCTGGAGTGATCGGTGGACTTATTTTTATTTTATTTCCCACTGAGCTTGGTTATCTCAGGAGCGTGGAGGGGTTAGGATTTTGGCGACCGGCCTATGAAATTTTGTGGATGCTCGATCACCCTTACAACTTAACTCCTTCTATGCATGTGACTATGGCCTACCTGATGATCGTGCCAGTCATTCAGGCCTCTCGCTCGATGCTGACTAAATCGGCCCTCGCCCTATGGCTCTGTCTTGTTTGTCTCTCTATCGTTCTGGTTCACCAACATCATGTGATCGATTTTGTGACAGGATTCGCTTTGGGGTGGCTATGTGAAATTTATATCTATCGACCTGCGGTGATATCCTATGCTCGCGACATGGTATGGACTTCCTCTATCACTTCGTACAAAGATGCGGCCTGAAAAAAAGAGGCCATCATTTCTGATGGCCCGCTTGTGATAAAATTTCGAAAAGTCTTACGGAAGTTTAACGATGATATCTTCAGGGAGAGATTTCTTAATATTGATGTTAACAATCTGCCCTTTTGAAAAACCGGCAACGAAGAAAATTCCACCGTGCTGGGTAACATTACCTTGGTCATCATAGCCAGGCCCATACACCAAACCTTGCCCCCAAATTTTGCTGCTTTTCTTCAGATACTGGGAGACCGACAGTCCGTCAGGGTAGCGGTTATCAAAGATTTTCAGACTCACGGCCACACCGATGTAATATGGATTTTTGTAACCGATGTAGAGGGTGAGGTCCAGGAATTCAGTGAAGTTGGGAATATCAACTCGCACTAATTCGCCAGGGGTAATCCAACTTGGAAGAGGTTCACCATTGGGGAGAGTGGTGACAGGTGCGAAACCTTCCCACACTTCAGAGGTGAACATACTGAGGTCAGCGGTGACGTAAACATTAAAGGGTTTACCATCCTGAGGGGCGGTGACCCCAACTGTGCCATACTTAACACCTTTGACAACAATGTCGTGAGAGCCGGTAACATTAAAACCAAATTCAGGCACAAAGTTAGCGGTTGTGGTGACACTATTTTCACCAACACCCAAAGTGAATCCATCAATAACTTGCTTGCAACCACCCAAACTTAAGGCCATGGCCAAAACGATGAAGGTTGCTAGACTGCGTTTTATCATATTTTCCTCCTGACAAAAGTTCTCTTACTCGGTGAGAAATTCTAGAGGTCGTCATGATGTTTGGCCAAAGAATAAATATCGTTTGCCTCAATGTCAGACTTTTTGAGGACGAAAGAGGTAACACCAATTGACAATCGAATTTATGACACAGGAAAATCCCGCTATATTTTTTTTACGGAGGTTGCATGTTTCAGCGATATCTGGTGTTGGTTACCTTATTTTTGTTTTCGCCCATCTTTTTGATCAAAACGGCGTGTGCTACCTCTGCACCCATTATCTATGTGCATGGCGTTGGGATTAGCTATCACCCTTTTGACTATCTGGTGCCCCTCAAGAGGGTCTTCAAAGAAAAAGGTCACACTCTTTTTATTGCCCGAACTCCTGCCGTGGATTCGATTCAGATCAGCGGTGATGATTTGTGGAATGAGGTGCAGCGCTTGGTGCCCACAGGCCCTTTCCATTTGATTGGTCACTCGATGGGTGGTCTCGTGGCGCGCTCTATGTTGGCACGTTATGATTTCAAAGGTCGCTGTCTGTCGCTTACGACTATTTCCACGCCTCATCGTGGCTCGAAAGTTGCGGACTGGGCCCTGGAATTTCGACAAGACAAGCGATTTGCCATCGACATTCTGGAGCTCGTGCGAAAGTTTTATAATGACAGCTGGGCCACGGTGGCCGAACTCACTACAAAAAATATGCAGGAGCAATTTAACGTTGCTAACCAGAATGCTATTGGAGTGCGTTATTTTTCTATTGCCTCGTATATTCCTGCCCCGGTCATGTTTTACACTCAAAATCCCTACATCGTGATCGCTCATCGGGTTAATACTGAAGCAGGTTTTCCACTAAGCGATGGGCCTGTTGCCATCCCATCCGCGAAATGGGGTGAGGTGTTGGCCATCATCCCCAGCGATCATTATGCCAATACAGCCCCTATTCCCTTTGGCGGAAAAATCATTTACAAAGATGTGATCGACATCATTGTAAAAAATTTAGAGAAAAATTGGCCCTAATCTTGACTGAAACCGATCACACTTTTCGTTTTGCAGGCATCGCTCGACTCTACGGAGAGAGCGGCTTAAAAAAATTGGCAGGTTCACATATCTTAATTGTTGGCTTGGGCGGTGTTGGGTCATGGGCCATTGAGGCCTGCGCCCGTTCGGGTATCGGTGAATTCACCCTCGTTGATTTTGACGATATTTGCACCAGCAATACCAATCGCCAACTCCACACCACGGTGGAGACCGTCGGACAAAGTAAGGTGTCTGTGATGGCGGCTCGAATAAAAAGTATCAATCCTGCGGCCATCGTCCACGCCATTCAGGATGTTTTTAATGAAAGTACGGCCGACGGCATACTGACGTCTTATGATTTTGTTCTCGATGCCATTGATAGTCTCCAGTACAAACTTCTGCTTTATTATCGATGCGAAGAGCGAAAATTACCGCTTCTCATTACCGGGGCAGCCGGTGGAAAACGTGATCCGCGCTTGATTCAGGTCCAGGATCTTGGCCTTTCTTACAATGACAACTTACTTTTTCGGATGCGCAAAAAACTTCGGCGCGAGGACGAGCTGAAACGCGGGCAAAAAAAATTTGGTGTAGAGTGTATCTTCTCAACCGAGAAGGCGCTCTACCCTGATGAGTGCCAGAGACCAGCGGAGAGTTCTCTCAAGCTGGATTGTGACGGGGCGGTTGGTTCAGCCGTTTTTCTGACAGGTGCATTTGGCTTTCAGGCGGCCCATCATATTGTGGAAAAAATATGTCAGAAATGAATTCAGTTATCCCGCTGGTGGATATTCACACCCATGGCGTTTTGAGTAGCGCTTCTGAAAAAAATATCGTGGTTTTCGCCGAATCCCCCGGTCTGATTAAACGCCCGCCAAGTTACCAAGGCCTTTATACCTTCGGTTTTCACCCCTGGTGCGCCGATCGAGTTGAACTTGAAGGGACGATTGAGAAAGAATTTAAAGCGAGATTAGGTGACCCCAAACTCCTTGCCTTTGGTGAAATGGGCCTTGACCGCGCCTGCCAGATCGATTTTGAAATGCAAAGGAAAATTTTTATTGCTCAAGTGGAGATCTGCACGCAATTGCGTACCCCGTTGATTGTTCTTCATTGTGTGCGCGCGCACTCCGATATTATGGGGATTTTAAAGCGATCTCACTTTGAGGGGGCCATCCTCTTTCATGATTTCAATGGCGACAAGGCCGTCATGAAGCAGTTGAGCACGCTTAAAAATGAAGTCCTTTTTTCATTGGGTGCGAATCTGTTTCGTTCCAACTCGGCCGTCGTCAATCATTTATCCTTGCTCCCTCTGGATAAAATATTTTTGGAAACGGATGATTGTACTCGTTCCATTGCTGAGGTCTATCAGCGTTTTGCTCTTCTGAGCGAGCAGAAGCTTCCCCAGGTGACGGAGGCAATTTACCGCAATTTTAAGCGAGTTTTTCCCATGTTATGGGGTAAAGTCCTCTGAGTGTATGATTGCTCTCAAACCCAAACGAGACTAAAATGGATACATAGGGGAGAGGGCCAAAATGAAGAAGTGTGGTCTTGTACTGACCGGTGGCGGTGCCCGTGGAGCTTATCAGGCCGGCGCGCTTTCTGCCGTGCTTGAAATCTGCCACGAAGAGAAGATTCCCTGGCCTTTTAAAATTGTCAGCGGCGTAAGTGCTGGCGGTATAAATGCCTGTCTCGTGGCCTCTAAACTCTATCAGTCAAATCTGCTTGCGCTTTCGCATGAAATTCGTGAAGTTTGGAGTAAAATATCGTCTGATAAAATTTTTGTAACCAATGCAATTGAACTGACCTTAAATGGCCTCCGTTGGGCGCGCTCACTTTCACCCGGGGCCATGCACTCCACCCAAAAATCGCTTTCTCTCCTCAATACCAGTCCCCTGCGCGACCTTCTGAAGGAGCATATTAATTTTTCCAATATTGACGAGGTGATGAGGCAAGGGCTCATTGAATCTCTCACGATGAGCATGGTCAATTATGGCACTGGGCTCTCGCAGGTTTTTTTTCAAACTAACTGCGATGATATTGTCTGTTGGAAACGCATTAAGCGAGAAGGTTTACCGGTGCGTTTTAACCATGAACATATTATGGCAACGGCGGCCATCCCTATTATTTTTCCGCCCATCCAAATCGAAAAGGTTTTTTATGGTGACGGCTCTTTGCGTGATTATACTCCGTTGAGTCCTCCCATTAAAATGGGTGCCGAGAAGCTTTTTATCATTGGCGTGCGCATGCGCGATCAAGTCAGCTTGGGCAACATGCATGCACCGACACCTGCCAAAATTTTTAGCATTATTTTAAATGGGATCTTGCTTGACGCTCTCGATACTGATCTTGAACGTTTACAACGTATAAATCGAACCGTGGCCCTGTTGCCCAAAGGGCATAACACCGGACTTCGAGCGGTTGAAACATTTGTCATTACGCCGAGTCAGATGTTGAGCGAGATTGCCTATGAGGAAAATGAAGTGATGCCTAAATTCGTTCAATATTTAATCAATGGCCTTGGAAATGCTAGAGAAGCATCCGACCTCATTAGTTATATTCTTTTCGAGGCACCTTACACTCGCCGCCTCATCAAATTGGGTCGCCACGATGTCTTTAACAGAAAAGAACAAATCATCGAATTTTTAAGCGTCTGATTAAAAATCGTCTCCCATGTCACCTGCGAGGGCGTGGTATCGCTTATCGATGTCCTGGTGATGACGTTTTTCTTCGCGCACGAGATTTTGAAATAAAGTTTTAATTTCAGTGTGCAAGGGCAGGGCGGAAAAACGTTCGAAGAGCTGAATAGCATTAAACTCACGGGTCAGCGCGGCCTGGAGAATTTCCTTCATGGTGATGTTGGCGCTCCATTTAAATCCCTCACCTGTATGGGAATGCCCAAGATCTTTGACAAACGAGGGGGCGATTGCGACGGAGCCATCGTAAATCTCGGACTCCATCAGGTTTTTCATCATCCTTTCGTGCTGCTCCTCTTCTTGAATTAACTCTTTCAAAAAGGCTTTAACATTACTTTCCTTGGCTTTTTCCAGGGCCTTTTTATAAAATTGCTGTGACTGCACTTCCTGGAAGATCGCCTGCTGAAGCAGATCATCAACGGTGTAATTGTTTGGCATAATAACCTCTTTAATATGGAGAACATTATTGGAAAAACCGTCAGAAATCGCTTTGGTAAAACTCTGTCTATCCCGGGAGCAGTAAATAGCGCCGTATATTAGATTAGTACCAAGCAACGCCAAAGCTTTGCGCTCGTCTTGGCCGCTGAGTGAACATTCTATATGCACTAAAAATATTTTTGGGGGGCGAGAACGTCGGTGGGCGTAAGAGACTCCGGCCCAACCTCGCATAATCTTTTTTTGTGAGTCATGCTGCATATTGTGAGCAAAAATATAATAGTGACTGCAAGGTAGCTCCTGAGCGAGGGCTGCCTCGGCTTCAAAGATTGTGCGAAGGCAGTGCTCACTGGTTAACTCGGCACATTCTTTTTGCTGGCATAAGGGATTGCAGAATTTTAACTCGCACATGGGCGTCATTTTCAGAAAGCTATTTTTGGAAAAAGAAAGTCCATGGAACAGTTCTCCAACACTTAAAGGTCCGCCAACTTCCACAATGGTTCCGCCTAGAGTCGAATCTGAGCAAATGATTTCGATTTTACGGTCGAGATCATGAATTTCATTTAAATTTTCGCTTTGGAACATTTTAGATTTTCCTCGAATTTTTGATAGTATAGGAATATTATGACATTTTGCAATGGTTTTACTAATCAAGAGAGATCATCGTTATGTTTAAAATTATTGAGGCCAGATTTCTTTCTAAAGACGTTAAGTTGTTTAAAATCGCGGCACCACGCATCGCCAAAAAACGTCTCGCCGGTCAGTTTGTTATCTTGCGATTAGATGAGCAAGGCGAGCGCATTCCGCTCACCATTGCCGATTCTGACGCCAAAGAGGGTAGTATTACCATTATTGCTCAAGGTATCGGAAAAACGACCAAAAAGCTCAATACACTCAATGCTGGCGATAGTATTTTGGATGTGGTTGGACCTTTGGGCAAACCTTCCCATATTGAAAATTTTGGCACCGCCGTATGTATTGGTGGAGGTGTTGGGACGGCCATCGCGTATCCCATCGCCAAGGCCCTCAAACAAGTGGGGAACCATACTATTACAATCAACGGTGCACGTAGTAAGGACTTGGTGATTCTTGAGCAAGAGATGAAAAAATTCAGTGATGAAGCCTATATTACGACCGATGATGGTTCCTATGGACATCATGGATTTGTCACTGACATTCTGAAAAAGTTGATCAGTGAAGGACGGAAAATTAATTTTGTTTTGGCGATCGGCCCGATTCCGATGATGAGGGCCGTGACGGAGGCGACTCGGCCACACGGAATCAAAACAGTTGTAAGTTTAAACCCGATTATGATCGACGGTACCGGAATGTGCGGAGGGTGTCGTGTAATTGTAGGGGGGAAATCAGAGTTTGCCTGCGTGAGCGGCCCAGAATTTGATGCCCACAATATAGATTTTGACAATTTGATCAATAGAAATAAGACCTATTTAGATTTGGAAAAAGAAGCAACCTTAAAATTTGAACATGAATGCAAGCTGGTTAATCAAAAACCAGTCTAATTAAGAATAAGCACGGAGAAGAATCATGGCCCAGTTTCCACCAGTAAAAGACAGAATGAAAATGGTCCGCAACAATATGCCCGAGCAAGATCCAAATGTTAGGAATACTAACTTTGAGGAAGTCGCCTTGGGCTACGATGTCGGTTTGGCTTTGAATGAGGCGCAACGTTGCTTGCAATGCAAAACCCCCACCTGTATTGATATGTGCCCGGTCAATATCAAGATTGATCAATTTATCGAGAGAGTGGTGGCGGAAGATTATGTTGGTGCTTACAACAAGATTCGCGAGGACAATTTTCTACCGGCCATCTGCGGACGCGTTTGTCCGCAAGATAAGCAATGTGAGTCAACTTGCGTCTTGACCAAAAAATATACCTCCGTGGCGATCGGCCGCCTTGAGCGCTTTGTGGCGGACAAGGTAATGTCGATGAATATGATTCCGGCCCCCGTCAAGGCCAAGCCAACTGGCAAAAAGGTGGCGATCGTAGGAAGCGGGCCGGCTGGGCTGGCCTGTGCTGCCGACCTCGTTGGTTTGGGGCATGACGTGACTGTCTACGAAGCTCTGCATGAGTTAGGCGGGGTCTTGGTGTACGGTATTCCAGAATTTCGCTTGCCCAAGGCCATCGTTCGCCAGGAGATTCAAAGATTGGCGGATGCCGGTGTAAAATTTGTTAAAAATGCCGTTATTGGTAAAACCATCACCATTGATGAATTGCAAAAAGAGGAAGGTGTTCAAGCCATTTTTATTGGTGTGGGTGCCGGTCTGCCTAAGTTTATGGATATTAAAGGTGAGGAGCTGGCCGGGGTTTATTCCGCCAATGAATTTCTCACTCGAATCAACCTGATGAAGGCCTATCAGTTTCCAGATTTTGATTCACCCGTTCTCGATCCACAGGGCCGAAATGTGGTGGTGGTCGGTGGCGGTAACACGGCCATGGATGCCGTAAGAACGGCCAAGCGCCTAGGCGCCAAGAGTGCCCGGATTATCTATCGTCGCTCCGAAGATGAGATGCCGGCACGGACGGAAGAAATTCATCATGCCAAGCAGGAGGGAGTTATTTTTCAAACTCTCACCAATCCTCTCGAATACCTGGGCGACAAGAATCAGAGACTAAACGGCGTGAAACTGCAAAAGATGGAACTGGGCGAACCCGACAAGTCAGGTCGGCGCAAACCTCAGGAGATCAAGGGTTCAGAATACATTGAGCCAATTGATATTGCAGTTGTCGCCATCGGCAATGGCTCGAATCCATTGCTCCTGGAAACAAACCCAGATATTAAAACCAATAAATGGGGAAATATCGAGGTCAATCCCGAAACCATGGAAACCTCTAAAAAAGGCATTTATGCTGGCGGTGACATTGTCACTGGTGGAGCAACCGTTATTCTCGCCATGGGCGCCGGTCGTAAGGCCGCCAAGGCGATGAATGAATTTCTGAATCGCCAATGATAAAACTACGGTATCGATTTTTCTAAATAGAGATTCGTTATTTCGTAACCTAGGCCCTGATATAACGAATCTCTGATTTTGTTGTGCCCAAAAACGTGTAGACCAATATGCTTTAGTCCAAGCTTTTTAACTTCAGCTTCAATCATCTGCATGGTCCTTTTCCCGAAGCCGTTCCCGCGGACTTTTTCATCAAGAACAATGTCACAGATAAAGGCCTTGCGATTATTTGCCGCACCTCGAACACAAAACCAAGCTGTACCCACCCACCGCGCTTCAACTTTGACGGCATAGATATAGTTATCTTTGCTTTTTACACCTTCGGGTAATAATCTTTGAAAATCCTCATTGGTCTTTTTCTGTGCTTCTTCAGCAGTCATGCCATTTTTTATATTTTCTTCTCGATACTGATGATGGCTTTGCACCACCCATATCGCGTACTCACTTTCAGAGATGGGAAGAAGTTGAAGTTGTTCGTTCATAACAGTGATTTATGTTATCACGGTTTTTAGTTCTTATCGAGATTAGTCGATGCAGGTGGCGGTGACCGGGTGGGAATGCAACTCTTGAAAAGATGAGAAGACCGTGATTGTTAGGTCCGACTTCAATATCTGCATCTCTGAGGTACTGAGTACCAAAGTATGACTGTGGTTATTGACTGGAGACAAAGGATAACTTCCGCCGGTTTCGTTGGTCACATCAGCAATGGGGACAACGACCGTGTGGCCGTGGTTTTCAGCAATTTGAATACTCGGGTTTCGTGTTGTGCAGGCACCACCACTAACCGGCTGGTTGCCTGTGACATGTCTCCCCGAAGGATTTCTTATGTCGCAACTGAGAATGAAGATGCCTAGGATAAGGTGTATTAATAATAAGCGACGCTTGAAAAGTGGCATGCTTAAAAGACTAACAAGATTCAAAATGCCTGACCGTGACCATCATCATCACGAAATATCGTTTTTTCCTGGCCATCAAAAAAATTCAACGCTATGCTCAAAATAAGCGGCATGGAGTTGATCTTGATTGTTGTTTCTAGAGGAATAGGCCATATACACGCGTTTGGATTGGCGTTGATTTTTATTAGCAGCGTTGGCTGCGGAAAGATTGACGGCAGCGCAGTTTCGGTTGTTTCGAGCGTCCGTGCTCCCTCTGACTTGAGCTACAAATGGGACACGCTGACCTACACGGTCAACACTCAAATTGCCACTAATTTTGCCACGACAACAGGCGGTACCCCGAGTGCATACTCCATTTCACCTGCGCTCCCTTCCGGACTCTCGCTCAGTGCGACGACAGGAGCGATTACGGGCACTCCCACAAGTGCAGACGTGCAGGATACTTATACGGTCACTGCCAGCAACTCGGGTGGTTCAACCTCGGCCTCGCTCACGATCACGATTAATGCGGATGACAGCGGCAGGATTTTTTCTGCCGGGTGCACGATGACGACAAAGCGCGGCTACCATATCTCTATTCTGCTGAATACGGGCAAAGTGCTTCTCGCCGGAGGATATGACCATGCAGGAACCTTGCTCCAGAGTGCTGAGCTCTTTGATCCGAGCACAGGGACTTGCACTGCAACCGGTAGCATGAACGTTGGACGCGGCGATTCTGGAGTGATGGCCTTCCTCTCCAATGGAAAGGTGCTTGTGGCCGGTGGTACTGGTGCCCTGTCGAGTGCCGAGATCTATGATCCCAGTACGGAGCAGTTCACTGTCACTGGTACGATGGCGGTGGGTAGGCAATATGCCAAGGCCGTCACACTTGAGAATGGCAAGGTTCTTGTTGTGGGTGGAAAGAATGCGACCAATGATCCTTTGGTAAGCGCAGAGCTTTATGATCCAGCAACCGGAACATTTTCTCTCACCGGTTCCATGAGCTCATCGCGGGGAAGCTATCACAGTATTACCCTGCTCCAGAGCGGAAAAGTGCTGGTGACAGGCGGCAGCTTCGCCGGAGCTCAGGGTGATATTAGGGGAAATGCCGAAATCTATGACCCTTCGACTGCGACATTTAGCGCGGTCTCTAATAATATGAGCAATGCTCGAAACGGTCATGGCGCTGCCCTTTTACCCAACGGCAAGGTTCTTCTCGCTGGGGGACGATCCCTGGCCTGGGGGGCAACCACGGTAACGACCGCTGATCTCTATGACCCCGCGACGAATTCATTTGCCGCCACGGGGAACATAACAGGAGCGGCGCGAAGTATGTCCAATAACTATGGCGGCGACGCCGTCCTGCTGCCCAACGGAAAAGTGCTCTTGGTGGGAAGTCATCAGGATGGTTGCACAGCTTCTCTTAACACTTCTGATCTCTACAATCCCACCACCGGTACTTTCTCGGCCGGTCCAACGATGGGCACTGCCCGACAAGTCAACGGCGCAACGTTACTGCCTGACGGCAATGTTTTTGTCTCCGGGGGAACGACTACTCAATGTGGCTATGGCGGGATGGTAAACACCACAGAATTGTTTCAGTAGCAAACTAGACATTTAATGCAAGGCACCTGCTCCTCTATCATGAAGCCATTTTTTGGAGGTATATTTTATGCTTGAAATAAGACATTTTTTAACCTAATTATCCTGGGAACAACAAAAAGAGAGAGGTTTTTAATATGAGTATGGCACCAGGTCTTGAGTCGGTAAAACATGTTATCGCCATTGCGAGTGGCAAAGGCGGAGTCGGTAAATCAACGGTGACCACCAATATTGCCCTTGCTCTTCATAAACTAGGATACAAAGTCGGTCTCCTTGATGCCGATCTCTATGGTCCAAGTCAGCCAGGATTACTTGGGAGTACTGAGCGCCCCATGGGTCAGGATGGCTATATTTTACCCATGACAAAAGGCGGGATTAAATTCATCTCCATGGGGGCCATGAACCCTTCCGGCAAGGCCTTCGTGGTCCGCGCCCCAATCGCGGTTCAGGCCATTCAGCAATTTTTAACCAAAGTTTTATGGGGTGATTTAGATTTTCTCCTCGTCGATTTACCACCAGGTACAGGTGATATTCAACTGACTCTGGTGCAGATGGCACGTTTTTCAGGTGCTGTGATCGTGACCACTCCACAGAGAGTGGCCGCGGAAATTGCAAAAAAGGCCCCTGATATGTTCAAGTCGGTGAATGTTCCGATCTTGGGCATTGTGGAAAATATGAGTGGCTTCACCTGCACCCATTGTGGGGAAGTATCCGCTCCTTTCAAGAGAGGCGGCGGGGAAGCGATGGCGCATGAGCTCAATGTGCCATTCTTAGGGGCATTGCCGCTTGACCCGGAAATCATGATGAGTGGTGATGACGGAATCAATCTCATGGAAACAAAACCGAATTCTCATGCGGCCCTGGCCTTTGTGGCCTTGGCACAAAAAATGGCGGAGTCGCTCAAAGTTGCCGATTCGCTAGGCCTGACTTTGGAAGCCGAACGCATCGAAACCAATGGCGTAGCTATTTCGGTCTTGTGGAAAGATGGTTCTAAATCCGAAGTCGATGCTTATTCTCTGCGCCTCCAATGTCCCTGCGCTGCCTGTGTTGATGAGTACACCGGGACGAAGATCTTAAAAGTTGATTCGGTGCCTCTCACTATTCGTGTCGAGCACTTCAATCTTGTCGGACGTTACGGCCTGTCGGTTCGCTTTAGTGATGGACATGGCACAGGGATCTATAAGTTATCGAGCGTAAAAGAAATGCTGAAAAAATCTGCTGAGGCCACTTTGAGCGTTTAGGACAAGTTATGAAAAAGGAAGATTTGGAAATTATTGCGACACCTTCACAAACCGCCAGTGTTTGTTTTTTTGCCGCATCTGTTCCTTTTTTAGATCGTAAAGTTGAATGTCGTTCTGCCAAAGAGGCCATGGGTTCGGCGTTGCTATCCGGCCTTTATGAATTTCCTTGGGTTGAGGAAGTGGCCGTTGATGGCAATAAATTGGTAGTCAGGAAAAAGGATTCCGGCCCGTGGCCTGACAATGCCCGACAGGTTGGGCAACTTATTCGTCGATTATACAAAGAGGAAATTCCATTTTTTAGCAATGCTTTTGTCGAGGCCCTTCCCCATGCTCAGGGAAATGGCCACGGGCCAACTTTTAAAATTAATGAAGCTAATGTGAATACCGAATTGGGCAAACGCATTCAACAGTTTTTAAAAGAATCTGTCGCCCCGTCTCTTGCCGCCCATGGAGGTTATGTAACCCTGGTAGACGTGAATGAGGGCACCGCCTTTTTTTACTTTGGCGGGGGCTGTCAGGGTTGCGCCCAGGCCTCTGTTACGGTCAAAGAAGGGATTGAGCGATCCCTGCTTAAAAATATTCCAGAAATCAAAAAGGTGGTCGATGTGACCGACCATAAACGCGGAGAGAACCCTTATTATAAATAGCTTGGGCCTGCTCGTTCTTTCGAATATCTTTATGACTTTCGCCTGGTATGGGCATCTGAAAAATTTAAAATCGTCACCTCTTTACTGGGCCGTTCTGATTAGCTGGGGAATTGCTTTTTTTGAATATTGCCTCCAAGTTCCGGCCAACAGGATTGGGGCAGGATACATGAGTTTGCCGCAGCTAAAAGTTTCTCAAGAAATTATCACCATGATCGTCTTTTCAGTTTTCGCCGTGCTGTATATGAAAGTTCCTTTAACAAAAAATTTCTTCTTCGCTTCATTGTGTTTGATCATGGCCGCTTATTTTATTTTTAAGGATGCGGCTCCCAAATAGTCTAGAGTCTTCCCGCGAATACTTTTATCGATCAAAAAGATGAGGGTGGGAGTTACAAACGCCCCGAGAATCCACCATAATCCTTCTTTAAAATAAACCTCAGCACCCAAAATAATGAAAGTAAAAATGGCAAAGAGTGCGATGAGAAGGAAGCTTCCGATAAAGCTAAAGCGTAATCTTTGAATTTCATCTCGCCTGAGAAGCAGCATTCCCAAAAGTGCCCCGCTCCCAAGAAAGATAGCACCACAGGCCACCATACATCCCTCTGGACCGAGGGAATGGTGGAAAGTGTGCATAACATATTTTTGTGAGGTCAACCCCAGGTGGAATTGGGGGCAGATGAGCAAACTTGCTGCTCCTGTAAGACATTGGGCGAGCATGATTTTTGCTCCGCTTATCCAGGCCCCATATTTTAAATCCCAAAGGATCTTGCGGTGAATAACCTGGTCGGTATGAATGCTATTGTGCGGGTGATTGGAGACCTCATCACAAAATTCCAGGTAGTCTTTGTTCATGATTTTGAACCTCCAGTTTGAGGAGGGCGGATTAAAATCTTTTTGAGCTTGCTCATGGATCGAGATAGTATTTGTCGAGCATTGATCTCACTGGTCCCGAGCAAAGTCGCTAGCTCTTGAAAGGTTTTATCTTCGATAAAACGGGCGTTAACAGCAGCTTGCTCGCGCGGGGCCAAGGCAAGTAAGGCCTTATCCAGAGCTTCGGTTGAAGGGGCATTCGTAGGGTAGTCTGCAGGCACCAATTGCACTGGCATTTCTTTTCCAGTTTTGCGGAAATGGTCAATAAGGACAGATTTCGCAATGGTAAAAAGAAAAGCTTTTACGGGATATTTTGAATCATAGAGAAATCTTGATCGGTGTAATTTCATAAAACAATCTTGAAATACTTCTTCCACCAATTCGCTCTTGGAAAGTTTCTTTTTCAGGTAACCATAAACAGGTTTTTCAAAACGGCTGAAAATCGCCGAAAATGCCTGAACATCTCCTGCCTGGTAGAGTAGCATTAGTTCCTCATCACTCTTCAGGGTCAAGTCCCCCATCTGGACTTCCTTTAACTTTAATACGGGGAACCTTGCTCTTTTGTGACGGCCCCCAATAATATTACTCTCTACTATGACTGAATTAGAGAGACTTAATCAACTGTTACTGGACTATTTTACTGAGATTGAAGATCGCTTCAGTTGTCAGCAAAAGATGTTGAAACTTGAGTGTTTATCAGGATGTGGTGACTGTTGCCTCGGCTCCGTCACTGCCTCTCTCTTGGAAATGCTCCCCTTGGCGGTTCGTTTGTTTCAGCAAGGCCAAGCTGATCAGATCTTTCAGGACTTGAGCGGAACTTCTCAAGAAAGTTGCTATTTTTATAAGAGAGAGAGCATAGATGGTGAGCGAGGGCACTGTTCGATCTATTCCTGCCGGCCCCTTGTGTGCAGAGTGTTCGGGGCCTTTCCCAGACGTGATAAGTGGAACAAACTTGAGTTATCAGTATGTAAAAAGATAAAATCGGAGCGTTGGATGGCCTTTGAGGCGGCCGTCAAGAATCTTCAGCATAATCAGTTTGAAGAATTGTCATTTTCGAACGTTTGGAAAGAAAAATTGATGGATCTTCGTCCAGAGCTTGCGACGCAAGAGTATCCCATTAATTCCGCAACGCTGCAGGCGATCACATTTGCCTCGATGTATTTTAGGATGTAGCACTGGCCAGCAAAACAGGGAGTGATATTTATGGTCGCGAAAACATTTCTTTTTGATGTTCAAGGCCTTCGTTGCGAGGGCTGTGCAAAAAAAATTACAGATGCCTTGATCGGTCACGGTTTGGCAAAAACTTTGAACGTCGATCTTCCTCAAGGGAAAGTTACCATTGAGGGCCAACAAAGTACGACTGCAATGTCGCTCAAAACTGAAATCGAAAAATTGGGATTTAAAGTCACAAAGTTCGAAACCAAACTTTAGGCCACATCTTTATGCCCGCGCAACAATTTAGAATAAAAGGAATGACTTGCTCAGCTTGCGCTATGGCCATTGAAACGGTGGCCAAGAAAGTCAGCGGTGTGACCGGTGCGCAGGTGAGCTTCGCCACCGAAACAGGAGTATTTCAGCTGGAAGGTGAATCTTCGGTGCCGCGACTCAAGGAGCAACTGCAACGACTAGGCTATACGCTTGAGCCCTTGAGTCCTGGCCAGCCTATGACGTCTAAGATGAGCGTCGACGAAGCGTGGAGAGAAAAGATCAAGCTACTTCTTGTAGGTATCCTGGCCTTCCTGATTTTTTTATTGGAAATGGGCCCCCTTATGCATTGGCCAAATCACCACGTGAATCAGTGGCTGCAGGCGATTCTTGCATTGCCCGTCATCGTGTGGCCTGGGATGCGTTTTTGGCGAGGCCTTAAATCGCTTATCCATGGCCACCCCAATATGGATAGTTTAGTGGGATTAGGCATGGTGGCATCACTTGTTCCCAGTATTCTCACCTTGGTCTTTCCCGAAAAGGTCAGTGCCTGGGGATTCGAGGCCCGCGTTTATTTTGAAGGAATTGTCTTCATTATCTTTTTTATTGGCCTCGGCCATTTTTTAGAAGCCAAGGCCAAGGGGAAGACCTTCAGTGCCCTTGAATCACTGGCAAAGTTGAAGGCGACAAGCGCTCGGCTTATCACTACACAAGGCGAAGAGGAGATTTCACCTGCCCGACTGAAATGGGGTGATCGCCTTTTGATCTATCCGGGTGAGAAAATACCGGCCGATGGAGAGGTTTATCAAGGAGAGTCATCGATTGATGAGTCGATGATGACAGGAGAGTCACTTCGTGTGTCGAAAAAAAACGGCGACAAAGTTATCGCGGGAACAATCAATGGTGATGGTGTTCTCAAAATTGAAGTGCGAGGAGTGGGCGAGGAAACATTTCTTTCTCAGATAATGAAGTCCGTGATCGAGGCCCAACAGCAAAAACCAAAATTACAGCATTTGGCTGATCAAGTGGGGAAATGGTTTGTCCCCGCGATTTTAGTTATTGCAGCGGCAACCTTTGTGGTCTGGTTTGTAGTCGGCCCGGAGCCAAAGTTGGGGCACGCCTTAGGTGCCCTCGTGGCCGTCTTGGTCATTGCCTGTCCGTGTGCTTTAGGTCTGGCCACGCCCATGGCCGTCTCTGTTGCCTCCGGGGAAGCTGGACGACTCGGTCTGATGATCAAAGGCGGGGAAACTTTTGAAAAGGCCAATGACATTACCATGATTGCCTTTGATAAAACGGGAACGTTGACGGAGGGGCGTCCAACTGTCACTGAAGTTTTATTTCACCCTTCGGTTAACGAGGATAAAAATAAGCAGCGAACCTTGGCCATCTTGAAATCTTTGGCCAGCTTCAGCGGCCATCCACTTTCAAAATCGGCTGCTGCTTATTTGGATGATATTGATATTTCGGATATTGAGCTCGAGACCTTTGAGAATGTACCGGGCCGAGGTCTTTGGGCCACCATTCTGGGTGAAAAGTGGTATTTAGGTAATTTTTCTTTTTTACTGGGAAACGGTGTCTCGTTAGATAGTCTTCCGCCAGGTGCGGATGCGAAGGCCAGCATTCTCCTCGGCTGTGCCTCAAAACCGTGGTCAGTTATGTTAACCTTTGAAGATAAGATTCGGCCGGAGGCCAAGAGGATGTTGGAAATTCTCAAAGCACGCGCTATTAAAACGGTCTTATTATCCGGGGACAATCAAAATGTTGTTGATCAGGCGGCCAAGCAACTTGATCTATTCACGGGCCAAGGGGGCCTCTTGCCGCACGATAAAAAGATCATCATTGAAAAGTATCAGCATCTTGGAGAGCGAGTTGCCTTTGTGGGTGATGGGATTAACGATGCACCTGCCTTACAACAAGCGAATCTATCCTTTGCGGTAGGGACAGCTTCAGACGTGGCACAAGCATCCGCTGATATTATTATTTTGCGCGGCGACCTTTTGAAACTTGTGGAATTTATTAATTTATCTCGGCGAACGGTGGCCATCATGAAGCAAAATCTTGTCTGGGCCTTTGCTTATAACGTCGCTCTTATTCCGCTTGCCGCCGGGATTTTGTATCCCGCTTTTGGGCTCAAGTTGCCTCCGGTTTTGGCATCGATGAGCATGGCCCTAAGCAGTCTTTCTGTTGTTTTCAATGCTCTGAGATTAAAAAAAAGTAAAGTTTAGCGCCGTGTGAAGAGGGCAAGACATTCCAGATGTGGAGTGAAAGGGAACATATCATAGGGTGTAACTTCTATAAGCTTAAAGTTTTCTGAGAGAAGGTCTCGATCGCGTTTTAAACTTTGTGGGTTGCAACTTGAATAAATAAGGTGCGAGCAGGCAGAATTAATAATCAACTTAATTAATCGTTCTGAGAGGCCACGGCGTGGCGGGTTGACGACAAAGGTGTCAAAGTCTTTTGCAAGTTTAGCCGTGACATCAGATAGCCTATCAGCATCAAGAGTATGGAATTCCACGTTGGAAAACTGATTTTGTTCAGCTGATTTTCGCGCGAGCATGATGGATTCATCCGTAATTTCTATGCCGCAAACTTTGCGCGCTTTTTTTGCCAGATGGAGTGCAAAGGCCCCTGTACCACAGTAGAGATCTAAAACATTGTCACCATTGACTCTTTGGAAAAGCTCGGCGGCCTTGAGGTAAAGCTTGGATTTAATGTCGGGACTGCCTTGAATAAAGGAGTGGGGGCCATAGTGAAGGACCAAGCCATTAATATTTTCTTGAATGGAGTGTCGCTCGGTTAAAAATATTTCTATGTCGCCATCTCTTTTGGCCATATGAAGCGGCTGCAGGGTGACACTGGCGACAATAAGATTCTCGGTGGATGTCATGAGTTCATCATTCATTTTTTTGAGTCGCTCTAAACATTCCCGACTTCGTAAGGTGTAGCGAAGCAGAATTTCATGGGTGCCATGGCCGTGCACGAGCGTAATATATTTTAGCTCCCCTTTTTTGCTTCTAATGTCGTACGGAATAATTTGATATTTCTTCATTCCGTCTGCAATTACGGCACCCAATGTATTCAATGATTCAAGATGCTGTGGGCACTGTCGCAAGTCGTACAGGACGTGGCCGCTTTGATCTGGAAAACCCAGCTTAATATTGGGTAGGCTTCCTCCCACGGCCCATTTAGTCTTGGCCCGACCGCCAAAGGGAAAGCTAGTTTCGACAATGGGATGAATGGGCAGGTCCTGAAAGAGCGTGCTCAGAGCAAGCGTTTTATCTCCCAAAGATTTTTGATAGCTCATCGTCAGGAGCGAGCAGGAGCGGCATTGCTGATTTTCAAAATAGGGACAAATATAATCTTTGCTAGTATCTTGATATGACATAGAGATAATGATGATAGCGTGTAATAAAGATAAAATGAAGATACTATTGATTCAGCCTCCAGTAGAAGACTATTACGATACAGACATACGTCTTTGGCCACTCGGCCTGGCCTATATTAAAGCGGCCTTAAATCTTCATCATCCCGACGTCGATGTGGTTATTCGCGATTACCATGCCGGCCATGGCAGGAGGATGGTAGGGCTGCCAAAACCGCTGCATTATTTGCGAGATTATTATCTTCCGGGAGATCAATCTCCTTTTTGTACTTTTACCCATTATTTTCGTTACGGTGCCAGTGCTGTCATGATTGCGGAAGATTTAAAACTACATGCACCGGACGTCGTTGGAATTTCTTGCAATTTCACACCCTATTTTCGTGAGGCCATCGAAGTCGCCAGAATTGCCAAGAAAGTCTTGGGAACACAGGTGACTGTGATCATGGGAGGTGCTCATGTCAGTGCGGTTAAGCTAGAGATGCTTCGCAATTCAGAGGTCGATTTTATTGTTCTCGGTGAAGCCGAGCGCCCGATGGTGGAGTGGGTGGAGTGGGCCTTGGGGAGACGGATGTTACAGGACGTGTCCTCTCTGGGGTACCGGGAAGATGGTTTGTTGAAAATGAATATCGCTCGGGAAAATATCCCAATTCGCGAGATGCCAATTCCATCTTTTACGGACTTACCGATTGAGAATTACTTGTTGGGCCGGACTCCCCTGGCCTTCATGCTGACATCGCGGGGTTGTCCCCACCAATGTTCTTTCTGTTCCGTTCATACGACCTTTGGTTCCTCATATCGCAGGCGAACTGTGGATTCCATTATGGAGGAAATCGATCTGCGTTACCGCCAAGGTTTTCGCATCATTGATTTTGAAGACGATAATCTAACCTTTTTTAAAGACGAAATGAAGGTCCTGCTCAGGCGTCTGATAACTCATTTTCCCAATGGGGAAATGGAGTTCGTGGCCATGAATGGTATCAGCTACCTAAGTTTAGACGAAGAATTATTGCTTTTAATGAAAAAGGCCGGATTTACTCAGCTCAATTTATCTTTGGTCACTTCAGATGAGTCAATGCGTGCTTCGACGAAACGTCCCCACACGCTTAGTCACTATCGCACAGTCATTGAAACCGCTTTTCAGTTGGGTCTCAAGGTTATTTCTTATCAAATTTTGGGACTACCCGGAGAATCATTGGAAAGCATCTTGCAAACATTATGCTTTCATACCCAGTATCCGGTCTTGCTGGGGGCCTCCAATTTCTATTTAACCCCGGGAGCACCTGTCACAGACCTTTTTCCCACGATGACCGAAGATGATTATGTGCGCGCGCGTTTAAGCGCGATGGCCATTACCACCACTATTTCACGAGATGAAATTTATAGCCTTTTTATCATTACCCGTTTAATCAATTTTTTGAAAGGACTCCCCATTCTTAATGACTGCACTCTTTCCCAATTGCTCGCAGGTGATTTACACGAGCAACTTGCTTCGAACAAGCGCACTCGTCTTGGATTGGAATTGCTGGCCCTGCTTTTAATGGAAAATAAGCTGTATTTTGCAACAAGCAATGGCAAAAGACTCAACGCCAAATTTAAGGTTGACCTATTTCGGCAAACTTGGGGGAAGCTGGGTATGATTAGAACCTTAAATGGGGCCACAATTGTCTTATCATAGGCTGCTTTTTGACTTAATATCTCTTCATAAATTCTTACACGCATAGCGTAGAGGTCTGCATGATACAGACAGAAAAATTTGAAACTTTGCTAAAAGGTAAAAAAAAGGAACTCCTAGACCGCATTCAGGGACTTGTGAAAGATAAAACGCGTTTGGATGGCCCTTTGGACGCCGACTTTGAAGAGCAGGCCACGATGCTGGAAAATTCCGAAGTGGTCGATCATCTGGATTTGCTAGAACGCCAAGAGCTTGCGCTTATTGAAGCTGCCTTGAGAAGAATCAAAGATCAGGAATATGGTGTTTGCCAGAACTGCCAAGCGGCGATTAGTGAAAAACGTCTTACGGCCTTGCCTTATGCCACAACTTGTCTCAATTGCACGCCTTAATTCTTTCCGAGGGGAAATGGAATGAGCACAAAAAATCTTAATGTTGATGAGTCAGTAAAAGATAGGACCTTTGATTTTTTTAGTGAGCTGATGGTTCGGGATCTGATGACCAAAGATCTTTTTACTCTCTACGATGACGATACTCTTAATTTTGCCGATGAGGTTATGAATTGGAAGCGAATACGGCATATCCCCATTATTAACCATAATTATGAGCTACAAGGGGTGCTTACACACCGTGACCTGTTGGCGCTCTCAATCTCCCAGCTGGCGGCCTTGCCCGTCAATGATCAAAAGAGTCTTCACAGAAGGATTCGTGTTGGTGATGTCATCCGAAAATCTGTAACCACGACATCTCCGGGGACGCGTTTGAAAGAGGCTGCCAAAATTATGTTTGAAAAAAAGATTGGCTGTTTGCCCGTAGTGGAGCATGGCCGTCTCGTGGGGATTATTACCGAAGCTGACTTTGTGAAGTTTTTTATTGAGTGGCGCGTCGAAAAAGATAGCGGCGCTTGATCACCATTTTCAATTTCTACCTGGCCCGTTATTTATTCCTATGGAACAATTAGCGCTCTGGGCCTTTGAATGATACCTACTTACATCGTTACAGAAAATCCTGAGAAGTTTATCTTAAAACTTGATGGTGTCGAGGTTATTGCTGCCAAAAAATACCTCACCGATGCTTTTTACAGCAATTTAAAATCGGCCAAAGTTTTCAATCTGTGCAAATCATATCGCTATCAAGGTGAAGGCTATTACGTCAGTCTTCTTGCCACGGCCAGACGCCATCGGGTGATGCCTGATCCTATTACAATTCAGGATTTTAAATCCCAAAATATCATTAAAATCTTCTCTCTGGAAGTCGATGCGCTAATCCAGAAGGCATTGAAAAATCTGAAATCTGATGAGTTTGTACTATCCATTTATTTCGGACGAAATATGGCCCATAGCTATGATGATCTGGCCAAAAAGCTTTTTATGCATGTCAAGGCCCCGCTTCTTCGTGCCCACTTTGAGAAGAATGGTAAATGGATTTTGAAGAGTTTGCGACCCATTCCTTTTTCCGAGGTTGATGAGAAGCACATTCCCTTTTTGGAGGAAGCCGCCAATGACTATTTTAAAAAGCGGAGCAGCTTGTCTGCCAAGGGAGTAAAAAATTATCATTACGATCTGGCCATTTTAGTGAATCCCGAGGAGGCATCACCGCCTTCTAATGAGAAAGCGTTGCAGAAATTTATTCAAGCAGCCAGGCATCTGGGGATAAAGGCCGATATTATTACAAAGGACAATGCCCACAAAATTCTCGAGTACGATGCTCTCTTTATTCGCGAGACGACCAGCGTGCCCCACCATACTTATCGAATTGCACGGAAGGCCATGGCCGAAGGCCTGGTGGTTATTGATGATCCAGAATCTATCGTGAAATGTACCAATAAAGTTTTTTTGGAAGAGATCTTGAGTCAAAAAGGCATCCCCCGGCCGCTCACCTTTATTCTTCACGAAAATAATATAGAGGAAATTGCCAGGAAGGTGACTTTTCCTTGTGTCATGAAACAACCCGATTCGGCTTTTTCGTTGGGCGTTTTTAAGGCCGAAAATCGTGAGCATTTTCTTGAAATGGCAGATAATTTATTGGCCAAATCAGATATGGTTATTGTGCAGGAATTTATTCAAAGTGATTTTGATTGGCGAATTGGGATTCTCAATAATCGCCCGATCTTTGCTTGCAAATATTTTATGGCCCAGGGACATTGGCAGATTAAGAATCACATCAGTGAGACAGTATGTCACGATGGAATGGCAGAGACTCTGCCCATTGATCTTGTCCCCCCGAGAATCGTAGAGATCGCCTTGAAAGCATCCAAGCTAATTGGTGATGGGCTATTTGGAATTGATCTAAAGCAAGTTGGGGATAAGGTGTATTTAATTGAGGTTAATGATAACCCCAATATTGATTGCGGGGTTGAAGATTTGATTGCCAAAGATGATCTCTATCTTGAAGTCATGAAGTATTTTAACGAAAAATTAAATAAGCAGCGCCTTCTGGATACCTTATGAGTCGGAAGAATTTGCACCTTTTCGAGGGTGTTGGCCTTGAACTTGAGTACATGATCGTCAATGCTGAGACGCTTGATGTCCTGCCGATCGTCGAGAAAATCCTTAAAGATCATAATCACGGCGAGTTAGTTGATGAGTTGGACGTTGGACAAATTCGGTGGTCCAACGAACTCGTCTGCCATGTCTTAGAATTGAAGGGGCCTGGACCTTTTACTGACCTGACTATTGCCGCGCAAGCTTTTTCAGAGAGTGTTGCCCACCTAAACGGTTATCTTGGAAGTCACGGTGCCAAGTTATTGCCCACAGGTATGCATCCTTGGATGAATCCGTTGAAAGAAACAGTTTTGTGGCCCCATGGTCAGAAAGAAATTTATGATCAATTTAACAAGATCTTTGGGTGCCAGGGACATGGTTGGAGCAATTTGCAAAGTATGCACATTAATTTGCCCTTTGGTACTGAGGAAGAATTTGGCAGGCTACATGCCGCCATTCGAATTATTCTTCCATTAGTTCCAGCACTGTGCGCCAGCTCACCAATTTATGAAGGGCGCTTGCATGACCATCCCAGTAATCGTCTGATTTTCTATGAGTCCAATCAGGCGAGAATACCGTCTATCACCGGTGGCGTGATTCCAGGGCCGGTTTATACCTTTCATGATTACGAACTTTTGCTGAAGAAGATGTATCAGGACATTGCTCCGTTTGATCCTGACGGTGTGTTGCAAGGTCCCTGGCTTAACTCCCGAGGTGCCATTCTCAAGTTTGATTATGGCTGCATTGAAATTCGTCTGGCGGATGTTCAGGAGCACCCCCGAATGGACGTGGCCATCGCCAGCTTCATTGTTGCGCTTTTGCGAGAGTTCGTGGCGGAAAAGTATTGTTCATATTCAGAACAAAAGCTTGTGACCACTGAACTTCTTCGAAACGTCTATGATAAGGCCAACCGTTTTACGGTTGAGCAAGTGCCGCTCTCTTATGCCAAGCTATTCGGTGTCACCGACACAGATTCACTTCCAGAATTACTTCATGCGGTCTTTGAAAGGGTGAAGGGAGATTTGCCAGCTTTTGCGGTCGCATCCCTCGATCATTGGTTTGAACATGGAACGCTGGCGATGCGCATGCGAGTGGCATTTCAGCGTGATAAAGACCTCAAAAAGCTGTATCAAGACTTGGCCAGTTGCTTGCAAGAAAATCGACTGTTCTCCCCCTACTAACCTTTGATGACGATATTGATAATTTTTCCGGGGACGTAGATTTTTTTCAGGACTTCTTTCCCCTCAATATTCCGCTGAACATCAGCATCAGCAAACGCTACCGTTAAGGCTTCAGATTCACTGGCGTTCTTTTTTATCTCAATCAGGGCCCGCTTCTTGCCATTTATTTGCACGGCAATATTGATCACATCTCTGGCGAGATACTGTTTTTCAATAACTGGCCAAGCTGCTTTATAAATACTTCGCTCCTTGCCGTAGTATTCCTTTAAGAGTGTTTCAGCGGTAAAAGGTAACAGAACCCCGATCGCCACCAGGTAATCTAAAACAAGGGATTTGAGAGTTGCATGATCGCTATCTGTAAGATCCTTGGCGGTATTGATGACTTTGAGTAATGAGTTCGACAACTCATGCACTTTGGCGACCGCATTATTAAAAAGATTCTTCTCAAATTGTTCTTCTAGCTGCGCCAATCCACCGAAGAGATCGAACAGAAGTTCCTGATACTTAAACTTTGAAAGATCGCCCCGTTGCGCGGGAATATGTTTGACGGCGTCAAGGTAGGTTGAAAGATTATTAAAATTCTTCCTTATAAATTCCTGCTTGGCCTTGATTCCCTTATCATCCCAATCCCGATCGAGCTCCGCAGGTGTATCGCTGAGAATATAAAAACGTAAGGCATCCCCTCCGTAAGCGTTGATGACCTCCGTCGGTATAACAATGTTCCCTTTGGATTTGCTCATCTTGGCACCGTCTTGGCGGACCATGCCATTGCAGAAAAAATAATCGACCGGTTCATCAAAATTGACCAGCCCACGATCTTTTAAAAATTTTGTGATAAACCGAAAGTAAATCATGTGCTGGGCCGCATGTTCTATGCCGCCCACATAGAAATCCACTGGCATCCATTGATTGACTAATTTTGAGTCAAACGGCTTGGCGGCGTTTTTATTATCGATGAATCTGAAGGCATACCAGGAGCTGCATAGAAAGGTATCAAGAGTATCGGTCTCACGTTTCGCAGGGCCATGACAGTTTGGGCATTTCGTGTTCACAAAATCATGGAACTGACGCAAATTCAGAACACCATCTTCCATATCACTATCTCTGGCAATGGGAAGTTCGACTGGAAGATCTTTTTCAGGAACCGGGACGGTTCCGCATTTTTGGCAGTAGATGATAGGAATGGGACATCCCCAGAAGCGTTGCCGTCCAACTGACCAGTCTCTCAGCTGAAATGTGGTGGTTGCCTCTCCGCGACCTTTGGCCACCAGATCGTGAGTTATTTTTTCGATGGCCGCTTGGCTACTGAGAGCTGAATAGGTGCCTGAATTAATCAGGGTGCCAAGCTCTGTGAAGGCCTCTTTCAGGGGACCTGCGCTCACACCTTTACTAGGAACAATGACTTCATAGACAGGTAGCCTAAACTTTTGGGCGAACTCAAAGTCACGCGTATCGTGACCGGGAACGCACATGACTGCTCCGGAACCATAATCGCCGATGACATAATCGCCAATCCATACAGCAATCTCTTTCTCGGGAGCGAATTGCGGAAATGGATGTTGGCATTTGACGGACGTTTTAATGCCTGTCTTTTCTTTGCTTTGCATTCGCTCAACTTGAGATTTTTTGAGCGCCGCCTCGACATAACTTTTTATTTCGGGAGATGGATTCTTGGATAAAATTTTTGCCACGAGGGGATGCTCAGGGGCAATAACCACGGCGCAGACCCCAAACAAAGTATCAGCGCGCGTTGTGAACACGCGGATTGTCTCGCTTAACTCCCCAACACTGAAATCGATATTGGTGCCAATATTCTTATTGATCCAGTTCCTCTGAACTGCCACGGCCTCAGGGGCCCAATGGGTTAATTTCTCAAGATCATCCCAAAGCTTGGGGGCATAGGCGGTAATTTTAAAAAACCACTGCTCCATAAGCCTTTTCTCAACCGCAGCTCCGTCGCGATAGCAGCAGCCATTGATGACCTGCTCATTGGCCAAAACGGTCTGATCGATGGGACACCAGTTGACGTAGCCGGCCTTTTTATAGGCCATATTGGCCTTGAGCATTTCTAAAAAAAGCCACTGGGTCCAGCGATAATAATCAGGGGAGGAGGTGTTGAGCTCTTTGTCCCAGTCGAAAGACCAGCCTTCGCCATTGAGCTGTTCGGTTTTCATTTTCTGGATATTGGATTTAGTCCAAGAATCTGGTCGAACCTTATGCTTAATGGCGGCATTCTCAGCGGGCAGACCGAAAGCATCCCAACCCATAGGGTGTAGAACTTCGTGGCCTTTTAATTTCTTGAATCGCGCTTTCACATCTGAGAGAGTGTAGACCAGTACATGACCCATGTGGGCATTGCCCGAGGGATAAGGAAACATTCCGAGGGAATAAAACTTTTTTCCGGCGTTCGCAACATCACAAAAGAAGTCGTTCCTTTTTTGCTGCTCGGATAGGATTTTCTCTTCTACTTGCCGATGGTCGTAGTTCACGCGTGCTCCTCGTCATTATTGGTGCTTGTAACAATAGCTAAAAAGTCAGGGAAGATAAAGGGGGACTTGGCCTCTTTCCTAAGGTTCTGTGGAAGCAGCCGGTACGCTGTGCGGTTTTTCCACCACACCGTCACTCAGTGCTTTCAGGAGATTCAAACTCCAAATTTTACGAAGTTTGCGTTGATCTTTAACTGTGAGCTGACGATCTTGTGCGCGCTCATCTTTTTGGGCGGAAAAATTTCGAACTGGAGATTCTTCTTGCTTTGGAAATTTATTTTTTAATCGCATGAGTCCTCCCTGCAGACAATCATGCCCATAATTGTAGTAAAAAATTAAAAGAATGATAGGACAATATTGCGAAACCAATTTGCTTGGTTGTCGGTCGCAAAAGCAAAAATTGTGTGAGTAAAGAAGTATGGTTTAAAAAGCTCGGCTAAAATCACTCCAAGCTGTCCAACCTGACTCATAAGTTCCGTTTTCAGTCCGAAAGCGCCAGTAGTATTTAGTAAAGGCCTGGGATACGGGAACCTTGAGTTTCTGGTATGGAGTTGCGAAATCGAGCGACGGCACAAAGGCCTCTGCAAGTTCATTCACCTGATGGCTACAAAAACGTTTGACCTGTTCTCTCGACTTTTTTGGAATTTTCGCTAGACCTAGATCGCAGCTCAGGAAGCGCGCAAATTTCGCCAGGCCGAAGAGCTTAGTTTCCTTGATATGGATCGTATGAATAGTAGGGCGAATCGATTTCCCCACGACCATCCATTTATTTTCATAGCAAGGGTAGGGAATAAAAGCGGCCTTACACCACTTCCAATTCCTTTCCCACCAACCAATCTGTACATCATAACGTGTTGACGGGTGGTAATGATGATTTTTGTCAGCATCAAAAAGCATGAGATAGGTATCTCCGCCAAAGGTAAACTGGAGTTTGTCCACGGGGCCTTGGTTTTTTATTCGATCATTGGGCCTCGAGGCCACCTGCACGTTATCCAGGGCCTGCTCAATGACATCCAATTGCGAGCGTGAGTGATCAAAGGCAAAACCATCATCGGGGCCGCGGGAAACATAGGATGTATTCATTAAGTTATCCCCGGCATGGTGATAAGTCCCCCGTCCAAAAAACATACCGCCTTCATAAGCATACTCAAGTGCACTATGGCCCGGTGTCGTTACACGCGCCGGGAATTTATCGAGAGCAATGTTTTCTGAACCATTATTGGCCAGAATATCGCTGATTTTAATAGGGTAAAGGCCGCGGATATTTTCCCAAAAGGCCTTAAGACCATCCCATCCTTCTCCGAAAGCGGCAAAGGCACTCATGACGTCAACAGAATGTATATTGAGATTTGTAAAACCAGGTTCCACATACTCATCAAGGAAGTTTAGGCCCCCGTGAGCTGTTTCGTGGGATACCAAATAGCTGGATTTGACATCAGTTTTTGTGACAAGAACGATGCCGTACGGAGAACTCATAAACGATGGAGTCTTGGCATTAGCGGTAGTGTCTTTCGTGGTATTAAAGATCGCCACGGTACACCATGGCTTGATATATCGGCCATTTTCCCTTTGAATATCGACGATCGCCTCGTTGACCTTATCTTCGTCAATCACGATGCCGAAGTTCTCTCGAATCGGATGGGGAATGATCTGGCCCCCTAGAGTTGCCTTGTTACTTTCCAGTGTTTCGCCCGGAAGCCAGTAAGAGACAAAAAGAAATTTGTCCTTATATTTTTGCGAATAAACATCGGCACCGGCATTCACCATATTGGTGGCATAATTTTGAAAGGCAGTCTGAAATTCCGCCTTGTCATTTTGGGTAAATCCTGTCGGCAAAACGACGATTTGCAAACGGCCATCAGCTTTTTGCAAATCAGCTTCGCTACAAGTTTTTAATTCACCAGTTAAGCAGGACATCTCAAAGGCTTGAGCCGAGGAGGAGGCAATCGTCAATCCAAGTAGGAGCATCACAAGTTTCTTATTCATGGCCACCCTCCGCTTCACTGATTGCATGGGCATGGCGTTCTTTATTTTCCGCCCATGTAAAATTATTAAGATTATTTTGGATCTTCAGATATGTGATTTTTGATGAATCGCTCAGCTGCGAAAGAGTCTGCTGCTGGAAATTGTCATTTCCACTAAAAATATAGATACTGGCCAAAGCGGTAAGCGCCAATTTTTGTTCATTGCTATTGGGATCGTTGCAGAGATGGACGAGAAAATTATGGGCCGTCTGATGATCGAGAGGATGAAGAAGTCCGACGAGCATCGCCTTTTCATCGGGCGTGGCCAGGGGATAGATAGCAATCATCGCTTGTTCGGCCTTGAGGAGATTTAAGGTCGCTAGATTTTCAAGGATCCGATAACGGATTTTCTCGTTCGTTGTTTTTGCAAAGATGACGATCATATTATCAATGTGGCGAGGCCCGATGGCACCAGAGCTGAGCTGCTCATAAATTTCCTGGGCGCGATCCGCTAATAGGTCGGGAGACAGTCCCAGCAATTTCTCATCGGGCGGGGGGGCATCCGCACTGTTCCAACCATCCTTAAGAAAGATGGGTAAAGAGGATTTCTCCTGCGGCAACTGTTGCAGGCGACCGGTAATCGCTGTGGTTTTTTCCTCACTGAGAACATTAATCTGCGACAGGTCTGATGCTGAAGTTGTATGGTCAGAAGTTAAGAAGGAATAAATGAGCGCACCCAGACCGACAGCGCAAATTGTGCCGGCGATTTTGAATCGACCCTTGCTCTTTTTTGTACCCACACCCATTCCCTTACTTAGCCCCGCGATGACGCCGCGTGTCGCCATGGGATTATCCCCTAACCCTTTGAGTTCTCAAAGCAAAACCGAACTGCGTGAAAAGATTACAAACACCTGGGGAAGTGGGCGATTACATGACATTGATCATGGATATATGCTAGACAGTAGTGTCTTGTGTCTATAGAAGTGCTATATTCGTTTTAATATGTCTAGTGTTGATCATTATTAAATAAAGAGGTTCTTATGACAGAATATAGTATTCAGATGGCCAGTCGATTAAGCGGAGTAGGGATTCATACCCTCCGTGCTTGGGAAAAGCGTTATCAAGCAGTAGTGCCTCAACGATCAGGAAATGGACGCAGAATCTATACTGAGGAAGATATTTCAAAGCTACGGATGCTCAATGAGTTGTGCGGTTTTGGCAGTTCGATTGGCTCTATTGCGAATCATTCTTCAATGGAGCTAGAAAAGCTTTTAGCTAAATTTACGGAGAAGGATAACAAGCATGTTGCTGAGATGCCTTTAACCTCGGTGACGGATAAGGTGGTTTCGCGCGATGCCTTATCCCATCTCCTCTTAGCACTTCAGGCCTACAAATTAGATGTGATATCCCACGAGTTGAATAAGCTTATTGGAGTTCTCAATCCTAGGGAGTTTGTTCTTGATGTCTTATATCCTTTGCTGCAAGAAGTGGGTGCTCGAGTAAAGCAAGGAGAGATGACTTTGGCCCAAGAGTTTGCCATTTCATCCATTGTGAAATTTCATGTCGGTCATTTGCTTTACGGAACTTTTAGAAATTCACGCCGTAGTGATAAAGTGTTTGTGTTTGCAACGCCCGAAAATAACCACCATGAGTTTGGCATTCTTTTGTGCGCCTTGATGTGCGTGCATTATGGACACAAATTTTTCTATTTTGGAATGAATATGCCTGCAGATGCCTTGATTCAGGCCACAGAGGCCCTTGAGGCCGATTATGTTATACTTGGAACCACCAATCTTCTTCCTGAATATGTTGAAACAGATTTAAATTCTTATCTTACGGATATTGTTAGTGCACTTAAACCAACGCAAAAATTAATCGTGGGGGGGAATGGGAACTTTGCAATTGATCGTTTCCATCGCAATCCAAAATTCCAGTATCTCACTTCTTTGCAACATTTCGATAATCTTATCAAAGATCTCTAAAAAAAAAGGCCTTCGGAGCGAAGGCCTTTTTTTTATTCATGTTGTAAAAGTTTATTCTGGCGTGGCAAGGGAGGTCAGTTTGTCATGATGTTTATTGGTAATGACTTCCTTTCTTTTACCTAACTGCTTTTCCAATTTATCCATCACAATATCGATTGTTTTATACATATTATCTGTTTTGGCATGAGCATTCAGTTCGATATTTTTTCCCAGAACTGTCACATTCGATAGATGATTATCCTTCTCAATGGAGCAATTCCAATGAACAGAAAAACGTCCTTCGAAATATTTTTTTAATTTTGTAATCTTTTCTTGAATAATGGCCTCGACACTGGCGCTGGGTTCAAGATTGGTAAAATGCACTTTGACTTCCATTGTATCCTCCTAAAGAGTTTCGAAGTAAGACTACGGAACAGGTCTGCTCGGCCGTTGGAATTTGGCCTTACAGAAAAAAAGCATATCATAATCGCTGGAGGACTGACAGAAAAGTTACCTCGATATTTGATCTATGTCATTGAAATGATGTGCGTAAGTTTGAAATATGAAAAATGTATATGGATAGTCAATTAGCAAAAACAGTGACAAATGTCCAATAATACAGAATAAAAAGCAGTGATTCTCTTGTTTTTTGCGTGCTAAATTGGTAATTTACGGCAAGTCTATCGGTGGAAGTTTTACAATGCAAAATTCAAAAAAAGCGATACGTCCTGAACATTGCGAAGAGTGCCCGTCGTTAGGAAAAGGAATCTTTTGCGAGCTCGAACGTTTATGCCTGAATGAATTAAGCGGACACAAGGTGAACAACGTATTTAAGAAAGGGCAAACTCTGTTTGTCGAGGGCAATCCTCCCTTCGGTGTATTTTGCGTAAGTGAAGGCAATATCAAAGTTTCCAAGATGAGTGCTGATGGCAAAGAGTCTATTGTACGAATTGCATCACAAGGTGACATTATTGGACATCGGAGCATCTTTACCGATCAGTTTTATACGGCTTCTGCCACTGCAATGGAAGACTCTGCAGTGTGCTTCGTTGATAAAAAATATATTATTAAGCTTGTGCGTGAACAGCCTACCGTCGCTTGTCATTTAATTTCCTTGCTTGGACGAGACCTCGGAGCTGCCGAGAATAGAATTGCTTCTTTCGCTAAGAAAAATGTACGCGAAAGGGTTGCCGAATTCTTGCTGCTTTTAAAAGAAAGCCATGGGACGAAGGACGAGGATGGCAAGTATCGATTAGTGCTCAAGTTATCTCGGGAAGAGATGGCTTCGATTGTTGGAACTGCGACAGAAACTTTGATTCGTTTCATCTCTGAGTTGAAAGATGAGGGGATTATTGATCAGGATGGAAAATCCATAGTTATTTGCGATGAAGAGCGCTTAGTCGAATTTGCGAATATAGGCTACTAGATGGTGAAAAAGAGCAATGAGTTACCCGGCATTTATTTTCTTGATTTGAAACTGATAGAAGATCTCGTTAAGTACTTTCCTGTACGCACCTATCTTGCGGAATCAGATATTATCTATAAGGGACATATTCCTCATGCGGCCTATGTCTTGACAGAGGGAACCGTACAGATGGCGAAGAAAAAGGCCATTGTGACTCTTTTGCCTGGAGCAATGCTCGGTGCTCGGGAGCTATTTCGCAATAATATTTTTCGTTTTAATGCTAAGGTTGCATCTGGCGGGAAGGTCATAATTCTAGATCGTAGTTCCTTGAATGAAGCCATCGATCATCAGCATGAAGCTATACGGAACTCTTTTCTTGCCGCCGTCAAATAATTGATCAGTCAAGTTTTTGGACGTTCGGGAAGAGGTGGATTATGGCGCTAAAATCTTCAATGAAAATTCTGCTCGTCGATCATGTCATAGGCATTAGAAATGCAACCAAATCCATGTTGAGTGCTGTGGGATTTCGAAATATCAAAGAGACCGGTGATGGGGAAAGTGCCTGGGCCATTATCGAAGAAGGTATTGCCACGAACGAAAAAGTTGAACTTATTATTTCTGAATGGGCCCTGCCTAAACTGACTGGAAAAGAGCTGCTACAACGAATTCGCGCCAATCCCGTCATGAAAAGTGTTCCATTTTTACTGGCGACAGGCGAAGCTGAGCAGCAAACGATTGTGACAGCGATAAAATCAGGTGCGAATAATTTCATCGTCAAGCCGTACTCCTCGCAAACATTACAAGAAAAAATCGCTGAGGTATTTCAGAAGATCGAAGATCAAAAAGCAAAAAAGAAGTCATAAGGGGGGGCCTATGCCGATCAGATCAAAAATTCGTACTATTCCCAATTACCCAAAGCCTGGGATCATGTTTCGTGATATCACGACCTTGCTGAAGGATCGTGAGGGGTTTGCCATGACCATTGATCAGCTTTGTGCTCGTTATTCCGGTAAAAGAATAGATGTTATAGCGGGAATTGAAGCACGAGGATTTATCATTGGTGCTGCGATGGCCCTGCGTATGAAACTTGGTTTTGTTCCTATCCGCAAGAAAGGGAAGTTGCCTGGACCCACCATCGGAGTCTCCTATAAGTTAGAATATGGGGAAGACCATATTGAGATACACCAGGATGCAATTCAAAAAGGTGAACGCGTACTCTTGGTTGATGATCTTATCGCTACAGGGGGCACGGCCCTTGGTGCAGCGGAGTTGATCCGGCGAATTGGCGGGGAACTGATTGAGGCATGTTTTATCGTCGACCTCCCCGAACTTAAAGGGGGAGAGAAATTGCGGCAAAACGGCATTCCCTACTTCTCTTTAGTGGATTTTGAAGGAGAATAGGCCCTTTTTAGTTGTCATTATGGGCCGTTTGGGACTATTATGCCCCGCGCTTGGGGGCCCTGTGCCTCGATTTTGATTATACATTTTGAATAGTTTGTAAGGAGTAGCGTCATGGCCGCCCGTAAAAAAGCAAAAAATCGTCATCATTGCCGTCGTTTAGCTCGTAAGCGTAAGCTTATGAAAAATCACAATAAATAAACAAAGCTAACGCTTTTTCGTAAATTGTTGAGACCTTTTAGCGGGTACTTTTTCCTTTAATTTTGCCTACATTTAAGTCGATAGGTGGATGAGTCTTATTACCGGGAGTTCTCCTGTGATTCGTCCAAAAATGGCTGTGCAAAAAATTCTCCTGATTTTTTTTCTACTAGCTTCGTGCTCGACACCTGTTTCTCAGCAGGCCCTGCGTCGACCCGCAAACGATCCAAAAAATCTTGCTTTTATCCGTAACAAAGATTTTATGGATGCCAAGCTGTATCACTTTAAGGGACCGCTGGCCTTCCCACCTGTCCGATGGATTGTTGAGATTGTGGCCAGGAAAAAGGCCAAAGAGTTTCTCAAAGACCTCCCGCTCGACAAAGCTGTGTATGAACGCATTATGGACAAGCTGAAGGATCATAAGTTTATGGTCCAGTTTATCCCCTTTCTCTTGGCCATTAAAGATATGTACATGGCCCGGGAAAAAGACAAGAAAAGAAATTTTGAGAATCACATTAAAAAATATTGGCCAGACTCAGGTGCCTTGCCCGGTTTGAAACATTCCCTTTTTACCTATGTCGGAAAAACCAAAAAGTCAGTGGAGGATAAGGATAAAAGTGCAGCGTCGCCCGGAATGTCTAAGAAAATGATTGCGAAATTTGTCACGCTCGTTGATGCCGTAATGTTTAAAGATATCGACTTTCGATTAGGGATGAAACCGGTATTGGCCGATGAAAGAGTCGCCGCTGCCATGCCTTCGGTTAAAGCGCTCATGGAGCAGGTCGTAGAAGAATTTGAAATTCCAGAAACATATAAAGAGATTGTCACCGGCATTATCAATGAGCCACGACGATTGGAAGTTCTTACGGTGTCTCTAAGTGAGATCATCTTAAAAACCATCTATAGCAACTACCAGATGTTTGCTCGCCAGTATCATCGTGAAGAGATTCTTAAAGATTGGTTTTTGCGCGAGGTTGAGAAAAAAGATAGTACCGAGGTGTGGGACTATCTGCGTGAATCAATGAATGAGAGGAGATATGCTGTCCATATTGTCGTTGATGGTTTGCAAGGTGGATTAGTTGAAGCCTTGGTTAATCTAAATCCCAATGATCCTTTTTTGCCTGGCATCTATCAGGAGCATCAAACGCGTGACTCTTTGAAGCCAAAAAATATTCCTTTTAAGGAAACAGATAAGCAGCAGTTGGATTTTCTGAAGTATATTGTTGAAGGTCCAGAAAGGTTTGATCACCCCCAATATCTGCCCTTTTTTAAGGAGCTTTATTCGAAATACAAAAATGGAATTGCCATGAATGGCATCTCGACGACTCCTACAATTAGTGTCAGAAATATTCCAATGGCGACTACAGGAGCTGCAGCCGATGGTCCCGGGGGAACATTGCTGCCAAATTTCCACTATGTGGATAGAAAAAAAGATCGTGCCTATTACTTCTTTGGTAACGATGCTCTTCGGATAGAAGATCTGGCCAATGAAAACGGTTTGAAGACACTATTTCAACGTCTGCCGTATTTAAATACACTTAACTGTAATAATCAGTTTGGGCTTGGAGCAGATATGCTCTTTGACCCCCTCATTAATATTGCCGTCGGTGAATCTTCCCGAGACTTTGGAGAAATTATTTGTTTGGCCGATCTTGAAAGAAGAATGGAGCATGAAAAACGCGCAACGGAAATTAGGAAACGGCTCCTCGGCTATGAGCAACAAGTAAAGCAATGGCAGCGCATGCGACGGGCCTTTAATGATGATGCCCGTAGAAGCCCGATGCCGTCTGTCAGGGCCCTCGTGCGTGAGCTGGCTGAGCATGAAAATGCCGGGATGCCTACCTATATGGCAATGTATGTGGCGTGGCCTGATCACTTTGCGCATTTTAAAGGTCCATTTAGTGATGAAATTATTTCACCCACCGGCGAGCTGAATCGCTTGGACTACTGGTTAGGCCGGGTTCGCGATGTCTATAAAAATGCCGGCATCTTCGACAAAACAATATGGGGCTTGGCAGGTGATCATGGACTTACTCCCGTGTACTACCTGCTCAATCCCGAAATTGTCGTTTTTGATAAAATGAAGCATGAGGGAACAGATCTTCTGGTTCGCAAAATATCAAGCGATGAAGGTGAGGGGCCAAAGCTTAACCATCCTTTTAAACCAAATTCGGTAAAAGGAGTTGATGTGGTGATTGCCTCAACTGCCGGTGGCAACTACATGATCGACTTTTTTGTCGATCAGGCCGAAAACTGGGCACGTCAACCGCTGTATGAAGATATTCGCCACCTGAAGTTAATCAGCGGTCAGGTGGTTGATATGATTTCCGAGCTTGCCACAAGGTTGGAAGATACTTTGGATTATTTTGTAGTCAGGGAACATAAGTGCACGATTCAGGCCTGCGACGTAAAAGTAGGGAGGATGGAAGGAGATAAGCTGGCGGAGGCCAGCATCTACAGGCGAGGCGATCGCATGTTTTATAGCTACAGTGATGTCGACCTATTGGATGTGGGAAAGTTAAATCACTATCGCAAGATCAAGGATGAATATATCTATCATGAGTTGGTTGAAAAATGCCTGACACGTGCGGACGTCAACAACATTGGCTCATGGTGCTTTGAAGATGAGTGGCGACTTTTGACCTCGTACACAGAACGTCCCGATTCGGTAGCACAGTTGGCGCATCTCTATGATTCAGACTTGGCCGGTACAGTTAATCTTTTTCCAAGACAAGGAATTGGATATAACTCCAAAGTCCCGGGGCGGCACGCCGGGGAATACTATCACGAGAAAGATGCTCTTGTGGCGGTATGGGGTACCAATGTTAATCCTCCTACGCGATTAAAATCCGAGCAAAATGGCTCGATGCCGGTTGTCCTTTATGAATATTTGTCAGGAAAGAAGGCCTATCGTGGACAAGATGGCTGGGGATTTGATTCCTTTATTGAGAAGTTGAATATAAACTTTAAGTAGTGATTTATCTTCGACCTCCACAGCTTACAGAAAGCTTTGAGTGTCCCTACGGAAAAGGGACGAAGGCAATCTATCAAGATTTTGTCGCCATTGACATTGCCAAGAGTGATTTAGACAACCTCTTGGCAGAGGGATGGCGAAAATTCGGACCATATTTTTTTGTTCCAAGCTGTCACGAGTGCACTGCATGCATCCCTATTCGGCTGGATTTATCTCGTGTTATTTTAAGTCAATCTCAGCGGCGAATTATTAAAAAGAATTTGGATTTAAGAGTCGTTTCCGGGCCGTTGAATTTTCGGCCTGAGATTTTTGATTTGTACATGGAATTTCAACGGGCCCGCTTTAATAAAACGGAAAATGATGTAGAGCTGTTTTACCAATCTTTTTACCTGGTTTCGAAGTACGGCAACCAAATTGAATACTTCGATCAAGAAAGATTAGTAGGCGTGGGATTTGTTGATGTTACCGATACGGGGATGAGCAGTGTGTACTTTTTCTGGAAACCCCAAGAATATAAAAGGTCCCTGGGAATTTTTAGCATTTTGCGTGAGATTGAATTCGCCCAAGATCTGCAGCTTAAATTTTATTATTTAGGCTACGCCTTAGAAGGACTTCCAAGTATGAGTTATAAATTTCAATTTAAACCCCATCAGCTTTATAATTGGAAGCTGCGACAGTGGGAGAATACATAACCCTATGGAGAAATGGACGAGATTCGCGCCTACACCCAGTGGTTACATCCATATGGGTAATGCCTTGAATTTTTTTTTAATCTGGGCATGGGCCAAGCGGGAACGGATGTCAATTGCACTTCGAATTGATGATATTGATCGATCACGTTTTCGAGTGGAGTATCTTGACGACATCTTTGCCGCCCTCGACTGGCTCAAGCTTGAGCATCACTTCGGCCCAGTTTCCCCTGATGATTTCTTGCGGAACTATACTCAAAATATGCGCATGGAAAAATATCTCGACGCGGCCAGGGCATTGTTGGCTTCCGGCCTTGCATACTATTGCAACTGTTCTCGAAGAAAAATCGAAGAAAGATTTGGTACCAGCAGCTATCAAGGATATTGTCGTGACAAGCACCTGAAAGACGGTACATTGCGACTAAATCTGGAAAATTGCTACGTCGCAAAATTCCTCGACAATGAAAGCTTTCACGAATTCCTAAAAGAAATCGGTGATTTTGCTCTTGTCGACCGTGATGTTCGCGCGACCTATCAGCTCGTTTCCGTCATCGATGATGTTCACCTGGGTATCACCCATATTATGCGTGGAGAAGATTTACTGGCCTCCACGAAAGTGCAAAGACTCTTGGCCAAAACTCTGAATCTTGCCTCTTTTTCTAGCATGACCTTTCGCTTTCACCCTTTGGTTCGATCACCTGACGGTCACAAGTTATCGAAGAGTGAGGGTGCTTTCGCGCTCCAGAATCTGTATCGAAAAGCAGCTAGTCCTACAGAATTTTATCTCTGGGCCTCGGGCGTACTTGGTGTAGCGGAAAAATGCGAATCGGCCGAACAATTGGCCGATTCGCTGGCACAGAACTTTTTTGAAAATGATTTTCTTCGCTTTTAATAGAAGAGATCAATACTCGAAATACCCCAGCGATAAATATTCAGCTTCAGTCGTGAAACCTTGCGTCCGTCTTTGCTCAAAAACCATGTATCACCGTCGCGTTCGAGATCAAGCACAACTTTTTTATACACGTTAGAAGAGAGTAGATTGTATTCTTTTAGATAAACTAGCTCGAGCCTGCCGCCAGTGTATAAGCTAAAATTCACAGCGCGAATGCTGAGAACGTCCTGCCCGCTATCACGGTACAACACCTTACTTCTGCCATCGATATCGGCAACAGTGACATAGATGCGGGTGGAAGAGGTTGAGAACGCAAGGCCTTTTAAATCACTGACATCAGTTAGTTCGGCTGCAAAGCGCAGGACCCCACCATTATCACTTCGTTCGACACGGGCAAGTATTTGCTCTTTGGCCATGGCATTTGAAAGTGACATGGTGAAAAACAACATAAAAGTTCCTAGCAGTGCAAGTATTCTCATTTTTCCTCCTCATTTTTCCAAAACAACGTGAGTGAACCCTCGCACGAAGTCGGCCCATGAAGAATATTAGGTTGTAATATTTATACGGAAATTCTCCTCTTTTTGATGATTTGTAAGAAAGAATTAGAATAATTTATCTACTCAAGATAGACGGGACCAAGATTGAACAAGAGTGGGGCGTACTGGCCAAATTTCGCATGAAGGCTCACAGCTTCCTCTGCCATAACGGGACAGGTGTATTTGTGGGCAGGATCAAGCTGCTCGTAGGAAAGCTGCACTTTGAACACTTTCTCGGCCAGTTCCTTTGTTCTAAATTTCGAGCAGTTCACGGCTTCATCCCAGGAATCATCAATGTAAATTGAAAAATCAATCGACGTGTTTTGCACCCAGCGTCCCCGGCTGCAAATGACATAAGGGCCTGAGGGTTTCTCAAATTCCAAGGGGTCAGGGTACTTCATGAGGATGTGATTCCAAAAAAAGAGTCCTTTGAAATTAGCTGCCAAGTCAGCATAGCTCATGATTCCTGTCATTACGGCACCGAGAAAGTTTTCTTCGGAAGACAGACCAAAATTCAACGCATCCAACACACTTTTGCCTTCCTTGTGAATCATGTCGTAATAGGCACGTCCGCGTCCAAAAAAATGTTCAAACTTGTCTGTGCCAATTTGGTGACCGTTATAGTTCACGACTGGAGAAGCGCTGTCATAAACTTTGGCCATGATGCCTATGACAATTGAGTCACCCCCGTCGAAGTCACGATAGATCGAATGCTTGAATGGGATTTTGCGACTAACCAGGCCCTTGCCTTTGTATAGTTTGCGCGTAAAGCGATCGGTGTAGTGATTTTTAAAAGAACGTTTCAATGATTTAAAAAGCGCCTTCTCATTACAGGGTTTGGATGAGCGATTGGCGGTTCGCAGAGCGTTTTGAAATTCTTGATTGGCCCAGGCATTAATCGTGTTCTTTTCATCTTTCAGAGGATTGTAACGAAATTGAAAATTATCAATTTCCGCCGCCAAGCTGGACATGCCCCAAGCTGTGAATGCGACAATAATGATTGTAAAGCGCCAGTATCTCATAGACCTTCAGTTTACCTCTTTCCACCCTGTGAACAGAGAGTATTGGTAATATTTATAGGATGATTTGCGGCAAGTCTCTGTTCACACATACAATCCAGGGTATTTTGGAGAGTTATTATGAGAAGTTTTGTAATTTTATTGGTTTATGTCCTCATCTTGGGCGCAACCCCTTTTCATGCCAGTGCCCAACTTGATGATATCCCGTTTGAGGATATTCCTAGACCGGGTGGTGTTGATGAAGTCCGTCGAATTGTCGATCAAGCTATTCGTGAGAATCATGAACGAATGGATCGTCTGCGGGCCGAGAGGAAGGGCTGGTTTGATCGCCAGGCCTTGGATGGGCACACAATTGAGGTTGTCCCAGATGGCCCGACTCTTTTACAGAAGCGTCTTGAATCTATCAGGAGTGCCCAAAGGTCAATTTATCTTTCAACATTTATTTTCGATTCGGACGAGACGGGATTGCAAGTTGCGAAGGCATTGTGTCTTCGGGCCAAACAAGGTGTGGATGTTCGGATTCTCGTTGATTCATTTGGCTCAAAGAAATTTTATAATGGATATGCCGATCGCATGAGAAACTGTGGTGCGGGTATTTTGTTGTTTAATCCGCCTTCATGGGGGCTAAATGCCATTGCCTACGTCATACATGAAAAAATTCTGGTCGTTGATGGCGAAACCGTCCATCTTGGCGGAAATGGTGTGCAGAACTCTTACCATCATGTTCAGCCCGCACATAAATTTTTTCATGATATTGACGTTAAAATAAAAGGCCCGGTCGCCTGCTGGTTTCATAAGAAGTTTATTGAAACTTACCGTGAGTCCCGTTCTTGGGATTCTCCGCCTGACGTGCTTGGAAGTGGCGGGCGTAGTGAGCAGTATGAAAACTTTCTGTTTGGAGATAGTTCCTATGAGGATTGTACTGATAAAATGTTTGGAAATGCTAAAGTTGTACCAGTTTATAGCAATCCTCTGTTTTCTAAGAAGCGCCCAATTTTTGAGACCTATGTTGATGCATTTCTTGCATCCGAAAACGAAATTAAACTCTATTCCCCTTATTTCGTTCCTCATGATGGCTTCTTGTCCGCGCTTCTTTGGGCCCGCAAAAATAATATCAAAGTTACTGTCATGACGAACTCAATAGAATCCAATGACGAAGGAACCGGTGTTCTGGTTGCCATGGTTTACCGCATAGGTAAGCTTGTGAAGGCAGGCGTAGACATTCGCTTATGGAAGGGCCCCGATACACTTCATCGAAAATCTGGTATTTATGACGGGAAATGGGCCTACGTTGGTTCTGATAATTTGGATTCCCGCGGTCACAAATACAGCTCTGAGTCGATTGCCTTCAGTAATGATCGGAATTTTGTTGAACGTATTAATCAAGAGTTTGAGGCCGATCTGCAAAATACCATCCCTATTACCCGAGATTACATGCGTCGAATTCTTGAAACACAATCTAAATTCAAGCGCTGGATGATCGAAAAAATTCTGGTTGATTATTTCTAGAAAGAAAATAGTATTGCACTATGGATACTCAAGGACTCAAAGCATATTACGATCAGGCATTTAAAAAAAAATTGGAAAGCACTCCGGGTGAATGTCTATGCTCGCCATCACTTTTGGCATGGACCGATGCTAACTCCTCGATTTGGTATAAAAATGATCCTATGCTCGCTATTGAATTGGGCTGCGGTGCTAAATCAGTTTTAGTTGAGCTATCTTTGCCAGAAAAATCTAAATGTTTTGGTGTCGATTTTTCTCGTGTCACGATTGATCATGCGCTCCTGAATTCCCAGAATGATAAAATCGTGTATGAGTGCTTTGATGTGCTGGAGATGGACACACATCTGTCCGTGAAAAACTTCGATTTTGATCTCGTTATCGATGGGCATCTCTTCCACTGCTTGACGAACGAACGTGTCCGTCAACAATATCTCTCGTCAGTTCTGCGTAAATTACAAGTTAAGCGAGGATATTTTGTTTTAGAGTGTATGGTTGAGACCGGGCCGCTTGCCTTTGCCGATGATTTTCTATTTTTGGAAGACGTACGTGTTTTATTACAGCAGATTGGCAAGAATGCGGTTCCAGTCCGGTACATCCCGCGTATTGATCAGCTACTTGAGCAGTTCAAGCAAAGTGGATTTAAGATTGTTAAATTTCTTTGTCCGCCGGGGTGGAAAATCATTGCTGATAGTCGGAGAGTTGAGCCTATTGATGGTGATCCCGGACTTGCTCGATTCTTACTTGCGCCAATGTAATCGTCAAAGCGAAAGGAAGCTGATACATTCAAGTTCTTGAGATAGGGCCGAAGCCTCTTCACATGTGAGTGCGCCGATTGCCTTTTCCAGTATTCCGAAGACACGCTCATCCCGGCAGAAGCGATCTTTCGGCTGCATGGGAAGCTTCAGTTTATTTACGAATCGCATCCAATACTTTTCCTCCATCAGCGCCAGCGCCAAGAAATGCTGTTGCGATTGAGTGCGAAAGATATAATAACAGGGATAGAGACCATTATGGGGCCCCAAAGTTGATGGCGCAAAAATGGAACTGAATCGTTCCGTACTCTCTTTCAGAGAGAGGGTTTTGCGTACAACGGTGTTCTGCTCAACGGCCTCAACAAGCAGATCGAGCAAGTGAAGTGCCAAGTTTTGGCCAAAGCAGATGCCCGCTACAGGGAGAAAGGGCGGAGGAATCCTGGACTTGTCGCGATGTTGAAAGAGATGTGATTTTAAGGTTCCGGTATGGGCCAAAATGTTGAGGTCGTGCATCGGACGCAATGATTCCACCTCCAGATAGGCTAGAGGACCTTTATGTTCTTTTAAGTGAAGGTCGAGCTGGGTTGAGTGTTTCAGTTGCGCAGGCCAGCTTGAGATAATGCCGATGCATTGCTGGAGAAGTTGCCTCCACTCTTGTGAATGATCAGGGTTGTTCAGCGAAAAAACTTTGAGGAGCTTTTGCGCCTGCATTTTTTCATACCACTCGAGAAAGGTTTTATCTTGCTCATCGATGGATATGGCAAACGGGTCTCTAAAATTTTCCCACTCGATTTTGACAATCTTGTATCCCATATCTCCAAGAGTATAGGTGGCCAAAGGCCCTGGAAGGCGTTGCCCTAAATCAAGAATGATCTTGCTTCTCATGATTTTTTCGCGGTGCCTTTCGCGGTTAAAGTTTGCATAAAAGATTCCAAACCTGTGCCTTGCATTTCGCAAGTTTGCCAGTTGCAAATCTGCCATTCGTCTTTCGTTACTTCCTCATAAGAAATGACAAAGCGGGATAAAAAATAGCTTAAAAAGTTTTTAAATTCCCTATTATCATTCCAAGTCTTGGGAACTTTCAAAATACGGAAGGCCTGGTCGGGATAGGTGAGGGCCCGTAGCGATTCGCCGGCAGCAAGTGGGTTTTTTAGTGCTTCTTGGGCAAGATCCGCTCCCAGGATTCGCGCGCGCTCAAACCATTCATTCTTTGCTAATAAAATCGCCCCGCGTTTTAGCAGCAGGATAAATGTTGCTCGAGGTGATTTGTAAGAAGAATCAAAGGTATGGGCCTTTTGGTTGGGCTGCGGGGGCCACTCATGACCTTTCATGCGCGTTAACATGTCTTGGCCTTCGAAGAAACTATCCAGGATAAAATGCATCGTTTCGACAAAGTTATCCTTAAAGACGCTACTGGTGGTCACTTCATAGAGACGGATCATCGCTTCCGCAAAAAAAACATAATCCTCTAGATAGACTTGTTCCTGTACTAGCGTCGTGACATGGCGAATTTTCATCGGTCCTTGTGTTTCTTTGGAGATTAAGAAATTTTTGTAGAGACCATCCGTAAGTGTTCTTAGAAGAACGGCGGCCCGATTTTTGATCATATCAATGGGGCAATACTGAACCACATCGGCCAGTGCTGAAATCATTAGGAAATTCCAGCTGGCCAAGCCCTTGGTATCTGTCATTGGGGGAATACGATTTTGTCTTTCCGTCAAAATTGCTCTTCTCGTTTTGCGGATGAGCTCCCAGCCCTCTTTGGTTAAAAACTCCTGCTGATGTTCATGGGCAAGTCGTAAGACATTCAGACCGTGATCAAAATTTCCATTGGTATTAACCCCAAAGTAACGTTTAATCTGTTCCTTTTTCTCAACTAATTCCTCATCATCGGAATTGACGAGCGCATCTTCAAATTCACTTTCCGAAAAGGTGTAATAGAGGCCTTCGACTCCCTCGCTATCGGCATCTTGAGCGGAGAAAAAGAAGCCATCATCGGAGAACATCTCGTGCTCGAGGTATTCAAGGGTGTTAATGATGGTATCAAAGACAATAGGGGAGGTGGCCAGGAGGCCATATTTGGAGAGAGTACGAAGCAAGCCGGCCTGGTCATACAGCATTTTTTCAAAGTGTGGGACAAGCCACTTTGAGTCGGTGGAATAGCGATGTATACCACCCCGCACCTGATCAATGATTCCTCCCATTAAGAGTCGGTCGAGGGATTTAGAGATATGTGCCCCTTCTTCCTTGTCAATCATGCCCTCCAACATTTGCTCGGCGGCCCACTCATAAAAGGCGTGTTGAGGAAATTTAGGGGCTTCGCCATACCCTCCATTTTCTTTATCTTGAAAATTCTTTATGGCCGCGAGGATGGACATGGGGTGGGGGAAGTGTCCTTGAAATTGAATTTTTTCCTTGGGAATTAGGCCCTCAAGGATTGTTTGAACAACTTTTTGGGCATTATCATGAATTAATTTTTCCTCATCTTTAATCGCTCGCGAGAGTTCCCGGGCCACATCGAGAAAGCTGGGTAAATTATTTCCTCGATGCTTGGGAAAATAGGTTCCCACAAAGAAAGGGCGAAGGTCCGGCAAGAGAAAGGCAGATAAAGGCCATCCTCCAGACTGGGTGAAAAGTTGGCAGGCCTCCTGGTAGTATCGATCGACATCAGGAAACTCTTCTCGATCAACCTTAATACAAACGAAATTTTCATTTAAAAAAGCTGCTGTCTCAGGATCATCAAAAGATTCATGGGCCATAACATGGCACCAATGGCAGGTCGAATAGCCAATAGATAAAAAGATTACACGGTTGAGAGAGCGCGCATGAGCGATTGCTTCTGGTGTGAGTGGCCACCAATCGACAGGCTGAAAGGCATGCTGCTTTAAATAAGGTGATTTTTGGCCTTCAAGATGGTTGGCCTTAGGGTCGGTCATGCGAGATCCTTTAAGAGAAGTTGGAAACATTGGTGAAAAAGCGCCGAACAATTACTGAAAATTTTACATATTTTTTATGATAAAAGCTCCTTAGAAGAGCGGAATTAAACAAAACCCCTTTAAATTGTCACAGAGATCATTTACAAAGAGCTTACTGCACGATATCCGCAGTCCCCATGCAAAAATGGAAAAAAATATTGCGCAGTGAGGCGAGGACGCACATTAGTACGATGCTGATGGCTACGATTATTTTTACCACACTTAAGGGAACGGGCCCTTGGGATGAGGTAGGATATGTGCCTTCTCTGGATTTCGCCGCCCACAGTGGTGTGGCGCATTTTATTGCGCCTAAGCCTGATCACGAAGATACGCCCTACAGCTTTCAACCAAAGTGTTGGGCCCTGCAGGTTGTTCCGGAATTAAAGAAAAAGTCCGCTGGTCATCTTTGGCGTACGGTAGATTTATCGCGTCGTGACATGGAGGCATTCATAACTCGATTGTTTCACCACAATCTGCACACTGACGCGCTGGCCACTTTAAAAATGGCCCTCCCCTGGGCCGAAAAATATTGCCTTGATCCCCTTTGGGTCACCTCGCTCATTTTTGTAGAAAGTAGTTTCAATACGACTAGTCGAAGCCCTAAAAATGCTTTTGGGGCCTTGCAGCTCATTCCCGAAACCGGCCGGCTTATCAGTAGAAAACTGCTTGGTGTAGAAGACCCTGGCTTGAGTTCGCTTTTGGTCAAAACTCCAGAAACCAATATACGGATGGGCCTTTTTTATTTTGCCCGACTGGTGAATTTCTTTTCAGGCAATTATGAGCATGCCACTGTCGCATATAACATGGGTCCGTGGTGGGTCAGGGATAAGCTGAAGTTGGGTCCCTATAAGGCCCAAGGACACAGCTATTTTATCAAAATTCACAGTCAATACGTAGGCCTGATGAGAGAATATTTGGCTTGGGTGACAAGCACACCACCAGAGTACGAGAGTACATATGTGTTTCTGCGGGCATCGGAGAGCGGTTTGGAACAATTGGCAATCAATTATGCTCGGGATATGGAAAGCTTTCTCGCCTATATAGATCAAATGATGGGGGCAGAGAAGAGGACGTTATTGGCCGATCAAGACCGATAATTCACCTCGTGAGAATGGCAAAATTTAATTCCTAAACTGCTCCTTTCGTCCTAAACTTAGACAACCCTTGATTTGAGGTTTACATCTGAAGAAAGTATCACTTGTCCTTGCCATCGATGGACCTGGTGGCAGTGGAAAATCAACGATTGCCAGATCAGTCGCCGGTCGCTTGGGGATTATCTATATTGATACGGGGGCCATGTATCGTGGCTTGGCGCTGGCCGCTCATGAGGCGAGCATTTCATTCTCATCATTGACTGATGTAAATTGTTTTTTGGCTGGATTGAATCTGCAGTATGGAAAATCAGCAAGTGAACTGATCGTGGTTAATGGCAACAATCTTACATCCGCCATTCGCGAGCACCATGTTTCAAAGCTGGCGTCGGAATTTTCTCAGATCGCTCCAGTGAGATATTATCTGGTGGATTTTCAACGTAAATTGGGACAACAAAAGTTTTGTGTTATGGAAGGACGTGATATTGGCACGGTGGTCTTTCCTGACGCCTTTTGCAAAATTTTTCTCACGGCCAGTTTAGAGATTCGTGCCGGCCGGCGAATGGAGGAATTGCAGCGAAAGGGGCAAACCTGCCTCGGACTTGAACAAGTTATGCGCGACGTGGCTGAACGAGACAAACAAGATATGGAACGACAAGAATCCCCCTTGAGACAGGCCGCCGATGCAATTCTTCTGGATACGAGTCCTTATTCGATTGAGCAGGTGGAAGATAAGATTGTCGAAATGGCCAAAAAGAAGGCCTTGGAGCATGGCCTTAAATTATGATTGTGGCGATCAACCGTACCGATGCCATTGGCGATACACTTCTAACTTTGCCCATGGCGAAAGTTATCAAGCACCACTATCCTGATGCCAAAATAATTTTTATTATTTCACCTCGGACACAAGAGCTTTTTGCAAATGCAAGAGATGTGGATGAGGTGTGGACAATTGACCCTAAAAAAAACTGGCCTGGTCAAGTTTGGTCGCTCTATCAAAAATTTAGCAAGAATCATGTCGATACCTATTTTTATGTTGGCGGGGCCCACTGGATAACTTTCTGTGCTTGGCTTGCTGGAGTTACCTTTAGAGGCGGGTTAATCAGTCGTTGGCCCTCATTCCTTTTTTTAAATAAGGGCCAACGACAGTCACGTCGAATGGTGGTGATGCATGAAGCTGAGTACAATCTCAATCTCTTAACCGGTCTTGAGATCGATTGGTCTATCCTCAGCGAAGAAACTTGGCGGGAAAATTTAATCACGATGACTGCGAAGGAACTGGAGCAGGCGGATAAGATCTTACAAGACACCTGCAAAATCACGCCGGAGCAGGAATTCATTGTCATTCATCCCGGGATGTCCGGGCATACTTTGAATTGGTCTTCACGTAATTATGGGCGCCTCATTACCCGATTGCTCGATGCAAATCTAGAGCGCTTTAGATTTATTGTCTCGTTTACTCCGAGCGATCTGAATTTTTTGCTTGGTATTAAGGATCATTTAGGCCGGCCAGAATATCAAAAATACAAGGGAAAGATCCATTTTTTTGACGGTTCCAAAATTGGTTTACGTCTTTACATGGCGATTTTGAAAAAAGCGAAGCTCTTTGTCGGCCCATCGACCGGCCCCACACATTTAGCGACTGCTCTGGGAACGCCGGTAGTTGCCTTATATTCTCCCATCAAAATACAGTCGGCCAAAAGATGGGGACCCTTGGCCGTAAGGACCGATCAGGTTAAAACGATTGTACCGGATGTTGTCTGCGGTGAAGTCCATCATTGTGCGGGAGAGGTATGCCCATATTACGAATGTATGGCGATTGTTGAAGTTGAAGACGTGGCCAAAGAAGTTAATAAATTATTACTCGAACCAAAAGCAAAGTAGGAATATCTTATGCAGACATTTACCAACATGAAAGTGGAGCGGTTCAAAGAAATCCTGTCGAAATTTCAAAGCATCTCGCCGATTTTGGTAGTTGGGGATATTGGAATTGATAAATATACCTTTGGTGAGGTGACAAGAATTTCCCCGGAGGCCCCTGTGCCCGTTGTGGTTGTCACGAAAGAATGGCCAAAGTTAGGATTGGCTTCCAATATTTCGCATAATTTAACCACCTTGCAGATTCGCTCAACGATCTGTGGCGTTGTTGGGAACGATCCGAACGCCCAGCAGTTTGAACATCTGTTGGAAGAAAATGGTCTTTCTACCTGGGGAGTGGTGCATGACCCCTCACGACCTACAACCTACAAAGAACGAGTCACCACCAATATTCAGCAAATTTGTCGCATTGATTATGAAAAAGTGCACCCCCTCTCTACCGATGTTGAGCAGAAGCTTTTCTCACGGATCAATGAATTTACCCATAAGCATGGCCCAATTATTTTAGAGGACTATGCAAAAGGAACGTTGACTGATTCTCTTTTGCAAAAAGTTATCGCATTAGCACGCAAACAAAAGCGACTTGTGGCCATTGATCCTTATCGAACGCGCAGACCGGAAGTCTATCGTGGCGCGAATCTTTTGAAACCCAATTTAGCAGAAGGCAAGATGCTGGCCCATGCTTTGGGCATGAGTGAGGATAAGTGGGAAAATATCTCCAGCGTTCTTTTGGAAAAATTAGACATTGATATGATTGCCATGACTCTTGGCGCTGACGGGATGCTAATTCAGGAGAAAGGGCAAGCGGCCATTCATATTCCCACCGTGGCCACGGAAGTCTTTGACGTGTCTGGTGCTGGAGATACGACGATCAGTGTTCTTGTGGGAGTCCTAAGTGTTGGGGGGAGTCTGGCAGAAGCGGCGGTCATCGGAAATTGTGCGGCAGGTGTCGTTGTCGGGAAAAAGGGTACAGCGACAGTCAGCCAAGAAGAGCTACTTGAGTTTTTTCAAGGTAAATTCCTGCGATTGCGCTCATGAGTGATCGACACTTACCAACACCGGCCCTGATTTTTTTTAGCATCCTTTATCGTAGAACAATGATCGATGTAAGTGACATTGAAAGCAAGTTAACTCAAAATTTCGCAGCACAAATCGGACCCCTTTCGAGCTATTTTCATGCTCATTGCCCAATGAAAAGATACTACGCGAAAGAAATGGGCCCGGAAGAGGAACTCGAACGGATTTTTTACTTTTCCCAGCACCCTGTCGCTCGCGATAAATTGGTTACCTTAAAATTAGCGGCATTTCGGCTCGAAGAAGAATGGATGCGGTCATCGGAAGATCACTCCGCTCGTACAGTCAATATCGATGTTGGAATTGTAACCCTGGAAAATCTTGTTTTGGCCACCGGGAAAATGTTCACGCACCGGCTCTATTTGGGGCAAGGTGTGTGTGGCGACTTGACGCTTATTTACCAAAATGATTCGTTTCAGCCGTTGCCTTGGACCTATCCTGACTATGCTCATGCCGAAATACGTACATTCTTTGCTTGGATGCGCAAAATTCTTCATCTCAACTTGTTACAAGGATTGCAGCCTTTATAGGTAATACGGTAAGGTACTACGGGAAAAAGAATTAAAATTTTGTCAAAGCTGGGATTATGATTGAGCAAAAATTAAATGAGCTGTACGAAAAATTTAAAAGTGAGCTTTCAAGTATTAAGGACCGAGCCTCGGCCCTAAACCTAAAATCCTTCTATCTAGGGAAACAAGGGCCACTTACCGAGATACTTTCGAATATGAAAAATTTGTCCATTGAGGAACGCAAAATTATCGGACCTGTTGCCAACGGACTTAAGGAAAAAATTCAGCAGGATGTCGAAGTGTCACTGCAGAAGTTTGAGATCGAGGAAATCAATCTTTCTTTGTCTCAATCTCAGAATAAAATTGATTTGAGTTTGCGCGACTCCTTGTTGGCCAAAGCGCGTAATCATGGGGGCGCTCACCCGGTTTGGGCGATTCAGCGGGAAATTGAAGATGTCTTCTTGAGCATGGGCTTTGACATTATTGATGGCCCTCACATTGAAGATGAGTATCATAATTTTGAGGCCCTCAATATTCCCGCAGATCACCCCGCAAGAGATATGCAGGATACCTTTTGGTTTGAAACCGAGGCCAGACCAGGAAGTTTCCGGCATTTGTTGCGAACACATACCTCGACCATTCAGGTTCGTGGCATGAAGCAACGCCGTCCACCCTTTCGTTTTATTGCGCCTGGAAAAGTTTTTCGCTGTGAGAGAACTGATGCGTCCCATGAGATGGTGTTTCATCAGCTTGAGGGCATGTTGGTGGATAAAAATGTTTCAGTGGCCCACCTTATTTACTTTATGAAAACGCTTCTAAGCGAGATTTTTAAGCGGGATGTGGAAGTCAGGCTGCGCCCAGGATTCTTTCCTTTTGTGGAGCCAGGTTTTGAACTTGATATTAAGTGTTTACTTTGCAAAGGACAGGGGTGCTCGGTGTGTAAGCAAGTCGGGTGGGTGGAACTCCTTCCCTGCGGCATGATTCATCCGAATGTATTGAAGTCTGGAGATATTAATACTCAAGAATGGAATGGTTTCGCCTTTGGCCTGGGGCTTGATCGCTTGGTGATGATGAAATATGCCATTGACGATATTCGACACATTCACAGTGGTGACCTGCGTTTTCTCGAACAGTTTAAAAGTTTTTAGTAGGTGATAATATGCATATCTCTATGGATTGGATTCGCGATTTTGTTGATCTTCCGGCCTTTGAAGGCAAGGAGGGGGCCCGAAAAGTTGCCACCCGCTTCACCATGGCCACCGCCGAGGTGGAAGAGGTTCTCATGGCCGACGAATATTATGATCGCGTCGTGGTGGCACAGATACAGCAAGTCGAGAAACACCCTGCTGCCGATAAGTTAAATCTTGTCACCTTCCAGTATGGACCTGGCAAAACACATAAAGTTGTCTGTGGTGCACAGA